>Ga0153921_1000913_pt1 | contig 14073 bp, 11 predicted proteins | sample TSNJ005MetaG_FD_104691 | JGI IMG/M metagenome (GOLD analysis project Ga0153921, IMG submission 104691) | Attine ant fungus gardens microbial communities from New Jersey, USA - TSNJ005 MetaG | ecosystem: Host-associated > Fungi > Mycelium > Unclassified | place: USA: New Jersey, Brendon T. Byrne... | reverse complement strand
CGTAGCCGCCAGCGCGTGAAGGTGAGGCCGGTTTCTTCCACGAAGTACCGCTGGAGCGTTCGAATGCTGATCCCGGCACGCTTCGCGAGTTGTCCCTCGGTGTCGTCGGTGCCAGGCGTTCGCAAAAGGGCGTGCGCGATCTCGAACGCTTCCCGTGACTGCGGCAATCGCGGCAGCGAGGTGGCCCCGTCGTCAGCCCGGGCGATCATCTCGAACAAGGACGACGGGTGTGCAGCGTCGCCGCGCAGATAGCCCAGGTTGTGAACGAACTCGTGGATCAGTCTGTCTTCCCATCCGGGCGGAACGCGCAGGCGCGTCACGGTAGCCGGCCCGGCGCTGGCGCCGTTCGAAGGCGGAAGCAGGATGGGAAACGCGACGGAATCCGAGTCCGTCTCCATTGCGTATCGCGCACCCGCCGGGATCCACAGCGATTCGCCAGCTGGTATCTCGTGGACCGTCGATCCGACTCGGACGCGTCCGCTGCCTGCAAGAACCCAGAACAACAGCGGCGAGCGGGCGGTGCTGGGCTCGGTGGCGCTCGCACGGACCGGCGCCAAACCGATCGCGTTCGGCTCAGATAGTGGTAACACGTTGGCGCTCCTGGACAACCCTTGCTACTTAAGTATGGCTAACTTTACCTCTGCTGTCTGCGTTCGCAGCGGCGCACTCTCGTACCTTCAGAAAGCCATAATCATGCGCAGATCACTTCGCCCGACGGCGGCAATACTCGCCGCGGTCGTCGCCCTCGCTCTTGCCGGCTGCTCCAGCTCGTCAGATAGCGATGCCGGAACCGAGGGCACCCAGAAAACCTCAGGTTCTGCCGAGGGATGGCCGCGCACCGTCGATCACGGCGACCGCAGTACCGAGATCACCTCGAAGCCGACCCGAATCGTGTCCACCTCGCCGTCGTTGACCGGCACGCTGCTTGCAATCGGTGCGCCGGTCGTCGCCAGCGCGGCAACAACGCCGTCGGGAATGACCGATGAACAGGGGTTCTTCTCCCAGTGGTCGGATGTGGCAGCTGATCGTGGAGTAGAGGTTCTCTACCGAAATCTCGAGCTGAACCTCGACGCGATCGAGAAGTTCGAACCCGATCTGATCATCGGGTCCGCCAACGGAGGTGACTCGACGCTCGACGCCTACGCGCAGCTGAGCGACATCGCACCCACCGTTCTTCTCGACTACGGCGCCAGCTCCTGGGAGGAGCTCGCAGATCAGCTCGGGACTGTCACCGGACTCGAGAGCGAGGCAGGCAAGACCGTCGACGAGTACGACAGCTGGGTGACGACGCAGGCCGGGAAGATCAAACTTCCCGAGCAGCCGGTGACGGCGCTGGTCTACATGGGTGCCGACGGTGTCTGGACGTTCCGAGCCGACAGCCCACAGGGCAATCTGTTGACCTCGCTCGGCTTTACCTATGCCGAGCCCGCTGAGCAGTTTGTCGCCCCGGACAAGCGGGGCGCCTCCGGCGTCGCGATCGTCAGCTCCGAGAACATGTCTGCCGCCCTTGACGGCTCGCAGACGCTGTTTGCCGTCTCGATGGGACCCAAGGATGTGGAGAAGCAACTTGCTGCCGATCCGCTTCTCGCGAATCAACCTGCTGTCAAGGGTGATCGGGTCTACGCGATGGGAACGGCGGCTTTCCGCCTCGACTACTTCAGTGCCAAGCAGACAGTCGAGTCGCTGGTGTCCACGTTCGGTGGATGACGGCGTGAGCGCTTCTTCACAGTCCCGGACCGAAGCACCGCTGCGGTCCGGGACAGCCGCGCGTGCGGGGTTGTTGGTCGTGGCCTCCGTGGTCGTGATCGTGCTGGCGTCCGTCGGTGGGCTGGTACTCGGCTCTCGCAATATCCCCGTCACCACCGTGCTCGACGCGATCCTTTCCTACGACGCCGGCAACAACGAACACCTCGTGGTGATCGGATCACGCCTGCCCCGAACAATTCTCGGGCTGGTGGTCGGGGCTGCGCTCGGACTGGCCGGCGCGCTGATGCAGTCGATCACCCGCAACCCTCTGGCCGATCCGGGGCTACTGGGTGTGAACGCCGGAGCATCTGCGGCAGTCGTGATTGCGATTGCCTATCTGGGGGTGACTTCGGTCGGCGGTTATCTGTGGTTCGCGCTCGCCGGCGCGGCCGTTGCCTCGGTGGGTGTGTACATGTTGGGGTCTGCGCATCGCAGCGCCGCGACCCCAGCGCGCATGGCGCTCGCCGGTGCCGCTGTGGCAACGGCGATCACGGCGCTCACCAGTATGGTTCTCATCAGCAATGAGGCTGCCTTCAATCAGTTCCGATTCTGGGCAGTGGGTTCGTTGCAGGGGCGCGGCGGAGACGTGATCGTCGCCGTCCTTCCCTTCATCGCGATCGGTATCGTGTTGTCGTTGTTGCTGATTCGTCCACTCAATGCGATTGCTCTTGGTGAGGACGTTGCCAAAGGGCTCGGCGCCCGCACTGGTCCCGCCCGGGCCGGATCCGCTGTAGCAGTCATCCTGCTCGCGGGGGCAGCCACCGCGGCGGCCGGCCCGCTCGGATTCGTGGGGCTGGCTGCGCCGCACATCGTGCGCGGCGTGGTCGGACCGGACCTGCGTCTTCTTCTGCCGTGCGTGCTCGTCGTCGCGCCGGCGTTTCTTCTCTTGGCCGACGTTCTCGGTCGCGTTGTCACCTCGCCGGGAGATCTGCAGACGGGGATCGCGGTGGCTGTGCTCGGCGGACCGTTGTTTGTCGCGCTCGTTCGCTCACGGCGGGTGGCGTCACTGTGAACATGATTGCCGCGCAGCCGGTCCCACCGCTTTTTCGCGGTTGGGTGGTTCGAATCGGGTCGTGGTCGTGGCGAATAGTCCCGCGAGTGCTGTTCGTAGCCATCTCAATCAGCGCGGCGTTGGCGGCGCTCTCGTTTGCCACGCTGATGTACGGAACCTTGGACCTGTCCTTGGGTGAGGTGTGGCGCGCTCTGAACGGCGAAGGCACCCCAGCGGCGGTTCGGTCCGTCCAGAATCGCCGTCTTCCGCGGCTGATCACGGCGATCGGGGTGGGTGGAAGCCTCGGTGTGGCCGGCGCGGTTTTCCAGACGCTTTCGCGCAATGTTCTCGGCTCGCCGGACATCATCGGTTTCACCACCGGCGCTGCGACGGCGGCGGTGGTCCAGATCGTGTTCTTCGGCGGCGGGGTACTGCAGACCGCGGGCGCTGCTGTTCTCGGCGGCATGCTGACCGCATTGCTCGTGTACGCGCTGGCACGCAAAGACGGAGTCAGCGGCGGTCTTCGACTCGTCCTGGTCGGCATCGGAGTTGGGGCGATGCTGAGCGCCGTGATGTCGTTCCTGGTGGTACGCGCGGATATCGACGACGCCACCGTGGTGCAGCAGTGGACGGCCGGTTCGCTGACCGGGCGCGGTTGGCCACACGCGATCAGCGTTGCGATCGCCGTCGGTGTTCTCGTTCCTGCTCTCGTCGTGGTGTCCAGGCGCGTCACCATGATGGAAATGGGCGACGACGCAGCGTCTTCGCTCGGAATCTCCGTGGAGCGATACCGATTCGCCGGCATCCTGCTTGCGGTCGCGCTCACCGGAGCAGCAACTGCAGCTACCGGTCCCATCGCCTTTGTGGCGCTCGCAGCTCCCCAGATCGCACGACGGTTGGCTCGGCGCAGCGGTGTTCTTGTCGCGACCTCCTTCCTGCTCGGCGCGGTTCTGTTGGCGGGCGCCGACTTGATTGCCCAAGCGGTCGAGGTCGGTCTCCGAACTCCGGTCGGTCTTGTCACCAGTCTGCTCGGCGGTGCCTATCTGATCTGGCTGCTGGCCCGTCAGGCCTGAAAACCTTGCTACGAAAGAGATTCATGACTACAGCTACTCCGGTATCGCGGCTACAGGCCGAGAAGATCGAGCTCCGGTACGCCGATCGAACCATCGTGGACGAGTTGAGTCTCGAGATCCCCGACGGCGGTTTCACCGTGGTCGTCGGACCGAACGGGTGCGGCAAGTCGACGTTGTTGCGTGCGCTCGGCAGAATGCTCGCGCCGCGATCGGGTCGGGTTCTGCTCGACGGTAACGACATTCGGTCCTACCGCACCAAGGAAGTGGCTCGGCGCATCGCTCTGCTGCCGCAGTCTCCGCTCTCACCCGGAGCGATCACCGTGGCAGACCTCGTGGCTCGCGGCCGATATCCGTACCAGAGCATGCTGCGCCAATGGTCACCCGAAGACGAGCGTGTTGTCGCCGAAGCGCTTGCCGAGGTCGGAATGCGCAATGCAGCAGATCAATTGGTGGACGAACTGAGCGGTGGACAACGGCAGCGGGTATGGATCGCCATGACACTCGCGCAGCGCACCCCGGTGTTGTTGCTCGACGAACCGACCACCTTTCTCGACATTGCCCACCAGATCGAGGTTCTCGACCTCTGTTCCCAACTGCACCAGTCTGGTCGAACGTTGGTCGCGGTCCTGCACGACCTGAACCTCGCGGCTCGATATGCCACGCACGTAGTTGCCATGCGGTCCGGAAAAATCGTCATGCAGGGCAGTGCCTCGGACGTCTTCACCCCTGAGTTGCTGCGTGAAGTGTTCGACCTCGAGGCTCTGGTCCTCGAAGATCCCGAAACCGGACGGCCACTTGTTGTTCCGCGTGATCGAAGAACTGCCAGTCAGCTACCCGTCCACAACTGAACCATCGATCAGGAGATATCAATGACTACCGCATCTCGACCTGAAGAAACTGAAACCTCTGCGTCGGCAAAGGCGCCACGCGGCGAAGATCACGACCGCGGTCTCAACGACGTGGTTGCCGTCGTCGAAAGCGTCGAACGTCCGACCGAGAGCATCTTGCGCATCACCGTCCAGCTGACTTCGTCGGCGGACGACCCGAATTGGCTGCGTCCCAACGTCGCATTCCGCATCCAGCTAGGTCCGCAGTACGGCGACGTCTCTCGTGTCTACACGGTGCGCACCTTCGATGCGTCGAGCGGTTCGATGACCTTCGACGTCGTGCTGCACGGTCACACCAGCCCGATGATGCGGTGGGCCGACGACCGTCGTGTGGGTGACACGTTCTCGCTCACCGGCCCTCGCCCGCACTTCCTCGTTCCCGAGATCACTGGTCGCCGCGTCGCACTGTTTGCCGACGACACCGCGATCCCTGCCCTCTATTCGATTCTGCTTCAGTGGCCCGAGGGTGTGACCGGTGTTGGTTGGGTCGCCACCGGTGACGCCGAGGCTTTCGCGGAACTGCCCGTGATCCCCGGCCTCGAATTGCATCATGTCGAGGATCGCCTTGCCGAGTATGCCCTCGAGCTCGAGAACCCAGGAGACTATGCGGTGTGGGGAGCCGGCGAGCGAGACGAAATGCGCTCCATCCGAGCGCATTTCCGTAAGACAGTCGGCCTGGCGAAGGACGATGTAGTTGTCTTCGGGTACTGGAAGCGCGGGGTCAGCACTACCGAAATAGATCAGAACAGACTTCGGAACTACACGAGCATCCTCGAAAACGGCGGCACACTCGCGGATATCGACGATCTCGCCATCGGGATCTGACCCGGCGGTTGGATACTTCAACTCGCCGCGTGTTCTTCCGGCGCCAGTGAATTGCCCGGTGCGATGTTCGAGCAGTTGTTCGGCGCCGGATTCCCGTTGAAACGGTCGTTGAGCCAGGTGATGGCGCCGGGGAGCCAAAGCGCGCCACCGGGAACGTGACTGATGGTGTCGTACTGGTCGTACTGGATCGACAAACCTGCGTCGCAATAACGAGTGGCGAGTGTGCGGACGTCCCCGGCAACCATGACTCCGTCGCCAGGGCCGACGCCGGGTCCACCTGGCTGGGTGCCCTCGAGGGCTCCGTTTGCGGCTTGAGCGATGAACATAGGGATGGTGGGTATCGGCGCGTTGCCCATGTTGATTTTGTTGGCGACGTCGACGTACTCGGGCACCGAGTTGGGGTTCGCATACTCTGGTTTGGCAAGGTCCTGCCAGGTCACCCCCGGGTACTGCAGGATGACGTTCCCGATCGAGGCATCCTCGATGCGAGGTAGGAGTTCGCGTCCGCGATCGCCGAGATACGGATCGAAATCTATGTCGTAGGCACGGGCAAGTCCGACGACTGCCATCCCGACAACGCCTGCCCAGCCGATGCTTCCGTTTGCGTACCGGAGGTTGTTCGCCGGGTTGACCAACAGTCCACCCTGGGCGGCGCCGATCAGGTCCTCGTTGATGTCCGGGGCGTAGTCCGGAGCGAGGATGGACGCCCAGTTGGTGGCGATTGCTCCGCCCGAGTATCCCATCAGGCCGATCTCGGCTGAGTCGGCAATACCTGTCTCGGGAGTGTTACGGGCGGCGCGAAGAGAGTCGAGAGTCATCATTCCGTATTCGGGTCCCGCCGCGAAGTCTGCGTTCGGCCCTTCGGTGTCGGGAATGACGACGGTGTAGCCCAGTGCCAGTAGGGGACCGAACATGGCAGCTTCGCCGGAAGCGAGAGTCCCGCCGAAGGCGACGTTCCGTCCGCTGGCGGTCAGGCTGCCGATCGGGGTGTCCCCCGCGACAGCTCGTGACGGACCGTCTTCCGGGTTCAGCGAATCGTAGGCCGACTGGAACGAGACAACTTTGTCCGGCTGGGCATTGGGTGGTCGAAGAATCGATGTGACATTCGCAGACGGCCGGCCGAGAGCGTCGGTCGACCGGTACAACACCTGCACGGCTTGCAACGGGGTCGGAATGTTGACGACGTGATAGGGCAAGGTCCTCGTTTTGAGAACGGCCCCAGGCTGATACGACGACAGCGGTGCCGAACCGTCGTACTGATAGAAGGAATCCGCCGACGGTTGCGCGGCGACAGTAGGTGCCGTGATGCCTGTGAGTGCAATGGCTGTCAGCGCCACCGCTCCCTGAAAGAGAATCCTCGATGCCACGATCGACCCTTCGGTTTCGTATGTCTCTCGGTACTTGACGGGCTGGTGTGATGACGACCACACGCTATCTTACTTTTGAGTAATAAACGAGAGGCTTGCGCTGGTTGTTTGAATCATGCGCGGACGCAATCAGATTGGGCTTGTTGTTGTGACCATGCTGATTCGGTCCAGGGCGCCATGTGTACGATACGACTAGTAGCTATCGCGACAAGTTGCTGCCTTGGGCTGTGCCGGGTCCTCCGATGCCGGGAAATGCTCTGTGCTGCAAGGTCTTGAAGGACTAAGGAGTGGACATGGGTAAGCGCGCTCCCGACGACGGCGTGTTTCGGGGATCGGGTGATGCCGAGACGGGATTGCTGACTCCTCCGAGCGGTGCACGTAGTGAGGCGGCTCACGAGAAGGCCCTCAGATCAGCAGAAGCTCTTCTGAAATCCGGTGGAATGAAGGCCGCGACCATCGATGCGATCTCCGAACAATCCGGTGTCAGCAAGGTGACTCTGTATCGGCACTGGCCGTCGCGGCAAGCTATCGCTGCTGAAGCATTCGGCGTGCTCATGGCTCGTCATCTGACATTTCCCGAGACCGATAGTGCGCAAGCCGATTTGAACGACTATCTAGGTGACATCGGAAAGTTCTACCGAGGTCCACTCGGGTCGATCTTTGCCGAACTTGTCGGCGCGTGTGCCAACGATCCGACGACGGCGGCATACTTCCGCACTTTCTTCCTCGACGAACGTCGTCGGGGTTTCGCCGCACTGATTCGGCGGTGTGTGGATTCCGGCTACTTTCGCGAAGACATCGACACCGAGGAAGCGATCGATCTGTTCTTCGGGCCGTTGATCTACCGGATGTTGGTCGGGCACGCGGGTATCGACGACAACACTGTGCGCTCGATCATCGATCACGCAGTTCGTGGACTCCGCAGTGGTGCATAGACGGGTTCTCCGTTGAGAATCCGCAGCGCAGGGAGGGCGAATTGCCCTCCCCGCACTGCGATGTGCCTCAACACTCGGGTGTCAGCTGAGCATCTTCAGTACTAGCTGGTACTCACCGTTGATCTCGGCGTTGCGAAGCGGCTTGGCGGCGTCGACCACGATTTCCGTGGCGTCGTCGTGCGCCTTCAGTAGGCCGATGGTCTCGGCAATGTAGTCATCAAGTGGCAGAGCTGATTCCGAGTTCTCCTGACCCATCAGCGTGGTGCGGACTCCTGGCGGGATGAGTTCGATGCACCGGATCGAGGTATCGGCGAGTTGTACGCGCATGCTCTCGGTGAAGAGATGAACCGCCGCCTTTGTCGCGTTGTACGTGGGCGTGACGGGCAGCGGGACGAAGCCGACGGCGGATGAGACGGTGACGATGGTGGTATTGGGCTTCGTCATCAGATGCGGGATGAACTGGCCGGCCAAGCGAATTGTTCCGAGAAGGTTTGTCGTGACCGTTCTCTCGGCGATGTCGAGGAAGTCCGGGTTCTTCAAGTCTTCCGGGTACATGATTCCCGACATCGTCACGAGGACGTTCAGATCGGGAAATTCCTCCGTGACGGATTCATGTGCGGTTCGAATGGATCTCGGGTCGTCCACGTCGATGACGACCGTGCTGATGCCCGGGTACTTGTCCGAGATCTCTTGGAGCAGAGCGGATCGACGCCCTCCGACGATTACCTTGTTCCCCTCGTTCTGCAATCCCACTGCAAGTGCGAGGCCGATACCGGAGGTTCCGCCGGCAATGAAGATGGTATTTCCTGAGATTTTCAATTTGTGCTTCCTTGGTTTGTCGTGGGCGTCGACGTGGCGACAGTGATGGATTTGAGTTGGGTGTATTCGTTGAGCGTCTCGAGGCAGAACTCTCGCCCCAGGCCGCTTTCCTTGAATCCCCCGAAGGGGACACCGCCTCCCAGATTGAAGTACTGATTGATCCAGACACAGCCCGCATCAAGACGATCCGCGGTTTCCATCGCGTTCTTCAGGTTGGAGGTATAAATCCCAGCAGCGAGACCGTACGGAGTGTCATTGGCTTCTGCGATCACGTGCTCGTAGTTGTTCCATCTGAGGACGCACAGGACAGGTCCGAATATTTCGTCCTGTGCGATTCGCATCGAGTTGGCGACCTCGAGAATCGTCGGCGCGACGAAGTTTCCGGCTTCGAATCCCGGCACTTCTACCAGATCACCGCCTGTAAGTAGTTGTGCGCCTTCGTCGATACCGGATCTGATCATGGAGATCACACGTTCGGCGTGTTCCTGGTGGATCAATCCGCTCAGTTCGGTGTCCTCGTTCAGTGGCGGCCCGACTCGCAACGATCGGAATCCTGCGACGAGTTTTTCCACGAAGGTGTCATAGATGTCCTCGTGGATGAAGAGACGTGTTCCGGCCAAGCAGGATTGGCCGTTGCACATGAGGACACCTGCGGTGGCATCGGCGACCACTGCATCGATGTCCTCGATATCAGGAAACACGATGCTGGGACTTTTGCCTCCGAGTTCGAGCGTGGTCGAGATCAGCCGTGAGGCTGCGGCGTGTGCCACGAGTCGGCCGACTTCGGTGCTTCCGGTGAAAGCGAGTTTGCTGACCTTCGGATGGTCTATCAGGGCTGCGCCGGCTTCCTCGCCAAGACCAGGGACAACATTGAAAACGCCTGCGGGAAACACGTCGGCGGCGATCCTGGCCAGCTCCATGACGGAAACGCAAGCATTTTCATCAGGTTTGAGGACCACTGTGTTTCCCGCAGCCAGAGCAGGTGCAATCTTGAACGCCGTCATTACCACGGGATCGTTCCAGGGAATGATCTGTCCACATACGCCCAATGGCACTCGCTTCGCGACCAGGTATCCCGATGCCAACTCGCGGCCGAAGCCATGGTGGGCCAACGAGATTGACGCGAAGTATCGCAGATGTGAGACGGCGGCTCGATAGTCCTCGCGCATCTCACTGATATGGCGCCCGGTATCCATACATTCGAGCTGGGCAAGCTCTTCGGCCTGATCCTCCACGAGCGCGGCAAACTGCAAGATTTTGGCGGATCGTTCTTCAGCGGTCAGGTTCGACCATGCAGGAAATGCCCGCCTGGCGGCTTCGACCGCGTCGTCGATCTCTGTGGGCCCGCACCGAGACAGTGTGGCGAGTAGAGCGCCGGAAGCGGCGTCACGCGCCTCGAATGTGGATGTGCCCATGGCTCGGAACGCTCCGTTGATGAACGCACCGTATTCACGAACTGCTTGACCCTCCATGGAACCTCCTAGATCGGTCAATCACTGACTGACAAAGTGTACTGTACGTTTCGTACACTTGTCGATGGTTGCCTTACCGCCCATGGATGGCGTCAGCAGAAAGACCAGCTAGAACAGTGTTCTGGTTACGTCGTCAAGGCGTAGCTGCAGCAATTCCAACCGCTTGCTTCATAGCCTGCGAGACATAACCGGTGCCGATCTTGACGCCACCCAGCCACTCGGTCAGGCGAACTGCCTCGGCGTCGAGCGCCCGTTGCGCATCCGCGGACACGGATTCGAGTACTCGAACGTGGACCACTCCGGCGGCGTCTTGGATCCAGCAGCCCACGACACGACCGTCGACCCAAGCTGTGGTGCCGGCATTACCTCGGGTGTCGAAGAGTTGGTTGCGGTGCGGGCCGAGATAGAAGTCACGGTTCTTCCACCCCATGATCGTCGGGTCGAGCACCGGTAGGAGTGCCACCCAAGGACCTGGATCAGGCACCGTGGCGACGTCATCCGGTAGTAACCAGCCGGTGTCGCCTCCGTCGAGTGAGACTGCAACGGCTTCGAGTTCGGCGAGGGCGGCCCGGACGACCGTCTTGGTCGAGCCCAGCCACCAGACGATGTCGTCTTCGGTCCCCGGTCCGAAGGAGTGGAGCCAGCGTCGGACTATTTCTCGGTATCCGTCTGCAGATTCGAGATCGATGGGGGCGTCGTCGAGCCAGTGTCGAGTGAGAGTCCACAGTGGGCGTGAGACGGGGAATCGGGCGGTGTTGGCGCCGCGCATGATGTCTGCGGTCGCCCCGAGGTGTGTGAGAACCCTGGGTGCCGACCAGATTTCGCCTGCCGAACCCTCGACCTTGACGTCTGTCATCGGTACTGCCTGACGGACCTCGAGTGCGGAAAGTCCTTCAGGGGCATCGGTGAGCAGTGTCAGAACCTCCGCCCGCGCGCGATCGAGCCAGTCGTTGCCGTCGACGGCGATTCCGGCCTTGACGACATCCTTGGCCATTCGTGGGCGCTCGGTGTTCGCGACGCGGGCGGACGCACTCGACCATGCGGCCGGCAGCAAGTCTCGGGGAAAGGTGAAGAGCGTGCGGCGCATAGCCAATTGCTTCACGAGACTGCGTTGGTCGTACAAGGCGTTGTCGACGTCAGTGGCGTCCAATGACCGAACCCTCGCCCAGCAAGACAGATAGACCGTCGCTGATTCGGTGGCGTGCAGTACCGTCATCGCCCGCGTGGCAGCTTCCGGAGAATCGACGCGGAACGAAGGCGCCAGCGCGTGACGTACTCCTATGCGTGCACGGCGTTCGTCGTCGGAAACATGGCGCATCAGGCCATCGTGCCACAGGCCAAGTGCGTCGTATCGGCTAGTTGCGCGAGAGTTCGATTGCGCCAGTAGTCGTCGTGTTGGAGATGTGTGATGGCCCCGGGCGTGGTCGCGAAGTTCGCAAACCCTGTGGCTTCGACGGGGATCTGCAGCCAAGCGGAGACGACGAATGTGTGTGCAAATCCGTGTGTTACGACGATGTGATCGTGATCGAGTTCGGTCATCAGTTCGCGCACGCACTCGCCGACCCTTGATGCGATGTCGCGGCGGGTTTCGGCACCGGCAACGGGGCCACGGTGATCGAGGCGGTTGTTGTCAGGAGCCGGAACCTGCCGCTGGGTCAGCCACGAGTTCGGGCGCCCTTCGGCTTCTCCGAAGCTGATTTCGCGCAATCGAGAGTCTGTTGTCGCCGGAACATCGAGCGTCCGGGCGATGATCGCGGATGTCTCGGCGCACCGTTCGAGGTCGGAAGAGGTGATGCGGATCGGGCGCGAAGTTCCTGTGCGTCGACGTTTCAACTCTTCGGCGATCAACTCTGCATCGCGCCTGCCGGCGGGCGTGAGAACGGAATTGTGCCAACCTCCGACGATGTCCTGTGCTGTGTGTTCGGCATGAGGATGAGTGACGACGTAAAGATCCTGCACGAGACCCCTTCTGTTACCCGACCGTTTCGGGCAACAGTATTCCAGGATTGAGGATTCCACGCGGATCCCAGGACGATTTGATCAGCTTCATGGCGGCGATGTCGGTTTCCGTGCGCCCCAGCGCTATCCACGGTGACTTCGCGCGACCGATCCCATGCTCGGCGCTGATACTTCCGTGATGGGCGGAGACGAGTTCGAAGACCGTATCGGTCAGTTCGTGGGCGATGCTCGGTTCGGCGTCAAGAAGATTCACATGGATGTTCCCGTCGGCGAAGTGTCCGAACAACATTGGACGCACATGGACGAATCGTTCGGTGAGTACTTCGCGGAGGCTCTCGATGAACATGCCCATCACGGACAAGGGGACGGAGATGTCGAGTTTGACCACCGGCGTCGTCGATGAAGCGCTGATGCTTTCGGTATGGCTTTCTCGCAGAGTCCACAGCTTTCGAGCGGGGCCAGGCTCCACTGTCGCGTCCTCGATGAGATCGGCAGAGGCAGAGAGAACTTCCAGGAGCGACTCTTCCGTCTCGCGCGGCGATGACACCTCGATCAGGGTGTACATCGGTGACGGTGTGCCGAACGGGCGACGGGCATCGGTGTGCGCGCAGACGAGGGAGATGCCGTCGTCGGTCATGATCTCGGCGGCCTCCACGGTCAACCCGCTCTGGTGCACTCGATTACACAGCTGCAGCGCTTGATCGACGTCGCGCACACCCGCGAGCACGACCTGGGTGTCGGTCGCCGGGGTGACCAACTTCATCAGAACCTTGGTGACAATCGCGAGCGTTCCCTCACTGCCCGCAAGAAGACCTGGGATATCGTATCCGACATTGTCTTTGACGAGTGGAGTCCATCTACTCAGTACCGAACCATCGGCAAGTACTGCCTCGATCCCGAGTATCTGTGCCCGTGTATTTCCGTATCGGACCATGCGGGTACCGCCGGCGTTGGTTGCGACGATGCCGCCGAGAGTCGCGGATTCCTTTGATGCCAAATCGATTCCGAATCGGAGGCCATGTGCGGAGGCCGCCAGGTCGGCGCGAGCGACGGTCACGCCCGCACCGGCCGCGATTGTCCGGCCGATGGGGTCGACGGTCTCGATCGAATCCAAACGCCTGGTGCTCAGCACCACTGATCCAGCCGATGGTATTCCGCCACCGACAAGTCCTGTATTTCCACCTTGCGGGGTGATGGGAATCCCGGCCTCGAAGCAGGTCGTGACGACGGCGGACACTTCGGCGGTGTCGGCCGGACGGACCACAGCTATTGCGTCACCGATCCAACGTCCCGTCCAGTCCCGTGTGTAACCCTCGATCAGCTCTGGATCGGTGAGAACATGCGCTTCGCCGACGATCTCTGCGAGCGCGTCGAAGAACCTCGCGTCCGTTGCAGATTCGCGTGCTTCGACGAGTGTTCGGGAGCTCATGTTCAACCTTGTGATCGTTCGGGGGACAGTTTTCGGGAGACGAGCGGTAGAGCAATCTGCACTCGATCCTCCGACCTCAGGTGATGCGCTGTCCAAGACCAAGTAGTGACACCACCATCTGTTCTTCTTATAATCGCCGTATGAACCTGCAGCGCGCCCGCTATCTGATTGCTCTGTCGGATCACGGCAGCTTCACTCGCGCCGCCGCGAACGTCCACGTGGCGCAATCTGCACTCAGTCAGCAGATCAAGGTTCTCGAGCGCGAACTCGGAGTTCCTCTGGTGGATCGCCGAGGTCCGCAGTTCACTTTCACCGACGCGGGGCGGGTAGCGGTACGAGAGGCACGCTTCTTGCTCGGGTGCGCAGACCGGGCGGTCGAACGAATTCGATTGGCTGCTCGCGGTGTGGACGGGGAACTGCGCATCGCGTACACCCGTTCGTGGGCGGGTGGCGCCGTCGGAGATCTGGTCAGCACTTATCGCAAGCTCTATCCAGGCGTCGAAGTTGTCGTGCACCGGGGCACTTCGGCGCAGACTGTCGACCTCGTCCGAACCGGAGCCGTCGACATCG
>Ga0153921_1000912_pt1 | contig 14078 bp, 13 predicted proteins | sample TSNJ005MetaG_FD_104691 | JGI IMG/M metagenome (GOLD analysis project Ga0153921, IMG submission 104691) | Attine ant fungus gardens microbial communities from New Jersey, USA - TSNJ005 MetaG | ecosystem: Host-associated > Fungi > Mycelium > Unclassified | place: USA: New Jersey, Brendon T. Byrne... | reverse complement strand
GTAGAGCAGTTGGCTTTTAACCAATTGGTCGTAGGTTCGAATCCCACACGACCCACCATTTTTGGCGGTTTAGAAAATCCGGAAGGCCCACGCAAGTGAGGATTTCCGGGTTTTTTTTTGCCCGCAAGAAACCCATTCTCTCGCAGCCCACCTTATCAGCAGCCCTCGCCTGGCTATCAGGCGAGGGCCAGCGCCTCAGAAGTTGTACTTCAGGCTGGTCATGACATTACGCGGCGCGCCATACATCCCTTCTGAATAAACGCGCGCGTAGTACTCGCGGTCGAATACGTTGTTCAGGTTGACGGTGGCACTGAGGTTTTTCGAGAGGTCGTAACGCGCCATCAGGTTGGCCACGGCGTAGCTGCCCTGCTGGTAATAGTGCAAATCTTCGCCGGTCTTGGTCTGCCAATTGAACCCGCCACCCACCGTCACTTTATCCAGCATGCCTGGCAAGCGATATGAGGTGAACGTCTTGAACATATGCCGAGGCAGGGTGGTGACGATGCGTTTGTCGTCCGCATCGGTGGTGACGCTGTAGGCATAGCCGGCGGATGCCTGCCAGCCTTCGGCCAATTCACCATTGATTTCCAACTCGACCCCTTGGGTCTTGGCGCTTTGCTCGATGCGGTAGGCCTGGGTATCCGATTGCCAGACAGCGAGGTTGTCCTGTTCGAGTTGGAACAGTGCCAGGCTGACGTTCAACTGTTCGTCGTAGAAGCTGCCCTTGATCCCCACTTCATAGCCTTTGCCCTCCAGGGGCGGCAAGGCCTTGCGGTTGATGTCGCGCACGTAGGACGCCTGCGGATTGAAGATCTTGGTGTAGCTGGCATACAACGCCCAATTTTCATCCAGGTCGTAGACCACGCCGGCATAGGGAATAAAGACGCCTGTTTCGCGTTCCTTGACCGAGGAGGTGCCTTCACCATACACGTTGGTGTCGGTGTCACGCTTCCAGTCGGTCAAGCGCCCGCCGAGGATCAGGCTCAAGTCGTCAGTGATGTGCAGGCGTGAAGTCAGGTAGGCGGCATATTGCTTCTCGCGGATGCTGCCCTTGCCGAGTACCGGCGTCGCCGGCTTTGGCGAGTCGCCGTTCCAGGTGCGGTAGTCAGGCACCTGGAAGCCATAGTCGCGTAGCCAATCCCCGTAGTTGGGGGTGTGTTCTTCGTAGTCGGTCGCGGTAATGCCGGTGATCAGCTCGTGTTCACGGCCGAATGCCGAGAACGGGCCGGTGAGGTAGGCGTCCAGGTTGTCCTGGCGTGGTGTGCCCGACCAACGTACAGGCAGCAGGGTGCCACCCGAACCAGTGGCCTGGTCGAGGCTGCCGATGGTAAAGGAGAAAAACTCGTCGAACTTGTTCTCAGTGTGGCCGTACTCGATCTTGCCGCTCCAGCCGTTATCGAATTGATGCTCGATGGAGGTGAAGTAGTTGGTCTGGTCGTGATCGTTGTAGGACCATTTCGGTGCGGTATTGAGCGAGCGTTGGGCATGGGTTTTCTCGCCGTTGCTGAACAGCGTCTGGTAGCCGCCGCGCAGGGGCGAATCAACTTGGGTCTTCTGGTAGCTGAAGCCTGCGGTCAACAGGGTTGAATCGCTGAGGTCGAACTCGCTGATGCCGTAGATTAATTGCGAGTCTTGCTTGAAGCGGTCGATCCAGGCCTGCTCGGTCTTGTAGTCCACCACCAGCCGGCCGCGAACAGTGCCGGTTTCAGTCAGTGGGCCGGAGACATCGACGCCCGTGCCATAGCGGTCCCAACTGCCGGCTTCTGCAGTGAGGCTGACCTGGGCTTGCGCTGTCGGGCGTTTACGGATCAGGTTGATAGTCGCCGAGGGGTTGCCCATCCCACTGATCAGGCCGGTAGCGCCGCGTACGATCTCTACCCGGTCGTACATTGCGGTGCTTTGGGTGTAATTGTCCATGCGCGTGGAGGTGGGCACGCCGTCAATCTCGAAGTTCTGGATCTGGAAACCCCGGGACCAGTAGCTGTCATTCTCGGTGCCCAGGCCCGCGCGAGTCACCGCGATGCCGGGGCTGGCTTCAAGCACGTCCGTCAGGTTGTTGAGTTTCTGGTCGTCCAGGCGCTGGCGGGTCATCACTGTGACCGATTGCGGGGTTTGCTTCTGGGTCAGGTTAAGCCGGGTCGAGCTGCTGGAGGAGTAGGCGGTGTAGGAGCCGGTGCCTTCAGTGGTCGAGCCAGGGGCCTTGCCGGAGATGGTCGTGCTGCTCAACTCCAGTCGTGAGGCCTCGCTGGGCGCTGCCTGCAATTGGTAGCGTTGGCCGCCCAACTGCACCGCAGTGAGGCCCGTGTTCAGCAGCAATATCTGCAAGGCCTGCTCGATGGAGTAGTTGCCGCTGAGGGCATGGCTGGTTTTTCCGGCCGTCAGTGCGGCATCGGCAGCCAGGTAAATACCAGCCTGGGCTGAGAGCAGGTTCAATTGGGTCGCCAATGGCCCGGCGGCGATTTGGTAATGTTGCTCCTCGGCCCAGGCGATGGGGCTGACGCTGGCCAGGGCGAGGGCGGCCGAGCAGGCGAAAAGATGCAGCGGAAGATGAGGGCTGAGTGACATCTTGAGGGTCCTTGTAGAGGTGGCTCGCGGCCATGTCACTAGCTAAATCGAATGAGAATTAAAATCAGGAAGTGGCGTCGGAAAAAATTAGCGAGGCTTCACCGTCGTCCAGCCCGCAAAGGTCTGTTCGATACGAACCGGCAACACGCCTTCGAGCATCGCCAGGGCCTGGTCGGTGTCGTGCAGGGGAAATGTGCCCATCACGCGTAACTGGGCGACACGCGGGTCGACGCCCAGGTGCCCACGGCGATAGTTGGCCAATTCGTGAATAAACTCCTCCAACGGCATGTCTTCTGCCGGCAACACCCCGCGCGTCCAGGCTTGGCGTTCAAGCTGCGCCGGTGTTGTTTCGCTGATGCGCTGCGTATCGAACCACAGGCGTTCGCCAGCCGCGGCCACACGTACCTGGGGCGTGTCGATGCACCGCGCCTGCACCGCCCCTTCATACACATTGAGTTGAGTGCGTGATGCCTGCTCACGCACGCTGAATCGAGTGCCCAGTGGGGTAAGGCTGCCCTGAGCGGTCGTTACTACAAACGGGCGAGCGTCGGCCGCGGTCGCGATCATTACCTCACCCTGATACAAGCGGATACTGCGTTGCCCTTTATTCATATCAACGTCCAGCGCGGTGGCGCTGTTGAGCCAGATACGCGAGCCATCGGCCAGGCGGCGTTCGAGGATTTGCCCGGTGACGGTGCGATAGCCGGCCTGCCAGGCCAGCAGTTGCTCGGTCAATGCGCCATGGCGCCAGGCCAGTCCTCCCAGCAGGAGCCCGCCGCTGATGATCGACAAGCTGCGCAGCACCTGGCGGCGGGACCGGGGCGAATGTTGCAGTGATTGCAAGGTGCGGCTGGCGGTATCGGCATCAGCCTGCAGCGGCGCGAAGCGCTGGCTGACCCGCTCCACGTAGCGCCAGGCCTGCTGATGACTGTCACTGCGCGCCAACCAACGATGCCAGGCTTCCAGCTGCGCAGCATCGTTGGGCGCGCTACTCAGGCAGGCGAACCAGTCGGCGGCTTCCTGCAGTGTGTGATGATCGGGCTTGGACACGGGCATGATTCAGCTCAGGGCCTCGTCCAGTTCTGCTTCGAGCAGCAGGCACTGGAACATGGCCTTGGCCATGTAATGGGTGACGGTCCGCGCGCTGACACCCAGTCGCTCACCGATGGCCTGGTAACTCAACCCCTGCAGTTGCGCGAGCAGGAATGCCTCGGCTACTTTCGACGGCAAGCGTTCCAACATGGCCTGGACCTGTTGCAGGGCCTCGAGCACCATCGCACGGTGCTCTTCCGATGGCATGCAATGCTCTGGGCGACTGGACAGCACCTCCAGCCACGCGCGTTCAACCCGTTGGCGCCGCCAGAAGTCCACGCAGACATGCCGCGACATGGCGCTGAGGTAAGCACGTGCATGGCCTTCACTGTCAAACGCCTTGGGCTTGCTCAGCAATCGCACGAATACGTCATGCGCCAACTCGGCGGCATCACTCGAATTACCCAGCTTCTTGTTCAGCCAGGCGCGCACCCAACCATGATGCTCTTGGTAGAGCCAGCCGACATTGGACAGATCTGGAGAGATGGGCATGACGCAAGCGCACTCCGTCGTCGGGTTCAGTACCCGAGCGGACTAATGGGAATTATTCTCAATATTAACCTTGGCGGCGCGCCTTCACAACCGCCAGGTACAAAGGCGCGCAGGCTCGCGCTGCACCCTCCGCGACTTCAGGGGCACGCTGTGGGTATCTGCTCGATAAAGTACTCGCAGATCTGCCGATCTTCGCGCAAGCACTGTTCTGTGGCCGGACGGCCTGTTGCCTCGGAAAAGAAGCCCGTCATCGCCTGGCGCACGCACTGCTCCTCGCGCACCACGCTGCCCACCGGGCAGGTGAAGTTGCGCACCATGAACCCACCGTCCTCGGCCGTGGCGTGGCGAAAGCTGATCCACGGTCCATGCAACCTATAAAAAGGCACACCCTGATGAGTTTGATACCGAACAATTCCCTGATCACCGCGACGCCTGAAGAAGGGCGCGAACTGGCCATCAAGATGTCCCGGCTGGTCATCAAGGCCACGCAGCCCGACGAGGCGGTACGTGGCCGCTTGCGCGATGTGTACGCCAATGACGCCGCCATGCTGATCAGCATTGGCCAGGTGGTAGCCACCGAATTTGCGACGATTGCGGCGGCGAACAGATACTGGAATCCATAAGGTTGCCGGGCAGCCAATGGCCCGCGTTGGCTGCTCGGAACCGGCGGGTCAGATTCGGGTCAGGAGGTCAGAAATAGACGCGAAAAATCGACCAAAGTCTTTGAAATACCTAGGATTGTCTGACAATCCTGCAGATGAAAAACTCTTCATAAACCGCTCGCTCGAACGTTGGTAGCTTCCTCGTCGCTGCCCCATAATTCGAGTCCTAATAATGAATAACAAAACTCTTAAAGGCGCCTTGGCGCTCGCCGTTTCACTTGCCTCCACCCCGCTGTTCGCCGGTGGTTTCGCGCTCAACGAACAAAGCATCAGTTCAATGGGCACGGGCTACGCCGGTCGTTCCTCCTCTGCCGACGACGCCAGTACGGTGTTCGGCAACCCGGCCGGCATGTCCCGCCTCAAGCAGAATGAAGTGAGCATCGGGGCGACCTACCTCGATGCCAAGACGAACATCAAGGATGCCAGCTCGACCCAAGGCGGTGCCGACAACCCGGGTACTAATAAGGGCGACATGGTCCCTGGGATTGCCGTGCCGATGGGCTACCTGGTCACGCCGATCGATGAACACTGGGCATTCGGTCTCGGGATCTACGCGCCGTTTGGCCTGGTGACCGATTACGAACACAGCTTCCAGGGCAACGCCTTCGGCAACAAGAGCAAGGTCCAGGTCATCACCGTACAGCCGACGGTCAGCTACGCATTCAATGACAAGGTCTCGGTGGGTTTCGGGCCGACGTTCAACAAAATCAACGGCGAACTCGACTCCAAAGTGCCAGCGTTTGGCCTGGGCACCGAGGCGGTCAAGATCAAGGGTGACGACACTGCGACAGGTTTCAACGCCGGTATCCTGGTGCAGGCGCTGGACTCTACCCGCGTCGGCGTGACCTACCACTCGCAAGTCGTCTACCACCTGAGTGGCCATACCAATGCCTCGGGCGTGCTTTCTGATCTGTTGGACGGCGGTTCGCAACGTTATGACGCCAAGCTGAACGTCACCACGCCGTCGTCCGTGGATTTCTCGGTCACTCACCAACTGACGGATGACTGGACCCTGTATGTGGGGAGCACCTACACCCGCTGGAGCCAGTTGAAGAAAATCACGGTCAACAATACCGGTGTATCGGACATCACCAGTGAGCTCGCCGGCCTGGACTCCATCACCGAACAGCAGCATTGGCACGACACCTGGTCCCATGCGATCGGCGCGGCGTATCGCGTCAACAAGCAACTGGTATTGCGCACCGGGTTCTCGGTTGACCAGACCCCGACCAACAACACCGACCGCTCCGTACGCATTCCTACAGGGGACCGTACGGTTTTCAGCCTGGGAGCCGGTTGGACGCCAGTCGACAACCTGACTTTCGATGTGGCGTATTCCTACTTGAAGGAAGAGCCGATCAAGGTTCGTCAGACCCAACCTGCACTGGGCCTGACCTACGACGCCAAGTATGAAAATAGCGCCAATGGGGTCGGCGGTTCAGTGACTTACCGCTTTTAATCCGCGCCAGACAGCAAAGAGTCAGATTAACGTCGTGGCTCTTTGCTACTAATTTCCCCGCTGTCCCTGTCAATCATCCTGCGTCTTTGCTTAAATCAGAGGGTAAACATTCGCAGACAGGGATCGTCATGAGTACGCTGTTACCTATCAGTTCCGCCAATTCGCTGCCGATTCGGCCAGTGGAACCGTCACCCGTCACGCCGCCGCAGAGCAGCATTGTCAGCACACGACCTTCGTCGGTGGTCAGCTTGGGCAACGTCGTGTCCGACACCCTTGCCGATACCTATTCCCGCCGCGGGCAATTGCCGGGCCAGGACATTGTGCGTGCCTGGGAAAGTGACAGCCAAGACACACTCAGCCGCGCGATCAATACCAACTTCAATTCGCCGTCCACTGCCAACCGTTTCAATGGCCTGGGCGCCAGCCTGGTTGAGCAGTTCGCCAAGAATGGCGCGGGCATTTCTCAGTCCGTGCTCTACGCGAGCGCCGATCGAGCGGACAGCGCCGGCGAGATCAAGACGGATCAAACTTTGCTGCACAGCAAAGCCGACAACCTGGTCAGCCTCAGTATCAAGACGGCCAGCGGCAAGACCGTAACCTTCAGCCTGTCCAGCCAGAAAGATGGCCTGGGTGTGCAGGCCAACGTCGAAGGCGGTGCTCTGAGCGCCGAAGAACTCAAGGCGGTCGGCCAGCTGGGCAGTGCCTTCCAGGCTGCGGTGGATGGGCTCACCGCTGTTCCGCCGAAACTCGACCTGGGCAACCTGACCCAATTTGACAGCAAAGTATTGGCGTCGGTGGACCTCAACACCACGCTCAAGACGCTGAACGGGCCTGACCTGAAACTGGCCTTTCACGCCGACAGCCAGAGCCGTACCACGCGCATGAGCAGCCTGAGCGGCGAGCTCAACCTGAGCGTCGACCTGAAAAACGCCTCGATCCTTGGCAATGCGCAGCAACAGGCCAAGGCGCTGAAAAGCTACCTGGCCCAGTTTGACCGTGCCCAGGAACGTGGCAGCGCCAAGGCCGAGCTGATCACCCAGTTCAAGGACGCCTTCAGCGCCCTGAACAGCAACTATCCACAGGGCGCGAGTCTCCCCGAGGCGCTGACCCGCAACCCGACGGACCAGGGCTTGTTGACGGGCCTGGCGGACTTCAAGGCGTCGATCAAGCAGGCGGTCGATTCGTCTAACCCGATGCGCCCCTCTGAAGTCGACAGCTTCGCCTATGACGTGTCGCAGAAGACCCGCGTCGGCGGCAAAAGCGCGCTGGACCGCAGCGTGAGCCAGGACCAGCAATCGAGCCTTTCCGCCAGCTTCCACAAGGGGCTCAAGGGTGGGAAGGCGCCTGAGCTGAGCGGCGATCCAAACTCGCAGAATTATCTCTATATACAGGTGGAGGATAAGGCCCGCAGCTCTGCCAACATCGCCTACAAGGATGGCCTGCTGACCAACGCCTCGGTCGCGCAAACGGCCAGCCAGAACACCCGCACGCAGCAATACGTGATGGGCAAGCTCGTGGATGAGACCAACGTGCCGAAGGAAGCCACTGTCCAGCGCGACTACCTGGTGCTGCTGGAGTACGCGGCCAAGGAAAGCAAAAAGTCCAAGGACGCCCTGGAAGAGTCCACGTTAAAGGACGCCCTGGCCAACATGCAGGCGTCGGTTCTGCTGCAGAACGATCCTTCCGCCCTCGTTCGCTGATCCTTGTGCACGAGCCGGCTTGCCGGCTCGTGTGCTGGAGGTGAATCGCGTCGTCATTCCCGCCCCAGATTAGGCTTTTGAATCCATTCGATATTCTGTAGCCTTGCGCAGCTTCACCCGTGCTTGATGAACACAATCACTTCGTCCGGCGGCGCCCGTAGGGTTCCAGAGCCGGTGGTACACTCGACTTTCGCGCAACTGCGCCTGCAGGTCTTGCGAACATGACGCAAATTTCCGAACGCCTACTGGTTCAAGCCCACCTCGACGCCAAGCAGCCTAAAGCCCTCAGCGCCGATGAAGAGGCGAGCCTGCGTGCCGCCATCGCCGCCGAGCTCAAGGCTCAGGACGCGGTGCTGGTTGCCCACTTCTACTGCGACCCGGTGATTCAGGCCCTGGCCGAAGAAACCGGTGGCTGTGTCTCCGATTCCCTGGAAATGGCGCGCTTCGGCGCCGCTCACCCGGCCAAGACCGTATTGGTCGCCGGCGTGCGTTTCATGGGCGAGACCGCGAAAATCCTCACGCCGGAAAAACGCATCCTGATGCCGACCCTGGAAGCCACGTGCTCCCTGGACCTCGGTTGCCCGGTGGATGAGTTTTCGGCGTTCTGCGACCAGCACCCTGAGCGGACCGTGGTGGTGTATGCCAACACCTCGGCGGCGGTCAAGGCGCGTGCCGATTGGGTGGTGACGTCCAGCTGCGCGCTGGAAATCGTCGAGAGCCTGATGGACAACGGCGAAACCATTATCTGGGGCCCGGACAAACACCTGGGCACCTATATCCAGCGCCAGACCGGGGCCGACATGTTGCTGTGGGACGGTGCCTGCATCGTCCACGAAGAGTTCAAGTCCAAGCAATTGGAAGACATGAAGGCGCTGTACCCGGACGCAGCGATCCTGGTGCACCCGGAGTCGCCGACGTCAGTGATCGAACTGGCCGATGCCGTGGGGTCCACCAGCCAGTTGATCGCGGCGGCCCAGCGTTTGCCGAACAAGACGTTTATCGTGGCGACCGATCGCGGCATCTTCTACAAGATGCAGCAGCTGTGCCCGGACAAAGTTTTTGTCGAAGCGCCAACCGCCGGTAATGGCGCGGCGTGCCGCAGCTGCGCGCACTGCCCCTGGATGGCGATGAACACGCTGGAGCGCACCCTGCAATGCCTGCGTGAGGGCAGTAACGAGATCTTCGTCGAGCCTTCGGTGATCCCCCACGCCGTGCGCCCGCTCAAGCGCATGCTGGACTTCACCCAGGCCGCGCGCCTGAAACTGGCCGGCAACGCCTGATCTTGAGCTGGCGCGGTTAAAAATGTGGGAGCTGGCTTGCCTGCGATGCAAGCGCCTCGGTTTATCCAGCAGACCGAGGTGATGCCATCGCAGGCAAGCCAGCTCCCACATTTGATTTTCGTCGTTGCGGATTACTTCTTTTTCTTCGGAATCTGCACCAGTTGGGTGTCGGAATAGATGTCATGCCAGCTGCGCTTGCGCTTGTCGAACAGCGACCAGATAAACCCCAGCCCCATGCACAACCACGACGCAATCGACACCACAAAGCGCAGCAGCGCCTGCCACAGGCTGATGCGTGAGCCGTCGGCGTTCTGCACGCGCACACCCCACACCTGCATGCCCAGCGTCTGCCCCGAATGGGTCCAGAATTTGGCAAAAAAACCGAACAGCACAAAAAACAGAATCGTCGACAGCAACGGATCCCCGTCCAACGCGCCGGACTCGGTGAGGGTGCGCATCTTGGCTTCGCCGATAAACGCCATCCACACCAGCTTGTAGATGAACGCCGTGACGATCAGCAGCGCCGTGCACAACAGGAAGTCATAGAACATGGCTGCCAGACGACGGCCCAGGCCAACGGCGGGGAATTCGCCTTGGGGGCTCAGCAAGGGTTTGGACATGGCAGGCTCTCTTGGGGAAAAAAGCCATTTTACGAGCAAACGCACATAAAAAAGCCCCTGATGTCACCATCAGGGGCTTTTTGTCGCAGCAGGGATCAGCCTTCTGCTTGTACTTCGTCAGCCTGCATGCCTTTCTGGCCTTGCACGGCAACGAAGGTCACTTTCTGGCCTTCTTTCAGGCTCTTGAAGCCGTTGCCCTGAATAGCGCGGAAATGCACGAACAGATCCGGACCGCTTTCTGGAGTGATAAAACCAAACCCTTTCTCGTCGTTAAACCACTTGACGGTACCGCTCTGACGTTCAGCCATTTTCTTATTTCCTTGACGCTAAAAATTAATGACAGCCCCTTTCACATGAAAGAGTACTGGGCTGGGTTGCAGGAAAGTAAGAGACGTCGAACGGGTTGTAGCAAACTTTGGCTACTGCCCAGGTCCAGGTTCCAAGCGACCCATGCAAACACAGTGAACAAACTCTACGCCAACTACTGGAGAAAAAACAAGCCCCGGGCAAGCCCTTGGTTTTGCTTGGCTGTATGACACTTCGGTCAACATTTGGGATCTGACTTATTCGATAGAGTTGTTCACTTGTTATAGGCCGGTGCTGATAACAATGACTATCGTCAATGCACTGTTTTATGGCGGTTGCGTTACAGTTTAGTGCACGTTAACGCAACCGCGTTACTTATAGGAACAGTCAATCAGCCACGATAGTAACGCTGTGGCACAAATGGCATTTTGCTTACACGAAGTGGCACTTTTTTCCCACGTACCAGCGCGAATACTTGGGTGTCGAGTGCGACGAATGCACTGTCCAGATAACCCATGGCCAGCGGGCCGCCCAGTGTCGGGCCAAAGCCACCGCTGCACACACTGCCAACCACGGTGCCGTGTTCGTCGACGATCTCGGCGCCTTCACGCACAGGAGTGCGCTCTTGTGGCAGCAGGCCAACGCGTTTGCGCTTCACTCCGGCCTGTTGCTGGCTGAAGATGCGGTCGGCGCCGGGGAAACCACCGGCACGCGGGCCGTCGGCACGACGGGCCTTGGAGATCGCCCACAGCAGACTGGCTTCGATCGGCGTGGTCTCGGTGTTCATGTCGTGGCCGTAGAGGCACAGGCCGGCTTCCAGGCGCAGTGAGTCACGGGCGCCCAGGCCGATTGGCTGCACTTCGGTCTCGGCCAGCAGGCTGCGGGCCAGGCTTTCGGCGCTGGCGGCGGGCACGGAAATCTCGAAGCCGTCTTCACCGGTGTAGCCGGAGCGGCTGACGTAGCAGTCCACGCCCAACAAACGCAGGGAGGCGAACTGCATGAAGGTCATCCCGGTGACTTCCGGTGCCAGGCGCGCGAGCACCTTGACAGCCGCCGGGCCTTGCAGGGCGAGCAGGGCGCGCGCCTCGAACAGTGGCTCGATGCTGCACTGGTCGCCGATGTGCTGGCGCAGGTGGGCCAGGTCCTGGTCCTTGCAGGCGGCGTTGACCACCAGGAACAGCTCGTCGTTACCCAGGTTGGCCACCATCAGGTCGTCGAGGATGCCGCCCTGCTCGTTGGTGAACATCGCGTAGCGCTGCATGCCCACCGGCAGGTCGATGATGTCGACTGGCACCAGGGTCTCCAGGGCCTTGGCGGCATTGGCGCCAGTGAGGCGGATCTGGCCCATGTGCGACACGTCGAACAGCCCGGCCTGGTCACGGGTGTGCAGGTGTTCCTTCATCACGCCGAGCGGGTATTGCACTGGCATGTCGTAGCCGGCGAACGGCACCATGCGGGCGCCCAGTTCGAGGTGCAGGGCATGCAACGGGGTTTTCAACAGGGTTTCGGTGGACATATTCAGCTCCTGAAAAACGTGCTGGCGCGCATGTCGGCGTCAGCACTCGATAATGTTGACCGCCAAACCGCCACGGGCGGTTTCCTTGTATTTGCTTTTCATGTCGGCGCCGGTCTGGCGCATGGTACGGATGACTTTGTCGAGGGAGACGAAGTGTTGCCCGTCACCGCGCAAGGCCATGCGCACCGCATTGATGGCCTTGACCGAGCCCATGGCGTTGCGTTCGATGCAGGGCACCTGCACCAGCCCGCCGATAGGGTCACAGGTCAGTCCGAGGTTGTGTTCCATGCCGATCTCGGCGGCGTTTTCGACTTGCGAGACGCTGCCGCCCAGCACTTCGCACAGCGCGCCGGCGGCCATCGAGCAGGCCACGCCGACTTCACCCTGGCAGCCGACTTCGGCGCCGGAGATCGAGGCGTTTTCCTTGTACAAAATGCCGATGGCGGCGGCGGTGAGCAGAAAGCGCACCACACCATCCTCGTTCGCGCCGGGGATAAAGCGCATGTAGTAATGCAGCACCGCCGGCACGATCCCGGCCGCACCGTTGGTGGGCGCGGTGACCACACGCCCGCCGTTGGCGTTTTCTTCGTTGACTGCCAGGGCGTACAGGTTGACCCAGTCCAGCACCGACAACGGGTCGCGGAGCGCCGACTCAGGGTGCTTGCACAGTTGCCGATGCAGGGCCGCAGCGCGGCGCTTGACCTTCAAACCACCGGGCAGAATCCCCTCATTGCGACAACCGGCGGCCACGCAGTCCTGCATCACTTGCCAGATCTTCAGCAAGCCGGCGCGGGTTTCCGCTTCCGGGCGCCAGGCGCTTTCATTGGTCAGCATCACCTGGCTGATGGACAACCCGTAGGTGGTGCAATGGCCGAGCAAATCCTTGGCGTGCTTGAACGGGAAGGTCAGGGGCGTGGCGTCTTCGACGATCCGGTCGGCGCCGGCGGCGTCTTCATCCACGACAAAACCGCCGCCGACCGAATAGTACTCGCGGCTGCGAATCTGGATGCCGGCCGCATCAAAGGCACGAAAGATCATGCCATTGGGGTGGTAGGCCAGGGGTTTGCGAATCATCGCCAGGTGTTCTTTCTCGTTGAACGCGATGCTGTGTTCACCGAGCAGGTTCAAGCGGCCGTCGCTGCGCATCTGCGCCAGGCGCGCGGCCACGGTTTCGGTATTCACGGTGTCCGGGTGTTCGCCTTCCAGGCCCAGCAACACGGCTTTGTCGCTGCCGTGGCCTTTGCCGGTGGCGCCGAGGGAGCCATAGAGTTCCACCTTGATGCCGGTGGTGGCGCCCAGCAGGTCGTCACGGCGCAGCCCTTCGACGAAACGGGCGGCGGCGCGCATCGGGCCAACGGTGTGGGAACTGGAGGGGCCGATGCCAATCTTGAACAGGTCGAACACGCTAAGGGACATGGTTGTTCTCCGGTTTCTTATTATTGATCGGATGTACGCGGCCCAATGTGGGAGCCGGACTTGTGTGGGAGCTGGCTTGCCTGCGATAGCATCACCTTGGCCTACTGGAAGACCGAGGTGCTTGCATCGCAGGCAAGCCAGCTCCCACAAAAGCCAGCTCCCACAAAGACCGCGTTGTAGCCGTCGGGTTACGCGTAGCTCTCGATCGACGGGCAAGCGCACACCAGGTTGCGATCGCCAAACACGTTGTCGACACGGCCAACCGGCGGCCAGTACTTGCCTTCGATCAGCGAAGCAACCGGGTACACCGCTTGTTCACGGCTGTATGGGTGGCTCCATTCGCCGACCAGTTCCGCTGCGGTGTGCGGGGCGTTTTTCAGCGGGTTGTCGTCCTTGTCCAGGGTGCCGTTTTCCACCGCGCGGATTTCTTCGCGGATGGCGATCATCGCGTTGCAGAAGCGGTCCAGCTCTTCTTTGGATTCGCTTTCGGTCGGCTCGATCATCAAGGTGCCCGCCACCGGGAACGACATGGTCGGCGCGTGGAAGCCGAAGTCGATCAGGCGCTTGGCCACGTCATCCACGCTGATGCCGCTGCTGTCTTTCAGTGGGCGCAGGTCGAGGATGCACTCGTGGGCCACCAGGCCATTGCTGCCGGTGTAGAGCACTGGGTAGTGCTCTTCGAGGCGACGGGAAATGTAGTTGGCATTCAGGATCGCCAGCTGCGAAGCGCGCTTGAGGCCCGCGCCGCCCATCATGCTGATGTACATCCACGTGATCGGTAAAATGCTCGCGCTGCCGAACGGCGCCGCGCACACCGCGCCTTCCTTGCGTTCCATGGCCGCATGGCCAGGCAGGAATGGCGTGAGGTGCGACTTGACGCCAATCGGGCCGACGCCCGGGCCGCCACCGCCGTGTGGAATGCAGAAGGTCTTGTGCAGGTTCAGGTGGGACACGTCGCCGCCGAACTTGC
>Ga0153921_1000908_pt1 | contig 14124 bp, 14 predicted proteins | sample TSNJ005MetaG_FD_104691 | JGI IMG/M metagenome (GOLD analysis project Ga0153921, IMG submission 104691) | Attine ant fungus gardens microbial communities from New Jersey, USA - TSNJ005 MetaG | ecosystem: Host-associated > Fungi > Mycelium > Unclassified | place: USA: New Jersey, Brendon T. Byrne... | reverse complement strand
TCTCCTCAGGCGGCGGCAGCGAAACCCTTTGTGGCAGGGCTCGCGAGGTTCGGGAGCGATAGTCTGCGGACCAGGCTAAAAGCCCGCAGCATCCCAAACCGCGCGAGAGTCTACCAGCTTGCAAGCGTCTGCGTTATATCCGAGTCTTAAGTGCATATAACATTTCGAGCGCTTTTCGCGGCGTCAAGTCATCCAGGTCAAGTTTAGCCAACTCGTCCAGCACTGGGTGGGGCAGGCTGGCAAACAGATCGCTCTGGTGGGGCGCGCTGGCTTTTTTGCTGGCTTTGGCCGGGCTTGCCACGGGAAGCTCGTGGGGCAGTGCGGTTTCTTCCAGGCGGCTCAGGTGTTCGCGGGCACGGGTGATCACCTCCGTGGGGACACCGGCCAGTTGCGCCACGGCCAGGCCGTAACTCTGGCTCGCCGGCCCAGGCAGCACGTGGTGCAGGAACACAATGCGCTCGTTGTGCTCGGTGGCATTGAGGTGCACGTTGGCCACCAGCGGCTCGTTTTCCGGCAGCACGGTCAGCTCGAAATAGTGCGTGGCAAACAGCGTATAGGCGCGCAGATGCGCCAAACGCTCGGCTGCAGCCCAGGCCAGGGACAGGCCGTCGAAGGTGCTGGTGCCGCGACCCACTTCGTCCATCAGCACCAGGCTGCGTTCGGTGGCGTTGTGCAGGATGTTGGCGGTCTCGCTCATTTCCACCATAAAGGTCGAACGGCCACCGGCCAGGTCATCGCTGGAGCCAATCCGCGTGAAGATCCGGTCCACCAGCGACAATTCGCAACTGGCCGCCGGCACAAAGCTGCCGATGTGTGCGAGCAGCACGATCAAAGCGGTCTGACGCATGTAGGTGGATTTACCGCCCATGTTCGGACCCGTGATCACCAGCATGCGGGTATCGTCATCCAGCGACAGGTCGTTGGCGACGAATGGCGTGGTCAATACCTGCTCTACAACCGGGTGGCGACCTTGCACGATGCGCATGCAGGGCTCGCTGACAAAACGCGGGCAGTTCAGGTCGAGGTTCAGCGCGCGTTCGGCGAGGTTGCTCAGTACGTCCAGTTCCGCCAGGGCGGCTGCCGTGTCCTGCAGCGGCGCCAGTTGGCTGATCAGGTCTTCAAGCAGGTTTTCATAGAGCATCTTTTCCCGAGCCAGGGCGCGGCTCTTGGCCGAAAGTGCCTTGTCTTCGAATTCTTTCAGCTCAGGGGTGATAAAGCGCTCGGCACCTTTGAGGGTCTGGCGGCGCTGGTAGTCGATCGGCGCTGACTCGGCCTGCTTGCTTGGCAACTCGATAAAGTAGCCATGCACGCGGTTGTAGCCGACTTTAAGGTTGGCCAGGCCAGTGCGGGCCTTTTCGCGGGCTTCCAGGTCGATCAGGAATTGCCCGGCGTTTTCGCTCAGGGCCTGGAGTTCGTCCAGTTCGCTGTCGTAACCGGTCTTCAATACGCCGCCGTCACGGATGATTGCCGGCGGGTTGTCGATGATCGCCTTTTCCAGCAACGCCGCCAGTTCCGGGTAGGTGCCGGCGGTGACGGCCAGTTGCTGCAGGTGCGGCGTGTCCAATTCGGTCATCGCCGCTTGCAACTGCGGCAGGGCGCCGAGTGCATCGCGCAGGCGCGCCAGGTCACGCGGCCGCGCGTTGCGCAGGCCGATCCGTGCCAGGATGCGTTCGATATCGCCAATTTCCTTCAGCTGTGGCTGCAGTTTTTCAAAGCGATAGCGGTCGAGCAGGCAGGTAATAGAGGTCTGACGAGCTTGTAGCACGCTCAAATCGCGCAGCGGACGGTTCAGCCAACGGGTCAGCAAGCGGCTGCCCATGGCGGTCTGGCAACGGTCGACTACCGACTGCAGGGTGTTATCACGCCCGCCTGACAGGTTGGTGTCCAGTTCCAGGTTGCGACGGCTCGCGCCATCGAGCACCACGGTATCGTCCAGACGCTCATGACGCAGGCTGCGCAAGTGCGGCAGGGCGGTGCGCTGGGTTTCCTTGGCATAACTGAGCAGGCAACCGGCAGCGCCGATGGCCAGGGTCAAGGTTTCGCAACCGAAGCCCTTGAGGTCCTGCACCGAGAACTGCTGGCACAGACTTTTCAGCGCCGAATCCCGCTCGAAATCCCACGGCGCACGGCGTTTTGTCCCACGGCGTTTTTCCGCCGGCAGGTCCTTGGGCCAATCATCCGGGATCAACAGCTCCACCGGGTTGATACGCTCCAACTCCGCCAGCAGGTTCTCCCAACCCTTGATCTCCAGCACGCTGAAGTTGCCGCTGGTGATGTCCAGTACCGACAGGCCGAACAGACGCTCGTCGCCCAATACCGCCGCGATCAGGTTGTCGCGACGCTCATCCAGCAGCGCCTCATCACTCACCGTCCCCGGCGTGATAATGCGCACCACCTGGCGTTCGACCGGGCCTTTACTCGTCGCGGGATCGCCGATCTGCTCACAGATCACCACCGACTCGCCCAGCTTTACCAGCTTGACCAGGTAGCCTTCCAACGAGTGGTAAGGAATCCCGCACATCGGAATCGACTGCCCCGCCGACTGCCCACGCGCGGTCAGGGTGATATCCAGCAGCTTGGCAGCCTTCTTAGCGTCTTCGTAGAAGATCTCGTAGAAGTCGCCCATGCGATAGAACATCAACTGATCAGGGTGCTGGTTTTTCAGGCGCCAGTACTGCTGCATCATCGGAGTGTGGGAGGACAGATCGGACGTGTTTTTACTCATTGGGTCGTAGGCAAATTCGTTGAAAGTGATGGGGCAAAGGGGGCGCTTGGCCCAGCATTTTTTGCGATGGGCGCAAGGTTAACACGCGAGGTCGGCCCTTCGCAGGATGCAAACGGCTAGGGAAAACGCAAAGGCGCTGCGGCCCCCTATACCCATCACTTAATAAAGAACACCGTCACTGTGGCGAGGGAGCTTGCTCCAAGCGGCCACATCAAATCGCCGCATACACCAGAGACGACAACCGCCTGGGCCGAGGATCAATCATCGAATGGCTGCCCGAGGTGGTGGTGACAAAACCAAAGCTCACTTGCTTTTCGGGATCGGCGAAACTTATCGGTCCGCCCAGCCCGATATGGCCAAAGGTGCCCGGGCCCATGGCGTGAGAAGCCGTCGGGTCGCGTTGTTGCTCCAGCATGCAGCCTAATCCATAACGCATGGGGCGCATCCATACCCGATCCATGCCATGACTGTGCTCTTGCGTGAATTCACTGAGCAGTTCGTGACCGATATAGTTGCCCGCCATCAATGCACTGTAGAAGCCGGATAAACCCCGCGCCGTAGCGTGCGCGCACACAGCCGGTTGCTGATAGGCCCACCAGCGCGGGTCACTGGTTCGCCTGGGTACCATGCCGGGATTGGTGAAGGCCAATGTCGCGATATGCGCAGGTTGGTTTTTCAGCACCGTGCGCAACGCTTGTGAGTAAGGATCACCGACCCGCCCCGAGGCACTGTCGAATCGCGCGATACGATGAAAGTGTTGTTCGTCCACGCCAAGGTGAACATCGAGGTCATGGGGGGCCAGAATCTCCTCGTGGATAAAGACGCAGGGATCTCGTCCGTCCACCCGACGAATCAACTCACCGAGAATCCAGCCAAAGGTGGTTGTGCCGTAGCCCAAGTCTGTTCCCGGCTCCCACCAAAGCGGCTCGGCCGCCAATACCTGCACCATATGCTCCCAGTCGTACATCATGGCGTTATGGTCGGGGGCTCGCAGCGCCGGCAGTCCCGCAGTGTGGTTCATCACTTGACGCAAGGTGACTTGGGCTTTGCCGTTCTGGGCGAACTCAGGCCAGTAACGGGCCACAGACGCGTCCAGCTCCAACTTGCCGCGCTCGACCAACATCAGAACGGCCACCGCGACATAGGGTTTGATAACGCAAAAGGTATTGGCCAGCGTATCGCGCGCCCAAGGCTTCACGCCCGCCTGGTCCGCCATGCCGGCCCACAGGTCGACCACCACTTCTGCACCAACCTGTACGCACAGCCCGGCGCCACGCTCCTGCGGATCATCAAACATCTCCTCGAAGGCCTGCTTGACCGCTTCAAACGGCCTGGCACATATCCCTTGCGCTTTCATACTCCGGACTCCTTGTAGGTGAAGTGCTGCCTCTGAAACGTGCGCCACGCGACGAACTCACCCTCGCGAGCGAGTTTGAGAGTGCTCTTTGGAAAAACGGTTGGCTCGTTTGTATGTGCCGAAGTCATTGAACCTGACGCCTGCCTGCGCCATGACTTTATGAGCGTAAGGCGCTGTCATCTGGCGAAGATAGAACGGGTCTCTCACCACGAAGTGGTGAATGCTGTGCGTGCTGCCGAAGTTGAAGCAGAACAGTTGAAACGGCCACAACCACCACGGGTTCATTACCTGGGTTTGTTGTAACGGATTACGCGGGGCTACATCGCCATAATAGTGCATGTTTGAACTTATAAAGAACAAACAGAACTGCCGTAGCAGGTTGGGGGCAATAAGGATTACGACGATGCTGTTGACGATATCCATAAACGCCAGGGTCGCCGCAGAACTGTGAATCGCTTCACCCATAAGTGACCCCACCCCGGCGTAGAGGTGATAGCCCAGGAATACGTACCAGCAACCCCAATACAACAGCCCAAACGGCGTGTTGAGTCGAATAATCTTGCCTAACAATTTTACCTTTTGCCGCCATCCCGGCGCGAACACCGCATTTAGAAAACCAAATAAAAACCCATCGACCAGTTTCAATAAACGCAGTATTCCCCACGGGCTGCCACTGGTCGTAATCCATGCTTCGACATCCGACTCAGTGCCGGACTCTTTATGGTGATGAAAGTGCAGTGTGCGCCTTAGCCATGGACTGGGCATGCCCGGCCGGGCCAGCCAGCACAAAAACATCATGGCGTTGTGAGCGAAGGGTTGCTTTCTGAAATAGAGGCGATGAATCAAGTCATGTTCGATTTCATGAATAAATGACGTCAGCAGCGCATTGATCAAAATGCACGCCCATCCGGGAATAAAACCCTTTATGTAGAGGCCTCCCGTGATAACCATCCCTGCCAGGGAAAACACCATCACGCTTGCCCCCAATGCATTTTGATACTGCAAGATAGGGTAACGCTGGCGCAGGTGGTTTCCGTGCTCGGTAATGCTCCGGGTTACCGTCTCGATCTTTTCCTGATCGGTATTCGGTCGATCAATTTCGATGGCTCCTTCCAAGATCTTCATCCATTCATCCTCTGCTTGCATCGGGGAGTAACCAGCCTTGTCAAGCCGGTCAAGTCAATACGCTGTGCAATAAAGCGGTTGGCATTAAAATTCCCTGGCGAATTCATGCGCAACGAAATCGACGGTGTGTTGAAAAGTTGTTAGGCGTATTCCAGGTCTGAAAATAATAAGGTAAGTTAAAGTCTTTGCAACTGTGTATTTTAGGTGGGTTAGCTATACAGTTCTTTGTGTAAAGTTTTAAAACTAAAGGATTTAGTTACAGTTTGTACAAGTATTAAAGGACTGTGTACAAGTACTGCCAAGGAGGCATCATGAGATTACATCGCATCAAGTATTTCCGGCACTCTCTGCAACAATCTGACGGCAGCGTAGAGACAAACAGCCACGATGTATTTGACGCAGTGTTTTACGATGAGCCTGACGACAATGCCGCGAATCGTGCAGGCCTTGAAGGGCTGATTCGCTACCTTCAGTGCGGAGATACTGTGGTAGTGGACAGCATGGCAACGCTCACTTCCAGTACCGAGCAGCTGTGCGTCATCATTCGGCGACTGATTGATAAGCAGGTAACGCTGGAGTTTTCCAACGAAAGCCTGATCTTTCGGTATGACTGTCTTGAAGTGGTGGAGACCATTATTGCGGTAATGGAGTTGGTTGCAGAGTTCGAGCGCACGGCGATGAGGGAAAAACAGGCCGCCGGTATCGCCAGTGCAAAGCGTCGCGGAGTCTACAGAGGTCGCAAGAAAAAACTGTCTGACAATCAGGTTGTCAATTTAATTGACCGAGCCGGCGCCGGTGAAAGCAAATCCAAATTGGCGCGTGATTTTGATATCAGTCGCCAGACGCTTTATCGATACTTGAGATCGACATAGGCGCGCCTGCGGAGGAATCGCCGAAGGCTTGCCCGGAGTTGAAATCGCCGACTGCGTAGGCTCCAGGGCCGATGCAAAGCGTGGGCTGGATTTTCCGATTGCATAAATTATGCAAATTAGCATTTGCCAACCCTAAAAACTCCCGTCACTATCCGCGTTATGCAAAAACGCAACGTTTCTATCGTCTTAAGAGAACTGCTGGATCGCGACCGGATCTCCCCCACGGAGCTTCACCGGCGCACCGGCGTGCCTCAATCCACACTGTCCCGGATCCTCAGCGGCAAGATCGTTGATCCCTCGGACAAGCACATCTCCCGCATCGCCGAGTACTTTCGCGTGAGCACCGACCAGTTGCGCGGGCGCGCGGCGGTGGGCGCTTTGCGCGAGGACGGGCGCGACCCGATGCATTCGGAACTCAAGGACATAAGCCTGTGGGACGACGACACCCCCGTGAATGACGACGAGGTGTCGATCCCCTTTCTGCGCGAGGTTGAATTGGCTGCTGGATCAGGAAGATTCGTCATCGAGGAAAGCGAAAAGGCCAGCCTGCGTTTTGGAAAACGCAGCCTGCGGCATAACGGTGTGCAGTTCGACCAGGCCAAGTGTGTGACGGTGCGCGGCAACAGCATGTTGCCGGTACTGCGTGATGGCGCCACGGTGGGGGTGAATGCGGGCAAGAGTGGCATTGGTGACATCGTCGATGGTGACTTGTATGCCATCAATCACAATGGCCAACTGCGGGTGAAACAGCTCTACCGCCTGCCTTCCGGGATTCGTCTGCGCAGTTTTAATCGCGATGAACACCCGGATGAAGACTACAGCTTCCAGGATATCCAGGATGAGCAGATCAGCATCCTCGGTCATGTGTTCTGGTGGGGCATGTACGCCCGTTAGCCTTCTTGCGTAAGACAAAGCCCGCTCATTAGCGGGCTTTTTTTCGCCTGCAGAAAATCGGCAAACCTTGGCGTTGCAAGGCCTGAAATGCATTCGTGCATTTCACGGCTAAAAATAAATGCATTTGTGCATTGACTGTATATGCATACATGCATATTCTCCATCTCAAGCCAGCCAACAAGGCCTGGTGGAGGCGGCAAGGATGCTGCCAAGGAAGACAAGGAAGGCACGCAACATCGGCAAGGACGCCATCAGAGCGATGGCAGGGAGGCCAGGCAACACCGGCAAGGATGCCGACGCTCTTTAGTCGTATAGCTTCAACAAAAAAGGCAGCGATGAACCGGCCTGATAACGGTTCAGAGGGTTGGCAACTGACCCGGGTGTGCAGCGTAAAGCACCAGAAGCAGTTATCCGGCAGACAGGGATCGTGGTCGGAAAAACATTGAGGAAAGATCCGTACCGCGCCAGTAGCGCCGAAAGATCGATGTTGGACCGCATTACTGAAAAGCCTGGGCAACCGGGCTTTTTGGAATGCCTACCCATAAATGGATTTACCCAAGAGCCGGCCCTGCGCCGGTAGTGCTCAGCCAGGAGGCGTGACATGACAAACGAGCAGCAAGCGTTAGCGGAAATGCCTATCTGGCTGGTGATCGTACTGGCCCTGATCGGCGGGGTGTCCGGTGAAATGTGGCGCGCCGACAAGGAGGGCGCGCGCGGTTGGTCACTGGTACGGCGCCTGGCCTTGCGGTCCGGTGCATGCATGGTCTGCGGAGTCTCGGCACTGATGCTGTGCTACGCCGCCGGCATGTCGATCTGGACTGCCGGCGCCATTGGTTGCCTGACCGCCATGGCCGGCGCGGATGTCGCCATTGGCCTTTATGAACGCTGGGCGGCCAAGCGCATCGGGGTCAACGAGACCCCGACCTCGCGCCCGGACCAGCAGTAACCGCTGCAAGGATGCAACCACATGAGCCTTATCGAAAAACCTTCCCAGTTGCCCGTGGCGATTGGGGCGGCGCTGAAGAGCGCCTTCCCACACTTGCCTGTAGGCAATTATCAGGACTTTACCGGCGTCGCGGATAAAACCGGCGTGCTGATCAGCGTCGAGCGCAACGGGCCCGCCGTTCGCTCCCTTGAAGGGCGCAAGGCGCATGCCTTGTCGGTCTCACTCAGGGCCACGGTCGCCAGCGGGGCGGCAGCCTTTGAAGCCTGCGACCTGGCCAGCCAATTGATGGACCTGGCCCTGGATAACCGCTGGGGCCTGCCACCCGACCAGTGTGACCTGCCGACGGCTATCGTCGCGGCGCCTTCCGGATTGACCGGGACCGAAACGGACTACGACACCTGGATCGTTTCCTTCACCCAGACCCTCTATCTCGGCCCGTTACTGCTCGAGGATCCCACAGGCAAACCGCTGTTTGCCCGCACCTGGGAAGTTTCGGACATTGACGATCCAGATCAATATCGACCCCTGCAGGAGTAGTCCATGTTCGATGCATTACTACGCATGCAACTGGGGCCGATCGTTGAACGCCTGGCGGAAATGGAAGCCCAGCTGGAAGACCTGTATCGACGCGCAGAAAGCTTCTGCCGGATTGGCGTGTGCCAGGAGGTTGATGCTGCCAGTGGTACCTGCAAGGTCAGCCACGGGGACCTACTCAGCCCGGCGATCCAGTTTTTCAACCCGAGCGCTGGGGCGCAAACCGAAACCCGCATCCCTTCAGTGGGCGAGCAGTGCCTGCTGCTCAACTACGGCGGCGGGGAAGGGGGGACGCAGTCTGTGGCTTTGTTCGGCCTCAACAGTGGTCTGTTTCCGCCCGTGTCCGCTGTGGCGTCGCTGACGCGCCGTCGTTATCAGGACGGCACCCAAAGCGACTATGACGACGCCAGCCACATTTTCAATTGGGTCAACGGCCCCACCACATTCAGCGGCTCCCGCGAGCAGGTCGACCTCAAGATCGGCGCCGCGAGCCTGAGCATGAATGCCCAGAGCATCACCCTGCAACTCGGCGCCACCGGCTTATTGCTGGATGCCGCCGGTGTGCATTTGAGCGGCCCGGTGGTGGATCACCAGGGTCGCGTGATCAGCAGCGCATAAGGATTTGCCATGATCGGAATCGACAGGAACACCGGGGCAGCCGTGGATGACTGGCTGCAATTTGTACAGCGCGCCACCCGAGCGCTGACCACCCCCGTGGGGACACGCCAGAAGCGCCCGTTGTACGGCTCGATGGTCCCGCTACTGCTCGGCCAGAACCTCGGCGATGACCTCTTGCTCCTCGCCCAAAGCCATGCCGCCCAAGCCTTTTTCAACCCTCAGAACGGCATCGCCGACTTCCAACCCCAGGTCATCGTCGCCACTCGCCAGGGCGCCGGCCTGCTGCTGCGTTTTGCCGGCACCTGGAAAAACCGCCAACAGACTTTTGAGGTCGTGACATGAGCATGTTGATCCCAGGCCAGAACCAACTGGCGGAACCGGCGATTATCACGGTCGACGCGTTCGAGCCGTTGCTCGCCGAGTTCAAGGCGTTTGTCGTCGACTATGTCGCCACCCGAGCGCCGCAAAGCGCGGCCAAGCTCAAGGTCAGCCTCGACAATGAAAGCGAACTGTTGACCCTGGCCCTGGAAGCGTTTTGCGTGCGCTTGCAAACCCACGAACGCAAGTACAACGCCCGCATCAAGCAGATGCTGGCGTGGTGGGCGACCGGCAGTAACCTGGATGCACGCCTGGCGGACATGGGCCTTGAGCGCCAGATGCTCGATCCAGGCGATCCCGCCGCGTTCCCGCCCGTGCCGCCGACGCTGGAAAGCGATGATGATGCCCGCCTGCGCTATTACCTGGCGCCCCATGCGCCGGCAGCAGGCTCGCGCATGCAGTATCGCCGTGAGGTGTTCACCCTCGGCGAGCGGCCGGCGGTGAAGGTGCAAAGCGCCACCCCTGGCGTGGTGACCGTCAGCTACACCTTTGATCCGGACGGTTATGCGGCCCAGGTCAAGGACGGAAACGCACGACGCACCGCGCCCGGTGAAGTGATGGTCACTGTGCTGTCCAGGGAGGGTGATGGCAGTGCTTCTGCCGATTTGCTTGACGGTGTGCGGCGACATTTCGCACGGCCCGATGTACGACCGGAAACTGACCTCGTCACGGTCCAAGGTGCACAGATTCAACACTACAAGATTCGCGTGGTGGCCAAGATCAATGCCGGTCCGGATTCGGGCCTGACCCAAGTGGCTGCACAACAGCTGCTGCAAACCTATGCCGACTCCTGCCATCGCCTGGAAGGGCGCGTCGACCCAAGTTGGATCGACTACGCCATCCACAGTGCCGGCGCCGCGCAGCTGCAAATCCTCGAACCGCTGCAGCCGATTATCAGCACGGCATTCCAGGCCCCGTACTGCACGGGCGTCGAGGTGGAGGTGCGCACGCTATGACTGAACCCAAAGCGAGCCTGTTGCCCGCCAACAGCTCACCACTTGAGAAAGCCCTGGACCTGGGGTTCGGCTATTTGCTGGAGCGGGTCACGCCGCCTTTCCCACAGTTGATGGATCCGGATCACACGCCTTCGGCGTTCTTGCCCTACCTGGCAGCGGACCGCGCGGTGAACGAATGGAGCACCACGGCCCCCGAGGCGGAGAAGCGCCTGACCGTCAAACTTGCCTGGCCCACCGCGCGACAGGCCGGTACCCGCCAGGCCCTGGAAAATGCGGCCAAGGGCTTGCAACTGAGCCCCGAAGTGCGCGCCTGGTACGAACAGAAACCACCGGGTGTGCCCTACAGCTTTGCCGTACGCGCCTGGACCGATTTGCCCTACAGCGAAACCATCGATGCCCGACTCGACCGCCGCTTGGCCGATGCCAAAAGCGAGCGCGACATCCTGTCGATCTCGGTGGGCCTAAGTGCTTTCGGTCGCCATGTCATTGGCGCCGCCACGCTGTGCGGCGAACTCACCACGATCTACCCAAGCGTGCTGGCTGGCGTCGAGGCCGCGGGCCGCGCCTTTATGGCGGCCGGTCTATACAGCGTCGAAACCACCACCCTTTATCCACAGGAGCACTAAATGGCTGACTATTACACCCTGCTCACGAATGCGGGGATCGCCTACGAAACCGCCTGCAAGGCGGCTGGCGTGCCGATCAAACTGGCGCAGATTTCCGTCGGCGACGGCAACGGCGCCGTCTACAACCCCGATGCCAGCGCAAAAGCGCTGAAACGCGAAGTCTGGCGCGGACCGCTGAATGCGCTGTTCCAGGACGAGAAAAACGCCAACTGGCTGATGGCCGAAGTCACCATTCCATCGGATGTCGGCGGCTGGTATGTGCGCGAAGCCGGGCTGTGGACGGACACCGGAATCTTGTATGCCATCGTCAAGTATCCGGAGTCGTATAAGCCGGTTTTGGCGACGTCGGGCTCGGGGAAAGAGTTTTATATTCGCTCGATCTTCGAGACGAGTAATGCGGCGATCGTGACGTTGTTGATTGATGACACGGTGGTGAAGGCGACTCGGGCTTGGGTGATGGATTATCTGAAGCAGGGGACGTATTCCAAGGCTGAGATTGAGGCGATGATTGCTCAGTCCTCGGCGCTGCCGGTGGGGTCCATGGTTGCGTTTCCAGTCGACAAGGTCCCGGTGGGATTCCTGGAAATTGATGGCAGCGTGAAGAGTGCCTCGGCCTATCCCGATTTGGCGAAGTTCCTGGGCGCGGCGTTCAATAAGGGGGATGAAGGGGCGGGGAATTTTCGGCTGCCGGAGTCGCGTGGGGAGTTTTTGCGGGGTTGGGATCATGGGCGGGGGGTTGATGCTGGGCGAATGATCGGCTCCCCTCAACTCGATGCATTCCAGGGGTTCACTCCTGCTGGTTCGATCGCCTATTCGAAAAATGACTCCGCTCGATTTAAAGATCTGCGTGGGGTGCCGTGTTTCAACGGCGCTGGTGGCACAACTCCGGCAATTGCATTGGACTGGGACGCCACAGTTGTTTCAGTCGATAGTTGGTCACTGACCGGCGGATTCATTGTCAGCGATGATGTGCATGGTACGCCACGGGTGGCGTCTGAAACCCGCCCGCGCAACCTCGCGGTGATGTGGTGCATCAAGGCATGGAACGCACCAATCAATCAGGGAAACATCGATATTGCAGCGCTAGCACCGTTGGCAACGCAAGCCTCCGAAAACAATCAAGGCACGGCCAAGATCGCAACGCAGCCGATGACGGACGCTGGGCTCGATGACGCCACTATCGTAACGCCGAAGAAACTGCGCTTCGGCTTTCAATTCATTAAGGGGGTCAATGGAGCGATTATTTTCCCAACCTGGCTAGGAGGATGGATTATTCAATGGGGATCCACCCCCGATATCCCTAACGCTACAGCGGCTACATTTAATTACACCGTACCTTTCCCTACGGCCGCGATCTGCCCAGGGGCTTTTCGTCGCGCCCAAGGTAACAACTCGGCCACCGTATCGACAACGCTAAGTCAGATCACTATCAACAATCGCCCGCACTACACGCCGGACACTTCGGGAACACCAAATCCTTACTATTTCTTTTGCTTCGGTTACTGAGGGGGCGTTATGCGTAAATACCTAGCTTTGAATGACGCTCGAGAAGTGATTGCGCACTTGATTGAAGGCGTGCATGAAATCCCATCAGACGCCGTCTTGATTGATGCGGAGCGCTGGTATGAGGTCACACAGAACATTGGCTATACATGGCACTTTAGCGATGACAGGGTGCTATCCAAACATCCCAAAATTGTTCCTCTGGAGGACCCCGCAAGGTTCGAACGTGAGAGGCGCGATACTGAGTTGGCCGCTGTCATATGGTTGCGCGAGCGCCACCGTGACCAGAAGGAAATCGGCTTTGGTACAGCGTTGTCCGATGCACAGTTCGAAGAGCTGTTGTTGTACATCCAAGCCCTGCGCGACTGGCCACAATCGCCGAATTTCCCGGATATTGAGCATCGGCCCCTAGCCCCGGCCTGGATCGCCAACCAAACTGAATAACGCCCCGCACCGCGGGGCGTTTTCATTCCCTCTCTGAATACCTGCCGCGCTGAGCGGTTTTTTTTTCGCCTGGAGATTACCCCACATGGCAAACCGCCAAACCTACACCGTCCTCATCCCTTTCCCCACCGGCGCCGGCCATTGGTCCACCGCCGGCCAGCAACTGGAACTGCTGGACGTCGAAGCATCCGCCCTGCGCACCGCCGGCCGCCTGGAACTCACCAGCGTCCTTGCTGCGCAGCAAACCATCCCGGCCAAAAAGGCCACCACCAAGAAGGCTGACTAATCATGGCTGAGGTTTTGAACTTCGAGCACAACGGCATCACCGTCAATGCCACTGAATCCCCCGAGGCCATGGGTGGCCTTGGCGACAACGTGATCGGTCTGGTCGGCACTGCGCCGAATGCGCATGCGTCGATCCCCAAGAACGCGCCGTTGCGCATCAACAGCTTCACCACCCAGGCGCTGCTGGACCCCACCGGTGCTGAGTCGGGCACGCTGTTTCACGCCGTCTACCAGATCCTCAAAGTGGTGAAGGTACCGGTGTACGTGGTGATCGTGGAGGAGGGCGCGACACCGGCCGACACCCTCAACAACGTGATTGGCGGTGACGAGCCGATCACCGGTCGCAAGTTGGGCCTGGCGGCACTGGCGAATGTGCCGGAAGACCTGACCATCATCGGTGCCCCGGGCTTCACCGGTACCAAGGCCGTGGCCGGCGAGTTCGCCGCGTTCGGCAAGCGCATCAAGGCCCGCGTGGTGCTGGATGGCAAGGACGCAGCAGTGGCTGACCAGGTGACCTACAGCGGCGAACTGGGCGGTGCCGACCTCGGTTTCGACCGGTGCCTGCTGGTGCACAACATGCCGTCGGTGTACTCCAAGGCGGCGAAGAAAAACGTGTTCCTCGCCCCCTCGTCCCTGGCTATCGCCGCGTTGGCGAAGGTCAAGCAGTGGGAAAGCCCGGGCAATCAGGTGACGTTCGCCGAGGACGTTTCCCGCGTGGTCGAGTACAACATCCTCGACACCTCCACCGAGGGCGACCTGCTCAACCGCTACGGCGTGAGCTACTACGCGCGCACCATCCTTGGCGGCTTCTCGCTGCTGGGCAACCGCTCGATCACCGGCAAGTTCATCAGCTACGTCGGC
>Ga0153921_1000906_pt1 | contig 14140 bp, 9 predicted proteins | sample TSNJ005MetaG_FD_104691 | JGI IMG/M metagenome (GOLD analysis project Ga0153921, IMG submission 104691) | Attine ant fungus gardens microbial communities from New Jersey, USA - TSNJ005 MetaG | ecosystem: Host-associated > Fungi > Mycelium > Unclassified | place: USA: New Jersey, Brendon T. Byrne... | reverse complement strand
TCACATCTCCATGCTGAGCGATGCTCGCGTCGAGAAAGTGACCGACATCCTGAAAGAAGGCCAGGAAGTGGAAGTGCTGGTACTGGACGTGGACAACCGCGGCCGTATCAAGCTGTCCATCAAGGACGTAGCAGCAGCCAAGGCTTCGGGCGTTTAAATACCCGCAGGCTTTAAGCTGGAAAAAGGACCCTTCGGGGTCCTTTTTTTATGTCCGTGAGAAAATGCCGGTAAATCAGGCGCTTAGTAAATCGAAAAAACCGCAACTTGCATGCAGCATCGGTCAGGTTCATGCAAGTTGCACGATTCCGAAAAAAGCGTGTTTTCTTAACGTATTGTTTTATAAGGATTTATTTGGATGTCGAGACTTGGCACACTGTCTGCAATATCCCTGTTAACGCTGCAGCATCAAGGTTCACACACTGCAGACTTTTAATAAAACAGGAGTTACTCGTATGAAGAAGTTCGCTCTCGCTACTGCTACCGCTCTGACCCTGGCCATGGGTGCTAACGTGGCCTTTGCCCAGACTTCCCAAGCTCCAATGACCATGGCGGCGGGTGAAGCCACCAAGGCAAAAGAAAGCGTTTCGGATACTTGGATCACCACCAAAGTTAAGTCTGATCTGCTGACCGAAAAAGGTATTCCTGGTTCGGACATCAAGGTCGAAACCAACAAAGGTGTGGTTTCCCTCTCGTCGACCGTAGCCATTTCGGATTCGCAAAAAGCGACCGCTGTAGCGATCACCAAGAAAATCAAAGGCGTAACTGCAGTTTCTGCTGATGGCCTGCTGGCTGGCGGCGCTACCAAGGCAGACAACGTCGACAAAACCAAAAGCGCAGCTGCAGGTGCCAAAGAGTCTACCTCGGACACTTGGATCACCACCAAAGTGAAAGCTGACCTGGTAACCGAGAAAGGCATTCCTGGTACCGACATCAAAGTCGAAACCAATAAGGGTGTAGTTTCCCTGTCCTCTTCGGTCGCTGTGACTGAAGCGCAGAAAACTACCGCGGTGAACATCACCAAGAAAATCAAAGGCGTTAAAGCTGTATCGGCCGATGGCCTGAAAGCAGAGTAACGCTTACCCATTCGTCTGAACTAGGCGAAGGCGGCAACGAGTGAGCTAGATATCCACTCAATGCACCTCACGAGTTCATGCGACCGGCCACAAGGATGTGGTCATTACAGGCCCCGGCATTCGTGTCGGGGCCTGTTCTATTGTGGGTCGAAATAAAATCTTAGTGCGAAAGCGGTCAGATGTGGGAGCGGGCTTGCCCGCGAATTCGGTGTGTCAGCCCATAGTGACTGACGCACCGCCTTCGCAGGCTACTCGGCATCCAGGTGCATTGGCGTCACCACCCGGCCATCCTTCTCGGCCTGGCCCAGGTTGGCATCGATGAAGTACACCCGGTCATCTTCCAACTGCCCTTTGTCCACCAGGTAATCCTTGATGGTACTCGCGCGATCCTGGCCGAGCTGGCGCAGCAGCACATCACTGCTGCTCCAGAACTTGATTACACCGTCTTTCAACTTGGCCGTGCGGTCGTCGCGGCTGAGGTCTTTCCACTCGGCTGGCGGCTGCTGCTTCAGGCGCGTGCGGTAGATGCCTTCCAACAGCGGGGCCTTCTCGCTTTCCGGAACCACCAACAACGATGCCTGGGCCGGGACCTTGTCGCCACGGCGCTGGAGCATCTTGTAGTAGTTGTATTGGTATTCACGCTCCAGGCGTTGGGAAGCAAGGAAGGGGCCGTCGCTGCTGGCCGCGGCCGTGCCTTCGATTTCCAGGCGCAGGGTAGGGCGTTCCTTGAGTGCCTTGGCCAGCGTATTCAGTGCACCTTCGGCGTCCTTGCTCAATTCGCTGGAGCCGGCGGCGAAGGACACATTACCCAGGTCCTCCGAGCCTCCCCCGGTGATCAGCCCACCGATGAATTTGAACGGCGCCGTCGCCGCGCGTACCACCAGGTTTCGCAGGGTCTGCCAGACGATCGGCATCACGCTGAATTGCGGGTTGTTCAAGTCGCCGGTGACCGGCAGTTCGATCGAGATCTTGCCGTCGCTGTCCTTGAGCAACGCGATGGCCAGGCGAATCGGCAGGTCCACGGCATCGGCGCTGTCGACTTTCTCACCCAACTGCAGTTGCTCGACCACCACCTTGTTTTCGGCCTTCAGTTGGCCTTTGGTGATCACGTAGTGCAAGTCGAGGTTGAGACGGCCCTTGCGGATACGGAAGCCGGCGAACTTGCCCGAGTAAGGCGTCAGGGTGGTCAGCTCGACACGTTTGAAGCTGGTGGCGATATCCAGCGCCGCCATCGGATCAAACGGGTTCACGCTGCCTTTGATGGTGACGGGAGCGTAACGGTCGACCTTGCCCTTGATGTCGACGCTGGCCGGTTTGGCCTGGCGGCTGTCGATGGTGCCGATCTGCCCGTTGAGTTGTTGAATCGCCGTGGCGAAGTTGGGCGTGAGGCTGAAGTCGGCGAAGTTGGCCGAGCCGTCGTTGATCGCGATTTGCCCGACATGAATGCCCAGGGGTTTGTCTTTGCTGGCCGGTTTTGCTGCTGACTTGGCGCCACTGTTGGCCGGCTGTGGAATCAGCAGGTCATCCACGTTGGTGGTGCGGTCATCGTTGATCATGAACCGTGCATACGGTTGCAGCAGGTTGACCTTGTCAATCGACAGGCTCTCACCGTGCTGGTAGTTCACGCCTTCCAGCACCAGGCGCTGCCACTTCACGAAGTCGCGGGTCTTCAGGGTGTCGAGGGTGTGCAACTGGTCGACTTGCGCCCGGCCCGTTACCTGGAGCTTCAGCGGATCGGCGCTCTTGAGGTTGACGTCCAGATTGCTGCCGAGCATGCCGCTACGCAGTTCCAGGCGAATAAACGGGCTGATATAGGACTGTGCCACCCGAAGGTCGATGTCCTGGGTATTCACTTTCAGCTTGGCGCTGATCGGGTTGAGGTTGACCTCGCCGGTTGCCTGGATCTTGCCCTGCTTGCCCAGCCCGGAGTCGACCTTCAAGGTGAAGGGGCTCTGGTTGAGGCTGTCGAAGTTCTGCATGTCGACGTTCAACGGGCCCAGTTCAAGCGCGACGGCGGGTTTGACCTGGCGGTCGGCCAGGTGCACTTGATAGTTGCGCAGTTGCACATCCTTGAGCAGCACTTGCCAGGGTTTGCTCGGCGCGGCGGGTTCGGGTTTCGGTGAGTCAGCGGTGGCCGGTGCCGTGGCAGGTTCCGGCGCCTTGGCCGGTTTGCTCGGTTGGCTGGCGAACAGTTTCTGCCAGTCCAGTTGGCCGTCGGCTTCACGGGCGGCCCAGGTTTCCAGTTTGTTGCTGCGGATCTTGCCGATGACGACCTGCTGCTTGGCCAGGTCAACCGTGGTCTCACTGACGTCCAGGCGTTCCAGGCGCACCAGCGGGCGACCATCCGGCGCGTTGATGGCAAACGGCGCGACGCTCGCTGCGGTGTTGGTCAGGTTCAGCTCGGTCTCTTTGGCCAGGCTGAATCGGTAGTCGGTACTGAAGTTGAGTACGCCGTCTTCGAGCACCAGTGGCAAGGCGTCGCGTACATAAGGCCACCAGGCTTTCATCTTGCCGTCGGTAACCTTCAGGGTCCCTTCGGAAATGATCGGCACCAAGCTGAAATTGCCTTTCCAGTCGATCCGCCCGCCTTCAGGGCCGGCGGCCACCAAGGTCATGTCGGCGTTGTCTTCGGGCAAGGTGCTGAGGTTCTTCAGTTCGAAGTCGAGCGTGTCGTAGAGAAATTCGATAGGTTCGCTGGGGCGCAGGTCCTGAAAGTGCACATAGCCGCCCGCCAGCTTGATGCTGTCGATACGCAATGGAAACGGCTTGGCATTTGGATCGGCCGGGCTAGGCTCGCTGGGCGGCAGCTTGAACAGCTGCGCCAGGTTCAACTGGCCGGACTTGTCGAACAGCAGTTCGGTCTTGGGCTTGTCCAATTGCACATCGGCCAGGTGCAGCGCGCGAGTCCACAGGCTATCGATCTGCAGGTTGGCGTAGAGACGCTCGAAACCCACTTGCTCCTTGCCCGGCTCGCCGATTTTCAGGCCCCATGCCGTCACTTCCAGGCTGAACGGGTTGAGCTCGATGCGCTCGATCCGGGCCGGCACCGTGGCGTAATGGGCCAGTTGTTGGTTGGCAATGCGAAGGGCGATGCCCGGCAGAATCAGAAAGCCCAGCAAGCTGTACAGGGCAAGGGCGGTCAACAGGGCGCCAGCGGCGCGAATCAATCCTTTGGGCATGGGTGACGCCATCTATGTCGAACAAGAGTGCCTTGGAGTATGGCACGGGATTTCGGTTCCGAAGTACGCGGCTTCTTGGGAAAAGTACTACAGCTGCAGGATCAGGGTCTTCAACGGCGGCTGTTGGTCTTGCGAGGGAAAGTCCGCGCCAGGTGTCATGATCTGCCAGTCGCGTACCGGCCGCCCGGCTTTCTCGGCGCAGCGCAGCACCTGGTCGCGCCAGTCGTCCATGCTGACTTTTGCGAGGTTGTTGCAGCAGATCAGCACGCCGTTGTCGGCGGTGGCGAGCAGCGCCGGCTTGAGCAGGCTCTGGTAGTCGCGCAGCAGGTCGACAGTGCCGAATGCGCTCTTGGCCCAGGCCGGTGGGTCGAGCAATACCAGGTCATATTGACGTGGCTCCAGGCGCGGGTAACTCGGCAGCTTCTGCCCACGACGTTGGGTAATCGGCAAGCCGGCCAACTGGCGAATCGCCGGGAAATAATCCGACTGCACAAACTCCATGGTCGGCAATTGCGGGTTGAGCAGGCCGTTCTCACGGCCGACAGACAGGTTGCCTTCGGCGAAGTCCAGGTTGCACACCTCGCGGGCGCCGCCGGCTGCGGCACTCAAGCCGACGCCACAGGTGTAGGCAAACAGGTTCAGCACGCTTTTGCCCGCGCTGTGCGCCTTGACCCAGCCGCGCGTGTTGCGCAGGTCGAGGAACAGCAACGGGTCCTGCCCGGCATGCCGCCCGCGCACGCGGTAATTGAGGCCCCACTCGTGGCCGATCATGTCTTCCAGCGCAGCGGGTTCGGCGCGGTACACCGTGTCTTCGCGATCGATTCGCGAGTTGCCCCGGGAGCGGTCGTTGTACACCAGCAGCAGTTCCAGGCCCAGGTGCTGGTTGATCTGTTGATGCAGCGCCAGCAGGTCGCTGGTTTCCAGGCTCTGATGGAAGCTCTGCACCAGCAGTTGCGGGCCGTAGCGGTCGACGGTCAGGCCGCCGGCGCCTTCCTGGCTGCCATGGAACAGCCGATAGCAATCGGTGCCCTGGGCATGCAGCTCGTTGATCAGGTCTTGGCGTTGATCGAGGGCGGCGCGCAGCGCCTGATTCAAGGAAGACATGGAGCGCGCCTTGCTGGGGAAATGAGGGCGCGGAGTTTAACAGTTATGCGCCACGGCCTACATCAACCCCATCCGCCGATGGGCGCGTTGCACCGAACCATTGCGCATCGCCCAACGCAGCAACGGCGCACTGCGCTTGACCCCGGCGCGGATTATCTGGCGCTGCAGCGGGCTCTGCTGTTGGTCGAGCATGGCGCTGGCCCAGTCCGGCAGCAGATCAATGCCGGCCTGCATCATCAAGGCACCGAAAGGCTTGGCGAGGTGGCTGGGCGCAGGCGCATTGAGCAGCAGGCGCAGCACTTCGTGGCTGCGCTCGTCGCACAGCAGTTGAGGACGAATACGCGCCATGTAATCCGCCACTTCCTGCCGCGAGCGAGGCACATGCCGCGCGCCCAGTCGCTCGGCGACCAAGGCAATCTCGCTGTAGTAACGGTCCTGATCCCGGCCTGACAGGCGCGGGTTGCGATAGCGCAGGTGGGCAGCGAGGAAATTGCTCACCTCGGCCACGTGCACCCAGGTCAGCAGCTCCGGATCGCTGGCGGCATAAGGTCGCCCGTCCGGCGCATGGCCGACCACCTGCAGGTGAATGGTGCGGACTTTTTCGATCAGCCATTCGGCATCCTTGCGCGAGCCGAAGGTGGTCCCGGAGATGAACTGCGAAGTCCGCCGCAGCCGCCCGAGCATGTCCTGGCGGAAGTTCGAGTGATCCCACACGCCCGCCAGGGCCAGCGGGTGCAAGGCTTGCAGCATCAAGGCGCTGATACCGCCGATCAGCATGCTGCTGAAGTCGCCATGCACCTGCCAACTGACCGAGTCCGGCCCGAACAGGCCTGGGTCGCCCTTGGGGTTTTCCAGGTCCAGCTGGCCCAGTGACAAGCCCGTCAGGCTCATCAACTGGGTTTCGATACGGCTGCGCAGAAATTCCATGGTGTCCTATCGGTTCAGGCGTTTGTCGATCAGGCCGTCGACCACACTCGGATCGGCCAGGGTGGAAGTATCACCGAGGCTGTCGAGTTCGTTACAGGCGATCTTGCGCAGGATCCTGCGCATGATCTTGCCCGAGCGAGTCTTCGGCAAAGCGGGCGCCCATTGGATCAGTTCCGGCTTGGCAAAGCTGCCAATTTCCTTGCTGACCAGCTCCAGCAGGTGCTTTTTCAATGTGTCATCGGGCTCGACGCCATTCATCGGGGTGACGAACGCATAAATGCCCTGGCCCTTGACGTCATGGGGGTAGCCGACCACGGCCGCTTCGGCCACCTGGTCATGCAGCACCAGGGCGCTCTCCACTTCGGCGGTGCCGATACGATGGCCGGACACGTTGATCACATCGTCGATGCGCCCGGTGATCCAGTAGTCGCCGTCTTCGTCGCGCCGGGCGCCGTCACCGGTGAAGTAGTAGCCGGGGTAGGGTTTGAAGTAGGTGTCGATCATGCGCTGCGGATCGCCATACACACTGCGGATCTGCCCCGGCCAACTGGCCTTGATCGCCAGCACGCCGCTGCCGGCGCCGCTGATCACTTTGCCGTGCTCATCCAGCAGCACGGGCTGTACGCCAAACATCGGCTGGGTCGCACAACCCGGCTTGATCCGCCGGGCGCTGACCAGCGGGCTGAGCATGATGCCGCCGGTTTCGGTCTGCCACCAGGTATCGACAATCGGGCAGCGCTGTTCGCCGACCGCGTTGAAATACCAGTCCCACGCCTCCGGGTTGATCGGCTCCCCGACACTGCCCAGCAGGCGCAGGCTGGCGCGGGAGGTGCTCTGCAAGGGGCCATGGCCTTCACGCATCAAGGCGCGCAGGGCGGTGGGCGCCGTGTAGAAGATGTTGACCTGGTGCTTGTCGATCACCTGCCAGAAGCGCGAGCTGTCCGGGTAACTCGGCACGCCCTCGAACATCAGCGAGGTGGCGCCATTGGCCAGCGGGCCATACACGATATAGCTGTGGCCGGTGACCCAGCCGACATCGGCGGTGCACCAGAACACCTCGCCGTCGCGGTAATCGAGCACGTACTTGAAGGTCATCGCCGCCTGCAGCAGGTAGCCGCCGGTGGTGTGCAGCACGCCCTTGGGCTTGCCGGTGCTGCCGGAGGTGTAGAGGATGAACAGCGGGTCTTCGGCGTCCATGGGCTCGGGTGGGCAGTCGTCGCTTGCGGCCTCCAGGGATTGCCGATACTTCAGGTCGCGGCCTTCGCTCCAGTTCACAGTCGCGCCGGTGCGCTCGACCACCAGCACCGTACTGACGTCCGGGCAACTGGCCAGGGCCTTGTCGACATTCTGTTTCAGTGCCACCGGCTTGCCGCCGCGCACGCCTTCATCGGCGGTGATCACGGTGCGGCAGTCGGCATCGAGGATGCGGTCGCGCAAGGCATCCGGCGAGAAACCCCCAAACACCACCGAGTGCACTGCGCCAATGCGCGTGCAGGCGAGCATGGCGTAGGCCGCCTCCGGGATCATCGGCATGTAGATGCACACCCGGTCACCTTTCTTCACGCCGCGGCTTTTCAGCACGTTGGCGAGGCGGCAGACGTTTTGGTGCAGTTGGCGGTAGGTGATTTTGGAAGCGTTGGTCGGATCATCGCCTTCCCAGATGAAGGCCGGCTGATCGGCGCGTTGCGCCAGGTGACGGTCAATGCAGTTGTAGCTGACGTTCAGCGTGCCGCCGGCGAACCACTGGGCGGCGCCGGTGTGGATGTCCGACTGCTGGACGGTGTGCCACGGGGTTATCCAGTCGAGAAAGGCCATGGCCTGTTCAGCCCAGAAAGTATCCGGCTGGTCGATGGATTGGCGATAGAGGCGCTGATAGTCCTCTTGGCTGAGTTGCGCAGCCCGGCGGACGGCATCGGCGGTGGGGAATTGGCTGAGGTCGAACATGAGCGGTCCTTATTCTTGTTTTAGCGACAAGAGGGGAGCCGTGCGACCCTCGTAGGCGCTGGCCTGCCGGCGATGGCATCCTGAAGATCGCTATCGCTGGCAAGCCCGCTCCTACACAGGGTGTGCTCCCGCAGGTTCAGACCGTAAGTGTAGTGCCGATCCCTTTAACCGCGGTGACGACCGCGGAAGTAGTTGATCAGGCCCTGGGTCGAAGCATCCTCGGCGGAGGTTTCTTCGGCGCCGGTCAGGCGGTTGTAGACGCCCTTGCCCAGTTCCTTGCCCAGCTCAACGCCCCATTGGTCGAAGGCGTTGATGCCCCAGATCACGCTCTGCACGAACACTTTGTGCTCATACATCGCCACCAGCGCGCCCAGGCGGCGCGGGCTGATCCGTTCGACCACAAGGGTGTTGCTCGGGCGGTTGCCTGGGATCACCTTGTGTGGCGCCAGCTTCTGCACTTCGGCTTCCGGCAGGCCTTTGTCGCGCAGTTCGGCTTCGGCTTCGCTGCGGGTCTTGCCGAGCATCAGCGCCTGGCTTTGGGACAGGCAGTTGGCGTACAGCCACTGATGGTGATCGGACACCGGGTTGAAGCTGACAATCGGCACGATGAAGTCAGCCGGGATCAGTTGAGTCCCCTGGTGCAGCAACTGGTGGTACGCGTGCTGACCGTTGCAGCCGACGCCGCCCCAGATCACCGGGCCGGTATCGGTGGACACCGGTGTGCCATCCTGGCGCACGCTCTTGCCGTTGGATTCCATGTCCAGCTGTTGCAAATGCTTGGTGATGTTACGCAGGTAGTGGTCGTACGGCAGGATCGCATGGCTCTGCGCGCCCCAGAAGTTGCCGTACCACACGCCCAGCAGGCCCAGCAGCACCGGCATGTTCGACTCGAACGGGGCGTTCTGGAAGTGCTGGTCCATGGTGTAGGCACCGGACAGCAGCTCCTTGAAGTTGGACATGCCGATGGCCAGGGCGATGGGCAGGCCGATGGCCGACCACAGCGAGTAACGACCGCCGACCCAGTCCCACATCGGGAAGATGTTCTCTTCGCGAATACCGAAGGCCACCGCGGCCGCGTTGTTGCTCGATACGGCGATGAAATGGCGATACAGCTCGGCTTCCGAGCCACCCTGGGCCAGGTACCAGGCGCGGGCGGCCTGCGCATTCTTCAGGGTTTCGAGGGTGTTGAAGGACTTCGACGAGACGATAAACAGCGTGGTCTCGGCGCGCAGCTTCATGGTCAGTTCGTGGAACTCACTGCCGTCGATATTCGCCAGGTAGTGGCAGCGCACGCCTTTATGGGCGTAGGACAACAGCGCTTCGGAGACCAGCTCCGGGCCGAGGAACGAGCCACCGATACCGATGTTCACCACGTCGGTGATCGGCTTCTCGGTGTAGCCACGCCACAGGCCGTCGTGGATGCGGCCGACCAGGTCAGTGATCTGGTTCAGCACCTTGTGCACGTCCGGCATGATGTTCACGCCGTTGACCGACAACTTGTCACCCACCGGGCGACGCAGTGCGGTGTGCAACGCCGGACGGCCTTCGGAAGAGTTGACCGGCTCGCCGTTGAACAGCGACTTGATCGCGCCCTGAAGGTCGACTTCCTTGGCCAGGCCTACCAGCAGGTCGCGGGTTTCGCTGGTGATCAGGTTTTTCGAGTAATCGAGGAAAAGTCCGCAGCTGCTCAAGGTGAACTGGGTAAAGCGCTGGGGATCGGCATTAAAGGCTTCGCGCATGCTGAAATCCTGCATGGCTTGGCGATGTTGATTGAGCGCTTGCCAGGCGGGCAGAGCGGTAACGTCATGAGGAGTGCGGTAGTACGCCATCGCTGCGGGTTTCCTTTTTATTGCTGGGACTGCTTTTAGGACACTTGAAAGCCGGGAATGTCCTGTCTTTGTGAAGATGACAGGCTCCGGTCAACGCCAACGAAGAGCGTAGGGCGAATACATTAAACCTAGCGTGTCGATCTGTCTTGGCTTTGTCTGCGCTGTGGCCGGTACTTTTTTATACCGGCCGATCAGGCAGTGCAACAGGCGGGGTGTGCGGCGGGGTCAGTTCAGGTGCAGATGCAGGTTGTCGATCAGCCGGGTGGCGCCCAGGTAGGCGGCGACCAGGATCACCAGGTCCTTGTCTTCGGCGGTGGCCGGACGCAGGTGCAGGCCCTGGCGAACCTCCAGGTAGTCCATGCGAAAACCTGCCGCTTCGATCTGCTGGACCTGTGCGGCGCGCAGTTTGGCGAAGTCGCGATCGCCCGCTTCAATGGCGGCGGCGATCTGGCTGAGGCTGCGGTACAGCACCGGTGCGATCGCGCGCTGTTCGTCGGTGAGGTAACCATTGCGCGACGACAGCGCGAGGCCGTCGTCGGCGCGCACGGTCGGCTCGCCGATAATCTGGATCGGCATGTTCAGGTCATGGACCATGGCGCGAATCACCGCCAGTTGCTGGTAGTCCTTCTGGCCAAAGATCGCCAGGTCCGGCTGGACCATGTTGAACAGCTTGCTGACCACCGTGGCCACGCCTTCAAAATGCCCGGGCCGGCTGGCGCCGCACAGGCCTTCGGACAGTTGCGGCACGCTGACGCGAGTCTGGCCGGCCATGCCGTCGGGGTACATCTCCTCGACGGTCGGGGCGAACAGCAGGTTGCAACCGGCTTGCAAGAGCTTCTCCTGGTCGGCCGCCAGGGTGCGCGGGTATTTGTCCAGGTCTTCGCCGGCGCCAAATTGCAGCGGGTTGACGAAAATGCTCGCCACCACGAAGTCGGCTTGTTGCGCAGCCTTGGTGACCAGCGTGGCATGGCCGCTGTGCAGGTTGCCCATGGTGGGCACGAAGCCGATGCGTTTGCCCGCGCTGCGGGCATGGGTGACGGCGGCGCGCAGTTCGCGCACGGTCTTGACGGTGTTCATGCGGAGAATCCGTGTTCGGCGCCCGGGAAGGTGACGGCTTTGACTTCGCTGACGTAGGCGGCGAGGGCTGATTGGATACTGTCCTGGCCCGCCATGAAGTTCTTCACGAACTTGGGTACGCGGCCGGTAAGGGACAGGCCCAGCATGTCATGCAGTACCAATACCTGGCCGTCTGTGGCAGAACCGGCGCCGATACCGATCACCGGAACTTTAACGGCCTGGGTTATTTCCGCTGCCAACTCGCTTGGCACGCATTCGAGCAGAATCATGCACGCACCGGCCTGTTCAAGGGCGATGGCATCGGCCCGCATCTGGCGCGCCTGGGCTTCGCCGCGGCCTTGTACCTTGTAGCCGCCGAGGATATTCACCGACTGTGGCGTCAGGCCCATGTGCGCGCAAACCGGCACGCCGCGTTCAGCCAGCAAACGAATCGACTCGGCGAGCCAGGCGGCACCTTCAACCTTGATCATGTGTGCACCGGCACGCATCAGTTGAGCACTGTTGGTCAGTGTCTGTTCGATGGTGGCATCGGCCATGAAGGGCAGGTCGGCAATGATGAAGGCGCCTTCGTTGCCGCGCTTGACGCAGGCCGTGTGGTAAGCGATTTCATCGTTGGTGACGGGCAGGGTGCTGTCATTCCCTTGTAGAACCATGCCCAGGGAGTCCCCCACCAGCAACACTTCAACTCCTGCCTGGCTGCTGGCCTGGGCAAAAGTGGCGTCGTAGCAGGTCAGCATGGTGATCTTTTCACCTTTGAGCTTGAGGCTCTGCAAGGTGCTCAGGGTAACGTTTGGCATGAAAAGGGTCCTCATTCAGGCGCTTGGAAACAGCGAGTAACGCGCGTGAGTCTTCGTTTATACAGGCGCACTTTCTTAAGGATCAGTGCTTATAAGGCCTGGATTGCGCCCTTTAGCGCCGGGTAGGCGGCAGCGGGACGCCTATAGTCGTGAGGAGGACTCTGGAAGTCAATTGGATGTGTTACCGCATTGTTACGGCGGTGGTGTTACCGCTGTTACTGATGCGATTCAGCAGTAAATGATGCGTAGTAAATGCAGGAGCGAGCTTGCTCGCGAAGGTCGTCAATGATGACGCGGGAAGCCTGGCGCCCAGCGGTGTTCTCAGGTTTTTCGCGAGCAAGCTCGCTCCTACAGGTTTGAAGGCAGGCGTTCCAGGCCGACAAACGGGCAGGCATCCAGCAGGTCGCCGAGCAGGCGGCCATCGGCCAGTTGCAGGCTGGCCGGGGCCAGTTCTGCCAGCGGGTAAAGCACGAACGCCCGCAGGTGCATTTGATAGTGCGGCACCTTCAGGCGTGGCTCGTCGATCAGCCGGTCGCCAAACACCAGGATATCCAGGTCCAGGGTGCGCGGGCCCCAACGCTCAAGACGCTCGCGGCCCTGGTCATTCTCGATGGCTTGCAGCGCATCGAGCAGTTCCAGTGGTGCCAGGGCGCTGTCCAGGGCCGCGACCGCATTGGTATAGCGCGGCTGGCCCGGGAGCAGGGAATCACTTTGATAGAAGGCGGAGACGCCCGCCAGCGTGGTGTCCGGCAATTGCGCGAGGGCCTCGATGGCGTCGCGCAATTGTTGTTCAGGGGCAGCCAGGTTGCTGCCCATGCCGACGTAGATACGTTCCACGTGCTTACTCGCCCGACGCGCTCGATGAATCGCCAGCGCTGCGTTTGCGCTTGCTGCCACTGCTGCGGCGACGTTTTTTCGGGCCATCGCCGGTGGCTTCGCCTTTGCTGCTGAGCTCTTTGATCATCTCGCGGCGCTGGCTGTCGTTGGCGTCCTGGTAGTCGGTCCACCATTCGCCCAGGCCGTCGGTCTGCTCGCCGGCGCTTTCGCGCAGCAGCAGGAAGTCATAGCCGGCACGGAAGCGCGGGTTGTCCAGCAGCAGGTCGGCGCGTTTGCCGCTGCGGCGTGGCAGGCGCTCCTGCATGTCCCAGATCTCGCGGATCGGCATGGTGAAGCGTTTCGGGATGGCGATGCGCTGGCATTGCTCGGCGATCAGCTCGTGGGCGGCTTCCTGCATGGCCGGAATTGCCGGCATGCCACGGTCTTGCAAGCGCATGACGCGTTTTGGAAGCGCTGGCCACAACAGGGCGGCAAACAGGAACGCCGGGGTTACCGGTTTGTTCTGCTTGATGCGCAGGTCGGTGTTGATCAAGGCTTCGCTGATCAGCGTGTGGGTGTAGGTCGGGTTGTACTCCAGTGCTTCGGCGCTGGCCGGGAACAGTGGGTCGAACAACTGCAGGTCTACCAGCATTTCGAAGGTGTCGGCAGCATAGCCGGAGAGGAACAGCTTGAGCACCTCTTCGAACAGGCGTGCCGACGGGATTTCCCGCAGCATCGGCGCCAGGTCGCGAATCGGCGCGGCCGTGTGCTTCTCGATGCCGAAGTTCAGCTTGGCGGCGAAACGCACGGCCCGCAGCATGCGCACCGGGTCTTCCTGGTAGCGTTGCGTCGGGTCGCCGATCAGGCGCAGCAGGTTGTTGCGGATGTCGTGTACGCCATTGGCGTAATCGAGAATGCGCTCGCTGACCGGGTCGTAATACAGGGCATTGATGGTGAAGTCGCGGCGTTGCGCGTCTTCTTCCAGGGTGCCGTAGACGTTGTCCCGCAGGATGCGCCCGCTTTCGTTGCGGGAAGACTGGTTAGTGTCTTCTTCTTCATCGTTTTGCGGATGGTTGGCGCGGAAGGTCGCGACCTCGATGATCTCGCGACCAAAGTGGATGTGCACCAACTTGAAGCGCCGGCCGATGATCCGCGCATTGCGGAATTCGGCACGCACTTGTTCCGGCGTGGCGCTGGTGGCGACGTCGAAATCCTTGGGAGTGATATTGAGCAACATGTCGCGCACGCAACCGCCAACCAGGTAGGCCTGGTAGCCGGCGTTCTGCAAACGTTCGACGATGTTCACCGCATAACGGCTGAACTGGGCGCGTTGCAGCGAATGCTGGCTGCTATTGAGCACTTCAGGCGTGCTGCGTTTGTGTTGCGTACGACGC
>Ga0153921_1000901_pt1 | contig 14217 bp, 13 predicted proteins | sample TSNJ005MetaG_FD_104691 | JGI IMG/M metagenome (GOLD analysis project Ga0153921, IMG submission 104691) | Attine ant fungus gardens microbial communities from New Jersey, USA - TSNJ005 MetaG | ecosystem: Host-associated > Fungi > Mycelium > Unclassified | place: USA: New Jersey, Brendon T. Byrne... | reverse complement strand
TGCCGACGAACCCACCGGAAACCTGGATTCCCGTTCCGGGACAGAGGTTCTGGGACTCTTGCGCACCAGCGTCCGGGAGACCGGTCAGACGGTCGTCATGGTGACACACGATCCGGTGGCGGCCTCGTATGCGGACCGAGTCGTGTTGATCGCGGACGGGCGCATCGCCGGAGAGATCGACCATCCCACCGTCGACTCGGTGATCGGTGCCATGCGAGCACTCGGTGCCGACGACCTGGCTGATGTTCCTGCAGTTTCGGGTGCACTGCGATGAGGGGTCTGGCTTTTGCCCAGGCGCGGGCACATGCCGGGCGCTATGTGGCTTCGATACTCGCCGTGGTGATCGCAGTCGGATACATCGTCGCGACTTTGACATTGAGCTCGACGGTCGATGCGAGTGTGAGTAAATCACTTGCGACGCAATACGAAACCACGGATGTCGTCACCTCCGGTCCAGGCGTGACGGAAGAACTGCTGAGTGCGGTGCCGGGCGTCTCGGCAGTCGCCGACGACGTGTCGACGTATGTTCGTGTCGACTCCGAGGCAAAGGGCGCGTCCTACGGGGATGCTCTCTCGATCGCCGACAATCCCGAATTGCGTTGGGAGAACTTGTCGGAGGGTTCGCTTCCGGCCGGTCTGGGGCAGGTGTTGGTGAGCGCGGACTCCGGGATACCGACGGGTGCCCGAATCACTGTCACGGCAAGGGATTCGACGGTCGGTGCCGCTGCGCCCACCGCGCAGGTGGTCGGACTGGTCGATCTCTCCGGTTCGGCGCAACGACTGGGCGGGATCAAGATATTCACCACCGCCGAGCAGGTGAGCGCCTGGGCCGGGGACAGCGCCAAACGTGAGTTCCGTGTCGCCGGTGACGGTTCGCGCTCTCAGCAACAACTCGTGGATTCGATCGCGAGCGCGTTGCCCGCGGACTCCACCGTGTTGACAGGAGAAGAAGCCACCGACAACGCGGCAGCTGAATACATGGGCGGCACCAAGATCCTCAGCACGGTGTTGCTCGCCTTCGGTGCCATCGCCGTTGTTGTTGCCGCGCTGGTGATCGCCAATACGTTTGCCGTTCTGCTCGCCGCGCGCACTCAGGAACTCGCGTTGCTGCGATGCGTCGGCGCCACAGCCAAACAGGTTCGCCGGAGCATTCGCAGCGAAGCCGCTGCGGTCGGCGTGATCGCCTCGATGATCGGCGTCGGACTCGGTGTCGGACTTGCCTGGGCGATCGGTCGCGTAGCAACGGCCGCAGATGTGCCGGTTCCTCTTTCGTCACTGAGCGTCACCCCGGTGACCGTGCTGGTCGGTCTTGCCGTCGGCATCGTGATGACGATGCTCGCTGCATCTGCGCCCGGGCGGGCGGCAACGAGGCTCTCCCCGCTCGCGGCACTGCAGCCGATGGAGTCCAAGCCCGAGAGCGTTCAGGTATCGGTCGTGCGCCGGGTTCTGGGCGTCGTGATACTGCTCGCGGGCATCGCGATGACCGTCCTGGGAGTGACGAATCAGCAGGTGCCGGCGGCGACTGCCGGTGGACTCTTTTCGTTCCTGGGGATCGCAGCACTGTCCGGGCGAATCGTGCCCGCGCTGATCAATGCCGCCGGCGGAGTGCTGGCGAGACTGATCGGTCCGGTGGGAAGCCTGGCAGCAGGCAACGCCGGTCGGAACCCACGCCGGACCTCGGCGACAGCCACGGCCCTGTTGATCGGGGTGGCCTTGACGAGCACGCTCGTCGTGGGAATCGCGACGGTCAAGGAAGCCGCACCCGCGGCGATGGACAGTCAATTCCCCGTCGACGTCATGGTGAGCAGTTCCGGTTCGGCACCGCTTCCCGCAGGGTTGGGCACAGACATCGCCGCGGTCAACGGCGTCGGCGCGGTGAGCGGTCTGGACAAGGCCGAACTGACGATCGACGGGCGCGGTTCGTTGACCGGGTTCGGTGTCGACGCTGCTCGGTTGAAAGATGTTCTGCGTACCGAGATCTCGGTACCCGCGGCCGGTCAGTTGGTGCTCTCGCCCGCTGACCTGACCGAATACAAACTCTCGGCGGGTGAGACGGCGACGGTGCGCGGAGATCGTGGAGCAGTCAACGTCAGCGTGATCGAAGGTGTGAAAGGTCAACCAGCGCTGTTGGATCGAGGCGATCTGGGTGCAGCGGCCACCACGCCGACCACCGATTCCTACTGGGTCAGGTTGGGGACGGACACCGACGAAGAGGCGCTCGCTGCCACCGACCGCATCACCGAACTGGCACGCCAGGAAGCTCCGGGCAGCGATGTTCAAGGAATGACCGAAATGCGCTCGGCTCTCGATTCGATCCTCGACACCATGCTCATGGTGGTTGCCGGGTTGCTGTCGGTAGCGGTGTTGATCGCTCTGATCGGGGTGGGAAACACCATGGCACTGTCGGTTCTCGAACGGCGCCGCGAATCCGGACTGCTTCGCGCACTCGGACTGACCAAGAAGGGAATTCGAGCCATGTTGATCTGGGAAGCACTGCTGGTGGCAGGAGTCGCATCGGTGATCGGAGTGCTGTTCGGGATGGTGTTCGGTGTAGCCGGTACCGCATCAGTGTTCGGGATCGAGGACGTCGCCCTCAGCGCAGTGCCGTGGGCGCAATTGGTAGCCATCGTGTTGATCGGCGGAATCTGCGGTGTGATCGCGTCACTGCTCCCCGCTAGGCGGGCGGGGCTGGTGTCACCGGTGACAGCTCTCGCGAGCTAGCGTTCAGAACTGCTTCGTGACCTTCTCGGTGCCCACTCGGCGCGCGGTAGCTTCCGCGTCCGGGTGGGCTACCTGCACGAGTGAGGCGCCCGCGGCGAGAACGGCCAGAAGCCCGTCGATCAATTCGTCTGCCGTGTCCCACGTGCGGCTGGAGAGGACACGATCCGTCGACGCCAATTCGACGTTCTTCGCCGATGCCCGTGCGGCGTCGATCGTGTCCGCTACGGACCGGCCTTCCAGCGCCGAACCGGCTCCGGCGCTACGGAACTGGTCCCCGTGGACACGAATGGAGGTTGCGTAGTCGGCGACGCCGAGCGGAAGATCACTCAAACCTTTGCCGAACGCGTCGAGTGAGAGTGCGGCTACTTCCGGTACGTCCGCAACATCGTCCAGACGGTCGGCAGTGACAAAAGCCAGTTCGGCGTCGGCGTCGGGGGAGAGGACCACCTCACCGCCTGCCCACCACACACCCAGCAAGACGGCGACGCTCTGCCAGTGCGCGGGAAGCAGCACGGCAACTTTGCCGCCGGGCTCGAGGGCGAACTCGTCCCGAACCATGTTCGCTGTCTTTGCCGCCCAGTTGGCCAGAGTGCTCGCAGACAATTCGATGCGCTCGCCGGTGGCGTCGTCGTAGTAGGTCACGCGAGGGCCGGCCGGGTCGGCAGCCAGGATCGGTCCGAGGAGGGCGTCGGTCAGGTTGTCTACAGGCGAAGGCACGTAATCAGCTTACGCAGCCGTTCAGTTAACACAGCGGGGACCGTTGGAGGCTGCATCGATCGGGGGACCGGGCGGTGCGGGGGTGGGGCTGGTCTCGGTGGTGCTCGCCGATTCAGTCGTGGTCGCTGCGCCTTCGGACGGAGATACCGCGTCCGCGGACTGCGGCCCGGAGTAGTCCTCGGCAATGACAACCCGAACCTTGCCCGAGGACAATGACGAATCCGCCTTGACCGTCAGACCGCCGAGTGCCTCGGCCACCGCGAGTGCAGCGTCGTCGTCCGCGGACTTTGCGAACACCGTCGATTCGGAGACGTCGGAGCCGGTGTTGTTGCCGACCTGACCCTGCTTGTACCCGAGGGCACTCAATGCCTCGGAAACCCCGCTGGCCAACCCCGCGACGTCACTGGCATTAGCGACGTCGACCGTGATCGAGGATGCATTCACGGTGGTCGGTGCCTCGGAGGTCTCCTCCGAGTCCTCGCTGTCGGCGCCGACCAATCCGGCGATGTACTTCTTGACGGCCTTGGGATCGACCTTGACGATGGACTCGCCGTAATCGGTCATGCCGTTGATGTCGAGAACGGGAATGGTCTCGAATTGCACCTTTCCGCCGGCCAGATTCTGCAACTGCTTGGCGAATTCGATGATGTCCCAGTCGTCGTCGATGACGACGGAACGCTGAACGGCCGAGGTCAACTGACTGAGCTTGCCCGGGTCACTGAGGGTTTTTGCGCTGAGTACCTTACTGACGAGGGACGCCATGAACACCTGCTGGCGCACGATCCGGTCCAGGTCGCCGCGAGGAAGGTCGTGTCGTTGTCGCACGAAGCTCAGCGCGTCGGCGCCGTCGAGTGTCTGTTTCCCGGCTGCGAAGTTGGCTCCGGACATCGGTTCGTCGACTGGCGCGTTGAGGCAGACGTCGACTCCGCCCACTGCGTTGGTCAGCAGGACGAATCCGAGTAGACCGACTTCGGCGTAGTGATCGACGGTGATGCCGGTCAGATTTCCTACCGCTCCGATGAGCGCGGTCCGGCCGGCTTCCGTCGACTTCTTGTCTGCGTCGCTGTCGGACGACCCGTTGTTGACCAACTTCAGTCGCTCGGTTTCCTTGGTGGCACCGAACGCGGCGTTGATCTTCGACATACCGATACCGGGGACGTTGACGTACGCGTCTCGGGGAATCGAGATCGCGGTTGCCGAACTTCCGTCGTTGGGGACGCGGATCAAGATGATGGTGTCGGTGTTGGACGCAACTTCCTCACCAGCGCGCAACGAGTCGAGTTCGCTTTGTGAAAGCGGGTTGCCGTGTGCGTCGGTGCGACTGTCGGTTCCCACCATCAGAATGTCGATGGCTCCGTCCTTGCCCCCACCGAGGCCGAGTCCGCTTGCAGTGGCAAGGCTGTTTCTCAACGAGTCCACACCTCGCCATGCGAACCCGGTGACCAGCAGTACGAGCACGGAGAGCACCGCGACCGCTATGCGAGCCGGGCTCGTCTTGGTCCGAATCGGCGCAGGTCGTGGACGCGCGCGGCGCTGCGGTTGCTGGTGGGACACCCCTTCAGGTTACTGGTCCGATGCTCGGCCGCGGGTACCTCGACGCGGCGTGCCAGACTCAACCATGTGACGAATATCCTGCTCACCGGCGCCCGAGGGCAGCTCGGAACACGTATCGATGCTCTCGCAACGTCGGCGGGTCACACTGTGACGGCCGTCGGTTCCCGCGAGCTCGACATCACAGACAGCCGCGCGGTCGACGACTTCGTCTCGCCCGATTCGGTGCTGATCAACTGCGCTGCGTACACGGCGGTCGACGCCGCCGAGACCGACCAGGAGGCAGCGAGGGCGGTCAACGAGATCGGACCGCTGAATCTCGCGCGAGCGTGTGCGCGGGCCGGTTCGCGGTTGATCCACGTTTCGACGGACTACGTCTTTCCGGGTGACGCGAGCACTCCATACGACGTCGATGCACCGACCGGTCCCGCGACGGTCTACGGCCGAACCAAGCTGGACGGCGAGATCGCAGTACGAGAGTCGGGCGCCGACGTGGCCGTTGTCCGTACCGCGTGGGTGTATTCGGGTGTCGGTACGGATTTTGTCGCCACGATGCGCAGGCTCGAAGCCGAACGAGAATTCGTGAACGTCGTGGACGACCAGATCGGGTCACCCACGTACAGCGTCGATCTGGCCGGCGGCATCGTCGAACTCGCGCTGCGGGACTTCACGGGTGCGTCGACGTTCCACCTGACCAACGGCGGGCAAGCCAGTTGGTACGAGTTGGCGCGAGCGGTGTTCGAGGAGATCGGAGCAGACCCGGCGCGGGTGCGCCCGTGCAGCAGCGCGGACTTCGTGCGCCCTGCGCCCCGCCCGGCATATTCGGTTTTGTCCGAGCGCGCGTGGGTTACCGCGGGAATGACGCCGCTGCGTCCGTGGCGAGAGGCTCTGCACGCCGCTCTGGCGTGAGCATTGTTCGGGACAGTGCCCGTGGGCGGCTAGGCTGACCGGCGTGAGTCCCAAGCTGGCCGTGGTAACGGTGACGTACTCCCCAGGCGAGCATCTCGAGAATTTCTTGAGCACGCTCGCCGCGGCGACGACAGAAAAACCCCAGGTCATCATGGCCGACAACGGGTCGACCGATGGTGCACCGGAGGCGGCGGATGCCAAGTACGAGCATGTTCGTCTGCTTCGTACAGGGGGAAACATCGGCTACGGCGGAGCGATAAATCGGGCTGTGGCGGAGATCGATTCGTCGATCGAATTTGTCGTGATTTCCAATCCTGACGTCCAATGGGCACCCGGTTCACTCGACGAATTGGTCGCTGCGGCAAATCGGTGGCCAAGGGCCGGTGCACTGGGGCCGAAGGTCCTCGAACCGGACGGCAGCGTCTATCCGTCGGCACGAACGGTGCCCGACATCACCTCGGGCGTCGGGCACGCGTTGCTCGGCACCGTGTGGCCGAAGAACCCGTGGACTGCCCGTTACCGTCAGGAGAACGAGGCCGTCACCGAGCGCTCCGTCGGTTGGCTTTCCGGGTCGTGCCTGTTGGTCCGACGTGATGCCTTCGACGCCATCTCCGGGTTCGACTCGCGATACTTCATGTACATGGAGGACGTCGATTTCGGTGATCGCCTCGGAAAAGCCGGGTGGCTCAACGTCTTTGTTCCCTCCGCTGTCGTGACCCATGCCAAAGGCCATGCGGCAGGCCGGCATCCGGAACTGATGCTGCCCGCCCATCATCGCAGCGCATACCAGTTCCAAGCTGATCGTCATCCGCACTGGTGGCAGGCTCCGCTACGACTTGCCTTGCGCGGTGGCCTGGCCGTGCGGTCCAAGATCGCCGTAGCTTCTGCTGTTCGCGAGCGCGCTCGCACCGACGACTCGACCGACAACCCATCAGTTTCGAACCACGGGGGAAAATGATGTCCGATCCGAATCCGACCGACGCCGTAATCCTGGTAGGCGGCAAGGGCACTCGGCTGCGTCCGTTGACGCTGTCGGCGCCCAAGCCGATGCTTCCGACCGCCGGCCTTCCGTTCCTGACGCATCTGCTTGCCAGGATCGAGGCTGCCGGTATCAAGCACGTGGTGCTCGGAACATCTTTCAAGGCAGAGGTATTCGAGGACTACTTCGGCGACGGCTCCAAGATGGGGCTCGAGATCGACTACGTCTTCGAGACCGAGCCGCTGGGCACCGGTGGCGGAATCCGCAACGTACTCCCGAAGTTGCGCGGCGACAACGTCATGGTGTTCAACGGTGACGTGCTCGGTGGCACCGACCTGAACGCCATTCTCGAGACCCACGAGAAGACGGACGCCGACGTGACACTTCACCTGGTTCGTGTGGGAGACCCGCGTGCATTCGGTTGTGTTCCGACCGACGAGGACGGACGAGTCTCGGCATTCCTGGAGAAGACCCAGGATCCGCCGACGGATCAGATCAACGCCGGCTGCTACGTCTTCAAGCGCGAGATCATCGAACAGATCCCGGAGGGACGACCGGTATCGGTCGAGCGCGAGGTGTTCCCGAATCTCCTGGCCGAGGGCAAGCGGGTGTTCGGCCACGTCGACTCGTCGTACTGGCGTGACATGGGAACCCCCGAGGACTTCGTTCGCGGTTCCGCCGACCTGGTGCGAGGCATCGCGCCTTCGCCGGCTCTCGAAGGTCCGCGCGGCGAGTCGCTCGTTCACCCCGGGGCGGGAATTGCGCCTGGCGCCGTCCTGATCGGCGGCACGGTTGTCGGCCGTGGCGCAGAAGTCGGCGCAGGTGCGCGCCTCGACGGTGCGATTCTCTTCGACGGCGCCGTTGTGGAAGCCGGTGCGGTAGTCGAACGATCGATCCTCGGATTCGGCGTCCGTATCGGACCACGAGCACTGGTCCGCGACGCCGTCATCGGCGACGGCGCGGACATCGGTGCGCGGTGCGAATTGTTGCGCGGCGCACGTGTGTGGCCGGGGGTGACGCTGCCGGACGGTGGCGTGCGCTTCAGCACAGATGTGTGATCGTTAGCTGACCTACTGGAATACTGGCGGGTATGACTTCTCTTCCGAGCCGTTACGTTGCCCTCGGTGACTCGTTCACCGAGGGCGTCGGCGACGCCGACGAACGATTCCCCAACGGTCTGCGCGGGTGGGCAGACCGAGTGGCCGAGCAGCTGGCGGTGAACAACCCCGAGTTCCGCTACGCCAACCTGGCGATTCGTGGTCGCCTACTCGGACCGATCATCGACGAGCAGTTGGAACCCGCTCTGGCGTTGAAGCCCGATCTGGTGACCATCTACGCCGGCGGAAACGACATGATGCGTCCGAAGCTCGACATCGACGCGATGGTCGACCGCTACGATTCGGCAATCGGCCAGCTCACTGCTTCCGGTGCGCAGGTTCTCATGTTCACCGCATACGACACCGGATGGTCCGCCTTCTTCGGCAAGCTCCGCGGACGCCTGGCGATTTACAACGAGCTTGTTCGCGAGGTAGCGGACCGCCACGGCGCGACCCTCGTCGACTTCTGGCGATTCTCCGAATCTCAGGACCTACGGATGTGGGACTGGGATCGCCTCCACATGTCGCCCGCCGGGCACGAGAACATGGCGACGCGGGTGCTCGACGTACTGGGCGTCGAACACGGATTGATCGCGCCCGACCTCGGGCCTGCGCCGGTTCTCACGAAAGCGGAAACTCGTCGCGAGGATCGTCAATGGGCGCGAGAGTTCTTGGTGCCGTGGGTAGCTCGGCGCGTGAAGGGAACATCTTCGGGCGACGGCGTGAGCGCCAAGCAACCCGAGCTGTCTCCGATTCAGTCCTGATTCTTGCGCTGATGGGCGAGCGCTACCAGGTGGTCGATGGTCTCGCGTTCGGCAGTCGGCGGTAGCGCGTCCACCGGCCACCACCGGAGGTCGGTGGACTCCGCGCTGCGGACGATATGTGAATTGTCCGGCGCCACAACAAGAAACCGTAGATCGAGATGTCTGGTCGGGACTCCGAGTGAGCACGTGATCGGATGTGTGTGGGCGGAGAGTAGGTCCGCGTCTATCCGAACGTCGTGAATTCCGGACTCCTCACGAGCCTCCCGCAATGCCGCATCGACGACCGTCTCGTCGTCGGGCTCGCAGTGACCTCCGAGCTGAATCCACCTGCCCACCTTGGGATGCAGGGTCAGTAAGACGTGGCAGCCACTCTCGTCGAGAACCAGAGACGACGCGGTGATGTGTCCTGGGGCATGGCGACGAAGGCAGCCGTCCGGAGCCGAATCGAGGAACGCGAGCATCGTGTGCCGCAGTGACTCGTCCGCTTCGGAGGACGTCGACCAGCCCTCCAGGACGCCCTTGGCGGAGGCGTGCAGCGATTCGGCTGACATGACCTACAGCTCCACCAACGCGTCCCCGGGGGCGGAGACCGTGCGCGGAGTCAGTGGTTCGAGGGGGTACCCGATTGCGACTGCGCCGAGTGGCTGCCAATCGGCCGGGAGATCGAGTTGTTCGCGTACGAGGTCGGCGGCGAAGATCGTCGATCCGATCCAGCAGCTTCCCACGCCGCGTGTGGCCAGCGAGACCAGCAGTCCCTGCACTGCCGCGCCGGCAGCGACGGTGAACATCGTGGACTCCGCCGCGGTACGTCGGGCATCCGGATAACTGTGTGCGCCGTCGGGCACGCAGAAGGGAATGACGACCTCGGGGGCATCGAACAGGATGTTTCCGCGGGCAACCCGCGCGTCGACGGATTCGTCGCTACGACCGTCCGCACGCAGATCGGCGGCCCACTTCTCACGCATCTGCTCGAGGAGCGACGTGCGGACCGACTCGGTCCGCAGCCACACGAATCGAACAGGCCTCGTGTGGTGGGGTGCTGGAGCGGTGAGTGCCTCGGCGATCGAGCTGCGAATGATCTCCGCGTCGACGGGATCACCTGCGAACTGCCGAACCGACCGACGCAACAGCAGCGCCTGGCCGCGGCCCATCGCCGTAGCCTCCTCGGTTCCCAGCCAGAACAGATCGTCCGGGCCGCGACGGATCAGATCCTGGCCACTCGAACCGTCGTCCTCGAATCGGAGTCCTCGCACGACGGCAACGGGAACGCCGCCGAGCTTGCCCTTGACCAGATCGCCCGCAGCGGCGATCTCGTCCGCGATCGCGATCTCGGTGACGATCAGATCGTTGCCCTGGCTGTCCTGTGCCCCGAGGTAGCCGTGCAGGACCGGAATGCCGGAGGAACCGATCGCGGCATCGGTCTGCCCGTTGCGCCACGCACGACCCATCGTGTCGGTCACGACGACGGCGACGGACTTGCCCGTGCTCTCGAGAATTCGGGCACGCAGCCCCGCTGCGCTCGCATCGGGATCCACGGGGAGCAGGGCGAGTTCGGCACCGTCGACGTTGGAGCCGTCGATGCCCGATGCGGCCTGCACGATGCCGAGTTTGTTCTCGGTGATCAGAGTGCGGCCCTTGCGGGCCACGAGGCGGACGGCTTCCTGATCCACCAGGAGGCGTCGTGCTGCGTCGCGCTCTTCCGGATCGGTCGGCGAGGAAACGATGCGACCCTCGACTTTTGAGAACACCTTGCTCGTGACGACAACGACGTCGCCGTTCTCGAGCCACGGTGTCGCGTCGACGACAGCGGCGGCCAAGTCGTCTCCGGGCCGGAACTCGGGAAGGCCGAGCACGGGAATGACTTCGATTGCGGCGCCGGGGGAGTGATCGCCGGGAGAGTGATTTCTGTCGCGGCTTGCTTCGGTTCCGGGCTCGGTCACAGTTCGACTCCGGCGATCTCGAAAGCCGTTCGAACCATTTTTGCGGTCTCTTCGGGGGACGTCATCAAAAGTGGGATGCTTCGCACGTCCACCCCGTCGATGTCGGCCGTGTCACCTTCGTCGACGAGCCAGCCGTCGAGAATGCCGTTGATCGAGCGAGCTCCGTAGTGGCGACCGATCGCCTCGGAAGTCGTCTCGACCCCGATCACTTCGAGGCACTCGTCAGCCATGCCGCGCAACGGTTTTCCACCGATGACGGGGGAGAGGCCGACAACCTTGGCCGCGGTGGTCCGCAGGGCTCCGCGAATGCCGGGCACCGCGAGGATCGCGCCGACGCTCACGACGGGATTGGACGGTGCGATCAGCACGATGTCGGCACCGTCGATCGCCTCGACCACCCCTGGCGCGGGCTTGGCCTGCTCGGCGCCGACGTGAGCGAAGCTGTGAGTTTCCACCTGTGCTCGATGGCGTACCCACCACTCCTGGAAATGAATCGCCTTCTGCTCACCGTCTTCCGGATCGGTGATCACAACGTGTGTTTCGCTGCGATCGTCGCTCACGGGAAGCAGTGCGACACCCGGATTCCAGCGATTGCACAACGCTTCGGTGATCGCGGACAACGGATATCCCGTGCGGAGCATCTGGCTGCGAATCAAATGCGTTGCGATATCGCGATCTCCGAGGCCGAACCAGTCCGGCTTCGCTCCGTATGCCGCGAGTTCTTCTTTCGCATTCCAGGTTTCGCCGGCGTGCCCCCACCCGCGTTCGGTGTCGATACCGCCGCCGAGTGTGTACATACAAGTGTCCAGATCGGGGCAGATGCGCAGACCGTGCATCCAGACGTCGTCTCCGACGTTGACGACGGCCGTGATGCGATGTGGGCCTTCGTATTTCTCGAGGGATTCACCACCGGCGATTCCGAGCGCATTTTGCACACCTTGAAGGAAACGGGCCCCGCCGACGCCGCCAACCAATACAGTCACGTTCACGACAACAGAGCCTAGGCGGTCGGCGCGTCGTCGTGTCTGGCGGGCAGAAGGTCCCGTCAATTGGGGGCCGGAATACTAATGGATTCATCTCGTTTAGCTTGACCGCGACACGCTGGACGTGTGTAATCTCAAATGTGTCATTCCAACCGCTACTTGTGAGTTCACTTGCAGCGGGGCCGGTTTCGAACACAGTTTCGAACGGTCGACGGGGTGGGGTTGAAGATGGAGTGAAAATTCTGCGCTATTACAGGTGAGGAGGCGGAACGATGCCCAATGAAAATGTCGAGATCAGTTCTCTCGCAATGACAGTAAGCGACGAACCGCAGACCGATTCCCGAGCAGGCGCAGCAGAAGGTGCCTGCAGCAGTGAGTTCGACGGTATGAGTACTCGGCCAGTGCTGAGTCTCGTCACCGGCTTCGAAGAATTGTTCGACACCATCGAGGATCAGTGGCAGGAGCGTGCTCTCTGCGCGCAGACCGATCCCGAAGCGTTCTTCCCTGAAAAGGGTGGATCGACGAGGGAAGCAAAACGGATCTGCCTCGGTTGTGAAGTTCGTGACGAGTGCCTCGAGTACGCGCTCGCGAACGACGAACGGTTCGGAATCTGGGGAGGGTTGTCCGAGCGCGAGCGTCGGCGACTCAAGCGGGGGATCATCTGATCTGCTGCTGAATCGGTTCTGTCAGCGTCGGGGCTGACGGGCGGTCTTCGAAAGTCTGACCTGCAACGGGGAATTGCAGGTCAAGCAACGACTGTTTTGTTCTTCGTGTGGATTTACTTCTTCGTGTGACATCAGTTTTTTCGTCTGACGGTGCGTCAGTCCTCGTCGGGCAGTATCAGTCCTCGTCGGGCAGTGTGGGGTCGATGACCTGTGGGTCGACGCCCAGATACGTGCCGACTTGATGGACCAACACGTCGTGCACCAGATCCGTGAGTTCTTCCGGATCCTTCGCGCGCTGCTCCAACGGGCGGCGAAACAGCACAATTCTTGCGCGAGTCGTATTCCCGTGACGGTCGATTCCGGCGGGTATCAGTCGTGACAGTGGAACCGGGCCGTCTGCGATGACCTCCGGCGGCCATGTGACGGACTCGGGATCGTGCGCGTGAATCTTCGGAACTTCGTCCACCGCGATGTCGAGTTTCGTCAACCGGTCGTGCCACGCGAGGTCGACGGGCGAAAAGGCGTCGAGCACCAGAAGATCGAACTTCTCGGCCCGGGTACGCCTGGCGGGCACCTCCGGGGGAAGTAGTGGTCCGCGCAGGCCACGGCCGTGTCGCTCGATGGAACGAGTGGTGACCGAGCGTCGGCGGCGGGCTTGTGGCATGGCGCCCAGATTACGACAGAAGAAACTGCTCGGTGTGTCCGAGTAGGTTCCGGACGTGGGGAGGGCTAGGCTCCGTACCTGTGAGATCTCTGCGTCGCTGCTGCCGCCCCGGGTGCAAGAACCCCGCCGTCGCGACGCTTACGTATGTCTATTCGGACTCCACTGCGGTTGTCGGGCCGCTGGCAACCGTCGCCGAGCCCCATTCATGGGATTTGTGTGACACTCACGGCTCTCGAATCACCGCCCCCAAGGGCTGGGAACTCGTCCGCCACGAAGGCGGTTTCGCGTCGAGCACTCCCGACGAAGACGATCTGACCGCTTTGGCCGAAGCTGTACGCGAAGCCGGTCTCGGAGATCGCAACAAGTCCAACGTCGACGCAGATGAGGACATACGTCCCGCGGCTCCGAGTACTGCCCGTACAGGGCGTCGTGGACACCTCCGCGTACTGCCCGACCCATCCAACTGACGCGAGATTCGTCGCCGCAGACGCTAGGCTCGACCGAGTACTTCCACACCCGAGTACTGCGAATCTCCGGACGCCATGCGCCCGGACGTTCCCGTCTGTGAGGGTGCATGCACAAGGAGAGTTTTCAGTGGGGCGAACAGCCGAGTCGGTTGCTGCAATCATCAAGGCGTACGACGTGCGCGGTGTGGTCGGTGAGCAGATCGACGAAGATTTTGTCCGCGACGTCGGTGCGTCGTTCGCCCGCTTGGTCCGTGACGAGGCCGGCGCCGCCACGACGGTGGTGATCGGCTACGACATGCGTGCATCGTCGCCCACTTTGTCCTCGGCTTTCGGTGACGGCGTGCTCGCGCAAGGCCTCGACGTCGTTTACATCGGGTTGGCCTCGACCGACGAGCTCTACTTTGCATCCGGTTTGCTGAACTGCCCGGGCGCGATGTTCACGGCGAGCCACAATCCCGCCAAGTACAACGGCATCAAGATGTGCCGGGCCGGCGCCAAGCCGGTCGGTCAGGACACCGGCCTGGCAGTCATCTCCGCCGAGGTCGTCTCGGGTGTTCCCGCGTACGACGGACCGGCAGGCACCGCCAGCACGAAGGACGTCCTCGAGGAATATGCGAGCTACCTCCGCGGTCTGGTCGACCTGGCTGCGTTGCGCCCGCTGAAGGTTGCAGTCGATGCAGGCAACGGCATGGGAGGGCACACCGCGCCGGCCGTATTCGGGCCGATGCCCCTCGACGTCCTCCCGCTCTACTTCGAGCTC
>Ga0153921_1000900_pt1 | contig 14223 bp, 14 predicted proteins | sample TSNJ005MetaG_FD_104691 | JGI IMG/M metagenome (GOLD analysis project Ga0153921, IMG submission 104691) | Attine ant fungus gardens microbial communities from New Jersey, USA - TSNJ005 MetaG | ecosystem: Host-associated > Fungi > Mycelium > Unclassified | place: USA: New Jersey, Brendon T. Byrne... | reverse complement strand
TCATATAACGGCTGCAGTTTACCTTCGTCCGGCCGGAAATTGAATACCTTTACGTTATCTAAATGGGCAATCATATCGAAACAGCCGCTTTTGATCGCAGATTTCACGGTTTCGAAGTGGTTCTGATAGAGTTCCAGCAAATCAAACGTCTTAAATCTTTCTTGCAGTTCCGGGTTATCAAATCCCCAGCCTTCATAAAAATGGACCGACCCGATCACGTAATCAAATCCATATCCCTGAAGCAGCTTTTGCAGTTCCGCTTCACCGCCTACAAAGTAATCAGCTTCAATGCCAAGTTTCAATTCAATGCCGTGAGACAGCCATTTATTCTTTTGGGAGTTGATGAAGTCGACAAACTGATCCAGCGACCGCACCATGACAAGGTCAAGCCACTCGGCCTGCCGTCTGCCGATTTCCGGAGATTCAAGATCTATGTATCTTTGAAAATAAGCCTTCGTTTCATAAAACCGGTACAAGTGATCCACAATGCCAACCTGCTTCAGGCCTTTGTTGCGTGCTTCCTGCAAGTAGAAATCAAGCCACCACTCGGAGTATTCAGTCTCCTGCATACGCTTTTGCATCATCTGCGCTGCAATTTCGAGTCCTTGCTTCGAGCCGGGATGCATGGCTGGCTTTTGAAAATGGCTGATGGCCTGTAAGCTCTGTTGTACAAATCCCGAGGTATAGGGGCCTTCTTCCAGATGGACATGATAATCAACTTTCATAAAAACAGCCTTTCTATTCTGTTCATTCTGCTTTCAGCCAGCTGAAGCAGCTATTCTGCCAATCTGCTGGTTTGTCCAGCTCGCTGATCACGATGGACATGCGTGCAAGCGGACATATTTCAAAAGGTGACAGGGTATTCAGCTTTGATGAATCTGCCAGCAAGATGGCTTCCTTGCTGAGATCCACCATGACTTCAGAAACAAGGGACTCATCCATGTCATAATCATAGATGACTTCTTCACTTATACCACCGCATGAGATAAAAGCGCGATTGAAGTTAAAACGGCTCAGAAACTGAACAGTATAAGTCCCTTTCACGCACGATTGATACGGATTCGTCACCCCAGGAAGCATGATGATATTCCCCGTCATCCGCTTCTCTTCAATTGCGGCATTAAATCGGTATGCCGCACTCAAAGAATTGGTAACAACCGTGATGTCACGCAAATCCTCAATCATATCTGCCATATGGACGGTTGTCGTGCCGCTGTCCACCGCGATGGTATCACCATCTTGAATGAGTTGGGCAGCTGTCCTGGCAATCCTTTGTTTTTCTTCGAGGCAGATGGACATTTTCTTGTCGAAGGCCATTTCTCTTTGCTCAGGAACGAAGGGCACAGCCCCGCCATGGATACGGGTTAGCTGTTTATTCAATTCCAGCTCGTCCAGATCCCTGCGTATGGTTTCCGGTGTAACCTCCAGCTGTCCAGCCAGATGCGCCACAAGAATTTTCCCTTGCTGCTGAAGCTGTTCTGCTATCAATTGCTGTCTTAAATCCTTATTCATGAGACCTCTCCTAACTTTAGCTTGTCATTGCAGGGCTTTCTTCCAATGCCACAATATCGCAGCGATCGATATACAAGTCTTGGTGTTTGTTTTCAAGCAAGGATATGTTTGCTTGCGTATTCAGGATATCTGCATGCAAGACCAGATGCCCCGTCTTGAAACGACAGCGTATTGTGCTGCCCATTACAGTATATTCCTCCAGTTCAGCCCGGCAAATGATGGCTTGGGAAGACGGTTCTCCCGATAGTTGTATAAGTTCGGAACGGATGGCAAAAGTTCCTGCCGCTGATGTCGAATCCCAGTCAGGCGCCAGTGCCGACAACTCTTCAAAGCTCAGTACATTGTAGTTGCCGATAAAACGGGCAACGAACTGATTTCTCGGACTTGCATACAGTTCAGACGGCTCAGCCGACTGCACAATCTCCCCATGCTCCATAATAAAAATCCGGTCAGACAGCACCATCGCTTCTTCCTGATCATGGGTAACGAAAATCATCGTGATGCCGAGCTTTCTTTGCAGCTTGCGGATATCTGCCTGAAGCTGTTTTCTGATTTTGGCATCCAGAGCACTGAGCGGTTCATCAAGCAGCAATACCTTTGGTTCCATAACAAGGGAACGCGCCAGTGAAACGCGCTGCTGCTGGCCGCCTGACAGTTGAGCCGGGTAATGCTCTGCTTTGTCTTCAAGCCCGACAAGCCGCAGCATGGTGATGACCTTTTCAGCAATGACCTGTTTTGACACTTTTTTTATTTTCAGGCTGAAGGCCACATTGTCAAAGACCGTCATATTTGGAAACAGCGCATACGATTGAAAGACCATGCCAACCTGGCGATCTTTCGGCTGTATGCTGCTGATGTCACGCCCATCCAGATACAGCTCACCTGACTGGAATTCTTCCAGCCCGGCAATGGTTCTCAGCAATGTGGATTTTCCACAGCCGCTCGGTCCAAGCAAGGTGCACAGTTCCCCTTCTTGAATTTGCAGAGAGACATCTTTCAACACGTCATTGGATCCGTACCGCAGTGACAAGTTACTGATTGTGATGTAGCTCATTTACAGCCCCCTCCTTATTTTGGTTTGCTGTGCCAAGCCAAGTTTGAACATCAGCTGGCTTTTTCTTTACTTTTTTGCGCGACGTTATATAGGTTATGTACAAGCTGATCATCATTAACAGAAGGAAATAGATGAGCATCACAGCACTGGCAAGATGGCCATTCTCGTTCATCCGGCGCAGCATATAAATCCGGATCGTCTCAAAGCGCCCGCCAAGCATCAGGTTCGTCAGGACAAATTCTCCGAAAAAAACAGAGAAAATCAGCAACGTGGTGACAAGCAGGCCCAGCTTGATATTCGGCACAATTATTTTCATAAAAGTCCTGATTTTCCCCGCGCCAAGCAATTCAGACGCTTCCATCAGCTGTCTAGTCTGGATGCTCTCCAAGCTGTTTCGAACGCCCTGATACATAAAAGGCAGTGCGCTGATAAACAACCCGCCGACGAGAACCATATACATCGGCAACGCTGTCCCCGCATACATCTTCAGCAGGCCGGTAGCCAAAATGACACCCGGGATGGCATACGGCATTAGGACGAGGCCACTCATAAAACGGTCAATTCTCGGAAAATACATATAGGTCAGGAAAACACTTGGAACCATCACGATCAAGACAACCGCGACCGTTGTCAGTGTAAGCGCCAAAGAGCGGGCAACTGCAGAAATAAAACTGGCGTCACTGAACAGCTCAGCAAACCAGGACAAAGTCAGATCGCGCGGCAAAATGGTATTGGACCATTTTGTTGATAGAGCATATAAGATTGTTGAGAGTACCGGCAGCACCATATACAGGGCGAACAAAGCCAGCACCGCATAGGTTAAAAACCTGCTCTTTTTCCGCTTCATACCAAATCCCTCCTGATTCGTTTCAGCATGATTTGCGACAGCGCCAAGATGGCAATCATGACAGCAGCAAACAGGACGGCGAGCGTGCTGCCAATAATCGGACGGGCATAAATGTCACCGGAAATAAGGGCAGCAATGCGGACGGTGATCAAATTAAAGTTGCTTCCTGTCAACGCGTATGCTGTCTCATATGTGCCCATGCTGTTTGCAAACAGGATCACAAAGGTTCCCGCAATGCTGGGCATGATATTCGGCAAGCCGACAAGACGCCAATACTTTAAGTCTGATGCGCCGAGCAGATAAGCCGATTCCTTCCATTCCTTTCTGATCTTCCGCAAAGACGGATAAATGAACAGGATGCCGAGCGGTATCTGGAAATATAAATAAGCCAGCACAAGCCCCTGCCATGAATACAGATTAAAATGATCCAGCACAGGCATATGTAAAGATTGAAACAAGATACGGAAAACCCCTGAATTCCCCAGCAGAATGATAAAGCCGAAAGCCAACGGCACACCTGCAAAATTTGCACTCAGGTTAATAAACACCGTAATCTTTTCCTGGATTTTCTCGGGCAGATTTGTCATGAAATACGAGACAACCACTGCCGCAGCCAGCCCGGCAATGCTGGACAGGACTGATATCAGCACGCTGTTCTTAAATGCCTGGGTATAAAAAGGATTCATCAGCACTTCTATGTAATTGTTCCAGGTAAAGTTGCCATCTGTTTCGCTTGTAAAACTGGAACCGATCATCATGGCCAGCGGCACAATCAGAAACATGGCAGCGAGAAGAAAAAACGGGATTAACAGCATCCCGTTTTTATAAGATTTTTTCCTTTTCACAGGCCGACCTTCCTTTCCCGGTTTCATGCCAAACACTCTCCAGCATCTCTTCTCCTTTAGTGATTCCCAGCAGACTGCACATGAGCGGCGCAATATGGAGCTGGGAAATGCCGTCTTCGCGGATCTCATGCTGGATGTCATCCGCGATCAGGAACAGCGGAACTTCCCTGTGTTCGGGAAGCGTTCCACCGTGGTTGCCGTAGTCATCCATACCATGGTCCGATGTCACCGCAATCTGATAGCCGAGATCGATCCACAAAGGTATATACACACCAAGAATGGTATCCATCCTGTTGACCGCCCGGCGGTATTCGATAGAATCCGCCGTATGCTTGTGGCCGATATCATCAATATTCATGGAATGGACATACATGAAGTCAGGCGCATGCTGCCGGATGATATAATGGGCATCGGCAAACAAGTGTGAATCTGGGTAATCATCGTCCATGTAAAACATGCCGTGCTGGATATTGCTTTGCTCGTCGTCCTGGATGCGGTCCTCAAAAATGGAGAACGGCGCCCGGTTGTACAACTCGCTGACCCAGTAATAGGCCGCAGCACCAGTCGTTTTCCCTGCTTTTGCAGCCAGGGAAAAGAGACTGTCATAATGGGAACGGCGAACAGTATAATTCGTAAACACCTGATTCTTCCATGCAGGCAAACCAGTCAGCAGCACTTCATACAAAGGTCTCGAGTTGCTCGGCGTTTCGGCAAAGATCTTATAGCGGCTCGCCAATTGATGCTCTGTGAAGTGGTTCAAAAAACCAAGCTGATCCACTGCGGTATCATAGCGGCAGCCATCAAGCGTAATCAGCACCAGCTTTTTATTTGGCATGGACAAGAACCTCTTGTTGCCATTTTTCCGGTAAGGCAACCGCCGTTTGATCCCACGCTTTAAAGTCCTCTACTGCCTTGGCATTTTTGTAAAGCTCATTAGGCAGCAGCTTCTTTTGCACATCTTCAGGCAGCTTGACATCACGGATTGGGCGGGCATAGCCCTTCGCCAAATTGATTTGGCCTTCATCAGATAAGATGTATTCTCTTGCCAGTTTCGCTGTGTTTGGATGTGGCGCATATTTGTTAATGACCGTTGTATAGCCGCTGATGACCGATCCATCTGATGGAATGGTCACTTCAAAGCGGTCATGATCCACTTGGTCACGATAGTTCAGCGCATTGAAATCCCAAATAACGGCAACATCAATCTCTCCCTTTTCGAGATTGGCAATTTTCGGGTCTGTCGAAACCAGGCGTCCAGACTCAGCAATCTTCTTAAAGTAGTCCAAACCAGGCTGAATGTTCTTTTCATTTCCGCCATTTGCCATCGCTGCAGCCAGTACACTGAACTGTGCCTGTGTTGCCTTCATCACATCACCTGTTGTGACCTTGTAATCACCTGAAGCAAGATCCTCCCAGGATTTCGGCGCGTTCTTGACATTCTGCTTGTCTGTAATGAAAGCAATGGTTCCCGTATAGCTTAAGAGCCAGTGGCCTTCGTCATCTTTCGCCCAATCGGGAATTTCATCCCAATAAGATGTTTTATAAGGAAGGGTTAAGCCTTTCTGTTTTGCCAATGGGCCAAAGTTGACGCCGACATCGCCAATATCTGCAGTTCCGTCTTTGCCTTCAGATTCAAACTTTGCCAATTCCTCTGCACTGGACATATCTGTATCCTTTTGTTTAATGCCATACTTCTTTTCAAGTGCATCCCATGTATCGACCCAGTTTGCCCATGTATCCGGCATGCCGACACTCGCAATCTGTCCTTCTTTCTTCGCTTTTTCTGTAATCGTTTGAATAGAATCATTGCTGTTTGCTGCGGCACTCTTATCTTCCGTTTTATCCCCGCATCCTGCCACTAAAAATAATGAAGCCAAACAACCGGCCAGCATTGCTTTTGATTTCTTCATTCCTAATTCCTCCTTGAGGGTCTTTTTTACATTTCATAGTCCTTGTACACGTGCTGTCATGTTTGTTTTTAGCAAATACCACATCCATCTGTTTTGTTTTATTTTTGTTTATACTTAAAACAATAGCAATCAAATATTAAACAGACATGAATCAAAACCATTGTTTTGGTAAACATTGTGTTAAATAAACTTCATAACACATCAGGTTCCAATGGTGCACAAAAAAACAGGCGCATCCTGTTCATGGATACACCTGTTCATTCATTTAATTTAAGCTGATGCTGAATGGCAGCCAGCACCGCAGTCCAGTGTGCTTTCATCTCTTCGCGGCATTCAGCATCCCGCAAATGTTCCTGATGAAAACTGATTGTCGTTTTCCCATTTGCTGCCGGAATGGTCCGTATTTGCAAAAGAGATGCTTTGTCCCAGTGCGGCGGCTGCCACGTAAGCCGGATGTTCACATGCTCGTTGAGCATCCGAAACGTGCCCGTTGTTCCTTCCGCCGTTTCGTAGATCTCACTGGCATGAATGGCATGCTGTTCGATCTTACCCAGCCAGAGGGCGACTCCCTCGGATGAAGTCATAAAACTCCAAGCAGCTTCCACCGTTACCGGAACTGTCCTTCTTACACCAACCTGATAATCTCCAGAAGCGGTTTTCCCGACTGTCTGCATATAGCAACCTCCCACAACACTCTTCATATGCTTTATTTTCCCAGAATTATACGGCTTCCTGCAAGTACTGTATGAGCCTTCCTATAAAATTTTTTACCATTTCAAGCTTAGGAATCATAACTTAGAACTAGTTCGAAACGTTAAATCTAGATACAAAGTCTGATTATTCACAGGAAAATAATTGTTTTCCCAATGAATTATCTGTAACATAAAGGAAAATAGCAGATTTTGATGATTGCTTAAAATAAGAAATAGATTGGAGTTCTATATGTCAGTTTGCAATGCTTGCTCTCCAAAACCGCTTTTCTACCAGATTCAATTTTCAAGCCCCAAAAATCAAACACATCTGCCCGCAATCGAACGTCACTTGTCGCCCAAAGGCATGCTCATTAGCTGTGATGAGAACACGCTGACAGTTAAAGAAGATGCCGTGCGCGGGTTGTATGATTATTTTTCCGACCATATGGATTTGAAACATATCGAGTTCCGCATTCATGCGTCTGAATGGAAGCCATTCGAACAAGCCCTTACGCTCATTGACAATCGTTGGATTGATCATATTGTTCAGGAAGAACTCGTCCATTTTCACTTTCAGCCGATCGTGGATGCCGATAGAAATGTCTATGCGCATGAAATGCTCGCTCGTTTCACTTCTGAAGACGGTCAGCCTGTTTCCCCTTACGAGGCGTTTCAATCGGCGAGAAGCCGAAACAGAACATACGCATTGGACCGGGTATGCCGCATGAATGCCGTCAAACATGCCGGCGCTGCTTCGGGTAAAGTGTTTATCAATTTCATTCCCACGGCCATTTATTCACCGGAACATTGCTTGAAATCGACTGTGGCACTTGCTGACCAATTGGGGCTGCATCCTTCTAAATTTGTCTTTGAAGTCGTGGAGACCGAAAAAGTTGCGGACATTAAGCATTTGAAGCGAATTCTCACCTATTACAGAGAAAAAGGCTTCTCCTATGCACTGGATGATGTGGGTGCCGGGTTTAATGATGCGGATACCATTATCCAATTGCAGCCGCATTACATGAAACTGGATATGAAATATGTACAAGGTGTGCATAACAGCCCTGATAAACAAGAAGTAGCGCTGCACCTGCTGCAAACATCACAGTCTGTCGGGGCGGTGCCGCTCGCTGAAGGCATTGAAGACGAAATGGATTTTAACTGGCTGAAACAAGCCGGCTTTAAACTTTTCCAAGGTTATTTGTTTGGAAAGCCTGATCCGACTCCAATAGAGCACTTATAATTTAGGTGCTCTCCGCATAGCACTGTTCCGGTTGTTCTAATATTCACCCATCTTTGAAACTTTTCATGCTTTCTGACATATCTTATGTTAATATCTTAATCAGACAAGTGAATATGTACGGTTGCACGTGGAGGAGTCTGTCACCAAGGGATTTTTATGTCCCTTGGTTGACAGGCTTCTTTTTTGTTGTCTTTTTTACCAAAAACGTAAGAGGTGGGAAATACGAATGATCATTTTTCAACTGCTACTCATTTTAGCGGCAGCCAAGCTTGCCGGAAGTATAAGTTTACGATTCGGCCAACCGTCCGTGTTGGGCGAAATTATCGCAGGCGTCGCCTTAGGACCGTCTGTATTGGGACTGATTGACGCAACAGACACGCTGTCGGCATTCAGCACGATCGGTGTCATCCTGTTAATGTTTATTGCCGGACTCGAAACGGATCTGTCTGAATTCAAACGCTCAGGCAAATCGTCCGCATATGTTGGTTTTGGCGGCATTGTCCTCCCCTTGTTTCTCGGTTACTTAGCTGGAGACCTGATGGGACTCTCAAACTTGCAGGCATGGTTTTTAGGCGTCATTCTTTCCGCAACAAGTGTCAGCATTTCGGTTCAGGCACTGAAGGAAATGAACCAGTTAAAGACACCAGCAGGGACAACGATCCTGGGGGCTGCCGTGATTGATGATATCGTCGTCATGGTGATATTAGCCTTCCTGATGAGCCTGGCTGGCGGCGATGTTTCGCTCACTGCCTTGGTCATCAAAAAAGTATTGTTCTTTGTAATCGCCATTTTGGCCGCCTGGAAAGTCGTTCCCTGGATCATGAACAAACTGGCGAAACTTCCTGTCAGCGAAGCAGTCATCTCCTTCGCATTGATCATCTGCTTTGCCTATGCCTTTGCAGCGGAATATACAGGCGTAGCCAACATCATCGGCGCCTATGCAGCAGGCATTGCAGTCGGTTTGACGAAATTTAAGCACGAGGTTTTTGAAAAGGTCGAAACGATCAGCTATGCCATTTTTGTTCCTGTTTTTTTCGCCTATATTGGCATTTCAGCTGCATTCACCGGGATTTTTGACAATATGGGCCTCATCCTGCTGCTCAGCATCCTTGCCATTTTAACCAAATTGATCGGGGCTGGAGCAGGTGCGAAGCTTTCCGGATTCGGCTGGAAACCTGCACTGGGCATTGGGTCTGCCATGGTCTCTCGCGGAGAAGTGGCCTTGATTGCTGCTTCCATGGGTTTGCCCTCAGGCCTCGTGACGCAAGACCTTTACTCAACCATCCTTATTGTGGTGATCATTACGACCATTGTCACCCCGCCTATGATGAATTACTTCTTTAAGGCGCAACAAGCATCTTTAGAAACTGAAAAATAAGCAGGGTGGGGCAGCAGTAAAGAGAAAAATGGAGCGGGTTAATGTACTAAGCCCGCTCAAATCACATGCAACATGTATTCACTTTTTGTTATTCATGATTGCTCTTTTTCGCTGTCCAGCCAGCTATCATGCAGCCATTTTTCTGTAACACGGCCGTCTACCCATTTAATCTCTTGTTCAAAAGTGACGATTTCTCCGTTGGCACCGACAATAACCCATGCATAATTATCTGCTTCCAGCAAATAACATTTATATTTCATTCCTCTTACTGTAACCTGTTTCCCATTTACTGTTATGAATTCATCGTGCGGACGAATCCATAAGTTTTCCAAGCGGTCAAATAATCCTGGCTCCACTTTCTTCAAAAATAATCTTGCATGCTCTTTTGCTGATTGTTCTGTCGGGATACCTTTACTGGATTCAAAGCGGTTATCCATCCAAGTAAAACCAAGAATCTTGTTCTGATCTTTGGCAACCGTTATAGAATAATGTTCTCCATTCAAACCATTGTTCTCATTATTCGCTTTTTCAAAGCGAAACACCCAAACAGCATCTTCATTCTGCTGAGCTTCCTTCACATCTTTCAATTTGTACCCTTCTGGTACAGACAACTTTTGCAGCGCTTGGTCCAAAGCAGATTGATATGCTTTTTGATCTGTCTTCGCATTTACAGCACTCACAAATTCCACCTCATTTTTTAATACTTTTTTGGGCTCTAGACCAGAGCCGCATCCAGCCAAAACTACAGCTGTGATTGCAAGACCGAGCAGAACAAGCATTTTTCTAATCATGGGCTTAACCCTTTCAAAAGTTTATCACCTTCATTAAAAATGAAACTGGTCAACCAATACCAAAAAGGTAAAGCTAGGATTCAATTGTTAGCTCTTATGCCTCTGAAATACGGCTTTTTGTGACAAATTCCGGATCTGTCGCAACAGTCCCTGCTTGTGCCCAGTTTGTTAATGGGGTATCTCGAAGTACAACAAGAATTTTGTCAGGAGGTAAGTTTAGCAAATTGACGGATACATCCGTCAGCTCTTTAACCCACTGTTTCTTCTGCTCATCAGAAAAACCTTCCCACACATCCACACTAATAATTGGCATATTCCTTCTCTCCTTTTGGAATGTTTATTTTTGCATTCGCAACATGTACGTCACTAAATGCATTGCAAATAAGTTTAGAGTTTACTTGATCAAGACCCATTTCAGCGAAAGTATGAATGCCTTGTTGAGATTGCAAAGGTCTTAATCCATTTGCCAGAAAAATCTTTTTGTTGCTATGACGGCCATTGCAGTTGCTAACTTGATAAATCAATACTTACTGTAACATCCGCTATAATTAAACTTTTAACCTTATGGTACCTCACCTCCTTAAAAAAGTTCTATTGTGGTTTATTGCTTCCATTCAAACAGCCATACAGAAGATACTGATTCAAATGGTCACGAAAAGCGGTTTAGCAGCTTCTCATTTCCTTGATTAGGTTCAAGGAAATGCAGTTCCATGGAATTTCATATATTCATTTTGTAACCATTTTATATTAAATGTAGATATATTACAATATACGAAACTTATTTTCAATAATTTATTAAAGATTATTGGAAATTTATTTTATTTATGTTGGTTTATATGAGATTTAGCATAAAGTACTCCAAAAAATTAGGCCTGTAGTGTCCTATAGGAAATGTCAAAATTTGAATGGGTCAATATGATTTAATGTTGTATTTGCACGCCAAAAGATTTTGCATCCAAGGGTTTTTGCAAGTATCTCATTACAAGCTGCCACTTAAATGCCTCATTGTATTTAGCCATAAGAAAATACCCCAAAAGTTAGATTTGTGATTCTAACTTTTGGGGTGCACTATAGATTAATCAGTTTTTTATTTGATAAGTGTATCGTTAATTTGGATATACGAAATTAGTAGAAGTTCCTGGATTTTTGGGTATAGATATATTAGGCAGGTAAGTAGCTTGGTTGGCACATACGTCAACTGACTAAGCAGAGCCTATTCATAACTCCCGGGAACGTGTAAAAAACAGGAGGATTTTAATGATTATAAATTGTGTAACCGTGGATAAACAGAAGCTGACTCAGGATCAAAAGAATCATCTGAAGGAAGGATTGGCAACGTTCAAACAGGAGCTTGAAGCCGAATTCCCCGACGGATGTAAATTAGAACTCTATGAAGGACCCGATTATATTGTGCTGTATTTGCAAAATGTAAAGAATGAAAATATCATCGTCTCCGCAATTCTGTACTCCGGACAAGAAAATTTTGATGTAAGAGAGACACCGTTTGGAGAAAAAGGCATTGCCAAGTTCCATTTGAGAGATTGTAATACCTGGGAAGAGTTAAAAAACATTTTGCGCAATACCTTTAAAGCCTATATCTATCTAACACGTTAGAGTTTACAAAACTTACTCTTTTTTCAACAAGTGCTTGAAAGCGGCTATATACGTTTATATAGTCGCTTTTTTATTATCAATTAAAAAGAAAAAACCCTTGATATACAAGGGTTTTGACGTTCATTGATACCTAATGAACTTGTATTATGGAGACGGCGTAAATCGGACCAGCCATCTCATAAAAGGCTATAACACCAATTCCAACGGTTTATAACTGTCATTAAGAATGTTTGATTACGTTTGATAAAAAATATTATTGAGAGCAAGATTTTATAGTTTTTGTTATAGTTCAGTACGCTTCTTTATTTTCAGCTATTTCCCCAAAGATTGTTACTTTTAGTTTTGCTATCTTCCTCAAGCAGCCCGTTAGTGAACATTTAATTTAATATTTAATTGTAATAGCTAACGCTCCCCACTTTTTTTCTTGTTCTGATGCGTAGATTTCGTAAGTGCCTTCAATCATTTCATTCATTGTCCAACCTTCGCAATCAAAATCTTCAAAGGGAATATCCTCATACATCGCTTGAAACGTATCGTATTTTCTTAGTTCTGTTACTTTAACTTTCAAAATTTCATCTTGTTCTGGAACTTTGGTAAATTCAATCGTATCGCCAATTTTGATATTTCTTCTCTTTTCATCGTTTAAGCGAACCTCTACCTTCTTTTTTCCTTCTTTCATTGCTTTAAAATATTCTCCATATAACCCCATTTGATGTACCACTTTTTCTTCACCTCTGAATGTATTTCGGTACCTTCCATTATAATTCCCTGTTGTACTAGCCTGCTTCTTTAGTTGAAGAGCAACAATATTTTGAAACACAATCTCTCAAATGCTCCCCACCACCTCACGTTACGAAGGAAGCAAAAGACGGCGATATTGAAGATGACTACGTTCGATCGATAGTCATTGAAACGATATGACATAGACAAAAGAAAAAACCCTTGAATTGAATTCAAGGGTTTTCGTACTGGTTAAATCTCCATGATCTTACTCGATGGAGACGGCGGGAATCGAACCCGCGTCCAGAGACCTCGCCACTAAGGCATCTACGCGTGTAGTCAGCAAATTAGGATTCGCTCAAGTCTCAGCCTGCTGACGGGCTTAATGACTGAGCTAGCTCGATTCGGTTCGGCTTACATCCTCAAGCGGCGGAGGCAAGTATAGCCCGCTTCATTTGAGACCCTTCAATCCGGAACACGGGCGATTCCGGTAAGGATCCTCTAAGAGCGCTTACGCAGCTGCTAGAGAGTAGTTGTTTTCTTTGCCAGTTATATTTAGGCGAGTAACGTTTTACGAGCCGTAACCTCGACGCGCAACCAGAGCTCGAACTGCCCCTGTCGAATCCGTAACGTCCCCGTTATCAAAAGAAACGTACGGAAAAAGACATTGTCGCTTCAGCTTTTTCCTATGAACTGATTATAGCACATTTCTCAGCTTTTGAAAAGGGCCGGGGCCTTACTGGTTAAAGTCCTTGATGGCCCGGTCAATATCCCGTTTCATCTGCTTCTGCTTCAGGTCTTCACGCTTGTCATATTTCTTTTTACCCTTGCCAAGGCCAATCAAAACTTTGGCAAAGCCGTTCTTGATATACATCTTGAGCGGTACAAGGGCATAGCCCTGCTGTTGTGTCAGACCGATCAGCTTATCGATTTCTTTGCGGTGCAAAAGCAGCTTTCGCGTTCTGGTCGGATCATGGTTGAAGCGGTTCCCCTGCTCGTATGGCGAGATGTGCAGATTGATCAGTTGCATTTCGCCGCGATGGCTGATCCGGGCATGCGCATCCTTCAAGTTTACCCGGCCTGCACGGATCGATTTGATTTCCGTTCCCTGCAGCACAATGCCGGCTTCATACGTTTCTTCAATAAAATAATCGTGTGATGCTTTTTTATTCTGTGCAAGTGTTTTTCCTAATCCCTTTGGCATTTGCTTCCCCTCCGTACCCGTTTCATGCGTGCCTATTATTTTAGCAAAAAGCCCAATGGCCTTCCAATGTCCCGCATAAAAGGGAAAGAACAGAGATGCGCTCACGCATCTCTGCAGGTTTTATTTTTTGCGTTTCTTCCGGCCTCCGCCCTTCGGCGCTTTCCCGACCGGCGGCTTGAATTTCTTGCCGTTTTGTTTCGGCTTGCTGCCAGGTTTCTGGTTATTCGGTTTTCCTTTTCCATTGCGTCCGTTTGAACCGCCGCTTGGTGCTTTGCGCGCGGTGATGACGCCGGTAATTTCAAAATCAACCGTATGTTCATCAATGTTCACGCCGATGACTTTTACTTTGATTTCATCCCCGATGCGGAACATCTTGGCAGTCCTCTCACCGATCAGCGCCATGGCGCGTTCAT
>Ga0153921_1000899_pt1 | contig 14230 bp, 11 predicted proteins | sample TSNJ005MetaG_FD_104691 | JGI IMG/M metagenome (GOLD analysis project Ga0153921, IMG submission 104691) | Attine ant fungus gardens microbial communities from New Jersey, USA - TSNJ005 MetaG | ecosystem: Host-associated > Fungi > Mycelium > Unclassified | place: USA: New Jersey, Brendon T. Byrne... | reverse complement strand
GCGGTGAACGAACTGGCGCTCGACTCCACCGGTCAGCAGCAACTCGACGGCGTGGTGCGGGTCTCGGCAACCGACGGATTCAGCGCGTACATCGCGGCCCCTGCCGGCGCAGCAGTTCGCAGACGCCATCCTCGCGTGAGCGTGGAGATAGTTGTCGCGACCAGAAAGGCGTCGCAGATACGCTCGGGGCTCGACATCGAGGTTGTTGTCGGCAAGCCTCAAGTTCACCGCGCCGAAGCCGTTCATCTGGCCGACTACGCGCTGGGTTTGTACGCCTCCCGCGAATATCTACGTCAGAACGCCGTTCCCGAAGGTGCCGAAGATCTGGCCGAACACTCGCTCGTGTATTTCATCGACTCGATGCTGCAGGTCGACGAACTCGATCTGGCTCGCAAGCTCACGGTTTCCATGCGCGAGGCCGTCACGTCCACCAACGTGTTCGTCCACATCGAGGCAACGCGCGCGGGTGCCGGCATCGGCCTTCTCCCCTGTTTCATGGCCGAGCAGCACGACGATTTGATTCGCGTTCTACCGGCTCACATCGAAGTCAGACTTTCGTACTGGTTGGTGGCCCGTTCGGAATCCTTGCGACGCCCGGAGGTCGCAGCGGTGGTGACAGCTCTTCGAGAGACGGTGGATCGCAAGCGATCTCAACTCCTCGGCGCTCCCGGAACGAACGAAGCGCTCAGTCCAGAGTCGAACGATGCTGGACGATGACCTTGCGCGCCAATTCGGCGATCTTGACGTTCATGTTCTGTGAGGTTCGCACCAGAATGTCGAAGGCCTCGTCGTCGGACACACGATGCAGTGCCATCAGCAGACCGACGGCCTGACCGATTTCGCGGCTGCTTGCCAGACCACGTCGCAGCGAGTCGGCGTCCTCGCCTCGCGTCAGCGCAGTGACGGCCACGGATGCAAATGACGCCAACATGATCGCGTGGTCGGCAACGGTTTCGGTGAAAGCCCCCGGAGTGTCCGAGAAGAGGTTGAGGGCACCGAACTTCTGACGATCTACCATCAGCCGGAACCCCATCGACCCTCGAATGGGTGTCTCTGCCACGACTTTCCGAGCGAACTCGGGCCACTGATTCGGGGTGCGAAGGTCCGACTCGAGTTGCGGAGCCTCCGTATCGAGGGCGTCGATGCACGGCCCCTCACCGGTGGCACGCTCGAGATCGTCTGCATAATCGGCGATCTCGTCGCTCGCCGCTACGGTGACGTTGGTGTTTCCACGTCGCAGCATCAGACTTGCGTGGTCGCAACCGGGAATCAACTCGACAGCCGCCGAACAGATCGCGGAGTACACCTCGGCGCTGTCTGCCGCGGAGTAGAGGATCTCCGCCAACGCCGCGAACACTGCCTTGGGTTCTGTCAGTGCTTGGTCGCGCTCAGCCATCTCCATACACCTCGGGGTCTACCGTTCATCGAATTCTTCATCGAACGGTACAAACCTTACTTACTCGACCTGATGGGGTCGCCGCCGCTCGCCGATTCCCGCCCGTCCGTCCCCTGGAAAGCCTCCGTAGCTGCGCGGTGATGCAGCGCCGTGACCGTGGTGATCTGCTTGGACACCAGGTCGTTGAGTTCGCGATACTGCTCCTCGGTCTCCCCGGCCGGAATGTCTCGCAGGACCTCCCACATCGCACTCTTGCCGCACAGCGCGGTCCGCATGATCTCGAGCGTTGCCAACTTTACGAGGCGATTACGCCAGATGGCGTCGACATGGACGAGACGTCTGATCCGATTGACCGTCGCGTCGATCTTGGAGTACCGCGGCAGGGATATGCCCTGGGTGTCCTCGATAAGTTGCAGCAGCTGCTCGATCTCGTACTCGAGCTCGCCCGGCAACGAATCCAGCTCACCGTCGGCCCAGGCGCCGTACGAGTCCGAGAGTGACCGCGAGAGTTGCAGCCCCACCATCGCCCCGCACAGGTGAGTGACCAGATAGCCGGTAGCTATGTGTTCCTCAGCAGATCGCGACCGATTACCGAACATTGAGATCCTCCTGGGTGACGCTCGACCGGTCTGTGCTGACACGGGTGGTGATTCGCCATCCGCCTACCCGCGACAGACCGAGAACAAACGACAGGCGACTCAGACCCGATCCGGCACCACGACGACGGGCTCGAGGATCTCGGCCCGCGACTCCGGCGCTGCGGCGCGCAATGCGTCCGCCGACTCGTCGTCCGGCTGGGTCTGAGACTCGATTTCCGCTTCGACACGCGCTCGGTACGTGTCGACTTCGCGTTCGACGGTGGCGGCATCCCAACCGAGAATCGGGGCAACCAATCCGGCGACCTGCTGTGCGCAGTTGACACCACGATGCGGATATTCGATTGCGATACGCGTACGGCGGGCGAGGATGTCGTCGAGGTGCAGTGCCCCTTCGGCCGCGGCGGCGTACACAGCTTCGACCTGAAGGTAATCGGGCGCGTCCGTGATGGGCTGCAACAACTCCGGTGTCTGCCGGCCGAGTTCGAGGACCTCGGTGATGAGCGAACCGTAGCGGTCGAGCAGGTGCTTGACGCGATACGGATGCAAGCCGTACTGCTCGCCCAGTTGCACGGTCTGGTTGATCAACGCGAAGTATCCGTCGGCGCCGACGAGCGGTACCTTCTCCGTGATCGACGACGCAACCCGCGCCGGAATGTCTTCTGCTGCGACGTCGACGGCGTCTTCCGCCATGACCCGATACGTCGTGTACTTTCCGCCGGCGATGGCGACCAGACCTGGAGCCACACGGGCAACGGCGTGCTCGCGCGAGAGCTTCGACGTCTCGTCGCTTTCACCGGCAAGCAGCGGGCGCAGGCCGGCGTACACACCGTCGATGTCGGCGTGCGTCAACGGCGTGACCAGGACGGAGTTCACGTGGCCGAGGATGTAGTCGATATCTGCTTTGGTTGCCGCCGGATGTGCGAGATCCAGGTTCCAGTCGGTATCAGTGGTGCCGATAATCCAGTGACTGCCCCACGGAATGACGAACAGCACCGACTTCTCGGTACGCAGGATGATGGCGGCTTCACTGACGATGCGATCGCGCGGGACGACGATGTGTACGCCCTTCGACGCTCGCACCCGGAACCGTCCGCGCTGACGTGAGAGCGCTTGGATCTCGTCCGTCCAGACACCGGTCGCATTGATGACGACGTGACCCTTGACCTCGGCGGTACGGCCGTCTTCGCAGTCCCGAACACGAACTCCCGAGACCCGATCCGCTTCCCGCAGAAAGCCGACGACCTGCGTCGACGTTCGGACGACCGCGCCGTAGTGTGCAGCGGTCCGTGCGACGGTCATGGTGTGCCGAGCGTCGTCGACGACGGTGTCGTAGTACTGGATGCCACCGGTCAGCGAACTGCGCTTGAGGCTCGGCGACATGCGTAGTGCGCCCGCCCGCGTCAAGTGCTTCTGGGAGGGGACCGACTTTGCGCCGCCCATTCGGTCGTAGAGGAAGATTCCCGCCGCCATGTACGGGCGCTCCCACACTCGGTGAGCCAGAGGGAACAGGAACTTCAGCGGCTTGACCAGGTGCGGAGCGAGCGTGGTCAGCGAGAGTTCGCGCTCACGCAATGCTTCACGAACGAGGCCGAATTCGAGTTGCTCTAGATAGCGGAGACCGCCGTGGAACATCTTCGACGAGCGACTGGACGTGCCGGATGCGTAGTCACGGGCCTCGACCAACGCAACCTTGAGTCCGCGGGTGGCCGCATCGAGCGCAGCCCCGACACCGACAACACCGCCGCCGACAACGACGACGTCGAATTGCTCGGTCTGAAGCTGTTCCCAAGCAGCTTCACGCTGCTGCGGGCCGAGAAACTGCGCACCTTGCTGCTTACTCAACCCGGTCTCCTGTAAGTCGACGACGAATCCGTTTACAGGCTAGTAGCTTGATCCACATACTGCGACAGCGCACGGATAACTGCGAACGCGCCCGAACATAGGAGCACAGTGAATCAATACATCGCCGCCATCGACCAAGGCACGACGTCGAGCCGCTGCATGATCTTCGATCACGACGGCGCCGTGGTGAGCGTTGCGCAGAAAGAACACGAGCAGATTTTCCCGCGTGCCGGTTGGGTCGAGCACGACCCGGTTGCGCTGTGGATCAACACCCGGGAGGTGGTGGCCGGCGCTCTCGCGAAGGTCGACCTCACGCGGGCCGACATCGCGGCCGTCGGAATCACGAATCAGCGTGAGACGACCGTCGTTTGGGAGCGTTCGACGGGCAAGCCGATCTACAACGCGATCGTGTGGCAGGACACGCGCACGGATCAACTGTGTGTCGAACTGGGCGGCGACGAGGGTCCGGACAAGTACCGAGACAAGACCGGACTGCCGCTCTCGACCTACTTCGCCGGGCCGAAGATCCGGTGGATTCTCGACAACGTGGACGGCGCGAGAGCCAAAGCGGAGGCCGGAGAATTGTGCTTCGGCACCGTCGACACGTGGATCGTATGGAACCTGACCGACGGTGTTCACGTGACAGATGTCACCAATGCGTCACGCACGATGCTGATGGATCTCGAGACCCTTCAGTGGGACGAATCGATCTGCGCGGACTTCGGAATCCCGATGTCGATGCTCCCGGAAATCCGGAGTTCGTCCGAGGTCTACGGCACCGGCCGTCCTCGCGGCAATCTCGCCGGTGTGCCGGTCGCCGGAATCCTCGGTGACCAGCAGGCAGCCACATTCGGCCAGGCCTGCCTCTCCGAGGGTGAAGCCAAGAACACCTACGGCACCGGCAATTTCATGCTTCTCAACACCGGAACGAAGCCGGTGCACAGCAAGCACGGACTGCTGACGACCGTCTGCTACAAACTCGGCGAAGCCCCTGCCGTCTACGCACTCGAAGGTTCCGTCGCGGTGACCGGCTCCTTGGTCCAGTGGCTTCGGGACAATCTCGGAATCATTCAGAACGCCAAGGACATCGAGCCGCTCGCCGCGAGTGTCGACGACAACGGCGGCGCCTACTTCGTACCCGCGTTCTCAGGACTGTTCGCACCCCGGTGGCGACCGGATGCACGCGGCGTGATCGTCGGCCTGACGCGGTTCGTCAACAAGGGACACCTGGCTCGCGCGGCGCTCGAGGCGACGGCATACCAAACCCGTGAGGTCATCGACGCCATGCGTGCGGATTCGGGAGTCGAACTGTCCGCGCTGAAGGTCGACGGCGGCATGGTGGTCAACGAAACCCTGATGCAGTTCCAGTCGGACATCCTCGGAGTTCCCGTCATCCGTCCGGTGGTCAACGAAACGACAGCACTCGGCGCTGCGTATGCAGCGGGCCTCGCCATCGGTTACTGGGCCGACACCGAAGACATCCGCAACAACTGGGCCGTCGGCCAAACCTGGGAACCGGCGATGGACGAGTCCGAAAGGTCACGGCTGTACGCGGAGTGGAACAAGGCCGTCGAGCGGACGTACAACTGGTCCGAGTAATCACCCCGATACTTCCATACCGGAAGAGCTGATCATGGTCGCCTATTGATACTCCTGAGGTATCAATAGGCGACCAAGTTGGTATTGGACGTGACCTACACCACTCTGCGAATCTCATTCAGGCGCGCCACGTTTCGGCGCCGCGAATGTTGCAGAGAAAGGTCGCCACGCATGAGTTCACCCACTCGCAGTTCCGAGGAGATCAACGCCAAGGCACGAAGAGCCGGTATCGCTTCATTCATCGGAACCACCATCGAGTGGTACGACTTCTATATCTACGGCACCGCGGCTGCCCTGGTATTCGGCGAGATCTTCTTCTCCGACACACTGCCGAACGGAGTCGGCACGCTCCTCGCCTTCATCACCCTGTGGGCAGGCTTCCTCGCCAGGCCGATCGGCGGGATCATCTTCGGCCATCTCGGCGACCGGATCGGGCGCAAGAACACTCTGGTCATCACCTTGATGATGATGGGCGTCGCCACTGTCGGGATCGGACTCCTCCCCACCTACGCGCAGGTCGGCATGTGGGCCCCGATCGGTCTGGTCACCCTTCGCGTGATCCAAGGAATTGCGGTCGGTGGTGAGTGGGGTGGCGCGGTACTCATCGCCAGCGAGAACGCACCGAAGGGCAAGAGCATCCTCTACTCCGCGTTCGCTCAGCAGGGCTCGCCCGCGGGAAATCTGTTGGCGACCATCGCATTCTTCCTGCTGTCCTCGATGCCGACGCCGTCATTCCTTCTCTACGGCTGGCGAATCCCTTTTCTCGTTTCGGCAGGCCTGGTCATCCTCGGCATGATCATTCGCCTGAAACTCGAAGAGTCCGACGAGATGAAGGCCGTTCTCGCCCGCAAGAAGGTCGTCAAACTTCCGCTCGCCGAAGTATTACGCAAGCACTGGGTGCTGGTTCTCCTCGGCGCCGGCGCACTCCCCCTCGCCCAGGTCACCTATTTCAAGAACACCTTCGCATTGTCCTGGGCTACAAAAGAACTCGGATACGACCGCGGCACATTCCTCGCCGCTATCGCGATCGCACTTGTCGTGCAGTTCATCGTCCAACCGTTCGGGGCCGTTCTGGTTTCCAAGATAGACATGCGGAAGGCCATGTGCCTGATGGTGATACCGGAGTTCGTTCTCATGCCCGCGATGTTCTTTGCCATCAGAACCGGGAACTTCACCATCGCAGTCGTTGCGATGTGTCTCGCCACGATCCCGCACTCGATGTTCTACGGCGCCATCGCCGGCGTTCTCGCTCGCGCCTTCCCTGCGAACATCCGTTACACGGGTCTGTCGACGGCGTATCAACTGTGTTCCCTTGTCGTCGGCGGCGGAACTCCGGTACTGGCGCAGTGGATGCTCAACACGTCAGGCAACATCGTCGGGGTCGCGATCGTGTCCGGACTGTACGCACTTGTCTCGCTGATCTGCACCCTTCTCCTGCTCCGACGTACCGGCTACAACGCAAGCGAACTCTCGACGGCCGAGCAAGCGGATTACGACGAGCTCGAACTCGAGAACGCTCTTGCCGATACTGCAAACTCGCCGAAGTCCGAAGCGGGTGAAATTCCTACCGGTCGGGCAACCGTCTAAGCCAGGGACGGCAGCGCCTGCTCGGACAATTTCAACACTTCGAGAAGAGCAGGTCTGTCGTCTCCATCTCGCCAGGCGATACGCAGTTGAAGGGGAGGAGGTGGATCCATGACGGGAACAAAGACAACATCAGGGTTCACGATGCTTTGGGCCACCGACGAAATAGTCAACGAGCATCCGATTTCCGCGGACACCAGCGCGATCAACGACATCGAATCCGGTGCCGTCTGCACGATTCGAGCCAGGAACCCTGCGTTCTTCGACGCAGTGAGCAGAGACTCCCGCAGAATCGAACCCGGCTCCGCCGGAAGCGTCACCCAATTCTCGGACTCCAATTCGATCAACCGAACCGATTCCCTCGACGCCAACGGGTGGTCTTTCGACATGGCAACCAGAAAGTTCTCCTCGGCGATCAATCTCGACGTGATCCCGAGCGGCGGGACGGTCCACCGGACCATCCCGATGTCGAGGCGTCGATCGAGCAACATCAACAACGCCTCGTTCGCGAAAGCGGAACTGTCGAGCACAAATTCGATACCGGGATTCGTCTTTCTCACCAATTTCGCCCACCGCCCGACGAGTAGGTGCGACGAGGTTCCCGCGAAGCCCAGGCGAACGCGACCTGTCGTTCCCTGGCCTGCCGCGGATACCGCGATCTCGGCCATCCGGCACGCGTCCAGAATCTCGCGCGCCGGAAGCAGCAGTGCTTCACCGGCAGCAGTCAACCGCACAGTTCGAGTACTTCGATCGAACAACGGCGAACCGAGCTGTTTCTCGAATTGCCGGATGGTTCGACTCAGCGGCGGTTGCGCAATCCGAAGCCGCTGAGCCGCACGGCCGAAATGTAGCTCCTCAGCCACCGCGAGAAATGCGTTGATCTGATGAATTTCCACCCGACATTGTTGCGCCACACCGGCCGACCATGTCAAGTTTCCGAAACCGACCAAGTGCGCGAGAACGTAAGAGAGGTACACACGTGGACAAGACGCTCTCGATGAAAGAGGCTATCGGTCGATACGTCGGCGACGGAATGACTGTTGCGTTGGAGGGCTTTTCGCATCTCATTCCATTTGCCGCGGCACACGAGATCATCCGGCAGGGCAGGAAGGACCTCACGCTGTGCCGGATGACGCCGGACATCGTTTCCGACCAACTCGTCGCCGCCGGCTGCGTCCGAAAGCTGGTCGCTTCGTTCTTCGCGAGCGGCTCCGCAGGTTCTCTGTACGAGTTACGCAGACGCATCGAGAACCAGGACCCGCTCCCCCTCGAAGTCGAGGAATACAGCCATTACGGCATGGTGTGCCGGTATCAGGCGGGAGCCGCCAGGCTTCCCTTCTTCCCGCTACGGTCGTACGCCGGTAGTGATCTACCCGCACTCAACCCACAACTGAGACTCGTCGAGGACCCATACGGCGGCGGGAGCGTCTACGTTGTGCCGCCATTGAATCCGGATGTCACGATCATCGGCGCACAGCGAGCGGACACGTCCGGGAACGCGCAGATCTGGGGCATCGCCGGGGTGCAGCAAGAGGCCGTGTACGCCGCGAAGAAGGCAATCGTCGTTGTCGAAGAACTGGTCGACGACGAGGTCATCAGGTCAGACCCGAGCCGAACTCTGATTCCCTCACATGCAGTCGACGCGGTTGTCGTCTGCCCGCGCGGCGCACACCCGTCGTACGCGCAGGGATACTACGACCGCGATTGCGGCTTCTACCGACGCTGGACCGAAATCTCCAAAGACCCTTCACAGCTGAGAAATTGGCTCGACGAATGGGTGTACGCACTCGACAGTCACGGCGAGTATCTCGCCAAACTCGGAGCCGACTACTGGTCGGATCTCGAGGTCGGACCAAAACTCTCCACACCAGTCGACTACGGGAGCAGACTATGACCACCACGATCGACACCGGTAACACCACCTCCACCGAAACGATCGTCGCCGTCGCGGCACGCGAATTGGCGGGTAAGCGCCGGGTCTTCGCCGGAGTTGGGCTACCCACGCTCGCAGTCGATCTCGCGCGGCACACGTCGAATCCGGACGTCGAGCTGATCTACGAATCCGGAGTGTGCGGTGCACATCCGTCGGCAATGGCCGAGGGTATCGCGGACTCCGTGGTTGTCTCCGGTGCCGAATCCGTGCTCAGCATGGCCGCGCTCTTCGGTTACGTCCTGCAAGGTGGCAACGTCGACGTCGGATTTCTCGGGGCCGCTCAAATCGATCGAACGGGCAGTCTGAACACAAGTTTCATCGGTGACTGGAAGAACCCGACGGTCAGACTGCCCGGAGCGGGCGGGGCCGTCGAGATCATCGCGAACGCCGCCGAGATCTTCGTCGTGATGCGTCGCCACGACCTCAGTTCCTTTCCGGCCGAGCTCGACTTCTGCACCTCACCCAGCCCCGCCCGCGCCCACGCCAGCGGTAAGGGCATCATGCCGGCAGGTGCAGGAGTGACCAAGGTATTCACCAACCTCGGCGTCCTGACACACCAGGGCCCCGGCGGCGAATTGGAGTTGACCAGCGTCCACGAGGGAATCTCGGTCGATCAGGTCAGGGAATCGACAGGATGGGACCTCGCCGTCGCCGATCACGTCACCGTCACCACCCCACCATCGAGCACGGAGATCGATCTGCTCCGCAACACTATCGACAAGGTCAGGCTGTACCTGCGGTAACACTCTTCCGGAGCCTGCCGACGGCATCGACCAGCACGCCTTCGGGATACGTCGCGAAACACAATCGAGCGCTTCGACCGAGGTCAGCTTCGACCGCGAAGGCCGAACCTGGGACAAATGCCACGCCATGCTCGAGCGCGGCACCCAGGAGTTCGGTGGTGTCGACGTCGTCGACGAAATCCATCCAACAGAACATCCCGCCGCGGACCTCGGAAAAGCGTGCACGCCCACTCAATTCCGTCTCGGCGGCCGTGACCAGCGCCTTCGCTCTGGCGCCGTAACCTTCCCGGAGCTTGTCGAGGTGCGTTTCGAACCATTCGACGTCGGAGAAGAGGTCTGCGGCGATCTGCTGGGTGAGCGAAGACCCGCACAGGTCAGCGCCTTGCTTGATCAGTTCGACCGCCTCGCAGACCTTTCGGTCGCCGTGCAGCCAGCCGACGCGCAGCGCCGGTGCCAACACTTTGGAAGCACTGGACAGCCGAATCACCCTGTCCGACAACGCCGCCAGCGGTGCGGGCGGTTTCTCGCCGAAGTACAGTTCGCCGTACGGGTCGTCCTCGAGAACCCAGAACCCGTATAGGTCCGCCAGCGCCGCCAAGTGCGCTCGCCGCTGCGCCGAAAGCACCGCGCCCCGCGGGTTGTGGAAATTGCTCACGGTGTGCACAACTTTGGGCCGAAGACCGGCGGCGAGTTTCGCCTCGAGCGCGTCGGTGTCCATTCCGTCCTCGTCCAACTGGACGGGAACGAGAAGAGCCTGCGCCGTCCGAAAGACCTGCAGCGCACCGGTATATGCCGGTTCCTCCACGACCACAACGTCACCGGCGTCGAGGAGGACCTGCGCGAGCAGGCTCAAACCTTGCTGAGAACCGTGTGTGATCACAACTTCGGACACGTCGAGTGCCCGCCCGATCTTGGAGGATTCGCGCTCGGCAATCACCTCACGGAGGCGCCGCAGGCCTGACGTCTCGCCGTATTGAACGGACGAGGGGTCACCGAGTGCGTCGTGGGCTGCCTTCGAGATTCGTTCCCGCGGAATGAAATCAGGATCGGGTAGTCCGCCGGCCAAGCTGATGACGTCGGGTCGGGCAGTCAAGGTGAGCAGATCGCGAATTGCAGAACTACGGAGTCCGTCCATACGAGCGGACAGCGCGGCGTGTGTCATGTGAAGCTCCCAGGCACGCAGAATGAAGGTCAGAGGAAAACACCCTGAGCCGTCCTGGGTCAACGGGGCGGGAGAGCGCCGAGATACCGACCCTTGATTCGGTCGGTATCTCGACTATCTCACCAATACTTCAGTATGTGAAACAGACTTCTCACATTGTAAGAAGACTCTGGTCCGTTCTCAGTCCAGGTCGTCGTGACGCATGAGCTGACGAGCTGCCTCGGTGATCGATCCGGTCAGCGACGGGTACACCGAGAACGTCTGAGCCAGGTCGTTGACCGTCAGGTTGTTCTGCACGGCGATCGCAATCGGCAGGATGAGTTCCGAAGCGGTGGGCGCGACCACAACACCGCCGATGACCACGCCGGTAGCCGGGCGGCAGAAGATTTTCACGAAGCCGCGGCGCAAACCGGACATCTTGGCGCGCGGGTTGGTGTTGAGCGGCAACATGACGGTGCGAGCAGGCACCTCTCCGTTGTCGATCGCGGCCTGCGAAACACCCACCGTTGCAATTTCGGGGCGCGTGAAGACGGCCGATGCGACGGTCTTCAACTTGATCGGGCTGACGCCTTCACCGAGTGCGTGGTACATCGCGATACGTCCCTGCATCGCAGCCACCGACGCGAGCGGGAGCAGTCCGGTGCAGTCACCGGCAGCGTAGATACCGGAAACCGTGGTGCGCGAGACCCGGTCGACACGCAGGTATCCACCCTTGTCCAACTCGATGCCGACCCGCTCCAGGCCGAGACCGTTGGTGTTGGGGACGGAACCGACGGTCATCAGAGCGTGGCTTCCTTCGACCGTGCGGCCGTCGGAGAGCTTGACGACGATGCCCTTCTCGGTGCGCTCGACGGCGTCTGCACGGGCGTGCTTGACGAGAGTGACACCGCGCTCGGCGAGGGCGTCCTCGAGCACGAGCGCCGCATCGGCATCCTCGCCGGGCAGAACACGGTCACGACTGGACACGAGTGTGACCTTGACGCCCATCTCGGTGTATGCGGAGACGAACTCGGCACCGGTGACACCGGAACCGACCACAACCAGGTGCTCGGGCAGCTCGTCCAAGTCGTAGAGCTGACGCCACGTCATGATTCGCTCACCGTCGGGCTCGGCTCCCGGGATGATGCGGGGGCTGGCGCCGGTGGCGATCAACACGACGTCTGCGTCGATGGTCTTCTGCTCGCCGCTTCCGAGCGTCGCGCGAACCTGGTGTGCTGCCATACCGAGGAGCGGATCGGTCAGTTCGGCGGTGCCGGAGAGAACCTCGACGCCGACCGTCTGCAACCGTGCGCGAATGTCCGAGGACTGGGACAACGCGAGACTCTTGACTCGGGAGTGGATCTTCGGCAGTGACACCGAAGCCTGCTCCGGATCCAGAGTGATGCCGAGGTCGGATGCACGACGCATGTCGGTGCGGATTCCGGTGGACGCGATGAACGTCTTCGACGGGACACAGTCGAACAGCACACACGCGCCGCCGACGCCGTCCGAATCGACCAGGGTGACTGTGGCCCCGTGCTGCGCGGCTACCAGTGCCGCCTCGTAGCCGGCGGGTCCGCCACCGATGATCACGATCCGGGTCATGTGTCCTCCAAGTCCTCGCGTGGCCGGCAGGGGTCTCCCGTCGACCAGTGTCACGCTATTCGAGCACCACGTGTCGCGCAGTGCTTGTACCAGATTACTTGCGTCCGGTGGTCCGCTTCGCCACACCCTCGGACCACGGTTTAGGCTTGCGCCCGTGTCGATTTATGCCGCCTACGGTTCCAACATGCATCCCGAGCAGATGTTGTTGCGCTGCCCACACTCGCCCATGTCCGGGACAGGGTGGCTGCGAGGCTGGCGCCTGACCTTCAGCGGCGAGGACCTCGGCTGGGAGGGGGCTCTTGCCACCGTGGTCGAAGACCCCGATTCCAGTGTTTTCGTGGTCCTCTACGACGTCCCGGAAGAGGACGAAGTGAGTCTGGACCGCTGGGAAGGTGCCGAACTCGGTCTGCACCGCAAGATCCGCGTGCGGGTCGACACCGCAGGCGATGCGGTGCTCGCTTGGCTCTACGTCATGGATGCGTACGAAGGCGGGCTGCCGTCGGCCCGCTACATCGGCGTGATGGCCGACGCCGCCGAGATTGCCGGAGCGCCGGCCGAGTACGTGCGAGAGTTGCGGACGAGAAACAGCCGCAACGTGGGTCCCGGTAACGGTGTTACCGATTAGATAGCTGTCCTGCTCAAAGCAGCAGGAAATACGCGAGCACTGCAAGTGCTGCGAGTACCACCACAATCGTCAGGCCGATGAGCACACGCTTGGAACCGCGTGACTCCGATTCGCCTGCGACAACTGCAGTTTCCGGCTCGACTGTTGCCACCCCGGTTGCAGTTTCAGCCGCCACCTTCTCACGTCCGAGAGTGTCGAACACCTCCGTCACGTCGTGTGAAGGCGGCAAACCGATCGGAACGATCGTGTGCGACGTCGAGGTGAAACCGGCAGCCAGAATTGCGGCTCCCAGCGCGGCCGACTGCTCCGGTCCGGGCCCGAGTTCACATCTGACACCGAGCTTTTCGGCGATTCCGGCCGCTATGGACATCATGGCTGCTTTGTCTGTCGCCGGTTCTCCGTCACCGGTGACGACTACGGCGTCCAGGTTCTCCGGCATCCAACCGAACGCACCTAGTGCCGTCGCGAGGCGTGAACTCGGTGAACTCCCGTCGCCGGCGAAGCCGAATGCGCGGCCGGCGGCAACGCCCGAACGCACCAGCGTGACCGCTGCCCCGGTGTCGTCGACGTGATAGATGCCGATCAGCGTGCCGGCGAGTGCCGCGATTTCCGACTCGAACCACGCCGAGACCGCCTCGGCGTCCGAGACGAGAGTGACCCGCTCGAGGCCTGCATAGACCAGTGAATCCTGCATGAGGGCCGCTGTGGACGAGTCCCAGCGCGACGGGTAGGTCGCGACGATGTCGGGCGCTCCCCCACTTCGACCACCACGATCGGGCAGCGGCTCGCATTCCTGCAATAGGCAGCGAATCGACGTCGCCACCAAATCCTCGGCGCGGTAACGGGTATCGGCCGTTCCGGAGACGCCACTCGGGTCCCCCACACGGCCGACAAAACCTGACCATGATTCCGAGAATTCACGGCCGGCACCCAATTGCTCGGTACCGCCGAGCACGGTCGTTCCGTCCTTGCGTTGATTGAGAATCGTGTCCCTGACCAACACCACCGGATCGGCCGAACCCGGATCGTTGGACGCAACTACAGCCGTCGACACCAATGTGCCGATTCGCACTCCCACACCTATGGACATGCCCGTACCTTCACTCGAACGACACGAAAAACGGTACCCCCGACGGGAACCGGAACTATCCCAGAACCAGGCT
>Ga0153921_1000898_pt1 | contig 14237 bp, 11 predicted proteins | sample TSNJ005MetaG_FD_104691 | JGI IMG/M metagenome (GOLD analysis project Ga0153921, IMG submission 104691) | Attine ant fungus gardens microbial communities from New Jersey, USA - TSNJ005 MetaG | ecosystem: Host-associated > Fungi > Mycelium > Unclassified | place: USA: New Jersey, Brendon T. Byrne... | reverse complement strand
TCTTCTGCAGTCCTACGACCTGCCGCCGTTCTCGGCGATCCGTGCCGAGCACGTACAGCCGGCCATTGAACAGATCCTCGCCGACAACCGCGTCGCCATCGAAGGCATCCTGCAAAGCCAGGGTAAAAATCCGACCTGGGCCGGGCTGGTGCTGGCCATGGACGAACTCAATGACCGCCTGGGTGCCGCCTGGAGCCCGGTCAGCCACCTGAATGCCGTGTGCAACAGCGCCGAACTGCGGGAAGCCTACGAGGCGTGCCTGCCGGCACTGAGCGCCTACTCCACCGAGATGGGCCAGAACCGCGAGTTGTTCCAGGCCTTCGACGCCCTGGCCAACAGCCCGGAAGCCGCCGGCTTCGACGTGGCGCAAAAAACCATCCTGGAACACTCCCTGCGGGACTTCCGTCTGTCGGGTATCGATTTGCCGCCTGAACAGCAAAAGCGTTATGCCGAAGTGCAGAGCAAACTCTCCGAACTGGGCAGCAAGTTCTCCAACCAATTGCTCGATGCCACCCAGGCCTGGACCAAGCACGTCACTGACGAAGCAACCCTCGCCGGCCTGACCGATTCCTCCAAGGCGCAAATGGCTGCGGCTGCCCAGGCCAAGGGCCTCGACGGCTGGCTGATCACCCTGGAATTCCCAAGCTACTACGCGGTGATGACCTACGCCCACGACCGCGCCCTGCGTGAAGAAATCTACGCAGCCTACTGCACCCGCGCGTCGGACCAAGGCCCGAATGCCGGTCAGAATGATAATGGCCCGGTCATGGAACAGATCCTCGACCTGCGTCAGGAGCTGGCGCAACTGCTGGGCTTCGCCTCGTTCTCCGAGCTGAGCCTGGCCACCAAAATGGCCGAGTCCAGCGACCAGGTGCTGAGCTTCCTGCGTGACCTGGCCAAGCGCAGCAAGCCGTTTGCCACCCAGGACTTGCAACAGCTCAAGGCCTATGCCGCCGAACAAGGCTGCGCGGACCTGCAAAGCTGGGACAGCGGTTTCTACGGCGAAAAACTGCGTGAACAGCGTTACAGCGTTTCCCAGGAAGCCCTGCGCGCCTACTTCCCGATCGACAAGGTACTCAGCGGCCTGTTCGCCATCGTGCAACGCCTGTATGGCATCGAGATCGCCGAGCAGAAAGGCTTCGACACCTGGCACCCGGATGTTCGCCTGTTCGAAATCAAGGAAAACGGCCAGCACGTCGGCCGCTTCTTTTTCGACCTGTACGCCCGCGCCAACAAGCGTGGGGGTGCCTGGATGGACGGCGCCCGTGACCGTCGCCGCACGGTTGATGGCGTGCTGCAAAGCCCGGTGGCCAACCTGGTGTGCAACTTCACCCCGGCCGACAGCGGCAAGCCTGCCCTGCTGACCCACAATGAAGTGACCACGCTGTTCCACGAATTCGGCCACGGCCTGCACCACCTGCTGACCCGTGTCGAGCACGCCGGCGTGTCCGGCATCAACGGCGTGGCCTGGGATGCGGTGGAGTTGCCGAGCCAGTTCATGGAGAACTGGTGCTGGGAGCCGGAAGGCCTGGCGCTGATTTCCGGTCACTATGAAACCGGTGAGCCGCTGCCACAGGACTTGCTGGAAAAAATGCTCGCGGCGAAGAACTTTCAGTCCGGCCTGATGATGGTTCGCCAGTTGGAGTTCTCGCTGTTCGACTTCGAGCTGCACGCTACCCACGGCGATGGCCGCAGTGTGCTGCAGGTGCTGGAAGGCGTGCGTGATGAGGTGTCGGTGATGCGTCCGCCCGCCTACAACCGCTTCCCCAACAGCTTCGCGCATATCTTCGCTGGCGGTTACGCCGCGGGTTACTACAGCTACAAGTGGGCGGAAGTGCTGTCGGCCGATGCCTTCTCCAAGTTCGAAGAAGATGGCGTGCTCAATGCCGAGACTGGCCGGGCGTTCCGCGAGGCGATCCTGGCCCGTGGCGGTTCCCAGGCACCGATGGTGCTGTTCGTCGATTTCCGCGGACGGGCGCCGTCGATTGACGCACTCTTGCGCCACAGCGGCCTGAGTGAGGACGCGGCAGCATGAGTGAAGCACCTGTGAAAACCAAAAAACGCTTTATCGCCGGGGCAGTCTGCCCGGCGTGCAGCGAGCCGGACAAGTTGATGATGTGGAGCGAGGACGATGTTCCGCACCGCGAATGCGTGGCTTGCGGCTATTCCGACACGCTGAATGAACAAGGTCTGTCAGTGCCCAAGGAATTGGGTACGCGGGTCAATACGTCGGCGTTGAAAGCACCGGACCCCAAGGTGCAAGCGGTGCAGTTCTTCCCTAATCCGAAGCTGAAGAAAGACTGATCGTGAAGCGCTCCCTGGGTTGATGGCTCAGGGAGCGACCACCCAGGCGGTTTTTTCCTCGGCCGGGTCTTTGGCGTTGTCCGCGGTATTCAGCCAGCTTTTCATCGAGCACAGTGCAAAGGCGCTGGTGCTGCATTCGCCGTTGGCCAGTGCGGTGCGTAACTTGTCGACATCGGCCCTCATCATGTAGCGAACGCCGTCCTTGAAGCCGCTACTGGCGCCAAAGCCGCCCAAGGTCATTTCGTTCAGCGCATCTTCCTTGCTCCATCCCTGAATCACCACCCGATACATCGCCGCCACCAGGCCGGTGCGGTCGGAGCCGTGTTTGCAGTGCATCAGCACCGGGCCGTTGGCTTCGGCATCCTGAATCGCACGCAACGCTGCGAGCACATCGGCGTCATCGACATGGTTGGTGCGATAGGACAATTGCACCTGGTTGATACCGGGTGATTTCAGCCACTTGGCATCGGACTCGGGCAGAAAGTTGATCACCGTACCGATCTTGAGCTTTTCCAATACAGGAACAGCACCGCTATCCGGCAGCGCGCTGCGATAGAGCGTGGGCGTCATCTGATACAGGTTGTATTGATTGCCCACCGGCTGGGCCCATTCCAACGAACGAATGGGCGTGAGCTCTTCGGCCTGGGACGGTGCGGTGGTGAACAGCGCCATGAACACGAGGCTGACGGCAGGCAGCAATTGATTCTTGAACATGCGCGATGTAACCGAATAGGGAAGGGGCTGATGGGGCCCAGATTCGCCTACAGGGGGTCAATGCCGTGTGAGGTACTCGTCAAAGAATCGTGAATAAGCCGGCTCCGGGCAGATTTTTTCGCGCTGAAACGATTTTCCCCAATCCTTAGCCTGCTATCCTTTGTAACTATTGATTGCTGCTGTGTTCTATCCCCTTGGGTCCTTTGGATCCCATTTACTGCCAAAACTATAAGTCGTTCCTCGAAGCGGCTGATAAATCCGTGACCACATGATGAGGTGCCACCATGTCTGATCAAGATCAAGACAACCCCCGGCGTGAGTTTTTACGCAAATCCTTGACCTTGATCCCCGTGGTCACTGTCGCCAGCACGGGCCTGGGCGGTTCGATGCTGATGGCGGTTCCCGAACCGGCTCAAGCCAGCCCGGAGAAGGCGCCCGTCAGCAGCAAGGCCTATGAGCCGAGCTATTTCACTGGCGAGGAATGGGCCTTTATCAACGCGGCCGTTGCGCGCCTGATCCCGGCGGACGACCAGGGCCCAGGCGCCCTGGAAGCCGGTGCGCCGGAATATATCGACCGTCAGATGAACACTCCGTACGCGGCTGGCGCCCTGTGGTTCATGCAAGGCCCGTTCAATGCCGACGCGCCGCCTGAAATGGGCTGGCAGAGCAAATTGGTGCCCAAGGAGATCTATCGCCTGGGCATTGCTGCCACGGATGCCTGGTCGAAAGCGATGAACGGTAAGTTATTTGCCGAGCAAGACAGCGCTACCCAGGAAAAGTTGTTGCAGCGCCTGGAGGCCGGCGACGCGCAGTTCGACAGCGTCCCGCCGAAGATTTTCTTCAATCTGTTGCTGCAAAACACCAAGGAAGGGTTCTTTTGCGACCCGGTCCACGGTGGCAACAAAGGCATGGTCGGCTGGACCATGATCGGCTTCCCCGGCGCCCGCGCCGATTTCATGGATTGGGTTGAACGCAACGAGCAATACCCCTTCCCGGCTGTTTCGATCCGTGGCGAGAGGGCGTAAACGTGGCGACCATCATGAAGAAAGTGGATGCAGTGATTGTCGGCTTTGGCTGGACCGGCGCGATCATGGCCAAGGAGCTGACGGAAGCTGGCCTCAACGTGGTAGCGCTGGAGCGCGGCCCGATGCAGGACACCTACCCGGACGGCAACTATCCCCAGGTCATCGACGAACTGACCTACAGCGTGCGTAAAAAGCTCTTCCAGGACATCTCCAAGGAAACCGTGACCATTCGCCATAGCGTGAATGACGTGGCGATGCCCAACCGCCAACTGGGCGCTTTCCTGCCAGGCAACGGTGTCGGCGGTGCAGGCCTGCACTGGTCCGGCGTGCACTTTCGGGTGGACCCGATCGAGTTGCGCATGCGCAGCCATTACGAAGAGCGCTACGGGAAAAACTTCATTCCCAAGGACATGACCATCCAGGATTTCGGCGTCAGCTATGAAGAGCTGGAACCATTCTTCGACTATGCCGAGAAAGTCTTCGGCACCTCCGGGCAAGCCTGGACGGTGAAAGGCCAGTTGGTGGGCGAAGGCAAGGGCGGCAACCCTTACGCACCGGATCGCTCCAATCATTTTCCGCTGGAATCGCAGAAGAACACCGTCTCTGCACAGCTGTTCCAGAAGGCCGCCACGGCCGTGGGGTACAAGCCCTACAACCTGCCTTCCGCGAATACATCGGGGCCGTACACCAACCCTTACGGCGCCCAGATGGGCCCGTGCAACTTCTGCGGCTTCTGCAGCGGTTATGTCTGCTACATGTATTCCAAGGCTTCGCCGAACGTGAACATCCTGCCGGCCTTGCGCCAGGAACCCAAGTTCGAACTGCGGCCCAATTCCCACGTGCTGAAGGTCAATCTCGACAGCACCAGGAGCAAGGCGACCGGCGTGACGTATGTCGACGCCCAGGGGCGGGAATGCGAGCAGCCGGCGGACCTGGTGATCCTCGGCTCCTTCCAGTTCAACAACGTGCGCCTGATGCTGCTGTCGGGCATCGGCAAACCCTACGACCCGATCTCCGGTGAGGGCGTGGTGGGCCGCAACTTCGCCTACCAGAACATGGCCACCATCAAGGCGTTCTTCGACAAGGACGTGCACACCAACAACTTCATCGGTGCCGGCGGCAATGGCGTGGCGGTCGATGACTTCAACGCCGACAACTTCGACCATGGGCCTCACGGCTTTGTGGGCGGCTCGCCGATGTGGGTCAACCAGGCGGGCAGCCGGCCGATTGCGGGTACTTCCAACCCGCCGGGCACGCCGGCCTGGGGCAGCGCGTGGAAGCGCGCCACGGCTGATTACTACACCCACCAGGTGTCGATGGATGCCCATGGCGCCCACCAATCCTACCGTGGCAACTACCTCGACCTGGACCCGGTTTACCGCGACGCCTACGGCCTGCCGCTGCTGCGCATGACCTTCGACTGGCAGGAAAACGACATCAAGATGAACCGCTTCATGGTCGAAAAAATGAGCAAGATCGCCGAAGCGATGAACCCCAAGGCGATTGCCTTGCTGGGCAAAAAGGTGGGGGAGCACTTCAACACCGCGGCCTACCAGACCACCCACCTCAACGGTGGCGCGATCATGGGCACCGACCCGAAAACCAGTGCCTTGAACCGCTACCTGCAGTGCTGGGACGTACACAACGTGTTTGTCCCGGGCGCTTCCGCGTTCCCACAAGGCTTGGGCTACAACCCTACGGGCCTGGTGGCGGCGCTGACCTACTGGTCGGCGCGGGCAATTCGCGAGCAGTACCTGAAAAACCCCGGCCCACTGGTTCAGGCATAAGGAGCGATGACCATGAAAGCATTTGTTATCGCGTCCCTGGCTTTGTTCAGCAGCTGCTCGGTGAGTGCGGCTGAAACCGATCTGGTCAAACAGGGTGAATACCTGGCTCGCGCCGGTGACTGCGTGGCCTGCCACACCGCCAAGGGCGGCAAACCGTTCGCCGGTGGCCTGCCGATGGAAACCCCGATCGGCACCATCTACTCCACCAACATCACCCCGGATAAAACCGGCCTGGGCGACTACAGCTTCGAAGACTTCGACCAGGCCGTGCGCCATGGCGTCGCCAAGAACGGTAGTACGCTTTACCCGGCGATGCCCTACCCGTCTTACGCGCGGGTCAGCGAAAGCGACATGCAGGCGTTGTACGCGTACTTCATGAAGGGCGTGGAGCCGGTGGCGCAGGTGAACAAGGACAGCGACATTCCCTGGCCGTTGAGCATGCGCTGGCCGTTGGCCGGATGGCGCTGGATGTTTGCGCCCAAGGTCGAGGACTACCAGGCCCAGGCGGGCGCCGATCCGGTGATCAGCCGTGGCGCTTATCTGGTAGAGGGCCTTGGCCACTGCGGTGCCTGCCATACGCCACGGGCCCTGACCATGCAGGAAAAATCCCTGAGTGCGTCGGATGGCAGCGCTTTCCTGTCCGGCAGTGCGCCGCTGGAAGGCTGGATTGCCAAGAGCCTGCGGGGCGACCACAAGGACGGCCTGGGTAGCTGGAGCGAGGAGCAACTGGTGCAATTCCTCAAGACCGGGCGCAGTGATCGCAGCGCGGTGTTTGGCGGCATGAGCGACGTTGTGGTCCACAGCATGCAGTACATGTCGGAAGAGGACCTGACGGCTATCGCCCGTTACCTCAAGACCCTGCCGGCGGTGGATCCCAAGGATCAGCCGCACCAGTACGACAAGCAGGTCGCCGATGCGCTGTGGAAGGGTGATGACAGCAAGCCGGGTGCCTCGGTGTACATCGACAACTGCGCGGCGTGCCACCGTACCGACGGCCACGGCTACACCCGCGTGTTCCCGGCGCTGGCGGGCAACCCGGTATTGCAGACGGCGGATGCGACGTCGCTGATCAACATCGTGTTGAACGGCGGCACGTTGCCGGCGACGCATACGGCACCTTCGACCTTCACCATGCCGGCGTTTGCCTGGCGGCTGTCGGATCAGGAAGTGGCGGATGTGGTCAGTTTCGTTCGGGACAGTTGGGGTAATAAGGGAGAGCCTGTAAAGGCTTCGCAAGTGAAAGACTTGCGAAAAGATGCAGTAACTACCGAAGCTGATCAAACTTCAGAGAAGTAGTGTCAGTTGCCAGGTTTATAGTTTTATATATAAGCCTGGCAACTAGCCGATTAATTATCGAGGGGCGCAGGTTTTTACAAAGCTATTCGCCATGTTCAGGAAGATGGTCTTGTCCTGTTCATCGAAGTCGCCGTCGTTATCCAGGTCGGTGGTGGAGGATGTGGTGTCGTAGTGCCCGTCCCTGTTGGAGGAAGAGGCATACATGGCGTAGGACAGTTTACCGTCGGTAAAGCGCTCCATTAATACTTCCGGGCTGTTATCTTTTTCAAAGTCTTCGCATGTAAAGCGTAGTTCATCCTGAGACATAAATATCCTGTAGGTGGTAATGAGTTAAGTTGTGATCATAGCGATGTGTTAATAACTTTATCCATGTCACATATGTCGCGATTTATTTCTTGTTTGGTTACATGTAGGAAGGTGTCATTCCGTTCGTGCGAACGTCGATGCTAGACCGCGCCGCCCAGTGGTGCTGGTGAAAAGCGATCTTCTCGAATACTGTATATGGATACAGTTTATGAGGTCTGATTATGAATGTCCCTTTGCCGCCTCGCGGGCGCGGCACGGCCACCAACCTGCACAACCGTTTTGCGCCCATCGTCAGCGTGGCGGAAGACGACGGTTGGTATCAGGAAGTGCCACAGACCCAGGGCACCGAAGTCCGTATCGAAACCGCGAAAACCATCATTACCCGCAACAGCTCGCCGGATATCCCGTTTGACCGGGCGATCAACCCGTATCGCGGCTGCGAGCATGGTTGTATCTACTGCTATGCGCGGCCCAGCCACGCGTATTGGGACCTGTCGCCGGGGCTGGACTTCGAAACCAAGCTGATCGCCAAGACCAACGCCGCCGAGGTGCTTGAGCAGCAACTGTCGAAACCGGGCTACACCTGCGCGCCGATCAACCTGGGCTCCAACACCGACCCGTACCAGCCCATCGAGCGCGAGTACAAGATCACCCGGCAAATCCTCGAAGTGCTGCTGCGCTACCGTCATCCGGTGACGATCATTACCAAGGGCTCGCTGATCCTGCGGGACCTGGACCTGCTGACCGAGCTGGCGCAGCAGCGGCTGGTGGCGGTGATGATCAGCCTCACCAGCCTGGACGATGAACTCAAGCGCATCCTCGAACCGCGCACGGCTGCACCCAAGGCCCGGCTGCGGGCGATCCGAGTGATGCGTGAGGCGGGGATCCCGGTGGGCGTGCTGTGTTCGCCGATGATCCCGATGATCAACGACAGCGAGCTGGAAAGCCTGCTGGCCGAAGCTCATGCCGCGGGGGCACAAAGCGCGGCGTACATGATGCTGCGTTTGCCTCTGGAGGTGGCGCCGCTGTTTGAGGAATGGCTGGCGGCCCATTACCCGCAGCGCGCGGCCCATGTGATGAGCCTGGTGCGGCAGGTGCGCGGCGGTGAGGTCTACGACAGCCGCTTCGGTGTACGCATGCGTGGCGAAGGGCCGTTTGCCGATTTGCTGGCGCAACGTTTCGCCAAGGCGATCAAACGATTGGGGCTCAACCGGCGGGAAGGGTTTAATCTGGATTGCACGGCGTTTTGTCCGCCGGGCAGACAGATGGCATTATTGTAAACTGCTGGATAAGCGTACTTTTCTGTAGGAATAGTCGCGTTTTGATATCACTGAAAGCCCCGATCTAGAGCGGCTCATTCAGTTTGAGTTAAGTTTCGGCGGGTACCTTGTTCATCGAGTGACTAATGAGTCGGCGCTTCAGTTTGGGCGTCGGCCGCACTGGAAAACTCCCCTGCTCCAACCAAGAGGATGAATTATGAGTGACAAGGATAAACAGCCGTTGGCTGCGTCGGCTTCAGCCCCTCACGAGGCGGAATCCGCCGATGCAGCGCTGCAGCACATCGTTGAAGGCTTTTTGCATTTCCATAACGAGATCTTCCCCCAGCAGGAAGAGCTCTTCAAAAAACTCGCCACGGCCCAGAGCCCGCGGGCGATGTTCATTACCTGCGCCGACTCGCGCATCGTTCCCGAGCTGATCACCCATAGCTCCCCTGGGGATTTGTTCGTGACCCGTAACGTCGGTAACGTCGTGCCGCCTTATGGGCAGATGAACGGCGGTGTTTCAACGGCTATCGAGTACGCGGTACTGGCCCTTGGTGTGCAGCACATCATCATTTGCGGCCACTCCGACTGCGGCGCCATGCGCGCGGTGCTCAACCCCCAAAGCCTGGAAAAAATGCCCACGGTAAAGGCCTGGCTGCGCCACGCCGAGGTTGCCAAGACCATGGTCCAGGACAACTGCGATTGCGCCAACGAACACGAAAGCATGCACGTGCTGACCGAAGAAAACGTGATCGCCCAACTGCAGCACCTGCGCACTCATCCCTCCGTGGCCTCGCGCATGGCCAACGGGCATTTGTTTATCCATGGCTGGGTCTACGACATCGAGACCAGCGAAATCAGGGCCTACGATGCGGATCAGGCAGCGTTCCTGCCCTTGAACGGTACCCAGCCGATTCCATCCGCGACGCCTAAAGCGCGCTTCTAAAACAATCCCCTGTCGGGTAACGCGATGGCTGCCATTCGAGCAGCCAGGCCTTGCCACGCCCGGCGAATGCCTCGGGAGAGTCATCATGCGTGCTGCTCAATTGAAAGCTGTGCTGCCACGGGAGCTGCTGGCTTCCGTGGTTGTGTTTCTGGTCGCCCTGCCGCTGTGCATGGGGATCGCCATCGCGTCCGGAATGCCTCCGGCCAAAGGCTTGATCACCGGGATCATCGGTGGCCTGGTGGTCGGTTGGCTGGCGGGGTCGCCGTTGCAAGTCAGCGGTCCGGCGGCAGGTTTGGCGGTGTTGGTGTTTGAACTGGTTCGCCAGCATGGCATGGCCATGCTCGGGCCGATCCTGTTGCTGGCGGGCTTCCTGCAATTGGTGGCCGGGCGTTTGCGCCTGGGCTGCTGGTTCCGCGTGACTGCGCCTGCAGTGGTGTACGGGATGCTGGCGGGGATCGGGGTGCTGATTGTCCTGTCGCAAGTACACGTGATGCTCGACGGTGTGCCAAAGCCCTCGGGGCTGGATAACCTCGCCGGCTTCCCTGCGGCACTGATCCAGGCGATCCCCACATTGGGCGGCGGGCTCGGCTGGCAGGCCGGTTTGCTCGGGCTGTCGACGATTATGGTGATGTGGCTGTGGGACAAGTTCCGCCCGCAAAAGCTGCGCTTCGTCCCCGGCGCCCTGCTCGGCGTGGGTTTGGCGACAGTCACCAGCCTGGTGCTGGCGTTGCAGGTCAAGCGGGTGGAGGTGCCGGAAAACCTCGCGGATGCCATCGATTGGCTGCGCCCCAGCGACCTGCTGAACCTGGCGGATCCCAATCTGTTGATCGCGGCCTTCGCCGTGGCATTTATCGCCAGCGCTGAAACGCTGCTTTCGGCGGCGGCAGTCGACCGTATGCACAGTGGCCAGCGTTCCGACTTCGACAAGGAATTGTCGGCACAAGGTGTGGGCAACATGCTGTGTGGCCTGGTCGGCGCCCTGCCGATGACCGGTGTGATCGTGCGCAGTTCGGCCAACGTCCAGGCCGGCGCTACCACGCGTTTGTCGGCGATGTTCCACGGCTTGTGGCTGCTGGCGTTCGTGCTGTTGCTGTCCAGTGTGCTGCAAAGCATTCCGGTGGCAAGCCTGGCGGGTGTGCTGGTGTACACCGGGATCAAGCTCGTGGACATGAAGGCGTTTCGTGGCCTGGCGCGCTACGGGCGAATGCCGATGTTTACCTACGCGGCGACGGCGCTGGCGATCATCTTTACCGACCTGCTGACGGGTGTGTTGGTGGGCTTCGGGTTGACGCTGGTGAAGCTGGCGTTCAAGGCCTCACGCTTGAAGATAAGCCTGATCGACCTGCCGCAGGAGGGCGAGATGGAGCTGCGATTGACGGGGGCCGGGACCTTTCTCAAAGTGCCTGCATTGACCCAGGTGCTGTCGACGGTGCCCGCCGGGACCACCTTGCATGTGCCACTCAGTAACCTGAGTTATATCGACCACTCCTGCCTTGAACTATTGGAGGAATGGGGTCGGGCCAATGCGGCCAAGGGCTCGAAGCTGATGATCGAGGCGCGGGGGTTGAAGCGCAGGTTGGAGGGACGGGTAAGAACGACGACCGGAATAGGCTCGGCGCCGTCTGTTGGCTGACGAAACCGGATCAAAATGTGGGAGCGGGCTTGCTCGCGAAGGCGCAGTGTCAGTCACTGAATGTGTTTCTGATACACCGCTTTCGCGAGCAAGCCCGCTCCCACATTGGATCTTTGCAAGCCGGCAAATCTAAGCTGGCTGGTCCAGCTCAAGACCCAAGCCCAACTGCCGCGACAGGCACGGCCAGCGCTTCCACGCCGCTTCTGTGTCCGGGCTCTTGAGCTTGTCGCGGTAGGCTTCGACCGACTCCAGCGCAAAACTCTCCTCGTTAAGCATCTCATCCACCGCGTGGTGCACCGCCTCATCCAGCTGATTGGCAAACGCCTCGCCGATCAATTGGTGGGCAATCACGTTCGCCACAGTGGTATCCAGCGGAATCAACGGCTGGCCGAAGTGCTTGATATACAGATCGTTGACCTCTTCCACCAGGCGATGCGCCAGGTAAGCCTCATCCAGCAAACCGTCCAGGCCTTCATGCCCGGCCAGGATCGCCGGCGGCTGCAGGAAGAAATGCTCGGCGATTTTCAGCACCGGTTTGATCTGGCTTTCAATACCGGCTTCGCGGGCGACATCGTTGGCCGCGTCCAGCAGATCGGGGACCTGGTCGATGTAGGCGCTTACAAAACGCGTCATCACGCCCTTGGCGTCGACGTCAGGCACGGAAATCGCCGGGTGCAGGTGCGGTAACTGGACTTCCAGCTGCTGAGCAAGCTGGCCAGTGCTGGATTCGTGTTGATGGGCACGGGAAATCTGCTCGCGCAATGCGGCGGTGTTCATGAAAGCTCCAGTGATGCAGGCGTAGGAAATAGGGAGAGCATAAGGTAGCTCGTTTATACGAGAGCCTAAGACGCATTTGTCATAATTATTTCATGGTTATGCGCTGGCGTTATATCAAATTGCCATCGTTCGTCGGATAACGCGCGCCACCGGTCCTGTTGTGTGGTCCGTTTCCTCATTTTCGTTCATTTGCCCGATCACATTGCGGGGTGGCGGTCGCTGTCTATACTCGATTTTGTACGCAATTAGCTGATGACGCCCGACTGCATGAGCAGGCAAGGCCTGGCGGTTGTAAGCAGTATGGAAGCCGCTCCCTTGGCCGCAGGTGCAAACCGGCGGGATAACAAGAATGATAAGGGGAACCCGCAATGACGCGACATCCACATGTTTGGATGGGCCTCCTGTTGTGGTCAGTATTCGGCCAGGCGCAAGCCGCCTGGACAACGAATATGGCGCCAGGGGCCACTGAAGTCAGTCACGCCGTGTTTGACCTGCACATGACCATTTTCTGGATTTGTGTGGCGATTGGCATCGTCGTGTTTGGCGCGATGTTCTGGTCGATGATCGTTCACCGGCGCTCCACGGGACAGGTGGCAGCCAAGTTCCACGAGAGTACGACGGTGGAGATTCTCTGGACCGTGGTGCCCTTGCTGATCCTGGTGGCGATGGCCATTCCGGCCACCAAGACGCTGATCAACATCTACGACAGCACTGAGTCGGATATCGATATCCAGGTCACCGGCTACCAGTGGAAGTGGCATTACAAATACCTGGGCCAGGATGTCGAGTTCTTCAGCAACCTGGCCACGCCCGCCGAGCAGATCCATAACCAGGCCGTCAAAGGCGAGCATTACCTGTTGGAAGTCGACCAGCCGCTGGTGCTGCCGGTGGGTGCCAAGGTGCGTTTCCTGGTGACCGCTGCGGACGTGATTCACTCCTGGTGGGTGCCGGCGTTTGCGGTGAAGCGTGATGCGATTCCCGGCTTCGTCAACGAGGCCTGGACCCGCATCGAAAAGCCCGGCATCTATCGCGGCCAGTGCGCCGAACTGTGCGGCAAGGACCACGGCTTCATGCCCATCGTGGTGGAGGTCAAATCCAAGGCCGACTACGACACCTGGCTCGGCGAGCGTAAGGAAGAGGCGGCCAAGCTCAAGGAGCTGACCTCCAAGGAATGGACCCTGGATGAGCTGGTGGCCCGTGGCGACAAGATCTACCACACCACCTGCGTCGCCTGTCACCAGGCCGAAGGCCAGGGCCTGCCGCCGATGTTCCCGGCGCTCAAGGGCTCGCCGATTGCCACCGGGCCCAAGGAAGACCACCTGCACCGCGTGTATTTCGGCAAGCCCGGCACCGCCATGGCGGCGTTCGGCAAGCAACTGTCGGAAGTCGATATCGCGGCGGTCGTGACCTATGAACGTAACGCCTGGGGCAACAACAAAGGCGACATGGTCACGCCTAAAGACGTGCTGGCTCTGAAACAGGCGGAAAGCAAATGACTTCCTTCATTGCATATTCCCTGAACCGTCCCGCCCACTCGTTCGCAGGAGAAAGGCCATGAGCGCTGTGATCGATGACCACGGTCATGCCGGTGACCACGCTCACGGCCCCGCCAAGGGCCTGATGCGTTGGGTACTGACCACCAACCACAAAGACATCGGCACGATGTACCTGTGGTTCAGCTTCTGCATGTTCCTGCTTGGTGGCTCGTTCGCCATGGTGATTCGTGCCGAGCTGTTCCAGCCGGGTTTGCAGATCGTCGAGCCGGCGTTCTTCAACCAGATGACCACCATGCACGGCCTGGTGATGGTGTTCGGCGCAGTGATGCCGGCGTTTGTTGGGCTCGCCAACTGGATGATCCCGTTGATGATCGGCGCGCCCGACATGGCCCTGCCGCGCATGAACAACTTCAGTTTCTGGCTGTTGCCGGCGGCGTTCCTGATGCTGGTTTCCACCCTGTTCATGCCCGGCGGCGGGCCGAACTTCGGCTGGACCTTCTACGCCCCGCTCTCCACCACCTACGCGCCGGAAAGCGTGACGTTCTTCATCTTCGCCATCCACTTGATGGGCATCAGTTCGATCATGGGCGCGATCAACGTGGTCGCCACCATCCTCAACCTGCGCGCTCCCGGCATGACGTTGATGAAAATGCCGCTGTTCGTCTGGACCTGGCTGATCACAGCCTTCCTG
>Ga0153921_1000894_pt1 | contig 14266 bp, 10 predicted proteins | sample TSNJ005MetaG_FD_104691 | JGI IMG/M metagenome (GOLD analysis project Ga0153921, IMG submission 104691) | Attine ant fungus gardens microbial communities from New Jersey, USA - TSNJ005 MetaG | ecosystem: Host-associated > Fungi > Mycelium > Unclassified | place: USA: New Jersey, Brendon T. Byrne... | reverse complement strand
CAAAGCAGCAAGGGAACAAGCTAAAAGTATTCTTTTCATTAATGCTCTCATTGGGCGGACTTGCACTTTTCAATTTTGGAACGGATGAAGCAAGTGAAGGAACGATATTGACAGGGATATGTCTTACGTTGATTTCCGTTGTCATTGCGTTCACAATTCGCCGTAAATGGGTTAAAGTGCTGCTTGCGATAATCAGTATTGTGATTGCAGCAGGTATTATTGGATTACTGTCATATATTGGTATTTTATGGATTGTATGATTATATTAATAAAAGTCGAACGGTTTACTGACCAATAGCATTGATTTTGTCTCTGATCCCGCCAGGCGTATAATAAACAATATTGATCCTCGCATTAATTTACTTTTTTGTTATAATTGCAGTCAGCAGATGTGGTATGCTATAATGTCAAATATATGATGAAAGCGAAGTACAAGAAAATTCTATTGACCTATGTAACAATAACGCCAGCGAGGGAGTGCTCTTTATTTATGAAAACTACTATGAAAGATATAGCAAAAGAATGTAATGTTACCCCGTCTACGGTTTCATTGACGCTGTCAGGTAAAAAAAACAGGGTATCTGAAGAAAAACGTAAGTTGATTTTGGAGGCAGCCCAAAGGCTTAATTATATACCTAACAAAGCGGCAGTAAGTCTTGTAACAAGCCGGAGCAGAATGATAGGTGCAGTTGTGGCGGATTTGAGAAATACACATATTTCATCTATGTTTATGAGCATCAATGAGTATTTGCAAGAGAACAATTATCGCTTTCTCTGCCATGTTGTCAATGACGGCAACAGCGAAGATTCATATAATGCGGTAAAGGAAATGTTAGGTGCTGGTGTTGATGGAATATTTTTTGCGCCGCCTGCGTTAAATGGCCGGCAACATAACATGTTGAAGTCCATTTTAGACCAGGCCGGTATACCTGTTGTTTGTAATGCGGATTTCGGGTTAGTTTGTTCAGGTGCGGATGTGTGCTTAAATTATGAGCAAGGGGGCTATATCGCAACGAAAAATCTGATTGAGTGTGGGCATAGAACCATTGGCTGCGTCACAGGGCCACCGGAATTCGTTGTGACGGTTGAACGTCTCAAGGGATACCAGCAAGCACTTGCCGAAGCTGGTATAGAATTCAGACAGCAGCTGGTCTATCAAGGTGATTACTCCGTAGCAAGCGGAAAAGAGGCCCTCGCTTATCTGCTGGGGCAAAAGGTGACTGCGATTTTTGCATTTAATGATGATATGGCATTTGGACTATATCAGAGTGCCCGATTATACAATGTAAAGATTCCGGGGGATGTTTCGATTATGGGTTTCGATAATGTCCCATTTTCCGATGTGCTGGAGGTTCCGCTTAGTACGATTAATGTGCCAATGACAGAAATGAGCAAAATCATAGCCACAGAGTTAATTGACAGAATAGAAGACAAAACAGACGATAAAAGGACACGGTATTTTTTTGAGCCGGATTTGATCGTCAGGGGAAGCGTGCAAAAGTTGAAATCATGATTTATATTCTGTACTAAATGATATGTTTAATTCCCCATACAACATTCTGGTGTCTTTAAGACTTTTGCAAGGAAACTCTCTTCAGGAACGGCAACGAAGCGATGATGGATCCTTGCTTTGTTATGAGTTCAACAGATGCCAACAGTCTGCCGCGTTCTCTAAGATATTCATTCGCCAACTCTGGCGATCCCGCTTACCACACACATAAAACTCTTACAGTACTCTCGCTATATTTCGACTGTACTTTGTAATGGATGGCTTGCGCAGACCTTGCCGGCTCATTTCTTCAACGTAATCATTCTGCTTTGACAATTTTTCCATTAGGATTGCCAATCTTGGCAATTTCATCTAAGAACAGGTCAAGTCATTTCATAATAAATTTCTCGGATAATACTTTGCATCCGTATATCGCTTTCTTTTGTGTGGCATATTTATATTGAGGATGGCGAATTGGTTACAATTTTCGGAGGGAGCTGGAAAAAAACGCTCGCTGGAAGTGGGTGTGGAAAACAGACGAAGCTTTTAAAAAATATAAAATCCTTCTTCAAATTCGTCATATAATAAGCCTTTAAGTATATATTAGTCAAACGAATGACTATCTGTATTATACAGAACGATTGTGCATAATATACAAATAAAACCATGTCTAATTGTAGTATAATAACAATAATATATATAGGTATTGCAATTATAGTACTTTTTATTTATAATAATAAATACGTAAAACATAATGACTGTTTGAGCAAGTCAAACGCATGACTATGAAGGAGGTATTATTATGAGGATCAAAAAAAGAAACACAAAAAGATTAACGCCAATTCTACTGTCAATTTTATTATTGGCAAGCGTACTAACCGGTTGCGGCGGAGGAACTTCATCCAATCAAAATCAACAGCAAGACAGCGCTGCGCCTGACGACGGTCAAAGCGCTCAAAGTACACAAGACCAAGCTTCGGAGACTGCTGTGAATCCCACAGCTTCGGAACCGATTACGCTTACTTTCATTCGGGCAGGAACCGATGAACTTACGCGAGCTGTATACCTTGAGCTGATCAAAAAATATCAAACAGAAAATCCCCATATTACCATTGACTATCAGGAATATAACTTCGGGGATGAACTGGAGACAAAAATGAACACACTTTATGCCAGCGGTTCTGCGCCTGACATCGTGAGAGCTCCTATCAGCACCCTGGCCAAGAGAGCCGAAATGGGACAGTATGCGTCATTAGACAACTATATAGACGCCTGGGATGAGAAGGATAAGGTAATTCCAAACGCCTATGATGTAGGCAGTTACAAGGGCAACCGCTATGGTATAGCCATTAATATTGAAGCAAGATTTCTGCTTTATCGGAAAGACCACTTTATTGAAGCTGGATTAGACCCCGCAGAGCCGCCGGAGACGTGGGAGGAATTATATGAGTATGCGGAAAAACTTACTGTTCGCGAAGGCAGTAATGTTGTTCGTGCCGGTTTTTCGATACCAATAACGCCGGGACACACGGTAATCCTTCCGTTTGCCCGGATGAATGGCGGGCAAGTCGTTGATGTGGAGAATAATGCAGCTGTATTTAATGAGCCGGCTACTGTGGAAGCTCTTGAATATCTTTCGCAATTCAACAGAAACGGTTTGTTAATTCCATTCATTGACAGTAAAGACCAGAATCCATTTGAATTGGGTAATGCTTCGATTACAATACACTCGTTACCCTTTTACAATTCAATCATAGCAAGCGGAGTGGATTGGGCAGACCAGCTGATGTTTGCACCCATGCCTGGCCGCCAGTCAAGAAGCGCTTTTGGCGGATGCCAAATTATGTTTATCAGCGAGGAAAGCAAATACAAGGATGAGGCTTTTGATTTTCTTAAATTCCTGTTTACAGACGAATCAGTTTTGAAATTGATGACAGAAACTGGAGCATCACCGGTTAAAGCCGGATTAGCCGATACTTTCCTGGAATTATATCCTGACATCGGTCCCACTTACATGGACGCAATGACAATCTGTGACGGTATGCCCAAGGTTGAATGGGCGGCTCTGTTTGAAAAATATATCAACATGGCTTATGAGGAAGCCATGTACGGACAAAAAGATGCACAAACTGCTTTAAATGATGCTCTTCAATTGTTGGAAGCCGAGCTGCAATAGTCTGCCTGGAGGTAATCAAGGGGGGAGGTCTGTTGGCCCCTCCTGATTGCTGATAAACATACATGCCAGCCTGCTGGAAGGAGGTGACTTGTCATAGTATCTTTATCGAAAAAGTCAAAAAGCCTGGAACATGAACCAATCGGCTATTTATTCATTGCACCGTTTTATCTTTTCTTTTTGTTTATGGTGCTGTTACCCCTGGTTATTGTGATTATTAACAGTTTTACCAACTACGACCTATATAAAACTCATGATTTTGTGGGCCTGAACAATTATAAAACCTTATTGGCTGACCCGCTTTTCAAAAAAGCTTTGGGAAACACACTGATTTATACGGCGTTGTACCTAATCCCCAGCATGGTTCTGGGATTGCTGCTGGCGTTACTGCTCTCCGGAGAAAACAGAGGGGTAGCTATATTTCGAACAGGATTTTATCTTCCTTATATTATTTCGATGGTATGTGCCTCGACGATATGGATGTGGATGTTCGATCCCGCGGCCGGATTTCTTAATCAAGCATTGACTGCGCTGGGGATTCCGCCAAGTATATGGTTGAAAGATCCGAAGCTTGCCATGCTATGCGTTGTTTTTGTCAGCTTGTGGAAAAATCTGGGGTATTGTATGCTGATTAACCTTTCAGGAATCAAAGCGATTCCCGGTTATCTATATGAGGCTGCCGAAATTGACGGAGCGAATTCGTTTAAGCAATTTTGCCACATAACCGTGCCAATGCTTCAGCCTACAACTTTTTTCCTGTTCATTACAACCTGTATTTCTTCCTTTAATGTGTTTGAACAGGTCAATGTCCTGACAAACGGCGGACCTATGAATACTACCACCACGATTGTCCACCAGATTTATATCCGTGGATTTGGTGAATTTAAAATGGGTTACGCATCTGCCATATCTGTGGTTTTGCTGTTGATTGTCTCGGTTATAACCCTGATCAATTTAAAATACGGCAATCAGGGCCTGGATACTGATATCGGATAGGAGAGAAAGCTTGAAAATACAAAAAAAGAGGAAAAAGATATTTATATTGATTTGTACAACAGTTCTTTTGCTGTTGGTTTTAATGCCCTTTTTCCTGATGCTGCTGACATCTTTAAAGACGATGCCTGAAATTATGTCTCCAAAATTCAAGGTGTTCCCCGAAAAATGGTTGTTTTCAAATTATGCTGATGCGATGAAGCGTGGGAATTGGCCTCGTTACATGGGTAATACATTATTTGTGACAGGCACTACGGTGATAATCAGTTTAATCATCAATTCCCTGGCGGGGTACAGCTTTGCCCGTATTTCCTTCAGGGGCCGGAATGTATTATTTTTCTTTGCGCTGATTGGTATGATGGTTCCTGCCCAAGTGACAATGATTCCCGTATTTATTATACTGAAAAACTTTCCTCTTGTGGGCGGGAACAGTATCCTGGGCGCGGGCGGCACAGGATTTATCAACACCTACGCCGGGTTGATTTTGCCATATATTGCGGGACCGTTCGGTGTTTTCCTGTGCCGGCAATTCTATATGAATTTTCCGGCATCTTTGGATGATGCAGCTAAAATGGACGGCTGTTCCCGTTTTACTGCTTATTTGCGCATATATTTTCCGTTAAGCAAGCCTATTCTTGCAACACTTGCAGTTCTCAAGGCGACTCAAACATGGAATGATTATATGTGGCCGTTGATTATGATTAACAAAGAAGATATGATGACTGCGCAAGTTGCAGTTGTTACAAAATTTACTTCCGAAATGTCCATACAGTGGAACTTGTTAATGGCTGCGACTGCCATTATCATAAGCCCTCTTTTCGTCCTGTTTTTGTTCACACAGAAATATTTTGTTGAAGGGATAGTCACCACAGGGATAAAGGGGTAAAAAACAATAGTTAGTGAGGAGAAATTTCTGATGCGAAAACCAAATATCATTTTAATCAACTGCGACGATCTTGGATACGGTGATTTAGGATGCTATGGTTCTAAAGTGAACCGTACTCCAACTGTTGACTTCATGGCGGAGAACGGGATGCGCCTGACAGATTTTTACATGGCATCGCCGGTCTGTTCGCCCTCAAGAGGCGGAATGCTGACAGGCTGCTATCCCCCGCGAATCGGTTTCGGCTCCTTTGACGGGGAGTGGGTATTGTTCCCCGGACAAGGACTGGGGCTTAATCCAAGCGAGACTACCATTTCTTCGCTGCTGCGGGAGAATGGATATCGCACAAAAATAATCGGCAAGTGGCATTGCGGTGACCAGCCGGAATTTTTACCGACTCGCCATGGCTTCGAAGAATATTATGGTCTTCCCTACAGCAATGACATGGGCCGGCAGGTTACCCATGAAGATATGCCGCCGCTTCCGCTGCTCCGCAATGAAACCGTCATCCAGCAGCAGCCCGACCAAAGCGCACTCACTGAACGGTATGTGGAGCAATGCACCGAATTTATAAGCAGTCACAAAGACGAACCGTTCTTCTTGTATCTTGCGCATATGCATGTCCATCTTCCCTTATACGCGCCGGAAAGATTTGTAAAACAGTCAATAAACGGCGATTACGGGGCTTGTGTTGAGTGTGTGGATTGGGCAGCGGGCTGCATATTATATCAACTGAAAAAATGTGGGCTTGAGGAGAACACGCTGGTCATATTCACTTCTGATAACGGATGCCGCGGCGACCACGGCGGCAGCAATCTGCCATTAAGAGGAGCGAAAGGCACGACATGGGAAGGCGGTATGCGGGTGCCTTGTATCCTTTACTGGCCCGGTCATATTCCAGCCGGAACGGTCAGCAGCAATATCTTATCAGCGGTTGATTTTCTACCTACATTCGCAAAATTATGCGGCATAGAACTTAAATCTGATGTGCTGATCGACGGCATAGATTTCAGTGAACTGCTTGCCAATCCATCGGCTCCGCCTATGCGAAAAAACTTTTTTTATTATTTTAAAAATGATTTGGAGGCTGTTCGCGAGGATTGCTGGAAGCTTCATGTGAGAAAAAATGGTGAGGAAAAACATCTGCTGGTAAACCTGCGTGAAGATATAGGCGAAAATCATAACCTGTATAATCAAAACCCTGAGATTGTCAAAAAGCTGGAGAAGCTGTTGACCAGGTGCCGCGATGATTTGGGGGATGAGGCGTCAGGAATTGCGGGAAAAGGCAACCGACTGATTGGCAGAATTACCGATCCCAGTCCATTGACAGAGTATGATGAAAATCATCCATATATTGTCGCTATGTATGACAGCACAGATAGCGGATAAAATAGTGCTGATTGTGTTTTCGTACGTAAAATATAACATAAGTGAGGGAAAAGACATGCATACTTACAAAAACCCGTTGGCGAGCCTGAAAGATCGAGTAGATGATTTAATGGCCCGTATGAGCTTTGAACAAAAAATAGACCAAATCACCTGTTTTGTCACTGTTTCTGCCGAATTACCAGATTTTAAGGCATGCATTCCAAATGGTATAGGGAATGTGGGGGCTATGGCGATTGCAGAAAACGCAGAGACAATTGCGGAATATTCTTATCGGCTGCAAAAATATCTTATGGAGGAAACCGAGCTTGGGATCCCTGCCCTGATTCATTGTGAAGCGGCTTCAGGCGCTCTGTTTACAGAGGCGTCGGTTTTTCCCAGTGCAATAAGCCAGGCATCGTCATTTAATCCGGAAAACGTCAGATGTATGTCGGAATTGATTAGGGAAGAGCTTTACGCAGTCGGATTCAGGCAGGCGCTTTCGCCGGTTTTGGATATCAGCCGTGATTTGCGTTGGGGGCGGACAACCGAAACATATGGTGAAGACCCGACACTCATATCTCAAATGTGCGTCAACTATATCAAAGGGCTCCAATTTGCTGACGGGCAGGAGCAAACTAAAAAAATCATTGCTACAGCTAAGCACTTCACGGGGCACGGGAGTACAGAAGGTGGTATGAATATGAGCCGCGGGCTTGTAAGCGAACGAGAGTTGGAGGAAGTTCATTGCAAGCCGTTTCAAGCGGCTGTCAGCGAAGGCGGCCTTATGAGCGTAATGAATGCTTATTCTTCGATAAATGGGGAACCGGTTGCCTGCTCCAAGAAGCTGTTGACTGAGTTGTTACGCGATAAGATAGGTTTTACCGGTTTTGTTGTATCGGATTATATTTCAATTGACCGGCTTGTAGACCCGTTCTGTGTGGCAGAAAATTATGAAGAAGCCGGTGTACGTGCGCTGAAAGCCGGGCTTGATGTGGAATATCCGAGGCCGAAGTGCTATACATATGCGATGAAGAAAGCTATGGAAATGGGAGAACTTGACATTGATACGGTTGATCAGGCAGTACGCAGGGTCCTCACCGCTAAGTTTGAGCTGGGTTTGTTTGAAAATCCTTACCCCGATAAAGCCTTGCTCAAAAAAGTACTTCATACACCTGAAAGCAAAACGTTGAACAGAAGGATGGCTCATGAAGGGTTGACGCTCCTTAAAAATAACGGGCTGCTGCCTCTCGCAAAGGATTTAAAGCGCATCGCGGTCATAGGCCCTCACGCTGACAGTATCCGAAGTTATTTTGGGACATTTTCATACCCAGCGATGCTGGACATGAGTATTAGCAGGGAGGAGGACGGTCAGGTATTCGAGGAACCAGGTTTGATTGTATACGACGTATGGCAGCGCCACCCAAATGATATTCGCGAAGCCAGCCCGCGCATAGAAAAGCGGCTCCGCAAAGAGTATCCGAACGCAAAGACACTGGTTCAGGCTGTTAGAGAAAAATTGCCTGACAGCAACGTGGAATACGCTTTGGGAATAAGTTATACAGGCAATCATATTTCCGGCATGAAGCATGCCCTGAATGTGGCAGCTAATGCTGATGTCGTTATCCTGACTATAGGGGGAAAAAATGGTTGGGGAATTACAGCAACTGTTGGTGAAGGGATTGATTCCAGCAATATCGACTTGCCGGGGGAACAAGAACGCTTTGCGCGTGAAGTATTTGCTCTTGGGAAAAAAACTGTGGTTGTACATTTTGATGGCAGACCACTATCAAATGAATATATTGCGTCTCATTTCGATGCTATTCTGGAAGCCTGGCAGCCTGGCGAATACGGCGGAGAAGCCATTGTTAATGTCTTGTTTGGTGATTATAACCCCGCGGGACGGCTTCCTGTAACCGCCCCCAGAAATGTGGGGCAGACGCCGGTATATCATTCTCTGCCGAAAGGAAGCGGATACATCGCTGCGGGTCACGCGGGGATGATACGCAACCGAAACGGGTATGTCAACGATAGTGCATATCCACTATACTATTTTGGGCATGGGCTTTCTTATACGGAATTTCAGTACAGTGATTTAAAGCTTTCATCGGACCTTATCAATCCGCAAGATATAATAACAATTACCATTAACGTGGGTAATATTGGCCAGTTTGATGGTGATGAAGTCGTGCAGCTGTATGTTTCCGATAAAACTGCATCTATGATACGGCCCGCAATCGAGTATGCCGGTGGGGTTCGTATACATCTGAAAGCAGGAGAATGGAAAATGATTCAATTTCAGCTGCAGGCTAGCCAATTGGCTTTCCTCGATCAAAGAATGAATTGGATTGTGGAAAAGGGCACATATGACGTGATGGCAGGAGCCTCGGCCAAGGATTTGCGGCTAAAGGGCAGTTTTACCGTTTCGGAAACGCAGGTGATTGACCACAGGCAGCGCGGATTCTATGCAGAGGTTTCCTGTGAATGTGGAGATTAACACTGTAAGAATTTAATTTTCTATTCCATTCCATAACCACTGCATGTATCAATAGTATTATTCGGCAAACTGCATAAAGTAACAATTTGTAGCTTAAATTGGTACAAATATCTTGTCAGATCAAGGTATATTTGTTATTATTTACATTATAAACGATATGTGAAAATGACAGCGGGATACAGGGGGAACGATATGCGGAAAAAAAGGGCTCGAATAATTACCATTCAGTGGATTTTGCCATTGATAGTTCTTTTTATTACAATAGTGGTAATTCTGATCGTTTTTTCGGTCAGCAGTCAGAATAAAGCCAGAGAACAGGTGGAAAGGAATCTGATCAGCATTGCGGAAAGTTACAGCATGAAGGTAAACGGCATCATGTCCGGCATTGCAGAGACCCAGAAAATAATTGCAGACATGATGATAATCGGCGGCTTCGAAAGTAACAATTCTTATACACAGGAAGTCGTAGACGGAATTGAGGACTTAAGCGATGTCTATCTGGCTGTATACTGTAAGACCGATGGGCGTGCTGTTATCAGCCGGCAGGCAAGGGGGGATTTGTCGGAGGCATCTTATTTTTCACAGCTGCATGGAGAGCAGCCTTATTGCTTTTACACAGAGGATGATGGGATTACGGGTCAAAGTGCGATAATAAGTGTCTGTCCGGTGACGGATAGGGATGTAGTGGGTTATTTGCTTGTTTATTATAATCCTGAAAAGTTTGGTGAATTAATAGAGAATAAAGTTTTTGACCTGAATGCTTTCCACATACTTGTGGACAGCGAAGGAAAAGTAATGGGTAATTATGGTTCGGCAGGTAATACCGGATTAGTTGACAAAGATAATTTCTGGGAATCCCAGAGAAGCTATATGAAATCAGGCTCTACAGTGGAAATGGTGAAGATGCGTATTAAAATGCTCTCATCGGGTGTCTTTTACGCACAAAAGGATAAGGAGGAGAGGACCTTTGTCTTTGCACCGGCAGGTGTGCAGGACTGGTTCTGGGTAATTGGCATTAAAAAAAGCTATGTGGTAAGCCAGGAGGAGCAGATTTGGAAAAGTGCAGGCAATACGCTGATCTGTTTGAGTATTGCTGTGTTTATCTTCCTTGGAACGATAACAGTACTTAATGTGGTGACTAAGATCCGGACGAACGAACTTAGCAAGAATCTGGAGAATAAAGCAGATACGGATCTGTTGACGGAATTGAACAATAAAGTGGCTACAGAGTGCAAGATAAAGGAATATATCCGTGATAATCCGGATAAGCTGGCGATTATGTTTGTATTGGACATTGATAATTTCAAGAAAATCAATGATACCATGGGGCATGCTTTTGGTGACGAGGTGCTTCGCACGTTGGGACATCGGATGCGGGCGGAGTTTCGTGTGACGGACATCATCGGGCGTAGCGGCGGAGATGAATTTACCATCCTCATGAAGGATATCAAAGATGACAGTGTGATTGAAAAGGAAGGGAAAAGGGTGGAGCGTTTCTTCCAAAGCTTTGAAGCCGGCGAATATGTGAAATATTCCGCCACTGCCAGCATTGGAGTTGCTGTTTTTCCAAGAGATGCCAAAGATTTTGAAAGTCTGTATAAAGCGGCCGACAGGGCTCTTTACATAGCAAAGAAGCGAGGCAAGAACCAATTGGCATTCTATGATAAGGATGTTCATGAGTGAAGCAAGGCTGACCCAAATCACAAAAGGATTGAAAATAATTTCTGTTTGTCCTATACTTGTTTTGGAGGAATGAGATTGAAAGAGATCATTTCAACCTATTGAGTTTTAATCCGCCATGGGCGGAGATGGGGTGCAAGTATGATGAACTTACGGCGCGTACTGATGCAAAGCAGTATGACAAACAGAAATCTGAAGCCAACAAGAATTATAACCCTTAGTTTCATAGCAATCATTATGGTTGGGACAATTTTGCTGTCATTGCCGGTCTCCAGCCGGGAAGGTAATGCAACGGATCTGCTGACGGCGCTGTTTACTGCTACCTCCGCAACCTGTGTAACCGGGATAACGCTTGTGGATACCTATGAATACTGGAGTCTCTTTGGGCAAAGCGTTCTGCTTGTGCTGATCCAGATAGGCGGACTTGGATTTATGTCCTTTGTATCGATATTTTATTTTGTATTGAACAGGCGGGTGCGATTGCGGGAGCGGCTTGTAATCATGGAGAGTATGAACCTGAATTCCATCGAAGGGGTCATCGTTTTGGTACGCCATGTGCTTGTGGGAACACTGCTTTTTGAATTGGCGGGAGCAGTGATTTTGTCATGTTGTTTTATACCTGAGTTCGGCGTGGCAGGCGGTATATGGCGGGGCGTGTTTCATTCCGTATCTGCATTCTGCAATGCCGGTTTTGATATAATGGGGAAACACAGCCTGTTCTCAGCTTTGGAGACATATATGGATAATCCGGTTATTCTGCTCACCCTTGCCATTCTTATCATTTTAGGTTCCACAGGCTTTTATGTGTGGGAGGACGTTATTGTCAAACGCAAGTTTAAAAAGCTGCACATCCATTCCAAACTGGTGATTATTATTACCGGGATTCTGATTGTACTTGGCATGTTAATGTATCTGGTATTTGAACATGATAATCCGGGTAATATCGGGAATGCATCCATAGGGAAAAAGCTGCTGGTGTCTTTTTTTCAATCTGTGAGTACCCGGACCACCGGTTTTGATGTGATAGGACAAGCCACCCTGACAGAAGATACGAAGGTATTGTCTATGCTGCTTATGTTCATAGGAGGCTCAAGCGGAAGTACAGCAGGCGGTGTTAAAACAGTTACCATGGGAATACTTGTGCTTTCGGTAATCAATAATATGCGTGGGAAAAGAGACCTTGTGATATTTGAAAGAAGAATCCCGCATACCCAGGTTATCAATGCAACAACCCTTGTTTATATCAGCATTTTAATTGGACTTTCCGGTGGTATATTCATATCTGCCATTAATGATGTGAACTTTATCGATTCACTTTTTGAATCCGTAGCCGCCTACAGCACAGCCGGCCTGACCACCGGATTGGCGAAGGCTGTCAACCCGGTTTCACAGATGATGATGATTATATTTATGTTTTTTGGCAAAATAGGACTTTTGTCTCTAAGCATTGGTTTTATGACTAACAGTAGAAAAAGCGCAAATTACAAATATCCGGAAGAGAATGTAATTGTTGGATAGAGATGAGGTATAAGATATGAAGACTTTTGTAGTGATCGGAATGGGAAGATTTGGTGAAGCCGTTGCAAAAAAATTATGTGAACTGGGTCATGAGGTTTTGGCTATAGATGAGGATGAAGCTAAAATTCAAAATGTCAGCGAATATGTGACCCATTCGGTGATTGCCGATGCGAAAGAGGAAAGGGTTCTGCGTACGCTGGGAGTGCGTAATTTTGATTGTGCCATTTTGGCCATTGGCTCAGATATAGCAGACAGCGTGCTTATAACACTGGCTCTGAAAGAACTGGGACTGAAAGAGATAATCTGCAAGGCAAAGGAACCCCGTCATAAGAAGATATTGCTTAAAATAGGCGCAGACCGGGTTATTATTCCTGAGAATGAAGCAGGAACAAAGCTTGCTGTGCAAATTGCTGATTTGAATCTGATTGAGTACCTGGAACTTACTGAAAAATATGGACTTTCCGAAATGAATTTACCTAAAAAGTGGATATCACGGACATTGATCGATTTAGCCCTGAGAAGAAAATACGGTGTTACGGTAGTTGCAGTTAAGAAAAAAGCAGATGACGATGATTTCAATATGATGCCCTCGCCGGAATACCGGTTCTGTGAAGGGGATGTCCTTGTTCTCATTGGTAAAAAGGAAGATATTGATGAAATCAGCCATATTACTTAAGGAACTGCAGAAACGGAGCTTATAGTGGAATATAAGTATTGCGATAAGCAAAATTTTGAAGACCTTTCCAGCGGAAGGGTTCTATATGGTAATAGTGGAATACCTAATTTTCCTGTGCGGCTGATCAATGAGATATATAGAAGATGCCTTTCGTATTCCCCGAAAGATAACGATATAAGGCTTTATGACTGCTGCTGCGGAGGCGGTTATTCACTTACTGTATTGGGATTCTGCAACCAGGATACCATATCAGCAATATATGGGTCAGATATCGATGATAAAATGACAGCATTTGCCATGAAAAATTGCTCTCTACTGACTGAAAAAGGATTAAACAAGAGAATAGATGAGTTAAGGGAACTATATCAAACGTATCATAAACCTTCTCATGAAGAAGGTATAAAGAGCGCATTGAAACTTAGAGAAAGCCTAAAAGGAGATATAAAAACGGTTATATTTAAAGCAGATGCCACCAGGGAAATTGTATTACCGGATACAATCGATATTATAATCTGCGATATACCATATGGGAATATGGTGGAATGGCGGGGAGATGGTAATGCATTTGCAGAAATGATAAATCAGATATGCAGACTTGCCGGCAAGGATACAATTATTGCTGTTATTATGGATAAGAAGCAGAAGGTGGACGACAAGAGATTGAAACGATTGGAAAAGAATAATGTGGGGAAGCGTAAATTTGAAATTTATGCTTTGATAGAAAAACAGGATGTATCAAATGTGAGAGAATAATTAACGTAATTAAGTTTAAATGTTAAATTAAATTAAGATTTATAAAGTAAAATATAGTTTTAGTTAAACAGATGTTTAATAGAATATGAAAAGAAAAATAGCACCCCATTCTGTATAGACGAACCGGGAAATATTAAGTATAATAGCAAAAAATTTACTGAAAAAGGATGATGCGATATGAATCATATGAAGCGGCGATTTTTTGTTTGTGGGGTGTTGTGTTGTTTTGTTATCTTTCT
>Ga0153921_1000893_pt1 | contig 14292 bp, 14 predicted proteins | sample TSNJ005MetaG_FD_104691 | JGI IMG/M metagenome (GOLD analysis project Ga0153921, IMG submission 104691) | Attine ant fungus gardens microbial communities from New Jersey, USA - TSNJ005 MetaG | ecosystem: Host-associated > Fungi > Mycelium > Unclassified | place: USA: New Jersey, Brendon T. Byrne... | reverse complement strand
TATGTACACTGCTTAAACTCATAAATAAAATAGCTCCTATCTTAAGTTCTTAATTCATTTATATTGGTTAATAAAAGGATTGGTATCGCCGGCTTTTTCAACAAGTCCTCTTTCCAGAGTTTTATCTTCTTCTCTGGCATTGTTAGACAAGCCAAAAGTCTCAAGAAAGCTAATAGTCATGCTGCAGCTATAAATATCTCCGTCATCTTCTAAATCCGGGGCTAAGGGGGTAATGGAAAGACTGCTGCAAATTACTCTCCTGTCGCCTGCTTCATTAATTTCCATCAATTTTAATAGCTGCTCGTATGTACAGAAGAAATTGAGCTGAAATTCAGCCCCTCCTAATCCATAACGGTCTCCGGCTTCCTCAGGATTAACCGTATTATCAACCGCGGAACTACCTCCATTTGTTTCAACCGCCGAATCCCCGCTATTTCCCAAAATATCATTAAAACCAATATATTCGTCAATTTTATGAGAAGATATTACTGTTAATTCGACGCCGGATTCATTTTCCAAGTCATCAATCTTTGTGATATATTCGGACAGCGGCAATTGAGGATAAAAGTTTAAAGCCGACGTCTCTACCAGCCCCTCGGTTTCTTCTGCCAACGCCCTCAGGTCGTCAAGCTTTCCGAACAACTCGCTTTGCTGTTCATAATATGCCGTTTTTTCCTTTAATTGCGTCTCCAAGGCGCTTACCTGAATGGTCAGTGGTTTGTAATAATACGTATATCCTAAAAAAAGAAGGCCAATGATCGAAACCGATACCAGCATATATAATTCCCTGCTACTGATTTTGCGCATTTTCCACACCTGCCTCTTCTGCTTCTTCAACTTCCTGAGCGATAGCTTCTTCTATTTCAGCTTGAGCATTTTCTGTTACAGCTCCAATTATTTTAAATGTAACAATATATGAAAAAACTCTTCGGCCTTCTTCCAATTCCTCAATAGTTATGGTTTGTATTGAAACTTCCGCAAATTTCCCGCAGGTCTCCAGATTGTAGTATAATTGAGTAACAGCATTTAAGCTTGCGCTTTCTGCGGAAAACGACACTGAGTCTCCTATAATTGACAAATTATCAAGAGTAGTTGTTAATGTTATTTGGTCATTTATAGTATTAATTATTTCCCGGGAGCCCGTTTGTGCCATATTTGCGAACAAGGTCAACGCCAATGACCGTTCGGCCTTTACCTGATTGATACTAATTTTCTCCTCAAGCTTGGACACTTCATTACTCAGTTCTATAAATTTTTCGTTGTTATACATCTGATCATTAGTGTGCATTTGTTCCTGTATGGCTCTCTCTGTAATTTTTTCCGTAGCAATAAGGAATCCTAGTCCCAAGATTCCGGAAAGCATAATACCTATAAGCAATGCGCCCAATAAATTAGATTTCTTTTTTTGCTTTTTGATTGGTTCAAAAAAGTTGTAATCCATGTGATGTCCTCCAAAATCAAAATCTTATAAGCGCGCAAATGGCATTAAGATATGTAATAAACGCGTCGGAAGCTACCTTCTTATTCTGTTTCAAGCAGCTTAATCCGGTCAGACTGCTGATTTCGATATTCAGACGTGTTGACAGGTAGGCGTCCAGTTCTTTTATTTTAGAGCAGCCGCCATACAGGTAAACCTTATCAATATGGCTGCTCTCTTCCCTTGACAATAGATATTGTAGTACATCTCCGATTTCCTCCGCCCACTTATCGACTACCTGCATTATTTCCATCAGAATAATATCCTCCTGATCACTGTTTTTATCCTCCTGCATAGTGAGATGATAATAACATTTAGATATTTCAGGAATCCCGAGGCGGGTTAAATTCCGTATCTTCAATTCCTCTACCTTTTTGGCGCCTACATCCAGATTTGTAAAAAATACCTGGTCTAACATATAGCCGCCTAATTCCAGCTTCTTACTAAAAAGACAATGACCCTTGCTGAAAAAAGAAATATTGAATTGATTATGACCCATATCTATAAACATCAGATTTTTATCCATAAAGCCCTTTGCCTTAATATCTTCAAGATAAATGAGCTTTTCAAGCCCGTTCGTATGCAAATCAAAGGATAATGGCTGCAGCTTGGCGCTCTTTACCATGCTCTGATATTGCAGCGCAATATCACGAGGCATAGCGCATACATTTACCTTGAGCTTGCCATTCTCCACGCTGGTTACCTTATACTGCAGAATATATGAGGCAATATCCACAGGCATATATTGGCCGATCTCATATCCGATAATATTAGGCAGGTCATCCTTGCCTACCGCGGGAACAGTTATCTCACGACGCAGCACCAGTGTGCTTTCCATAGCGCAGGCCGCTTTTTTTTCTTTGATTTTATTTTCACGAAGCAGGTTCTTAATTACCATTCCAACCTCTTGCTCCCGGACGATTTTTTCATCGGCTACCGCCCGCTCAGGTAAGGCTGCGCCGCATACCTTTTTGACCTGTATTTCACCATTGCGGTATTGTCCTGCTGCAACCTTTATCTCCACGCTGCCTATGTCTATTCCCACCATTACAGGCGCGCTCTTCTTTACTTTTTGCTTATACTGGCCGCTTATTTTTGAAAGCTTCTTTTTTTCTTTTTTATCCCTTGATGATTCCTTTCCTTCTCCTTCTTTTTTCTTGAACAGTGCTAACGCCATGCAGTAAACCTCTCTCTAATTTTAAGAAATTCCATATTTTTCGATTAAATAAGCTCTTATCTTCTCATAATCTAAGCCTGTTAAAACAGTATCGTATATAATGATCTCCGCCAGATCGAAATTCGAGTAGCCTGATTCCGAGTCATACCCCACATTAAACGCATCCATAGATATATTTACAGAGGCGCGAAGAGGCAGTTTAATCGGCGTCAAAACAGACGGTTCATCATCCAGTGCAAAGGTTACCTTCTCACTGTCTACTGTTGCCGCCGCCACATACCACTCGCCTTTCGTAACAGATGACGGGCTTGTCGTCCATGAATCGCCGCCGCGTTTATAACTTGCTCCGTTCAGGTATAGTGAAAAACTACCGTTTGATAAAACAGCGTCTGACACGACGCCGCTTACGTCATTTTTTGGGCGTACGACCGCAAATATGGTCATTTTGGAAGCTGCCGGGCTGCTGTTTGATTTATTGATGGTGATGCCGCTGTTATTAATTACAACATAACGGCCAAAGCCCTCGCTGGTACTCCCGAAGACTTCCATCCCAATATTAGTGGGCTGACTGGAGTTATATGTATACTCATTGCCGGAAATATCTTTCCATTCACTATTATTCTTTATTTTGTAATCAGTGCCGCTCGTATCAATAGACACATTTACGGAAGCGTCAAAATGCATCAAGGGAGCTGCCGACACCCAGGGAAGTCCGTGTATAAATACGGGATAGCTTTCATATGGATCTCCCATTTTTCCGGATGTGCCCGATGAAGGCACTGCCACCGCAAGTATATGCCTTCCGGCGCAATCCACCTTCAAAGCGTTAAGGTTAAGAGTGTCATTAGTGTTACCGGCTTCGTTAATGATGGAATACTTGTCAGGATAGGCGGGTAGGGTACCTAAAAGTTCATCAATTACACCGCTGCCGTCTTTATTGGAATCAACATTGTATCCTTTCTCGGATAGATACCACCGATACGTGGTCGTTCCCAACGTGATTGTTTTCGGCGTAACTATATCTATTGTAGAAGTGATCCTCGCGTTGGAAAAAGAGTAAGCCGACACTTCATTATCCAGCCCTACGGTTGCTCCTTCCAGCTTGATTTTAAAATCTACTACCGTTGGAGTTACCAAGGGGGGAATTACGTCATGGCCCACTACAAATGTCATACTATAATCGTTGTCGAGAGAACTGTTTATGGACTTAGTATAAGCAGTAAAGCTATAATTCTCTTTCCAGGGATTTTCGCTGAAAAGTGTGTAGATTTTTGCACTTACGCTCTGGTCTGACAGACTCACAGCGGATTCGTCGGCAGTGGCAGCCAAATCCGCTCTTATGGTCATGATAATTTCCTCAGCTTCCAGCATCATTGCGTAAGCGTCACTTGTGACGTCCTTAGCGGACAGCATCATGCTAAGTGGAAATAGCATGCCTCTCAGCATCATAACAGCTATAAGGCTTATAAGTAAGGATGCGGTCACAACCTCCACAAATGTAATGCCTTTATGCTTTCTCACGCGACTCCCCTCTCCTTTATTCGAATCACAAGCCCGGCCCCAGGATGTACCATATATCACTGTTGATGGCGTTGGCAATTGATGTAAAAGCATCCTCCAAGCCGCTGGTGTCACTGACCGAGTAAACATCGGTATCATCAATGTTCAGCGCTAATTTGATATTATCGATCCCTTCTTGAGAAACCGTAGAGCTACTGTCGTTAACCACAACAAGATAGCATCTCAAAGAATTAACCTTTTGATCGCTGGGCAGGCTGCGTAATTTAGCGCCCATATTTGATACATACTGGCGAGGATAGGCATAATTATTATAGTCGCTCCAGCGTGTGATGGGAGTATCGCTTTTGTCTTTAGTTTTGGTGGCATCCTGATCAGAATCATCATAAGTATATTCTAAAGTTATGCTTGAGTAGCGATAAGTATATGTATTTGTTTCCCCGTCAACAAAAACTATGACGTAATTAGGTGCAACCTCTGAAGATAGGCTCGCTGCGTTATTCAATGCATGATATGCTCTGCGAATCCCGTCCCCGGTATTTGTGGTGCCGGCAGCGGCAAGGCTATCTACCGAACTTTTTAGGGTTCCGAACTCGCTTGAAATAGACGTGTTTAGAAACTGAAAATAATTAGTTTCCCTGCTGCTTAATACGTTAGGGTTTGCATGCCTACTAAACGGAAATAAACATACTTCAACATTGTTCCCCTCTTTTGCAAAGGCCTCCAACAAGGAAACAGTGGAATTCTTCAAAGCCTCAATTCGCGTAGTTCCCCCGCTCATGCCATTTATCATACTGCCGGAAACATCCAATATCATTGCCACCCGGCCTCCAACATAGCTTGACGATGTATCTCTGTTGTCCGCCCTGTAGGCTAATGCCCTGCCTACATCGGAGGCGGTACTGTAATCCACCACCTGCAAGGCGTTAAGCGCCTCCGCCGCGGTATCCAGCCGCCAGTATTCCTCACCCGAATCGGCGTATGCACCTATTAGAGAATAATATATTTCCTTATTATCCATACTCGTAATATCATCACCGTGAAATTTCAAATCATAAACAAGATCAGCTCTGGGCTCAATAACAATCTTTTTTACATGGCTGCTGTTATCGGCGTCCCAATTATAAGTCACTATCTGTGTAGCGTTCACACCGTTTACGGTGGTGTTTTCCATGCCAAGGTAATTCCACTCATCCGAAAGATTGCCCTCCCGAAAGCTGCTCTCAGGCATGATGAATACAGCGGAAGAATAGCGGATCTCATTGGTAATCTTTTCAGAAACGCGCTTCATGCTGGTCTGTATGACATATTCGTTTTTGCCCAATCCAGCCAGAGAAAAGCCTGACGCCAATGTTCTGAAACCGAACAGGGCTAATATGCTGATCGCCATGGAAGCTATAACGATCTCCATAGAAGTAACTCCCTTTAAGCTTTTATTCGTTCTCATTTATATTTCACTACCTAACCCGAATAAACCGGAATAATTCCGTCATTGCGGGCTTGACCCGCAATCCCCGACCTCCCCCCGCCGTCATTGCGGGCTTGACCCGCAATCTCCCCCCCCCGTCACCCAATAAGTCAAAGGACAGTGTGAGATATATGCCTGCTAGGCCAACCCTCGGGGGATTGCGGGTCAAGCCCGCAATGACGAGGGGGAGAGGATGCACCTAATGTCACTTTATATAGGACTCTCCAAGTGTCTTGTAGTTATCGCGGGATCATTCCCCAAGATCCTCAGGCTTCCGGCGTGAGACACGGTTCTGCTGCTGGAGCCGCTTCTGGTAGGCACCGTCGCCGACACGTATATTTCCACCCATTTTCCGTCCGCGTCGTCATATTCGCTTGCGCCATGCTTGTTACCGTTTCCGTCTATCGCGTAAACGCTTATCAAAACCTCATATTGGGCATGGTGAGACGGACCGAGGAGCATATCTGTCAAATTATCTTTAAGCGGATTCAAGCTCGGATTATCGGCATATTTACTGACTATGGTAAATACCTTTCCTCCTTCCGTATTTTCCTGCAAGACGGCATTTTTACCCAGCTCCAGCCCGGAAAACACCAGATAATAGGCTTCGATCCTTTCACGCTGTGTCAGCGTGTACTGCAGATTATTCATATAATAGCTGTACATAATAGGTACAAAGGACATTACAAATATCAGCGTCAGCAGAACAATAAGAATCGCCCCGCCTTTTCTTTTTTTCAATGACTCCACCTTCTTTAGCTCAATAGGTTATCCGGATATATACCGAACGGTGAAAACATTTACCGACGACGAGCCGATTGGGCGAACGTTTCAACGACTAATCGGCGACAGAGGAGGTTAATGTTTTCCTCGTTCGGTATTGTTGGTTTATACCCAGGCGGGAAAGTCCGGCAAAGCTCGGGCGCTCCCGTCTGCGTACAGTTTAGGGGGGCAAGTCCCGGCGGAAACAGGGACTTGGAAATATATTGATTAATGCATGCGGCGCCAGCCGTCATCCCGGGCGTACCCGGGAACCCCGAAACTTTGCCAATATTAAAGGGATTGCGGGTCGCTGCCCGCAATGACGGAGAGGGTATGGGGATTGCGGGTCGGAGCCCGCAATGACGGAGCCCGCAATGACGGAGTGGGTATGGGGATTGCGGGTCAGAGCCCGCAATGACGGAGTGGGTATGGTGATTGCGGGTCGCTGCCCGCAATGACGGAGAGGGTATGGTGATTGCGGGTCGATGTCCGCAATGACGAACCTGAAGTAGCTTCGCTTAACCAGTTGACATAGGATTAATATGTGATAATGGTCTCACACGTATATATGCCATCTTTAAAAGTACCGACTCTTTCTTCGGCTTTAAAGCTAGTGGGTAGATTAGACAGCGTAGATTTAATCGTAACTGAACCGGTAGCTTTGCCCGAGATATCGGAAGTATAAGTTGATCCATTAGGCTTATCCTTCAATCCTTCTAAACTTTTCGATATGCCGGATATATATGGAGTTATTGCCTCCTCATCCGGGGGCAGCTTACCATAAGCGGCAAGATACTGATGTACCGCGCTCACAATCAGACTGTGATTAGTGTCCAACGCACTTGCCCGGGCATTAGCGGTCATCTCTGTAAACTGTGGAGCCGCTATAGCGGCGATAATGCCCAATATAGCTACGATGATGACTAACTCAATAAGAGTCATACCCTTTTTCTTGCTGTTCTTCATTGATTTAATTATTGAAGCTTTCATTTTAATCTCTCCTTCTCTTTTATTTTATATATAAACCCGCCTATAGAGATCCTACCCCTAACGACGGTGATTTATCTTAACCAATAGCGCTATACATACCAAACATGGGTAAATACATGCCCACTACCACCATGCCAACGATTACGGCAATTATTACGATCATTACCGGCTCCAGGATAGTCAGTACACGCTGAACGGCGGTTGAAAACATTTCATCGAAATATTCAGCAGTCTTTGCCAGCATACCGTCTAAGTCACCCGTCTCTTCACCGACGCCGATCATGGAAAGCATCATTTGGGGAAACAGCTCGGTTTTTCTAAGCTCTACGGCTAGGGTCGACCCCTGTTTCAATCCATCGACTCCTTCGCCTACTTTCTTCACAACAAATACGTTATTGCAGGTTTCCGACGCCGAGGCAACGGCTTCAATAAGAGATATGCCGCTGGATAACTGGGTTGACAGGGTCTGTGTGAACCTGGCAGTCACAATCTGCTGCATAGGGATTTTTAATTTAGGAATACGGAGCTTTAAAGTATCGAATTTCATGCGGCCGGTCTTGGTACTTAAAAACATCCTAACGCCATATCCTATGCCGATAACAGACGCTAGAAGAATATACCAATAATCAGTCACAGCTACGCTTATATCCACAATGATTAGCGTCAATTTCGGCAGCTCCATGTCTGCTGTTTTGTAAATTTCGGTAAAGGTAGGAACGACCTTAGTAAGCATGATTATCAACACAACGACGGTGACACAAAGCAAAATTACAGGATATATCATCGCGCTGCGAATTTTGTTGTTTATCCTATTATCCCTTTCAAGCTGGACGGCCATCTTATTGAGCACATCATCAAGACTCCCGGTCATTTCCCCCGCATATACCATACTGACGAGAAGCTTAGGAAATATATCCGGATGCTCCGACAGAGCGGCAGAAAAAGAAGTCCCCTGCCTTACGCGTGAATCAACTTGGATAAGAATTTCCTTAAGCGTCTTATTGTCGGTTTGCTCAATCTGGACGGAAAGGGTTCTGTCTAAAGCCAAGCCGGCACCCAGCATTGTGGACATCTGCCGGCAAAACACGGCCAAATCTGTCATCTTCACCTTCTTCTTGAAAATTTCAACATTACCGGACGTGATATCCTTTGGCTTTACCTCCACAGGTGTACGGCCCTGCTCCCGCAGTATCGCAAGGGCTTCCATCTCGTTTTTCGCGCTCAGCTCCCCCTTCAAAATAATACCGTTGGAGCTGACGGCCCGGTATTTATATGTAATTGCATCCATGGTTAATCACCTCCTATACTCCCGCCTGCTTACGAACCATTTCTTGATCCACCGAATACTGGATAAGGCTTGAGGCGCTGATTATGCCGCGCCGGTACAGCTCCATAAGATGCCTGTCCATGGACTGCATGCTGTTACCCTGGTTTGTATGCATTATTGTCTGTATCTGGTGAGTCTTGCCTTCCCGTATCAGGTTGCGTATGGCAGGCACGCCCAGCATAACCTCAAAGGCTGCCACGCGCCCCTTTCCGTCAGCCCTCAGAATGATTTGCTGTGATATGACGGCTTCAAGAACAGCGCTTGTCTGCGTACGAATCTGCTGCTGCTGAGAGGGCGGAAAAACGTCTATTATTCTGTCTATGGTATTAGCCGCTCCGATAGTATGCAGCGTAGATAGAACAAAATGTCCGGTTTCCGCCGCTGTCAAAGCGGTGGATATAGTCTCCAAGTCACGCATCTCGCCCACCAGTATCACATCCGGGTCCTGCCGCAGAGCGGCCCTCAACGCATTGGAAAACTGCACCGTGTCTCTTCCTATCTCCCTCTGATTGATTATGCAATGTCCGTGCTTATGCAGATATTCAACAGGGTCTTCAATCGTGATCACATGCCGGTTAAAATGCCGGTTCATATAGTCAAGCATGGAAGCCAATGTTGTTGACTTGCCGCTGCCGGTAGGCCCTGTCACCAATACAAGTCCTCTCTGTTTTTCGCACAGGGTACGCAGCACATCCGGCAGTCCAAGGGCTTTCATATCAGGAATCTGTCCGGGGATAACCCTGCAAACTATGGCGCAGCTGCCATTTTGGCTGAAGGCGTTAACACGAAATCGCGCTATGTCTCCTAAGGAATATGAAGCGTCCACCTCTCCGGTTTCCCTCATATTTGCGAAATTTCTCTCGTTCAATATGTCTTTGGCGCATTCCAGGGTATCCTCTGCTGTCATTACATATTCGGATATTCGTACCAGCTTGCCGTTTATTCTTGCAATCGGCTGAATGCCTACCGTTATATGAAGGTCGGAAGCGCCTAACTCTGTGATCCGTATTAAAAGCTTGTCAATTGTAGTCATTTACTCCACCTTTACCCCCGCTATACCGAACGAGGAAAACATTAACCTCCTTTGTCGCCGATTAGTCGTTGAAGCGTTCAACCAATCGGCTCGTCGTCGGTAAATGTTTTCGCCGTTCGGTTTAATCAAATCAATCGTCAATGCTGTAGGTTACCCTTACCATTTCCTCCACCGAGGTTATGCCTGAAAGCACCAGCTCAGCACAAGATTCCTGCAACGTTTTCATTCCTTTTTTTCTAGCCGCGGTCTTTACCTCAACGGCTGTTTTACCTTGGATAATCATACTTCTTAACTCATTATCAACAGCCAGAACCTCATGGATTGCTATTCGGCCGCTATAACCTGTTCCTCCGCAGGAATTGCAGCCCTTCGTATCGCGAATCATTGCAGGCTTGTCCAGCTTCATGACCGCTTGCTCCTCCGGCTTGGTTTGCCTCTCATAGCTGCAATTTCCGCAAAGCCTTTTTACTAGCCTTTGAGCTGCTACGCCTATTAAAGCGGAGGCTACCAGGTACAGCTCCACTCCCATATCTATCAAGCGGTAAACAGTGCTTATAGTATCGTTGGTATGGATAGTCGACAGCACCACATGCCCTGTAATGGCAGCCCGGGTTGCGATTTCGGCTGTCTCCGAGTCACGTATCTCGCCAATCATGACTATGTCAGGATCCTGCCGCAGTATGGATCGCAAGCCATTGGCAAAGGTAAGACCTGCCTTTGTATTCACCTGCACCTGATTAATGCCCTCCAGGCGGTATTCAACCGGATCCTCTACGGTTATGACATTTATAGTTGGTTTGTTTAATTCAGCCAATACCGCGTACAGAGTTGTAGTCTTTCCGCTTCCCGTAGGGCCGCTCAGCAATATGATACCTTCGGGAGCCTTGATGATTTTATTAAACCGGGCGATATTGTGAGGCGTAAATCCCAGTTTATCCTTTGTGACCAGAACGCTGGCCTTATCCAGGATACGAAGAACTATTTTTTCTCCGTAAACTGTCGGAAGTATTGACACTCGAAAGTCTATCGGTCGGTTTTCTACCTTAATCTCAATTCTCCCGTCCTGGGGCAGCCGCTTTTCAGCTATATCCAATGAGCTCATTATTTTTACTCTGGCAATCAGGGGCGCCTGGCTGGACTTTGGAGTTGTCATTATTTCCTTCAAATCACCGTCAACCCTGAAACGGATGCCTACAGCGCTTGCATTTGGCTCTATATGTATATCGCTTGCGCGCAGTTGTACCGCTTGGCTGAATACGGAGTTCAATAATCGTACTACCGGGGATCTGGTAACCTCTTCGTCTTCCTCCTCCCGCCCATGCCCCACTTCAAAATCCTGCAGCTGCAGCTCTTCTACAGCCTGCTCGGATATCTCAGAGCTTACATAATAGGAAGCTAGCGCCCGCTTTACATCTGAATAAAAACTCCAAGTAACCTTTAATTCAAGACCGGTATATAATCTGATGTCCTCCTTGGCTATTAAATCAAGGGGATTTCCCATTACCAAATGCAACAAGTTACTCGACGCAGCTATAGAAATACAATTATATTTCTTAGCCATACTCTCACTAATCAGCTTGACGGCTGAGGAGTCAATATCACATGAAGCTAAATCCGTATAGTTAATTCCTCGGCTGTATTCCAGTACGGGTATTAGCTGATCTCTTATTGCTAAGCCTTCTTCAATCAACAAATCTATAAAATCCAAATCTTGATTTCCACTTATTACAGGCCGCGAAGCTAATTTTCTTTTTGCGTAATCAAGCTGTTCCTCAGTTAAAATTCCTAGTTTTAACATAAGACTCTGGTAGTTTTTCCTTGTAACCATCTCTAGAGCCATGAACTGGTTACCCCCTTTATGTAAAGTCTTTTCATTAGAATGCTATAGAAAAATACAAATTAATTAATTTATCGCCAAATAGAGATGCAATAAATGCCGCTATGCACATATATGGACCAAAAGGCAGAGCTTCTCTTGCGTGCAGTTTTTTTCCGATAACCGCCATGATAATGATTCCTGCCAAAGCTACGAAAAAAGACATGAACGCCGTAAGCAACGATTTTAAAGCTCCCAGATACAGACCAATAGCGGCCATCAAATATATGTCGCCTAATCCAAACGCCTCTTCTTTGTAAATGAGGCGGCTTATAAAAAAGATTGCAAAATAAATGGCGAACCCTAATACAGCTCCCGACAAATGCGCTTTTAAAGGCATTTTGGCTACGATAATATAAATGAAGGCAAAAGAGCCGAAAAACAATAGAATTGCATCCATAATAATCATGTGATCATAATCAATCATAGCTACTATTAGAAGCATAGACCAAAAAACCGTATAATATAAAAAGGTGAACGTGAATCCGTTTTGCAAGTATGAAATTATAAATAAAATTCCAGTTATGATTTCAATACAAGGATAACGCAAGGAAATTTTCGCGTTGCAATATCTGCATTTACCCATTAATAACAATTGACTTAGTACAGGTACCAAATCCAAAGGTTGCAAAACAACTCCACAATAAGGACACGTGGATCTTCCTTTTATAAATGAAATGTCCCTTGGCATCCTGTAAATCACAACATTATAAAAGCTTCCAAATACCGTACCTATTACAAACACAAATAAGTTTTCTATCATTTGAATTCCTCAATAGAGCAACGTATGGCGCGACACAATGATACGGAGCAGTGGTAAATCGATCGCGGGTGATTTCAATGCTGTCACGCATAGCACATGCAATATATTTGCTCCTTCGGTATAAACTCCGTTGATGAACGACCGTCCGTTATGATAATATAAAGTACTCCCTTCGTCAATACTTATTGTCAAAGAAAGTTAAGATAGATTATTGAAAATATATGGATTATTTTTAATGATAATTAAAATGAGCTCATTTATCTAGACATATTTACGAGTCAAGTTAAGATGAACACTTGAAAATATATGGATTTTGTCCAAAGGTACTATTGGTTGCAAATAGTGGTATGCTGTTTGGTCTTTAGTAATAGGTGTTTCATCCTGCGCATACGCCTTATCCGGCCCAATGAAGCAGGCCAGGAGTAAAAATGCTGTATAGCGGCTTTCAACTTAAAATAATATTACAAAGAAAAAACCGCGCATAGGCGGTTTTCTCATAGCAGGTTCATCCAGTTTATTTTCTGATATAGAACCCTGACAATATTAACTTTACTGTTTTCATCTGAAACGGTGAAAAAGATAATGTAATTTTCAACCGGCAGTTTCCTTATCCCCTGATCCGATAAATACTTATCAGATACAAGCGGATATTTCAGCGGCATGGATTCCAAACCGTAAATCGCTTTTTCCAGTTTATCCAGCAGCTTAACGGCCAAGTTGGGTTCAAGCAATTCCTCTGAGATATAGCGGCCAATTTCCGTCATTTCGTCGATTGCCTTTTGTGTTACATGAACTCTGTACCGTTTCATACGCCGGCGCCCTCTTTGATTTTCCTGAAAGCTTCCTTCAGCGGCAGCGTCCTTCCGTTTTTCACATCTTCAAGGCCTTCACCAAGCAGCTTATAAAGCTCGTATCGACCCGTCAGCATTTCATAGGTCTCCATGCTCATAACCGCCAAATCTCCTTCACCGTTCTTGGTAATAAAAACAGGTTCGTTATACTGATGGCAAAACTCCGAGATTTCATTGTAGTTGTTCCTCAAAGATGAAGATGGTTTAATCGTTGGCATTAAAGCGCCTCCTTGATTGATGATAGTCATATTATATCGTAATTTTGATAGAACATCAAGGCGGCAACCTATTTTTTTGTGACTTATTGATACTGGTTGATACTACTTCAAGTTTCCTATTATTGCTAATATAGGCCTGATTACTTTAATCTTGATATGGTATGTAATTAATCGTTGCTTCTTCATCCGTTCTTTCAATTTTGAAAATTACCGGGCGTAAGCCATCATTGCAGCTACATATTGCCACGCCGGGCTTTTCAATCCAATCTCCGTAATAAAAAATCTCGCTGCCATGTGATAACGCAAATACATATTGATAAATAGCTTTCCATGCTTCATCACAAAAGCCCTCCGGCTTTGCATAATCGGAATAAAAGACCTGCCCTTCCTTGTGCATGGGGCATTTACCTATGCCTTTGGAACCGTACTCGCTCACTAATTCTTCATCAAAATGTCGCTTTAAAACTGTAATTTTGCATTTTTTCATTATAAAACTTATCCCTCCTTAAACTTTATAACTCCTGCAATTACGTACAATAGTATTCTTGTAAATAGTCAGTTACGGCATGCACAATCTCTTTAGCATGTTCTAATCACTCGACGCTTTTAAAAATTCCTGTGCTCTTTCTAAACGCGCTTTGGATAAATCAATCTTTTCAAGCTGCTCCATAAAATACCCTGCCTTCCTTCATTATGCGTGAATAAAGCGTATCGGTTTTGTATTTATTGAACATATCGGCTGAACGTATAGTATTGCTAATCAGAGTGTCATAGTTCCAGTCTATCTTATCAGACAGGCTGTGTATCAAATGCATAACATCCTCGTTTAAGT
>Ga0153921_1000891_pt1 | contig 14297 bp, 14 predicted proteins | sample TSNJ005MetaG_FD_104691 | JGI IMG/M metagenome (GOLD analysis project Ga0153921, IMG submission 104691) | Attine ant fungus gardens microbial communities from New Jersey, USA - TSNJ005 MetaG | ecosystem: Host-associated > Fungi > Mycelium > Unclassified | place: USA: New Jersey, Brendon T. Byrne... | reverse complement strand
TGGAAAAATGTGATATACTGACTTAAAGTTCAGCCATACCAATATGTTGTAACCTGAACTATGTATAAAAGCCAGAAAGGATAAGCCATGTATGACATACTGGATCTGCATACCCACACGATTGCCAGCGGGCATGCTTACAATACCCTCTATGAGATGATTCACTCCGCTGCCGATAAGGGCCTTGAATTGCTTGGCATAACTGATCATGCTCCCGGCCTTCCCGGTGCCTGCCATGCCTTTCACTTTATCAACTTCAAAGTAATCCCCAGAGAACTTTTTGGGGTGAAAGTACTGATGGGCTGTGAACTGAATATCATTGATTACCGCGGTAAGATCGATCTGGCCCCATATTTTCTGAAAAATCTGGATTATGCCATTGCCAGCATTCATGAACCCTGCTATAAAAGCGGCACTACCGCCGAGAATACGGCCGCATATTTAGGCGCCATGAAAAATCCGGCAGTCCGGATAATCGGACACCCGGATGACGGACGTTTCCCCATTGACTATGACACCCTGACAGCCGCAGCCAAAGAGCACCATGTCCTGCTGGAGGTGAATTCCAGTTCCCTTCATCCGCGGTGCAACCGGCAGAACACCCGGGAAAATTATATCACCATGCTGGAGTGCTGCCGCCATTATCAGACTCCTGTCATCATCGGCAGCGATGCCCATTGTGAGGTTGATGTGGGTAATCACGCCCAGGCCTGGGAGTTACTGGAAGAAATCGATTTTCCATTAGAACTGGTAGTTAATTCTTCACTGCATGAGACCGCGGCTTTCATTCCCACATTAAATCAGCCGTTCTATCTGGGAGGTGCCGGACATGATTAACTTTCTGAATCTCGAATATTTTTTAATTGCCGCTGAAGAGCTGAATTTTACCAAGGCCGCAAAGCGGTTATATATTTCCCAGCAGTCATTGAGCAACCATATCTCGAATATGGAGAAGGAGTTTGGGGTGGTTCTGTTTAACCGGAGCACACCGCTGACTTTAACCTATGCCGGCCGGACCTTAAAAACGCGGGCCCGGCAGATGCTGGATTTAAAAGATGAAACCTACCGCGAGCTAAATGACATCAAGGACTTTTCCACCGGCCAGCTGGTCATCGGTGTATCCCATACCCGGGGCCGGATTATCCTGCCGGAGATTCTGCCGCGCTACAAAGAGCGTTTCCCCAACATCGACCTGCTTCTGGTGGAAGGAAATTCCTCTCAATTGGACAATGAACTGCTTCACGGGGAAGTGGATCTGATTATCGGTATGCTGCCATTCAAAGTTGACGATGTCGAAACCGTCCCGATCTGTGAAGAAGATGTCCTGCTGGCGGTACCCGATGCCGTGCTGGAAAAAGAATATCCCGGACGCCTGCCGGAAATCAAGGCCCAGTTATCCAACCATGTTGATATCTCGCTGTTGAAGAACTGCCCGTTCCTGCTGATTAATAAAGGAAACCGGGTTCGCACCATTGCCGATGATATCTTTGAAGAGTCTCATATGACCCCGAAGATCATCCTGGAGACGGAAAATATCGAAACCGTTCTGGCACTGGCCACCAAAGGGATGGGAATTACGTTCTATCCCCGGATGTTCATCTCCAGTCACGAAAGTTTCCGCCAGATGTTCCATGAAAAAAATCTGGAAAAGTCAGCCATCAGCTTCTACTCACTGGATTACGCCAAAGCCCACGGAGTCCTGGCAATTGGTTATCACAAAGGCCATTATATGTCGCAGGCGACCAAAGAATTCATTCGAATTGCAAAAGAGACTATCTGATCACTTGGATAGTCTCTTCTTGACATTTTCCGCAAAATGTATTATCATACAAATAGTAACTATTACTATTTTAAATGATGAACTTTGGAGGAACGCAGTATGAAAACATTGAAATATAGCCGTCAGCGGGAATCGATCAAAAACAGCCTGATGGCCCGGCGTGATCATCCTACTGCCGACATGCTGTATACCAGCATTCGCAAAGTATATCCCAATATCAGTCTGGGAACGGTATATCGGAACTTAAATCTGTTAGTGGATCTGGGTGAAATTCAAAAACTTTCCTGCGGTGACGGAAAGGATCGTTTCGATGCCGATAATACCCCTCACTACCATTTTGTCTGCCGTACCTGTGGTTCAGTTCTGGACCTTCCGATGGAAGCCTTTGACGAACTGGAACAAAAAGCAGCGCAGTGCCTGGGCGGCCGGGTTGACAGTCATACCATATATTTTTATGGAGATTGTCCGTCCTGTCTGAAAACTGATGATACTGATAATTTTTCTTAAAAAAAGATTGACAGGGAAACTTTTATATGATATTCTAATATCAGTAACAATTACTATTATTAAAAAAGGAGTGCATGATATGAAAAAATGGGTTTGTTCTGTATGTGGTTATGTTCATGAAGGAGATACTCCTCCGGAGTCCTGTCCGGTATGTAAGGTTCCGGCATCTAAATTTGAGGAGCAAAGCGGTGAGATGGTCTGGGCGGCCGAGCATGTAGTCGGTGTTGCACAGGGTGTTTCCGAAGATATTATCAAGGATTTAAGAGCTAACTTTGAAGGTGAGTGTTCCGAGGTTGGTATGTATCTGGCGATGGCCAGAGTTGCTCATCGGGAAGGTTATCCGGAAGTTGGTTTATACTATGAAAGAGCTGCCTTGGAAGAGGCTGAACACGCTGCGAAGTTTGCGGAATTGCTGGGTGAATGCATTACCAACAGCACGAAGAAAAATCTGGAACTGCGGGTTGCTGCGGAGAATGGCGCTACTGCCGGTAAGGTTGATCTGGCGAAACGGGCGAAGGCTGCTAACCTGGATGCGATTCATGATACGGTTCATGAGATGGCAAGGGATGAAGCGAGACATGGCCGGGCATTTGAAGGTCTGTTAAAAAGATATTTTGGCTAATGGCTGCCGCCGGTTTAAATGCAATTCCTTTTATTTAACAAGGGATTAAGAGGGGAGTGGATGAGAAATCATCTGCTCTCTGTTTTATTGAGATTGTCATAGAATGTCAAAAGGGCTATAACACACAGAGTATCATAGCCCTTTGGCTGTTTTGTGGATTAAGAATTCAGCAGTTCCAGAACCCATTGGGGTGCCAGCTGAGGCAGGGGCTGATTATTGGCTCGGGCCTCCTTGTATGCCGCAATGGTTGCTTTCCGATTTTCTTCATAAGCGCACTTCTTCTCTGCCTCATTCAATACCGTTTCTATGTACTGACGGGGGATGACGCACACCCCATCAGAATCACCCATCACCAGATCACCGGGCTCTACTTTAACACCGCCGCACATGATGGACACATTGATACCTCCCATTTCCTTTTTGATGGGTCCCCGGGGCATGAAACCACGGCTGTATACCGGGAAATCCAGTTCCACATTGCCGTCACGGTCACGGCTATAGCCATCGATGACGATGCCTTCAAAACCGGCAGCCTGACAGGAACCCATGATGAGATCTCCCACATAGGAACGCTGCTCATATTTCTTGCCGTCGATGACCATCACATAGCCATCGCCGGGCTGGGCATAGCATGCCACATGGACGGGGAAATTGTCCCCATCCCTGGCATCAACAGTAAAAGCCGTGCCAATCACTGTCATTCCCTGCGCCACGGGCATGATCTGTGCGTCCATGCAGCCATCGTTCAGGATATCCAGTCCGGAGGTCTTTGCTCCATCCAGAAGCATGGCGACACATAATTTTTTGCAGCGCTGAATGACTTCATCCGGCAACAGGGGTGCACCTGGATTTATCATAATTTCACAACCTCTCTAATATTGTTTGATTTTCTCTTGTGCTTTTCCTCAAAGTTCACCTAAGCTGCTTTTTAGGAATGCTTTCATACTCTACTTGACCATGGCCTTATACAGCCCCTTGGTAAAGCCACGCAGGCTGGCCAGACGGTCGACAATCTGCTGATTGTTCAGGTGCTTCGACATGTCATAACGGTCGTTATGCACCAGTTTTTCCAGCCGTTCGCGCCAGCTGCCCTTCGGAAGACCATTTGCAGCGTCGGGATAGCCGATGGGAATTAGCGTGTGCAAAATCAGCGGTTCGGGAATACCGAGGATCTCTTTGAAGGGGCCTTGTGTGTGGATGCTCATCCATTGAGAGGTCAGACCCAGAGATTGGGCAGCCAAATGAATCAGCATGGAGGTGTTGGAAAGGCCGTCGGTCAGATGTGTCTGATCCAGGCCCATAGTATGACCGCCCAAAACCGTGCCCCATTGCTTACGGCCGTCGCCAACCACAGCAATGATGACGGGGGCCTGACTCCACAGCTTACGGGACTGCTTAATTTTCAAACCCTCCACGGGATCTTCACAATCCACTACATATCCGGGATGGCGAAGCTCGGGGCACCGGGTCTGTTCCATCCACCACATAAGATCCATGTCGATGGCACAATAGGTGTCAAACAACTGCTTGCGCACTTTCGGAGAGCGGATCACAATAAAGCTCCAAGGTTGGGAGTTCGCTCCAGAGGGGGCCCAGCGGGCCACCTCCAGGATTTTTTCTACCAGTTCGCCGGAAACAGGCTCAGAGCTGAAATTCCGGCAGGTGTGGCGATGCTTTGCAATGTTCAACAGCACCTCATAGCGGGCCTCCATGTTAGAATCACTCATAGAATTGCTCCTTTCGGATATTAGAGATCAACGTAGATAATCGACATACTGCATGACAGTATCATAGTACTCTTGATTAATGGCCTGATACTCGTCACCCAGTTTGATATCCAGCATGACTTTGGTGTTAGCGGCATACTCCTGGAATTCGGGAGTCTCAACAGCCACTGCGAAAGCCTCAATCAGACGGTCAACAACTTCCGGCGGGGTGCCAGGAGGAGCCACGATGCCGCGGCGCATGGTCAGGCAGGGGAAATCATACCCCAGTTCCTTAATGGTGGGCACGTCGGGAGCGGCCTCATAACGCTCATCGGCCAGAACAGCCAAAACTTCAATCTCTGCTGAATTATTCAGCAGGGTATCGATGGCAACGACGGTTATGGTTGTGTCACCATTCATAACGGCTAGACCGCAGGGAGCGGAACCGTTGTAGGGAACTTCGTCATACTCAATACCCAGAGCATCCTTCATGATCATGCTCTGCAGATACTGGGCGCCGCCCAGACCGGAGTTGGCGTTGGAGACCTTTTGAGTCCTGGTGGCAGCAATCAGATCGTCGATGGACTCAATATCAGAACCCTTCTTCACGCCGACGGCATAAGGAGTGACATCGAAAGATATGATGTGCTCAAAATCAGGGATATGATACTCGCAGTCTTTGGATATCTCGGTAACAGTGGTCAGGGGAGAGGAGTGAGCCAGCAGAGCGTAGCCGTCCGGATTCGCGTTCCAGAGCTGTGTGGCAGCAATCTTGCCGCCGGAGCCAGGAGCGCTGTCGCAGACGATGGCCACGCCCAATTCCTGCTGCAGCCAGGGCTGCAGGGTGCGGACGAACAGGTCGGTGCCGCTGCCGGCTTCGGACTGGTTCACGATATGGATGGGCTTAGCGGGGATCCAGCCGGTAGTCTCTTCAGCAGTGGTATCTTCGGTAGTATCCACAGTGGTAGCTTCCGTGTCAGTGGATGTCTTGTCGGTGGTGTCGGTCTTCTGCTTACCGCCGCCGCAGGCGGCCAGAGACAAAACCATCATGAAAACCAGCAGCAGAGACCAAATTCGCTTTACATTCTTTTTCATTGTGATTCTCCTTTGTCAATATTTATTTTGCAAAACAGGCTTTTTGCTTATTTACATTACTTGGATTTCTCCTGTTTGTATTTCTTTACGAAGGGAGATGCAGTTACAACGATCAGCATGATCAACAGGCCAAGCGTGATAGGGCGGGTATACATAAAGGACAGGTTCCCGTAAATGATGTGGGAGCGCATCAGGTTTGTTTCCGCAGTGGGACCCAGGATCAGGCCCAGCACGAAGCACACCAGGGGATACTTTGCCTTTTTTAGGAAATAGCCAATAATAGCAAAGAAAATCATCAGGAACACGTCAAACAAATAGCCACGGCTGCTATAGGCACCAATACAGCACAGGATCGTGATGGCGGGCACCAGGATCTGATAAGGAACTATGGTGACCTTGGCAAAGAACTTCAGCAAAGGCAGACCAATGATAACAAGGGCGAAGCAAGTGAAGATCAGCCCCCAGAAGAAGGTGTACAAGGTGCCGGAGGACTCGGTAAACAGCCGGGGACCAGGGATGATATTGTGGATCATCAGCAGACCCATCAGCACGGCGGCAGTGGGACTGCCGGGGATGCCAAATGCCAGAGTGGGGATGATGGCAGTGCCGATGGTAGCATTGTTAGCTGCTTCGGGAGCGATAACGCCTTTGATGTTGCCGGTGCCGAAGGTCTCCTTGTCTTCTGCGCCGTTTTGAGCGGTGGTATAGGCCAGCATGCAGGCTGCGCTGCCGCCCGCACCGGGCGTGATACCCAACACGATGCCCAGAACGGTGCTCTGCAAGGTGATGCGCCAGTATTTGAAGACTGCCTTCACGCCGTCCATCAGGCTGCCAGTAAGCTTGGTATCTCCGGCAATGGTACGAGCCTCCTCGGCAAGAACAATAGCCTGCGAGAGACCGAACATACCCACTGCAACAACCATAAACTCCACGCCGTCCATCAGATAGACGCTGCCAAAGGTGAAGCGGTCGTAGCCGGTAATGGCATCATAGCCAATACAGGCCACGGCCAGCCCGAAGAAGCCACTGAGCACCCCCTTGGCCAGGGATTCGCCGGAAGAGGCCGCGATGACGCCCAAACCCACCATGGCCATCATAAACTGCTCCGGTGCGCCGAAAAACAGCACCAGTTTGGAAATTAGCTGTGTGAACAGCAGCAGACAGAGGGAAGAGAAAAATCCACCGACGGCAGAAGCTGTCATAGACGCACCCAGCGCTTCATAGCCACGGCCCTTCCGGGAAAGAGGATAGCCATCAAAGCAGGTAGCGGTGTTGGTAGGCGTGCCGGGGATGCCCAGTAACACCGCGGTGATGGAGCCACCATATATGGCCCCCTGATAGATACCGGCAGCCAGCAGGAGTGCTTTCGCTGGCTCCATACCAAAAGTCAGGGGGATCAAAACAGCGATTCCTGTGGTAGCACCCAGACCGGGCAGCGCGCCGATAACGATGCCTACAAAAGTACCGACGAACATATAGAGTAGGTTGATGGGAGCAAGGGCACTCAACAGGCCCTGAAACATTTCTGTCATGATGTCAGCCTCCTTCGCTTAAAATAGTTTATTGAGCAGCAGCCCGGTGGGCAGGAAGATATACAGCAGCTTTACGAAGCAGTAGTATATACCGAGTGATGCAATGGCAACTCCGATACTGAAGGCGAGCATGTGCTCATATTTAAAGTACCAAGCGGTCAAGATCGCGAAAATGATGGATGAAATGATGTAGCCCAGCAGATACATAACAATGATGTAGCCAATGATTAAACCGCAAATAACCAGAAAGTTTTTGCGGTTTTCAAAGGGCTGCACGGGTTTGTAATCAGCACCCTTGGAGGCTTTTATCGTTTGGACAATTACGAAAATACCAGCAGCCGCCACAATGCAAAATACGAAGATGGGATACTTTATAGCATCCATAGGCAGGTCAAAACCATCAATTGCCATGGCTGCCACAAAAAACATGATGAATGCTGCCATAATCGCTTCCAGATAAGAATTTTTTTTCTCTTTCATTGTAGTCCTCCTTGGAATGCTTACAGTAGTTCGGTAGAAACAACCGGGAAAAATCGGGCAAAGCTCTCTGCGTACTTATAATCCTGGAAACCGGAAAGGCGGCGTGCGTGGTTGCCACGCATAAAGGCACGCTGAGTGTAGTATTCGATCAGATGGGACTGAGCCTTAAAGCACTTCATGGCAGCTACCTTCTGTTCATAGACATCCGTGATGTCAATGAACAGACCGGGCACATAGTGGCTCAGCTCTGTCTGATGAGGCTCAAAACCAAATAGCTGTATCTGGCGGGTAGTTTTGGTTCCTTCCATGCGAACGCCGTTGGAGTTGGACATGACACTGCAGCGGAAAGTCAGATCGCTGACAGTATTATGGTCGGGGTTCAACACATCGAATTTGTCATGGGTCAGGATGTAATCCGGAGCCACTTCGCGGATCTTGCGGACCATGCGCTCTTCCAGCTCATGGGTCACCACCAGGGGATAATCTTCAAAATCCCAGAACTCGATGTTCTTTACACTCAGAATTCCGGCAGCCTCCATGGTTTCGGCCTTGCGGGTAGCTTTCACTGTCTCGGCGGTGGCATCAGTTTTTTTCCAAAGGTCATTGGATTCGCCGCGCACGCCAAAGCTGAGAACAACCACATGGACCTCGGCGCCTTCTTTGACGTACTTGGCAATGGTCCCACCACTTCTCCAGACATAGTCTGCGGCGTGGGCAGAGATGACCAACAGCTTCTTTCCTTGAATCATAGACAACTCTCCTTAATCTTTCTTCAGTAACCAGCGGGGATTCTTGACAGCCATGGTATGGATCTCTTCTTCGGTAAAGCCCTTTTCCAGAAGTTTCTCGGCGAATTCCTGCATGCCTTCATCGGGATACCTGGCAGTTTTCTGGCCAAGGTCGGTTGCGAGGATCACATGCTTAGGGCCAACGGCACGAATCTGCTCTTGAATGGTTTCGAAATCACATTTGCCAGTAGCAAAAGTGGTGTAGCAATGCTCAATGTAAGCACCATAGGAGATCAGTTCTTTCTGCTCCTCAACGGTATAAAACGTATTGGGATACGTCGCATGCGTGACGACGATACGCTTGACACCGCGAGCCTTGGCTTCCTTCACCAGCAGGAAAGCTTCCTCATGAGAAACATGGCTGGTGGCCAGGATGATGTCATACTTGGCGATGATATCCAACACCTGCAGGGTATCGTCTGTCAGCTTGCCGTCTTTCAGGATGGAAATGGTGGGATTGTTGATCCCCTCCTCCCGCAGCTTGAGGAGGATCTTGCCCCAGTAGGGAAGCACCTTGGCCTTGCCGCCAAAGATGTAATCCTGTTCATTTTCGCTGTCGCAGGTAGGGAACCAGACCAGCTTGATGCCGGAACGGCAGGCCATCTCTACCGCGGCGGGGTTAATACCGCCCACAGAGCTGTTGAGAGAGAGGGTACCGATGGCATCGCACTCGGGATAAAGTTCGTTGATCAGCTGTGCGCGCTCGGAGGTGCAGAAGTAGTGGGACTTGATCGCATAACCGCCCATGCCGGAGGCTATGATTCTCTGCGCCATTTCGATGTCGTTCATTCGACGAGGCAGAACATCGGGGGCAGAATGCACATGGAGGTCATATGCGCCTTTCATCAGGTTTTTCATGTTGTACATCAATCTCCTTTACATATTTTTCCAGATTTGGTGTAGCTATTAAGATAATCAAGAATGTTGATCAATATTGTTTACCTTGCATTAAACGATAACAAAAAAACAAGCACTTGTCAAGAATTTTTTGCTGCATTTTGAAAATCTTTCCTAAAAACACTTGACAGAGGCGTTTTTTTCTGTAAAAATAGTTTTATGTTGCAATTCAAAATTGTTAAACAATTTAAGGGAAGTATTTACATTGTATACGGTTAAAATCTGAGGAGGTTATCATGAAAAACGGAACTTTTCGTACGATATGCAGCCTGTGCCATTGCTCCTGCGGCATTGTTGCAGAACTTAAAGATGGCCGGCTAAAGCGTCTTAACGGAGATGAAGAAAATCCTGCAAACCGTGGCTATCTTTGTCCGAAAGCTGCCTCAATTGAGGAACTGAGCTGCTCTCCGGACCGATTGACGATGCCACTGAAAAAGGTGAACGGCGTCTTTCAGGAAGTTTCATGGGAAGAAGCGTTCGACTACGCGGCGCAGCGGCTAAAAGAAATTTTGGGCGAACATGGCCCTGACGGCCTGATGCGCTGCTCCGGCGCACCCGTCAGCTATGACGCACGGGACGGTTTCAACTATCTGATGCGTCTGTGCAGATCTGCCAATGCCACCGGCTCTTCCACTTATTGCATGGTTCCTCGGGTCACAGCTTTTGCCAATATGATGGGAGGCAAGCCAGAGCCAGATTTTGATCATGCCGATTTCATTATCCTCTGGGGCTGCAATCCTCAAGCCACCAACCGCCTTGGAGGTTACTGCGCCTTTGACGGCATCAGCAATGTTCTGGATCGTGCCCGAGCGCGTGGTGCGCAGATAGTTTTTATTGATCCGGTAAAAAACGAAACCATTTGCGAGGGAGATGAGTGGATCCAGATCTTCCCTGGCACAGATGTGGTATTGGGCCTTGCGCTATTGCGCCAAATCATCAATGGGGACCTTTATGACCATGTCTTTGTGGATAATTATACGGTGGGTTTTGAGGAACTTCGTGCTCATGTGCAGCCTTATACGCCGGAGTATACTCAGGAGAAGACCGGCATCCCCGCAGAAGCCGTCGTTTCGTTGGCTGAGCGCTTTGCACGCAGCCAACAGGCCACCATTTGTGAGGGGAACGGTCTGGATATGTATTGCAATACGGTCTATACCGTACAGACCGTGGCTGCATTGTTGAGTATCACCGGCCGTGTCGATGTACCGGGCGGTGTGGTATTCCTACCCTTTGTTCCCCAGTCGCCAATGAATAACCTAAGTCCGGCTAGTATGGCATTGAAACCCAGATACCCTCTTTTCCGTGACGTGCCTTTCCCTGCCGTCAAAGAGGCCCTGCTCAGTAATGATCCCAGGCGGCCCAGAGCCATGATTGTCCATCATGCCAATCCCGTCCTCATCAATGCCAATAGCAACCGCACCAGAGAAGCTATGAAAAAGCTGGATTTCCTGATGGTGTGCGACGTTTTTATGACCGCCACAGCCGAACTGGCAGACTTGGTGCTACCGGCAAAAAATGGTTTTGAGAGCTATGGATATAAGTCATATGTAAGCTTTGACCGGTGCTTTCTTGCCTTTGCGCAGCCGCTGTTCGAAGCGCCTGGACAGGCAAGATCTGTGTTCGAAATGGAATACGAGATTGGTAAGCGCATGGGCTTTGAAAATCAATATCCCTTTAAGGATGAGGTCAGCTGGATAAATTTTGCTCTGGAACCCTCTGGCGTGTCCTTTGAAGAACTGCGAGACAAGCAGCTGATCTTCTTTGACAAGCCTATCGTCTATGAAAAGTACAAGCAGAAAGGATTCCAGACGCCCAGCAAAAAGATAGAGCTGTTTTCCTCCCGTCTGGAAAGCTGCGGATATTCGCCCCTGCCCCTACCGCTGCCTGGAGGTGGCCCGAAGCTGGAAGAACAGGCAGAGAAATATCCGTTGTATATCATCAATTACCGCCCCGGAGCATTTGTTCACACCAAACTGCACAACATAACTGCTGCCACTGGCCGCCATCCTATGCCAAGGGTTTGGATTCGGCCGGAGGACGCGGAGGCTTACGGGGTTCAGGAGGGAGATACTGTCACAGTGGAGACAGCGGTCGGCCGCGGAGAGTTCTGCGCCCAATTGCGGGACACTCCCTATGCAGGAATGATTATGTTAGAGTTTGGGTGGGGCAATCCCACCGACCATGGTACAGATTTGAACAGCATAACTTCGGACGCCTGCGGTGATCCCATTTCCGGCGGTTCACCGAATCGTCTGTACCGCGGCCGGATCTGCGGCATCATGGGGAATCCCCAATGAAAATATAGTAGATATGATAGAGCTTTGGGAACACGGAATCGTTTCGGTATAAAATATATGCCTTAGAAATCTGATATTTCATCCGATTTTTGTATTATTTCATAAGGAAAAATGATATAATAAGCTTATCTCAATTTAACCATATTTATCTATAGGAGGGATTTTACATGTCAACATCAAAGTATGCAGGTACAAAAACGGAACAGAATTTATTGGAAGCATTTGCCGGCGAATCCATGGCTCGCAATAAATACACCTACTATGCTTCCGTCGCCAAAAAAGCCGGATATGAGCAAATGGCGGCACTGTATCTGGAGACCGCCGAGCAGGAAAAAGAACATGCCAAGTTATGGTTCAAGGCATTGGCCGGCATCGGTACTCCGGAAGAGAATCTGGTCGCGGCTGCGGCCGGTGAACACGATGAATGGACGGAGATGTATCAGCGGATGGCCAAGGATGCCGAGGCTGACGGATTCTCGGAACTGGCTGAGAACTTCCGCAAGGTCGCTGAGGTTGAGGCGGCCCATGAGAAGCGGTATTTGAAGCTGTTGGAGCATCTGCGCAATGACGGTACTTTTAAGGGAGATGCACCGCTTGGATGGAAGTGCCGCAATTGCGGTTATATCCACGAAGGTGATGAGGCGCCAGAAGTGTGCCCGGCATGTGCCCACCCGAAGGCTCATTTTGAAAGAAAAGCAGAGAATTATTAAAAAATTACCGAGCACAAAAAAGAGTCCGAAGCATATTTTACACATGCTTCGGACTTTTATCTATTCTGGAATAATTCCCAGTTTTCTCAGCTTTTTATCAATATCCGGCTTCGTGATCACACCGTTTTCAATTTCTATCGCCCGCTTTTTTTCATAAGCAAGCTTTTTCTCAGTTCCTTCCACAATCTCATCAATTAGATATGGCGGAATCACCACTACACCATTATCATCGCCCACGATATAATCTCCGGGAATTACCGGAACTCCGGCACAACTGATTGGCATATTGATTTCACCCGGGCCATCTTTATCCCCTACTGCCGGAGTTGCACCTTTCGCAAATACAGGCATCCGCTTCTCCTTCAATTCGCCAATATCACGAATGTATCCATCAATGACAATACCGCCAATGCCCTTTTTAAATGCAGCCGACCCCATCAGGTCCCCCATCAGGCTGTAATTGGAGCACCCGCAAGTATCTACGACAATGATATCCCCCGGCTCCGCCAGTCCGATCGCCTTATGTAACATCAGATTATCCCCCGGACGCATCCGGACAGTAATTGCCGGGCCGGCAATCTTGATCCCTTCCACTACCGGCTTAACCTCCGGATTCATGGTATTAAACTTATTTAACCCATCACTGAGTGCCGGTGTGCCATACACCTTAAGCTTCTCAAAAATACCGCGATCCTTTGGCCGCTGAATATCATTGCCGATACAAAAGCCTATTTTGCCGGAATAGTTTTTTTCCATGATATGCCCTTTCTTTTCATCTCAAACATAATAATGACAACGGCAACGGCAAGTCCGGCGGCATTAGCAATCAACGGTTTTGGCAAAAACAGCAGAACCCCACAAGGGAATAACATCATTCTGGTTATGATGGACAGATTGGTTCCGCCCCATCCATTCAAGGACATTGCCACAATTCCGCAGCCAATCAGAGCCGTAACTAACGCAAACAATATTGCTCCGGTGCTGCCAATCATCAACAATTCATAGTTATAAGCAAACACAAAGGGAACAATAAATCCCGCCGCCGCCAGTTTCATAGCATCCAGCCCCGTTTCCCATATTCCCGATTCCGCAATTCCCGCCGCCGCAAAGGTTGATAGCGCCACTGGCGGCGTAATCGTCGAAAGTGCGCCAAAATAGAGGATAAACAGATGAGCAGCCATCGGTGTTACTCCCATCTTGACAATCGCCGGTGCAACCAGGACTGCCAGGACCATATAAGCCGCACTGGTCGGAAGCCCCATCCCCAGCAACAGACTGGTCAACATCGCCAGAATCAACGCAATCATTAAATTTCCATTGGCAAGTCCGGTAATGATACCACTGATTTTAAGTCCCAGCCCCGTCAGGTTGATAACATCCATGATCACTCCCGCCGTAATACATGCCGCCGCAATCGGAGCAATACCAGCTACCGCACTCTTAAAGGAATCGATTAATTTGGGCAGCGTCATGTTTACCCTGTTTTTAATAAAACCGACCGCCAACGTGGCAATGATTGCATAAAATGCTGACTTCTTGGCACTGTATCCATTCATCATTAAGGCAATTAATACCACCAACGGTGCAAAGAATAACCAACCCTCTTTTAGCACCTGAAAGAAGTTCTTAATCTGGCTGGCATCTGCCGCCGGTATATTTTCTTTCCGTGCTGTTAAATACACCGAAATGGACAAGGTAGCATAATATAAAATGGAAGGAATCAAAGCCGCCAGTGCAATCTTACTGTACTCAATTCCCGTCAGCTCACTCATCAGAAATGCAACCGCCCCCATAACCGGCGGCATGATCTGTCCACCGCTGGAAGCCACTGCCTCTACTGCACCTGCCATACTGGGACGGTATCCCACTTTTTTCATTAAGGG
>Ga0153921_1000885_pt1 | contig 14344 bp, 10 predicted proteins | sample TSNJ005MetaG_FD_104691 | JGI IMG/M metagenome (GOLD analysis project Ga0153921, IMG submission 104691) | Attine ant fungus gardens microbial communities from New Jersey, USA - TSNJ005 MetaG | ecosystem: Host-associated > Fungi > Mycelium > Unclassified | place: USA: New Jersey, Brendon T. Byrne... | reverse complement strand
CGCAACGTAGGACATGGCACTGACTGGAGACGGTGCGGGGAAGAAGATTCCGTTGAGATAGATCCATGAGGTTGCGACGGCACCGGCGATCAGTGCTGCGATTGTCACGGCGGTGGCTGCGCGCTCGCGGAAGAGGAGCATCACGGCGCCGATGCTGATGACGACGTATGGGCTCACCCAGAAATAGACGACCAGAGTTGACACTGCGTTATAGATGGAAGGAAGTGGGCCCGTGGCGCCGATCACCAAAGTGCAAATGCCGAAGAGGCCACCGAGAATGATCAGCAGGATTGCGGAAACAGGGCTGTGAAATCGGGAGTGTATGCGTGTGAACCTTTGTGGTAGAAGCTTTTCGGCTGACAGAGTGGCGACGAAGCGGGATCCGTAGTTGACGAATCCGATCAGTGCGGCGAAGGTCGCTACGGCGACAACGAGGTCCGTCATTTGTCCCATTGCGGTCGGTAAGCCCGCATTCTCGGCCAGGGCGGCGGGGGATGATGTGCCGGAGAGGATTTGGTCGGACGTCTCCGTGATTCCTGGTGCCTGTAGGAAGGTTGCGATCACGTACAAGGTTCCAAGCACGATGGGGACACTCATCACGGCGGCCGGCACATTCTTCTTCGGGTCGCGGGTCTCCGTGGCCAGGGCCGCGCTCCCCTCGAAACCGACCAGGAACGCAGTTCCGGATGCGATGCCGGCCACGATCCCGCTGACGGACGCGCCCTGAAGAGTCAGTTGTTCCTGCAGATGTAGACCAGTGTGAATCGCACTCGCCCCGGTAATGGCCAGCAACAGTGGAAGACAAATCGCAGTGAGTAGGACCGCGATTACGATCGAAACATCTAGGCCGCGACAGGTGATCGCCGCGACAATTGCTGCGGAGGCGAGGTAGATCGCGATTTGTGCAGGGCGATCGAGGCCGCCGTCGATGCCGATAGATTGCAGGAAGCTACCGCTGTACGCGCCGATGACCAGCAAAATGCTTGCGACCATCGCCAGATACCCGAGGAACAACGAGGCTGCGATCAGTGACTGTGCCCATCGCCCGAATACTTCGCCGGCGTAGGAGTAGAGCGATCCGGAGGCGACATACCGGCTAGCGAAGACGGTTACTGCTCTGCCGACGCAGATGACTGTCAGCGCTGCGAGCAGAGCAGCGACCCAACCACCGAGTCCTGCGTTGAGTACCAGCAGCATTGGAAACGACGCCATGCCGACGGCAGGGATCATTGACGAGATGGCCAGCGAGGTCAGTTGAAGGCGGCTGAGATGGCCGGATTCAAGGTTGATGGACTCCGTATCAGTCTGTGCTACAGCATTATTCGACGAGTGATTCATAAGTGCGTCCTTGAATTTGTGCACTGTCGAGTGCGGGCAGGGGCTATATGCCGGGATCGGCCGCGATCGCGCGTGTGAGGATCGGGATAGCCCTCAGGAGATGGTGATGTCAGTCACATGACTGAGTCGATCGACTGAGATTAGCTTCGCCCTTGCTGTTCGTCAATGAGTTCCGGGAAATTCCTTGAATGCAGCTGCGGGATTCGGATGATGACGGGCACGACTGCGGCCCGGCGCTGTCGATTGCAACGCCGGGCGGGAAACGGGAAAACTCTAGTGGGGCGGGTGGATCGAATCGATGATGCCGACGATTGCGGACGAGATGGCGTCGAGTTCGGGTGCGCTCACTCCGGTCGCGCCAGTTGCGAGATTTTGCATGTAGATTCCGTCGATTGCGCCGATCGTGTAGCGGGCGAGCAGTGTGGCGTCGCTGCCGGCGATGTCGGTTGCGTGCCGAAGCTCATCGGCGAAGGCGGATATGTACGTCGTGTAGCTGGCTCTGGCGAGTTCGGCCTTGTCCGGATTGCGCAGCGCCCACAGCAGCAGTTCGTATTGGGCGATCGGGACGTCCCGATCGGCGTGGAGAAGATCTTGGAAGCGTTCGAGCAATGAACGGATGATCTCTTGACGTGTCCAGCCAGTTGTCGGTACCAGGCGTGATCCCGCTGTGGTGGCACGAAACATGTCGTCCACGGCGGTATAGATCTCTCCTTTGCCGTCGAAACTGTAGTGCAACGCAGCGAGGTTGACTCCGGCTTCGTCGGCGATGCGGCGGGTGGTCGCCGCGGCCAGTCCGTCGCGAATGATGACTCGGGCGGCGGCCTTGACGATCGCAGTCCGCCGCTCGGATGCTGTCAGATACGCCATTCGCTTTACCGTTCACCTTCTCGTTGTCGTGGGACTCCAGGGGTCGAGCGTATCGATGTCACTCAGCGTGCGTGACACCCTGGTCGATCCTTTATCTGCCCGGTGCGTTCCGGGTGCGTCGTTGCCGCTCTTCGGGATCTCTTGCAGTTTGCCTATTGACGCTAGCTCCGATCCGCCATAATCTCAGTCACATGAGTTAGTCATGTGACTGACTTCATTGCTCGACTATAGCGCTTGGCAGATCACACCAGGGCGAGAGCTGCGACATCGCACAAAACCGCGTCTCTCTGACGCGCAACCAAATCGCTTGCCCCATGCCCCGAAACTGGAGGGACCACCCCATGACCGACATCCGAGAGCGGGTGGATACAGATCCACCGCGACCCGATGAATCCCATACCCGGTGTGCGCCCGACGTCGCCGTCACGATGGAGTTCGACCCACCCCCGTTGGTACGAGCTGTCATGACCCGCCTGCGCGTTGCTCTCGATTCCGACTCAGGCAGGAAAGCTCTCGAGGCAATGCCCCCCGAGGTCGACCTGCAGTCGACCAGTGATCCGCAAAGCGCGCGATTGACTCGAACAGCAACCGGCGTGCACGTCAGTAGCCCCGAGGGGTCGACAGTTCCTGTTGTCGGAATCAGCGTCGACGAACTGGCGATATCCGAGGACGAGCCCCTGGCGGGCACTGCGAATGTTGCCGCGTTAACCCCTCTTATCGAACCAGAGCCACCGACGCTGGACATCGCAGCGTGTGAATTCTGGGAGAAAGCTTCGGGCCTGCCTGGAATGCCCGGATTGTCATTGGCTGCTCTCGACACGGGCGCAGCCGTGCACGTGGGGCCGACAACGGATGCGTATGAAATTCACGGGCTCGAGATGGATCTACGTCGACTGCTAGCGGGTTTCGAGTTGTTCGTCTATTCCCTGCGCGCAGGGAAGTTCTACATCAAAGGCACGAACCGACAATTGTCGGTCGTCGCGGGAGCATCAATGAAGGCGGTCCTCCATGTCTGACACGACGAACCTCGGTGAATGGATCGGCAACAATTCCGTTCGCACGATTCGCGCACAAACTGTGACGTTGGATGGTGCCTTGGTCGGAAAACATCTGTCACCCAAAAAGTTTGAGTCCGGAGCGCAATCGGGCTGGGGATTCGCTGATATCGCCCTCGCAGTCGATCTCGGGAACACCGCTCAGCTCGGATTCGATTTCGGTGATTGGCGCGGTGAGATGCACGACGTCTTCCTTCGTCCCGACCTTACGACTCTGTCAACCGACGCATCACTACCAGGTCTCGCCACGGTGATGTGTGATCTGGTCGATCAACACGGGGCACCGCTTCCGGTGTGTTCGCGATCCACGCTCGCACGTGTGGTCAAAGAGCTTGCCGAGCTTGGATTTACAGGTAAGGCGGCCGTGGAGATCGAGGCCACGCTGTTCGAAGAGTCGATCGAGCAGGCCCGCGAACAGCGTTTCACGAACCTGCATCCACTCGGCGGTACCCAGGGCGCGATCTACCTGTTGAGCAGATCACGGGACTACACGACGCTCATGGACGCAATAGCTGACCGCATCGAACGGGCCGGAATCCCTTGGGAAGGCTGGGCAGACGAGTCCGCGCACGGCCAAATCGAAGTAAATCTCCCACCGACCGACATTCTCACCGCAGCGGACTGGTACGTACGAACGAAGCAGATCATGCGGGAAGTCGCCTACGAGCACGGTCGCACCATCACCTTCATGGCTCGGTGGTCGCCGGACCAGTTCGGGCAGGGCGCTCACATCAACCTTTCGCTTCAACAGGACGGACGGAACGCCTTCTTCGATGAAGTTGAGCCCTCGCGCCCGTCGGAGACGATGCGGAACTTCATCGGTGGCGTCCTCGACACAATGGCGGCGGCCAGTTCTTTCCAGTATCCGACCGTGAACTCATACCGCAGAATCGCAGAATTCGACGGACCTCCCACCACCGTCACGTGGGGTGTTGACAACAAGAGTGCGGCCGTTCGAGCCGTCTGCACGACCGAGAAGCTCTCTCGTGTCGAGTATCGCGTCCCGTCGGCGGACGTGAACATCTATCTGTCGATGGCATCGTTCCTTGCCGGCGGTCTGATCGGTCTGCGCGATCACAGCGATCCTGGCCTCGAATGCACCGTCATGGCCTGGGGATTGCCGCCGGGAACCCCGAAGTTGCCAGCCAGCCTCTCTCGAGCGATCGCGGAATTGAGTGGCGATGTAAACCTGACGGAGGTTTTGGGGCGAGAGCTGGTGGAGTACTGGATCGGCACGCGCCGGTGGGAATGGTTGCAGTTCTTCACCACTGGGGGAGACCCGGCCGCAGGAGTCTCCGACTGGGAGCTCGAACGCTACTTCGAGCACGTCTGACAACGAGGACAGGTCTGAAGATGAAAGCAGCAATACTGAACGCTGCCCCTGGTCGGCTCGAGTTCGAAGAACTCGACATCGACGTGGCCGGACCTCGAGAAGTTCGCATACGTACAGCAGCCGTCGGGCTGTGTCATACCGATCTGCACTACGTGGACGCGCTCTGGCGAACAGAACTTCCGGAGGTGCTCGGTCACGAGGCATCGGGCATCGTCGAATCGGTTGGGTCAGACGTCACGGCTGTAGCGCCTGGCGACCACGTCGTGACGTGCATGACAGCTTTTTGTGGCCGATGCCGATACTGCATTGCAGGTCGACTCACCCTCTGCTCCAATCATTCCCGCCTCCGCTCGCGGCCCCAGCCGGCGTTGACGACCAAGGCCGGGCGCGCAGTGGGACGAATGGGTGGCATCGGTGGATTCGCCGAACAGATGCTCGTGCACGAGAACAGCGTCGTCCGCGTCGACGATTCGGTACCTCTCGATCGCGCGAGTTTGCTCGGGTGCGCCACCATCACCGGCGTCGGGGCGGTCTGGCACAGTGCTCGCATCGAACCAGGGTCGTCGGTTGCCGTCATCGGTTGTGGAGGCGTGGGGCTTTCGGTAATTCAGGGCGCCCGGCTAGCCGGCGCGGCCCGGATCATCGCGATCGATGTGGACCAGCGAAGTATCGATCAGGCTCTTCGAGTCGGGGCGACTGCGTCAGTGAACGCGGCTGAGATCGAACCAGTCGACGCCGTACGCGCGTTGTGTCCGGGTGGGGTGGACTACTCATTCGAGGCGATCGGCCGCAGAGTCACTGTCGAGCAGGCATTCTCGATGCTCGCTCCCGGCGGAGTGGCCACGGTCCTCGGCATGGTTCCTGATGACGAGCCGCTGCGGATCACAGCGTCGGAATTGTTTTTCCAGGAGAAGCGATTGCAAGGCTCCCTCCTCGGGTCGAACCAATTCCCGACCGATATTCCGCGATTGGCCGAGCTGTACGTCCAGGGCCGACTCGAACTCGACGAGATGATCTCGTTGCGAGTCCCCTTCGGCGAGATCAACACAGGAATCGCAGCGCTTCGTGAAGGAGGGGTGAATCGTGTCGTCGTCGAATTCGCCTGAGCGTGCGCGTCGCCCATTGATCGGAGTGACCGGTCGGCGCTCGAGCGCGGAACGCCTGGCCGTCGAACCTCGGTACCGCCATCTCGAGTTCGACATGCACTACTCCGATTTTCCCACCCGGCTGTCGTCCGAAGGCGCCCTGGTCGTCCAAATTCCCTATGAGGCAAGCGGAATCGACCTGATTGAGCGGCTCGACGGAATAGTCATCTCTGGTGGGCAGGATGTTCACCCCGAAACACTGGGTATCGACGCCGCGCCCACCGACCCGGACAGTGACCCGCGTCGAGATGCGTATGAGATCGAATTAATATCGGGTGCAGTAGAACTCGGTACTCCACTGCTGGGTGTCTGTCGCGGGATGCAGATGCTGAATGTGGCATTGGGAGGCACGCTCGTGCCTGATCTTCCGACCATAGACATCAACCACAAGTCACCAGGACTGGGCATAGCCGAGGAGACCCACCCCGTACGGATCGCCACTGATTCGACGGTGTTCGAGATATACGGCGCACACGTAGAGGTCAACTCCTTGCACCACCAAGCAGTGGACCGGCTCGGCCCGGGCCTCACTCCCAGCGGGTGGGCTCCGGACGGTGTCGTCGAAGCGGTGGAGATGCGCGGGAGACCGATCGTCGGCGTCCAATGGCATCCGGAATGGCGCCGGAAGGACCCCGTCTTCGCATGGTTGGTCCAGGTCGCTCTCGCGCGAAAGGAAGTGCTCGATGGAGTTGCATGAATACTCGGACATGGACGCCACGGATCTGAAATGTCGACTCGACCGGAAAGAAGTAACCCCTGCTGAAGTGCGCGAAGCCGCACTGGCTGCAATCTCCCACGTCGACACGCACCTCGGTGCCACCGTCGGTCCTCCACTCGACCCACCACCGACGTATTCCACATCCGGTCCTTTCAGCGGAGTTCCGTTCGCGCTCAAAGATCTCCTGTGCACTGCGGCGGGGATAGCGAACGAGAACGGTAGCGCAGCAACCGCAGGCTATATCGCCACACGTGACTCCGATCTGATGGCTAGGTGGCGCGCTGCCGGACTGTCCGTGACCTGTCGCACTGCCACACCAGAATTCGGATTCAGCGCAACGACGGAATCGGCAGTGAACGGTCCTACCCGCAACCCCTGGAACCCACAGCGGGTCGCCGGTGGATCCAGCGGTGGCTCCGCGGCGCTCGTTGCCGCCGGGGCCTTGCCGTGGGCGCACGCCAACGACGCCGGCGGATCCATAAGAATCCCTGCCGCACTGTGCGGGGTGGTGGGACTCAAACCGACCCGCGGGCTCGTTCCACCCGGCCCGGATTCGGATGAACCGCTCTTCGGCCTCACGACTGAGTTCGCGGTCACCCGGACAGTTCGCGACGCCGCCGCGTTGATGGACGTAGTGCACGGCAGCGCACCGGGGGACCGGTACTTTCAGCCGCGTCGAAGCCCCGGCCACTACAGCCGAGCAGTCGGCCGGCGACCGAAAGGCCTCCGGATCGCTGTGTCGACCGAATCACCTGGCAGTCGTCACGCTGCGGACCCCGCCGTGACAGCCGAGGTGATGCGCATCGCGCGCTTGCTCGAACAGTTCGGCGGCCACGTCGAGATTGCGGCACCAGATGTTGACCCCGAACTGTTTCGGGATCTCAATCTCACTTTCTGGTCTGCGTCGATCGCAGAGTCCATGCGCGCACTGACCGGAGTACGCGCCATCGAGGACATGTACTCCTCGCTGGAGAGCTCGACTGCCGCCATGGTTCGTCACGGATTCACCGTGGAATGGGCGGACATCGCCCGCGCCCGCCGCTACCAGAATCACCTGACCCGTGGCACGGCGAGCTTCTTCGAATTCTTCGACCTCACTCTCACGCCCACCACACCGACGACCGCCTGGCACGTCGGCGAACTCGCCTCCAACCGGCGGGGTATCACCGCCGGCGAGTGGGTGGACACCTTGGCGAAGTACTCGCCCTTTACTGCCATCTACAACGTCACGGGCCAACCGGCTATCTCCATCCCCACAGGAATGTGTGACGGACTGCCGATCGGAGTGCAGCTCGCCGCAGCTCCCGGCCGTGACGATCTGTTGCTTGCCGTGGCCGCGCAACTCGAGGAAGCCGTCCCATGGGCAGGCCGCGTCCCACCGATTCATGCCGGCAAGCCGCTCCTCCCAGAAACGGAAAAAATGCCGACCCTCTACTCGGAAACGGAACGCACATGAACACCCGCGAGGAATGGACACGATTCGCGACGTCAATCGAAGCGCCATCGGCTATGTGGCTGAACGGTCAATGGTTCAACGGTGACGGGAGTGAGCGCCACCATGTCTTGTCCCCGCATGACGACACCGTCGTAGCCAGTGTCCCGCTGGCCACTCACGCCGACGTCGACAGAGCCGTCGAAGGTGCTCGCGCGGCGTTTCTCGATGGCCGGTGGGCGAGGATCAGTGCGCGCGAGCGTGGTGCGGTACTGCAGCGGTGGGCAGAGCTCGTCTACGAGCACCGCGACGAACTCGCTGCGCTCATCACACTCGAGATGGGTAAGCCGATCCAGATGGCACGTGATATCGAGCTGCGCGCCGTCGAGAACACCTTCCGCTGGTATGGAGAACTGGCTGACAAACTCTACGACGAGTCGCCACGCGGCCTGATCGATGCGGTCGTGTTGGTGAGCCGTGAGCCGGTGGGGGTGGTCGCGGCGATCACCCCATGGAACTTCCCACTCACTCTCAGTAGTTGGAAAATCGCCCCTGCGTTGCTTGCAGGCAACAGCATGGTCATCAAGCCCGCTACACAGTCACCGTTGTCCTTGCTTCGCTTGGCTCAGCTGGGTTCGGCTGCAGGACTTCCCGACGGCGTGCTGCAAGTTGTCACAGGTAGCGGTGGACAGGCCGGAGCTGCCCTTGCTCGCCACAACGGCGTCGACTGTCTCACCTTCACCGGATCACCGGACGTCGGCAAACAGCTGCTGATCTACGCGGGTGAGTCGAATGCGAAACCCGTGCATCTCGAACTCGGCGGCAAGAGCCCACAGTTGGTATTCGCCGATGCTCCGGACCTCGCCGTTGCAGCGCGCACCGTGGCGTGGGCAATTACCTTCAACGCCGGACAGATGTGCACTGCAGGTGCTCGCTTGTTGGTCGAGGAAACGATCGCGGATCAATTCGTCGCCGAGGTCGTTTCGGAAATCAAGCGCTGCACTGTCGGTGACCCTTTCGATCCCGATACCCACATCGGGCCCGTCGCGAGTCGGGCGCATCGCGCGGACGTCCTCGAACACGCGAGAACTGCTCACACAGAAGGCGCAACGCTCGCCCACGGTTCGCTGCAGGAACGAGCAGGTTCGGGGGCGTACCTGGATCCGATCGTGTTCACCGATGTTCAGGCCGAGCACCGCCTGTTCCTCGAAGAAGTTTTCGGACCGATCCTCGCAGTCACCCGTTTCACTGACGACGCTGACGCCGTCAGGTTGGCTAACGCCACACCGTTCGGTCTCGGAGCGGGGGTGTGGACGTCGAATCTCACACGAGCCCACCGGCTCACGCGCGAAATCGACGCAGGTCTTGTCTGGGTGAACTGATAAGAGGAAGGGGATATCTCAGTCCCCTTCGGCGGTCGCAAACTCTCAGGCCACAGTGTGGACAAGAGCATCCATGCACTCGACAAATTCACGTCGACGAAGTCGACGTGGATCCATCTCTGAACAAAGGCACAGCACATGTCATCACGGGTCAACGACGGCCACATCGCGATCATCGGAACCGGGTTTTCCGGGCTGTGCATGGCGATCGAACTGAAGAAGAAGGGCATCGACGACTTCGTCCTGTACGAACGCGCCGACGATGTCGGCGGAACCTGGCGCGACAACACATACCCAGGGGCAGCCTGCGATGTGCCCAGCGTGTTGTATTCCTACTCCTTCGCTCAGAACCCGAACTGGACCCGTATCTTCCCGCCATGGTCGGAACTGCTCGACTATCTCAGATCTGTTGCTGCGCAGTATGATTTGCTGCCGCACATCCGCTTCGGTGTCGAGGTCTCCGAAATGCGGTTCGACGAGGACCGGCTCCGGTGGAACATCCAGTTCGCATCCGGCGAATCAGTGACGGCTGCCGTTGTCGTCAACGGCTCAGGGGGCTTGAGTAATCCGTACATCCCGCAGCTACCCGGACTGGAATCATTCGAGGGTGCCGCATTCCACTCCGCCAAGTGGCGACATGATCTCGACATGTCGGGAAGGCGTGTCGCGGTGATAGGTTCCGGCGCCAGTGCGATCCAGTTCGTCCCCGAAATCGCCCCGCACACCGAGACCCTGCATGTGTTTCAGCGATCACCCAACTGGGTCATGCCACGTGGTGATGCCGCGCTGTCGCCCGCCACCCGCGAAAGATTCTCACGGCGTCCTTATCGTCAACGGTGGCTGCGATGGCGGACCTACTGGGCATTCGAAAAGCTCGCCAGCGCCTTCCTCGGAAATCGCAAACTCGTCGAACAGTACCGATCCCAGGCGCTCGCCAATCTTCAACAGCAAGTGCCGGATTCGGACTTGAGGCAGAAGGTCACCCCAGATTACGATCCTGGCTGTAAACGTCGCTTGATATCCGACGACTGGTACCCCGCGCTGCAACGGGAAAATGTGCACTTGAACACCTCGGGGGTTTCCGAGATCCGCCCGCATTCGATCATTGACTCAGAGGGAGCGGAACACGAAGTCGACACCCTGATCTTCGCGACCGGATTCCAGGCAACCAGCTTCCTGGCACCGATGAAAGTATTCGGCCGCGAAGGAGTCGAACTCTCCGACAGTTGGCGCGAGGGCGCCGCAACAAAGCTCGGGCTTGCATCCGCCGCGTTCCCGAACCTGTGGTTCCTCAACGGCCCGAATACCGGTCTCGGTCACAACTCGATCATCTTCATGATCGAAGCACAAGCCAGATACATCGCTTCGGCAGTGCAGTACATGCGCCGAAAAAGTATCACTGCCCTCGAACTCGATCGCACCGTCCAGACAGGCAGCTACGCCGCCACCCAAGAACGCATGCGCCGAACTGTATGGGCATCGGGTGGCTGCGACAGCTGGTATCAATCCGCTGACGGTCGAATCGACACCCTGTGGCCGGCCAGCACAATCGAATACTGGTTGCGCACCAGGCTATTCCGCAAGTCCGACTTCCATGCACTGACGACAGGCAAAGGATGAACAACATGGACGTATCAATACTCGGCACCGGCTTGATGGGAACAGCTCTCGCTCAGGCGCTCATACGCAGCGGGACAAAGGTGACGGTGTGGAATCGAACCGCCGACAGAGCGTTACCCCTCGCTGCGGCTGGAGCTACAGTCGCCGAATCTCCACAATCTGCGATTGCGGCCAGCCCGCTAATCGTCATCAGTCTCCTGAACTACGAGATCGCCAAAGATGTCGTTACAGAAGCAGATTCGATTGCCGGAAAAATCATCGTCAACACCGCAACCGGTACGCCGGAGGAAGCGAACCAGTTCGCCGAGTGGATCGCAGGGCGAGGCGCTCGGTACCTCGACGGAGCCATAGCTGCATACCCGGAGGACATCGGAACCGAAAGTTCAGGGATCAACTATTCCGGAGACGAGGACGTGTGGGAGGACGTCCAGAGCCTTCTGACACCCATCGCCGCCCAATCACGATATGTCGGAGCCCGTCCCGGTGCCGCCAACGTGATCGACGCGGCCATGGCAGGCGCATTCTTCAACGTCGCGCTCGGTGCCTTCCACGAAGCAGCAGCGTACGTGCGGTCCGAGGACGTCGCGATCGCGGAGATGCGCCACAGTTTGCACCTGTGGACCGACAAACTTCTCGAACTCCTTCACGAAGCACTCAAAGCGTTCGAATCCGGAGAGTACGAGACCGATCAGGCAACCTTGAACGTATACGCAGCCGCAGTAGAAGCCTGGCAACAATCGATGCAGCGAGCAGGCCAACGCGCCGCTCTGATGACGGCGAATCTCGACAACTTGCAACGTGCATGCGCAGCCGGGCACGGGGACAAGGGCATCTTCGCCCAAATCGAAACACTCTCCGCCAACCCTCAATCCGCAATCTAAGGAGACATCAATGACAACCATGGCCAATCACCTCACCGCCCTGCCCTCGACAACAACAGTCGACGAGATCGTCGACGTGATCCACCGCGACGGCGGTGTCATCGTCGAAGATTTCCTCGACACCCCCCAGCTCGACGAGCTGCGCGCCCAACTTGGCCCCGTCCTTGAAAGCACCGGCTACGGAGAAGACGAATTCTTCGCCGGAACCCAAACGCGAAGAGCAGGAGGGCTGTTCGGTCGGATCGACCTCATGCCCCAGATCGCGCTCCACCCGCTCTACTACGGGGCCGCCAAGAAGATCCTTCAGGTGCCCCTGTCCGTCTGGGTCGGAGACGACCAGATCGAAATCACGCCTGATATCCAGATCGGTGTCACTCAGGCAATCGAAATCCACCCTGGGCAGGGTGCCCAGCGTCTCCATCGAGACGACACGAGCTTTCTGTGGCGCCACCCCGACTACGGACGCGAGGGCCGACTGCAGATCATGGTGGCGGTCAGCGATTTCACAGCAGAAAACGGCGGCACCCTCGTCATACCCGGAAGCCATCGGTGGGACGACCAACGAGGCCCGAAACAAGCCGAAGCGGCGCCGACCGTGATGCGGGCCGGTGCTGCCCTCATCTGGACCGGTTCTACGTACCACGGCGGTGGTAACAACTCGTCCGAGGCGCCACGGACCGGCTTGACGATGGCATTCGACCTCGCCTGCTTACGTCAGGAAGAGAACCAATACCTGTCAATCCCGCGTGAAAAACTGCTTGATCTTTCCGAAGAGGTACAGCGACTGCTCGGCTGGGGGTCCGGAGCGAACCTGATGGGTTACGTCGAACGGGGCGGTCAGATGATCGACGCACACGTTCTCCTCGAAAACGGCGCCGTCGAACTCCCGACTGCCCGCTGAACCCTCGATCCTGCACGTCGCTTGCCACCCGCAACCCAACTCGCACAGTAGTTTCTGGGTTTCGAATCGAGAAACATATCCGTCATGGGCGTACTCCAGCTGATTCACCTTGACATCGTGTGTCTCAGGTCAGGACTAGGCAATTGCCTAGTCCTGACCAAGGGTGCAGTGTTCGTGCCGCGTGAGCTACCGGTTCTTGAAGAACGAGACGTCGTCGTTGCCGATGAGGTCAGGGACCGTCCAGCCGTCGAGGTCGTATTCACTCAGGCACTGCTCGGCCAGTCCCTTCATGGAACTTGCGTGTCCACGATTCTGGGCTGCGAACAGCAGTTCCGCCTTGACGTTTTCGTGGTTGCCGGAGTAGTTGCGCTCGTAGAGTTCGTGGCGCCCGCCGAACTCGGTGCCGATCGAATCCCACAGAGCCTTCATGACTTTCACCCGGTCGACGGCGGTGATGCCGTCCGAACCACGAACGTACTTGTCGAGGTACGGACGCACGTCCGGGCTCTTGAAGTCGAGTGAACTCGAAGGCAGGTAGATCAGGCCTGACGCCACGTCCTGTTCGATGATCTCCTTGATCCGCGGGTACCCCTGGATCATGAACATTCGATAGGTGAGGCCGTACTCGAGCTTCGGGATCACCGAATCGCCGACCCACTGTTCGGGATCGCGTGCCATCGATTCGGTCAACGACCAGAAGAGGTTTCGCCACCCGATCACCTCGCCGACACGGGTCTGAACTCCGCGGAAGCCGCCCGCGCCGGTGGCTTCGAGTGCTTTCATCAACAGGCCGGCGATGAAGTCGAGCTTGACGGCCAGGCGAGTGCAGCCCTGAAAGGTGAAGCGCGGCAGGAAACCCGATTGAGGGAAGAATGCGTTGATCCGGTCGACGTCGCCGTACATGAAGACGTTCTCCCATGGAACCAGCACTTTGTCGAAGACGAAGATGGTGTCGTTCTCGTCCATGCGGCTCGACAGCGGGTAATCGAACGGACTGCCCATCACCGCAGCATGTTCGGTGTACGAGGTGCGGCAGATCAGCTTCACACCCGGAGCGTCCATCGGTACCGTGCAGATCAAGGCGAACTGCTTCTTCTTGATCGGCAGGCCGTAGTGAGCGATGAAGTTGTAGTTCGTGATCGCCGATCCGGTGGCGACCACCTTGGCGCCGCTGACGATCAAACCGGCGTCGGTTTCCTTCTCCACCTTCATGAAGACGTCGCCGACTTCGTCCGGTGGAAGTTGGCGATCCACCGGGGGATTGATGATCGCGTGGTTCCAGTACAGAACCTTCTCCTGCGATTCGCGGTACCAGCGCTCGGCGTTGTCCTGGAACGGTGCGTACAACTCCTTGTTGGCGTGGAGGGTTCCCAGGAAACTCGCCTTGTAGTCGGGGGAACGGCCCATCCAGCCGTAGGTCATACGAGCCCACGTCGCGATGGCATCGCGTTCCTTGAGCAGATCAACCGACGACGTCGGAGTGCGGAAGAACGGCATGGTGACACCGCCGTTCCCCGTGTCCGTCGGAACGGTCAAGGCGTCCACGTGCTCGCCCGTGTGCAGAGCGTCGTACAGCCTTGCGGTCATGCGGATCGGATTCCGGAACGCGGGGTGCGTCGTGACGTCCTTGACGCGATCACCATGGAGCCAGATTTCGCGACCGTCCTGCAGG
>Ga0153921_1000883_pt1 | contig 14379 bp, 12 predicted proteins | sample TSNJ005MetaG_FD_104691 | JGI IMG/M metagenome (GOLD analysis project Ga0153921, IMG submission 104691) | Attine ant fungus gardens microbial communities from New Jersey, USA - TSNJ005 MetaG | ecosystem: Host-associated > Fungi > Mycelium > Unclassified | place: USA: New Jersey, Brendon T. Byrne... | reverse complement strand
TCATGTTGATATCCTCCTAGTTGTTATGATTTACACTAACAACTATACCCACAGACAACCCATTCTAAAAATACATAAATATTATTAGTACTATTACTTTAATCTATACAGTTTCCTTCTCATCAACAATGAACTGGATAAACGCTTGAGCAGCACGTGAGATATATTTCTCCTTCTTCGTAATCGTGACGAGCTTCCAAGGTATAGAGGGACGGATTGGAACAGACTTTACAAGTTCCCCATTCACTTTACTAGCAATAGCCCTTGGCAATATCGCAATGCCAAGCTGTTCGCCAATCATTTCACTAATAAAATCCCACTGCGAACTTACATAGGCAACATCTGGGTTAAAACCAGCCTTCCTGCATTCCTGAATGATTCTGTCATGGAGGGTGAAGTCTTCGCTAAACAAAATGAACTTCTCATCCTGTAATTCCTGCATTTTGATACTTTCCCGAACAGCAAGTCGGTGATCTGCATGGACAAATAGATTCAGCTCATCGTGAAGGAAAGGAATGCAGTCAAAAGGCTCGTCCTCTTCCGGCATGATGACGACACCGAGATCAAGTATCCCGTCCTTCACTTCCTCCATCACCTTATTTCCCCCTCTCTCAAGGAGGTCGATTTCAATATTAGGATAAAGTTTTTGGAATCCTTTTATGATCCGCGGGAAGAATAGAACACCGATCAGAGGCGGAATACCAATTTCAATTTTTCCGCGTTTCAAATGCATCAAATCATATAAATGCATCGACAGGTCTTCCATCGACTCAATAATCTTGAGTCCTTCTTGCAGAACAATTTCACCGGCATCTGTCAAAGCAATCTGTCTTGCCGAACGATCGATGAGCTCCACATCCAGATCATCTTCAAGATTCTTGACCATCTTACTTAAAGTCGGCTGCGACACATGCAATTTTTCCGCTGCCTTCGTAAAACTCTTACATTGCGCCACTTCAATGAAATAGGTCAATTGCCGAAAATCCATCGTGCTCCCTCCCACACTATTACTTTTATGAATAGTTTATATGCCTTTTATTCATTTTACTAATATAAAAAACGGGGTATACACTGAAAGAAGACAAAAACATACATCGGAGGCTAACATCATGAGCAAAACACTAAATGAAAAAGTAGCATTAATTACAGGAGCAGGAAGCGGTATTGGTTTGGAAATTTCACATGAGTTCGCTAAAGAAGGCGCCAAGATCGTTCTTGCCGATTTGAATGAAGAAGCGGTAAAGAAAGCTGCAGAAGATTTACGTTCCAAAGGAGCAGATGCAATCCCGGTCGTCTGTGACGTTACAAATGAAGAACAAGTTGAAGCAAGCTTCAAAGAAGCCATTGATAAATTTGGCCGTCTTGACATTCTGATCAATAATGCGGGAATTCAGCATGTATCTGATATTGAAAACTTCCCCACTGACAAGTTCGAACAAATGGTAAAAATCATGCTCACCGCTCCATTCCAGGCAACAAAACTGGCATTCCCAATTATGAAGAAACAGAAATTCGGCCGTATTATCAATATGGCTTCCATTAACGGTCTCGTTGGATTCGCTGGCAAAGCCGCTTATTGCAGTGCTAAACACGGACTTATTGGACTATCAAAAGTATCTGCACTGGAAGGCGCCGAACATGGGATTACAGTCAATGCCCTCTGCCCAGGATACATCGACACGCCGCTCGTACAGAACCAATTGAAAGACATTGCAGAGACACGTGGCATCTCGGTAGATAAAGTATTCGAAGAAGTCATCTATCCGCTCGTCCCGCAGAAGCGTTTGCTCACGGTTCAAGAAATTGCGGACTATGCCATCTTCCTTGCGAGTGATAAGGCGAAGGGAGTTACTGGCCAGGCTGTCGTGATTGATGGCGGGTATACCGCACAGTAATCTCAGAAATACAAAACCAGCACCTGTCCCTGATTACAACATAAGGCCAGGTTGCTGGTATTTTACTTGGAAAAGATATAAATCGAAACCAGGATGCAGACACAATCCCTACTGGATCCAGTTAGCAATTGAGGAATAATTTTGAGGCTACTGGTAAATAATTTGGAGAGCGGTGTAAAGTCCAATAACCTTATCCGTGAAAGCGCAGATGGGAAATCGGGTTAAAAATTAAGAAAAATTTTTATGCCTGATCTGTCTATGAAATAGTCCCGAATGCCAACAACAGCAATGTTTCGAATGATTTCTATGACTGTTTACTAAGGATAAAGTCCCTTTAATTCGCATAAATATTCAAACTTAATTATTGACATTTCCGCGGGAAAGTAGAATAATTTACTCTCGTGGAGTAAGAATTTTGTGATTAAATATCTGTAAATGTCGAATGGCTTCGGCTGAAGGATTAATCATAGGGGGAAAATGAAATGAGAAAAACAGAACCAACATCTGAAAACGGTTTCTTTGATGAGAAAGTTCCGTTTTCAACATTATTACCACTAGGGTTCCAGCATCTGATGACAATGGTTGGTTCATTTATGGTTCCGGTTATCGTGGGAACTGCAATTGGTCTGGATGCAGAAAAGCTTGCTTATTTGGTTTCTGCCATCATGCTCACAAGCGGATTGGCTATACTGATTCAGGTTATCGGGATCGGCAAAGGAATTGGATCAAAATTGCCAATCGTATTGGGATCTTCTTTCATTACACTCGGACCAATGATCATCATCGGTAAACAATATGGAATGCCTGTACTGTTCGGCTCCATAATTGGTTCTGGATTGATTATCATCCTGTTAACATTTTTCCTTGATAAATTACTATTGTTGTTCCCGAAAGTGGTAACAGGAACATTTATTACAATAATGGGGATTACACTTGCTCCCGTAGCATTTAGAGATTTTGCAGGTGGAGAAGGTACACCTGATTTTGGTTCTCCAAAGAATATGATTATCGGCTTAATCGTTTTGGCGATTGTCCTATTGCTTCATAAGTTCGGTAAAGGTTTTGTGAAAACGATGTCACTGTTAATCGGCGTCATCGCAGGTACTGTGATTGCCGGCTTTATGGGAATGATAGACTTCAGCCCTGTAGGAAGTGCACACTGGGGACAGGTCGTCACACCATTCCATTTCGGTCGTCCTGTGTTCAATGTAAGCGCAATTATTACCATGACCGTCTTCTCTGTAATTAACCTGATTCAGTGTCTGGGTGCGTATTCTGTGTTAGAAGAAGCATTCGGCACGAAAACATCGAACAAAACAATTATCAGAGGTTTGAGAGGACAAGCAGTCGCTCAGGTCGTATCCGGTTCCTTTAACTCTGTTCCGCACGCTTTCCTGAATGAGAACATCGGCGTTGCCGCACTTAGCGGTGTGAAGAGCCGTTATGTGCAAATTACAACAGGCTGTATTCTCATTGTATTGAGCCTTTTGCCTAAATTTGCAGCAATCATCACGATCATACCGGCCAGTGTACGTGGCGGTGCGATGCTTGCAATTTTCGGTATGGTTATCTCTGCAGGGATCTCGATCCTCTCTCAAGTTAAAATGTCTGAGAACCATAATAACCTGATTGTTGGTACGAGTATGGCTGTTGGTATCGGCTCAAACTTCGTAACAGAAGCCTTTGAAAAATTGCCGCGTATGGCAGAAATGCTGTTCTCAAACGGATTGTTCTCAGCCGCTATTGCAGCTGTCCTGATCAATCTTGTGTTTAACTTTAAGAACTTAAAACATATGGACTCGAAACAAGAACCAGCACTGGCTGTTGAAGATTTAGAACACCAGTAGTTGTTGGAGGCACCGATTTCTGAAAAGAAATCGGTGTTTTTTTATTAAAGAAAGGCAGTTGCAGAAGTCCTCTAACCACATAATTTCCGAAGTAATCAAAAATGAGAGCGGTTACAAATCAAGATAATAAAAAAGGCACTTCTCTAATTTCGCGCCGCTTGTGCCTCTCCCCTCTCGACGTTCAAGTGAGTAGGCTTATAATGTGAATTTAATCATTCCTTATACATATTCCCTATCATTCTATCTCTTATCATATAAAAAATCAACCCATATTTTATATTCTTATTCTTATTAAAGAAATCCCTTCCTGCTCAAATGGCTTCATAAGTAACGCCCACAATACGTCGTGGCCATTTTTCATACGACATTAGGAACACTTCACAATTCCATACCTGGCAATTAAATTTTAAAAAGAATTGGCTACTTTAAATATACGTAATTATAAAAACAGAACATTGTTGATAACTGTCAACACTGTCTTATAAATGTACATCAGAAAGCCAATAAAGTTGAAACGCTCATATTTCAAAAATGGGATCGTATAAATACACCTTTCATGTATATTATGTATTGAAATCTACTCAAGATGTTCAATAGTTAAACACAAAAAGAGTGTGTGAAGGATAATAACTTCTTCACATACTCTTTTGTTTAGTTTTAAATGCACTAGTTGCAGTACGCTCTATTGCTACGGAATTTCCTGAGAGAGCATGGCCTGAGCCGACTACATAGCGATGTCGAATAGAACAGGTATGTCCTCTAAAACTTTCGATTAATATGCCAAGTGCTTGAAAAAATCAAGTCCCACTGCTTGTAACAAACTTCGAATACTAAATTACGTACTCTGCATACAGATCTACTCACGTATTTCACTATGGACTTTAACAGTTTTGACCATTTTATTCTGGCGGGCAGGTCACTAGAATTAGGTGAGTTGGTGTCATTGTTTTTTTTCTACAGTCATGTGTGGCAAACTTCTATCATAACTCACTTTATAAATGTATTGGTTAGAGTTAATCGTAACAAGGTCAGCCTTTTTAAAAAGATGTCCCACAAAATTTTCTTTACTCATTACATAATCAAACATATTTAAAAATCAGCATTTAGTCCATGTGAACTTGAAAAGAATAGTTTATTATCCACCATTCCTTCATCAACTAGATTAAACTCTGTATTTTTAATTCCTTTATAAAACTCTCTCTTTAAGGAATAACTAACTAGATTATCATCTATACCATGAAAAGCTGTTATTTTAGCTTGGTTATCAAAATTTTTATAAAGTACGGAAAGGTCTAGGATTTCTTTATCATAATGATAACGTTGAGCAAAATAATCAAACTCTATTTGCATAGTCATTTTTCCATATTTCTGCCACAGACACCTGGCAGATTCTAAATAAACAGGTTTTATCCATGCAGAATTATCAATAATTAAAGTAAATTCGTTAGGAGCTATTCTATTACATAAAAGAGATAAATAAGCACCATGAGAGTGTCCATAGGCTATAATTTTGTTTTCATTATAAACAAGTTGATTATCACTTAAAACGGCCTTAACTGCATAAACAGCTGTTAGCAAATCCAGAGCTTGCATGAAACCCATATCATTAAAATTATCGACACTCTCATCAAGTATCTCCGTAGCATTTACAACACATTCGTACTTCGCTAATTCTTCTAAAAGTTTTTCTGCACTGGCATCATTCTTTAACTTAATACCAAGATTAGCGGAAAAAAGGGCTTTATATTTTTCAAAATCAAAATTAAATCTGTTGGTAGATTGCATAAACTCACTGCCAAAATAATCGCATTGCACAACTATTAAATTATGTTGATCTGCAAATAACGAACGCATTTTCTTATAAACATTAGATTGTGAATTTCCACCAAACCCAGGGATAAGCAAAAGTATTCCAGTCTCAGAGTTCACTCCATTTTCAGGTTCTGAAAAATATATGTTTAAATTTCTACTATTTGAACCATTATAGATGTTATAATGTGCCGGTATATTAAGTTCATGTGATTTAGCCATATGCGCCACCTTAAAGTCCTTAGTAAAATAAAATGAAACCTATAATTTGATAGCCTAGAAATCCCCAAGTCTCAAGGGTATTCCTCTCTCCAAATCTTTTTTTGCTTCCTTTCCAAGAACGATTTCATAATACTTTGGCTCTAAGCCATACCCGGGGCGAATAACTCGTATGTTTTCTTTTGTAAACTTCTCGCCTGCCTTAATATCCTCTGCAACATAAATAGAACGCCTAAATTTCAGTGAAGCTTTTTCTTTTTCAGTCGGTCCATACGTAACACTTCCCAAAGCTTGCCAAGCTCTTTCTGTTTCTTCCACCAAAGCTTTCATCTCTTGAGTCTCCATAGAAAATGCTGAATCTACACCACCATCTGCTCGTGATAATGTAAAGTGCTTTTCGATAACAGTTGCGCCTAAAGCCACACTAGCTACAGCAACTCCTGTTCCCATCGTATGATCAGACAAACCAACCTGGACATCAAATAAATCTTTCATATGCGGAATCGTTAATATATTCGTATTATCAGCGGTTGCAGGATATGTGCTGGTACACTTCAACAGAATAATGTCTTTACACCCTGCTTCTCTAGCAGCACGAATCGTTTCATCCAATTCAGCCACTGTTGCCATTCCCGTGGAGATAATCATTGGCTTACCTGTGGAAGCAACTTTTTTAATCAGTGGGATATCATTATTTTCAAAGGATGCAATTTTATATAAAGGAACTTCCAGCTCTTCAAGAAAATCGACTGCAGTTTCATCAAAAGGTGTACTAAATGCGATCATACCGAGTTCGCGAGCACGTTCAAATATTGGCTTATGCCATTCCCAAGGCGTGTAAGCCTCCTGATATAAACTATATAAACTATTGCCTTTCCATAAACTCTCAGGATCTGAAATATGAAAATCTTGATTGTCAACGTCTAACGTCATAGTATCCGCTTTATATGTTTGAATTTTCAAAGCATGTACTCCCGATTGTGCGGCTGCCTCGACGATGCTTAAAGCCCGTTCTAGAGATTGGTTATGATTACCTGACATTTCAGCAATTATAAAGGGGGATTGCTGAGCTCCAATTTTAAGCCCTTCTACATAAATATTTTCCACTTTAGATTCACTACCTTTAAGCTTTTGTTTTTTTAATGTAGATAACTTGGTTGACCAACCCTCTGATAATATGTGTAAATAAGGTTCTTTATCTTTCACCTTATGATAACTGCCCAACCCAAGCTGTTTTTTCTTATTGTAAATACCTTTCTTTATATCTGCCCATTTTGCTATAAACAAATTTTCAATCGTTTCTTTTAACAATTGGTAAGTAGTATCAAAAGTATGTTTTTCTATATTCCCAAAGTTTACTCGCTCTTGAAAAATAACATCCCCAGTATCAATACCTTCATCTATAAAATGTATTGATACTCCTTTAGGTGTATCATCCATAAAGCTCCAAAAATTAGGATCAGCACCCCTATTCCAAGGCAAATAAGAGATATGCAAGTTAATAATTTTATTTTTATAAAAGTGAACAATTTCTTTGGGTAAAATATATCGATATCCATATGACAGGATAAAATCATAATTCGCTGATATTACCTCTTCAATATCTAACTTCTCTTGACAACAAATAACATGATCCCCAAACGCAAATAAATGTTTATATATCTTAGAATTAGAAGGCCCAAGCATTAATATTTTCACTTATATCACCCTCATCATCATTTTAATAACTCTTTGCTTACCATAACCGTCCACCATGTTTATGTCGTTTTTAATGTTTTTCTTAAGCAAATCAAAAAAGGCTTTCTTAAACAATCTAAAATCAACGTTTTTTGTTCTACCAAGATATTTATCAATTCCTAATTTAGCAACCTCTGAACATAATACTTCCTGATTATACGAAACTGAGACCAAAATAGCTGGTAAATTGAAGAAATACCTTTCCCATGTTACAGAACCGCCAGCACATATAGCAAGATCTGAAATCGCCATAAGTTTTGCCATATAATTAATCTGCTCATGATAATATATTTCCTTGCTTTCTTTACATAAATTTATAATATCCTCTTTATTAGGATTGTTCTCCCCAACAACTACATGGATTGAGCAAGTTATAAAAATTTCTTTCAGAAAAGTTAGATATTTTTTTGTTTCATTCGTTGGATCACTGCCTCCAAAAAACAATAAAACAGTTGGTGATTCATGTTGTATTAGATTTTGTTGTTTTTTCTCCCTTATAAATTCCTCTCGTAATAAAGCATATTTAGGTCCCATAAGTAAAAAACAGTCCGTTGGAACAAGACATCTATATTTTTCTTCTTTGGTCAGGCTGTAATTTTGGTCTAATAATATACTACATAAATGATTTCTATCAGCTAAATCATCTAGAACTAATACTTTCGGTATAATTGTTTTTATCTGCTTTTCCCAAAATGCATCCAAAGCATAATGATCAACAATCATCCAATCGACTAGTCCTATTTGTGTATTTATAATTTGGATTGTTTTTTCCGAATCTCTAATCCAATTTCCTTCTAACCACTTACTATGTTCTAAAGAGAAATCAACATCTTCATTTATATCCTTTTCTATAACATAAACAGGAATGTTTTTTGAACGAAGATAATTAATTAAGTTACCCTGCAAATCTCGGCATATAAAAAAAGCTTGATGACCTTGTTCAATTAATTCCATTGCAAGGGTCAAGCATCTCATTATATGTCCTGTTCCAATTTCAAGAGAAGCATCGGCTCTAAAAGCTACCATCATATCGTCCACAACCTAAATTTTCTTTTGTTCAATCTGTGCGTTTATCTTAGCCCACTCAGGATTTTTAGCCATTAACGCGACAATGTCCAACATGCCGAAATCATTTTTAATAAGATAGATATCTTGTAAAATAAGTTCCACCAATTGAAAGTCCTCCAGGGTGTCGACTGTCCACCGATATGCAGATAAATCCACCTTATTTTTTAATTGTTTCAGGCTAAATATATTTGGGTTCGTATACAGATAGGATGTGACGTGTTCACGATCTCTGAAAAGTGTCGCCTGCTCATGCATTTGCTTCAAAGCTGCAAATGAAAAAACTTCTGTATCCAGACCGCGTGGATACGTTCTATCCAAAGTATTAGAAGCATAATCGATTTCAATTAAGTAATCTAGATATAACTTGATCACTTGATCTACAATGATTGGATCAATAAGCGGACAATCTGAAGTGAGCCTGACAATGACGTCTGCCTCATGTTCGACTGCCGCTTCATAATACCTTGATAATACATCATGTTCTGAGCCGCGAAACACGTTGATTTGCAAATCAGCACATAACTCTGCGATTGGGTTATCCGCCTGTTCTACAGTAGTAGCAACTACAATGTCATCAATAAGCTCAGCTCTTTTCACACGATCCAGCTGATATTCCAGAAGTGTTTTGCTCATAACTTTTTTCAGTATTTTACCAGGGAGTCTAGTCGATCCCATACGTGCTTGTATGATTGCTACGACCTTCATTTTAAATCATCCTTGTGTTTCGCATAATACGCAACTGTCTGAGATACAGCTTTGATAACATCCGCTACATCTTGATCATCCATTGCAGGGAAGAGAGGCAATGTAATAATCTCCTCGTAAAGCTTCTCAGCTTTTGGCAGAGAACCATATTCATAACCAAGTGATTGATAATAGGGCTGCATATGAACAGGGATATAATGCACATTTACACCGATGTTTTGCTTCTGTAATTCTTTAAAAATAGTGCCTCTATCTGCATTTAATTGCGTTAGGTCTAAACGAATAACATATAGGTGCCAACTGGAATCAACATGAGGATTTTGATATGGAATAGATATCGACTCTAGGTTCTTGAATGCATTATTATATTGTTCCACAATTTCTTTACGTCTGATTATAAATGTATCTAATTTATCCAATTGGCTTGATCCAAGCACAGCTTGAATATCTGTCAGCCGATAGTTGTATCCAAGAAATTGCATTTCATAATACCAAGGCTCATGATTTTGTTCTAATCTTTCTGTCTCTCTTGTTATGCCATGTGAGCGGAATTGTACAAGTTTTTCATAATAAGCTTGGTTATTTGTTGTAATCATTCCGCCTTCCCCAGAAGTAATATGTTTAACTGGGTGAAAGCTGAACATCGTCATATCACTTAAAGAACCAATCTTATGCGTTTTATATTCGGCTCCAATTGCATGTGCTGCATCCTCAATAACCACGAGATTATGTTCCTCAGCCAACTGATAAATTTCGTCTAACTCTGCCGGTTGTCCCGTAAAATCAACAGGTATCAGTGCCTTCGTTTTGCTTGTGATTTTACGTTTTATATCTTTTGGATCTATGTTATACGTATTTTCTTCAATATCAGCAAATACAACCGTACCGCCCATATATCGTATGCAATTTGCACTGGCAGCAAAGGTGATTGGGGTTGTAATCACTTCATCCTCTTGACCAATCCCTGCTGCAAAACAAGCTGCATGAAGCGCTGCCGTTCCATTTGAAAATGCAACTGCATATTCAGCACCTGTATATTGTGCAACCTTTTCCTCAAACTGTTTAATTGCAGGTCCTGTTGTCAGGAAATCTCCTTTTAAGACATCTATAACAGCCTCTATGTCCTTCTCATCAATGGATTGTTTTCCATAGGGCAAGTATGTGTTCCGGACCGGTTCAAATTCATGATTATCTGCCATTTACATATCCTCAACCAGTTCTCTGAGTTCTTCGACACTTAACCAATCGTAATTTGTATCACTTGTATACTTAAAGCCATCTGCCAACAATTTTCCTTGATCGGTTTCATCCTCTCCCCACCAAGGGAATTCAGGCTGAATCACATAATAGCTATCGTACTCTCTTGTATGTCTTGCATCGTCCTCCATAATCATGGCTTCATGGAGTTTTTCTCCGGGACGAATTCCCACAACGTTGATTTCTGCATCAGGTGCAATCGCCATAGCTAAATCTGTAACCTTCATACTAGGGATTTTCGGTACAAATATTTCTCCGCCCTGCATTCTTTTTAAATTATCCAGTACAAATTGTACACCTTGATCCAGGGTTATCCAGAAACGTGTCATTCTGTCATCCGTTATTGGAAGTGTTTTGCCTTCCACTTTTAGTTTCTTAAAGAACGGAACTACACTTCCTCTGCTTCCTACAACATTTCCGTATCTAACGACCGAAAACCTGGTTTTTTTATCACCTGCATAAGCGTTCGCTGCGACAAACAGCTTATCAGATGCGAGCTTGGTTGCACCATACAGATTTACTGGGCTAGCAGCCTTATCCGTGCTAAGCGCAATAACTTTTTCAACTCCACGATCAATAGCAGCTTCGATGATGTTTTGAGCTCCATGTATATTTGTCTTCACCGCTTCAAAGGGATTATACTCACAAGCGCCAACATGTTTCATCGCTGCGGCATGGATGACAATATCCACATCATCGAAAGCCCTGTATAAACGATCTTTATCTCGTACATCGCCAATGAAGAAGCGTATTCTTGGATCTGTAAACTCTTGAGCCATTTCATACTGCTTCAATTCATCTCGACTAAATACAATAACTTTCTTAATATCATATTTCAGTATATTTTTTATGAATTTCTTACCAAAGGAACCTGTTCCTCCGGTTACTAGGATTGTTCTATCTTTAAACATGTTATCCCTCTATGCTATGTTTTTTCTGGTATTGTAATAAGCTATACACTTCCTGATCTGTTCTTTAAAATGCAAACTCATTCGAAAATGTTAGCTTTAATATATTTCTCTATTTCCTTGCCGGCAGTATTGCATTGTTTGATAAAGTTGCCAAAGGATTTTGTAATCTCAATGGCCTTTATAAATGAATCAGGCTCTTGATTTATACGTCTAATTTCATTCGTAATGTACTCAACGTGTACCCTTATTGAAAAGCCAATGAAATTTTTGTAATAGAGATTCTCCAATAGTTCAGCATAAATATGATCAAAAGCTATTAATGATTGATCAACCTGTAATTTACTCTTTAATTGTGTACCCCTTTTAATAGTTTGAAGCCACTTGTCTAATTTTTCGATAATTATATAAAAATCTTTTATACTCTGTTTTAAATCAGTTCTTTTACCCTGCAACAAATTTTTCTTGTATTTGTTTTCTTTACTCCACCAATGGTTTATTCCTACTGGTCTTTTTAAAATCTCCTCAATTACTTCAGTAATCGGTTTGAAAGGGATACCTTCTATAGCTGCCCCGCCCTTTGTAGTGTTTATAAATGTACCTTTTTTAGAGGCCTTTGCAAAGGATTCAATACTTTCTCTCATATAATTAAAACCAATATTTGTTTTTATTTCATTCCCATACACATCTAACGTTACCAGAGCATTGGCTAACTCATCACGATCAATTTCCGAGCTAATATGTTCATATTCAATTCCTTTGGAATATAGTCGATCGTATAAATATCCAAGGTTTTGCCCTGCAAATATAATAGGGCTTGCACCAAGTTTATTTAATATTTGAAAAGTCATCACAGCAATTGATGGAGAATCTAATATTAAATCATTCTCAATATCCAACTGATCTTCTAACAAATAGAGCGAAGTGCGATCTTGCGATGTAATAAAGTGGACTTTAGGACCTTTATAGCAATCTAGGGTCTCATAGCCAACACTTGAACCAAAAATCATTGGTATATCATTTATATTTTGCTTAACCATTTTATCAAACACAAGGTGATTTTGCTCTCCTGGGTCATATGTAAATACAGCATCTGGCCGTATATTATATGACAATAAAGTGTTAACTGCAGATCCAACTGAGAATACGTACGCCAGTTGTTTTTCTTTTATATAGCGAATATACTCAATATCTTCTGCCAAAGAGGGTCCAGCAGAAACAATTACTGCTGGCTTTCCTTGAAACTCTGAAGAATCTAGGTCACAAATCATATTTGGAGTTTGCAAGACCTTTTTAAAATTTACAATACTGTTTATGATCCAGCGACTTTGAAAGTTTGCAGTTGTGTACAAACTAGATCTGCGATTCAATATTACAACTTTGATTTTTTCAAGAAAACGTTCTTTTTTCTCTTTTGCAATGTTTTCATAACTAGGCAGTACAATGAGATGAATATTTCGATTCTCTGTTTGAAACTCTTGAAGATATTCTTCCGTTTCCTGGTCATGCCTATCTAAATAAAAACCTTTCATTTTTTCACAGATAAAGCGCTCTAATTTTATTTCACTTGATACCTTAAATAGCACTTCTGGTAGAGGTTCATAAATTGAATACGTTAAGTTAGGATAGAGTTCGTGAAACTTTTCGATGTGATATCCCAAGCCGGCACCATAAAAAAGCACATGCGTACCAGCTTTCAAATCCTCTGCATGAGATTTTATAAGCCTCTCTGCTTCACGAATAGGATCATACGAACTGTGAATCATCATCTCTTGGTTTTCATTCAACTTATAATTGGCCGTAAGCACTTTCGATTTTGATTGAGATATTACTAACCGCTCTAAATCTAAGTCTTTTTCATGATCTAGAAAATATTGACGGATTCCAGGAAATTTCTCTCTCAAAAACAAAGTATTATCAATGTGCATGATTTAAAAACTCCTTATTTTCTAAGGATTTAGCTAAATTCTTATTCAATTCTTCGTATGCAGGAACAATCTCATACAACAGAATATCTGAGATTAAAATAGTATCCTGGGTTTCAATTCCCGTTATTAACTGCTTGAAATGGTTTTCGCAAGATATGATACTTTCCTCGACCTCATGCCAATTAGCAGGTTTTTCGTTGTAGCCGTTGGTAAAAGTACGGAATTGCAGAATCCATTGCATACCTTCAGCAAGTTGATTGATTCCTTCCCACGTTTCATTCGTAAAACCACCATAGCTTTTTTCAATAAGATCTTGTAAAGCTGGAACGGCACGATCCAGATAGTCGTTGATAGACAGCATGGTATTCCAGATCATCTCTTTCTTAGAACTAGAAACTACCCTGACTTCTAATATGTTTGAAATCTCTCTTTCAAGATAAGCTTCATGGTTATCATAGATCTCAATTCCATCTACAACCAAGTGACTGAATACTGTTGCTTCTTCCTGGATGATGTCATCAACCATTTTTAATATCGTTGCAATTGCGGATTCATCATTATTTATATCTAAACGTTTCGTACCGTATATAATTTGCATAGTAACCTCCATAGCTAGCGAATTTTATATCTATATTATCGGTTCATTAACATTGGAATTAAAGAAGTTCCAACGATTGGACCCTTTACAAAATATAACAAAAACCAGATATCTTAGTGCCGTTTAATATTAATAAATGGATGAATAAACAAAACCCTCCCCAAAATTGGAGAGGGTTAATAAATTATTATTAATTAGCGAAGAAGCTGAAGTACGCCCTGCGGCTGCTGATTCGCTTGAGCAAGCATAGCTTGAGCAGCTTGAGAAAGGATGTTGTTCTTAGTAAAGTTCATCATTTCTTTCGCCATGTCAACGTCACGGATACGTGATTCAGCAGCAGTCAAGTTCTCTGCAGATGTACCCAAGTTGTTGATTGTATGCTCTAGACGGTTTTGTACCGCACCCAAG
>Ga0153921_1000877_pt1 | contig 14450 bp, 17 predicted proteins | sample TSNJ005MetaG_FD_104691 | JGI IMG/M metagenome (GOLD analysis project Ga0153921, IMG submission 104691) | Attine ant fungus gardens microbial communities from New Jersey, USA - TSNJ005 MetaG | ecosystem: Host-associated > Fungi > Mycelium > Unclassified | place: USA: New Jersey, Brendon T. Byrne... | reverse complement strand
TTTCAGTTTGGGGTCGGCCGGGTCGATCGCATCGACCCGCACCGTGACCCCGGTAAAGGACGACAAACCGTCCAGTTCACGTTCGTGCCAACTCTCCGCAGGCTGACCGGGCAGATTGCGGCCGAGCTGGAACTCGGCAAAAAAGCGCAGCCGGTAAAAGGCGCGGCTGCTGTTGATCGAGACCATCTCGCCGCCGTCATAAACGATGGCGCTGTAGTCGTTGCCGGGCTTGAATCCCACCAGTGCGCGCCACAGTTCGGCGCGCAGGTCGTGCAACAGATCCAGCGCTTTTGTGGCGTCGGTTGCGTCAAGCGCGAGGACGATTTCGAAGCGGTCGCGGATCGGTTGGGTGGTGAGGTTTTGTGCGGTGCTGGCGCTGGCCAGATCCTCCAGCGGTGAAACCCAGGCGCTGGGGGTTTGCAGCGGGTTGTCAGTTTGAAGTGTTGCCAGGTCGACCCCGGCTGCGATTCGATTGCCCAGGGTCGGACACTGGTCGCGCAGTTGCGTGATCAGGGGAGTCATTTTCATGATGAAAGTACCGAGTAGGTGCTGTCGCTAGAACCAGCGTCCGATCGCGAGACAGTCAAAGGAGACCATCGAGACGTCGGCCTCCGCGAATTGCCCGAGACTGAAGACACAGATACTGGCGAAGGTGTTGGTTCTGCTATAGGCGCCAACGGATGTCACTTGTCTCGTCACACCCAATACGCCCACCAGATTGGCAGTCACAAAACCTGGCGCCACGAAGGCCATTGGATACGTCCAGTTGAATCCCATGTTGGACGTGTTGTTGAACGCGACCGGCCCCTTATTGAAGAGCGTGCAAATCAAAGTACCGTCGGCAAACTTGACGTATTCCCCGTTGGCGTTGGAACCACGCTCGATGACAGCACCGGTGGCAATGCCCGCAACTTGACTGACCGTTCCCACCAGCGAGGCGACGGCCGCGCTCCCCAGTCCCAGGCCCGACCTGGCCGTCGCCTGGGTTGTCCCGCCCGTGCCGCCACGCGCAACCGGGACGACTGCGTCTGCGGCGACGGCACCCAGACCAAGCGCCGATCGCGCCGAAGCTGCGTCGGTGGCACCGGTTCCGCCCCGTACGATCGGGACGATCGCATCAGTGGCGACGGCCCCGAGCCCCAGCGCCTGGCGAGCGGCAACGACATCGGTCGCACCAGTTCCGCCGTTACGCACTGGCAGTACATCGAAACCACTCGCCGCACCCAGCGCCGCCAGCTTCGGACCGTATTGAACATTCAGATTGTTGAATGCATCGGCCAGCGCCTTGGGATAGCCTTGTACCGGCATGATCGAATAGGTCGCACCGTTTACTGTTGCGCCCTGATAGGCCGGCGTGATCGACAACATCGCCGGGCCTGCGATATTGCTCACTTCATATTGCCTGCCGTCCGGCCCGACGAAGGCATCGCCTATCCGGGCATTGCTCACGAAATCAACATCGACACCAGTGACGGCTGGCGAGTTGTTCGTGACATTGACCGTGCCTGCTCTTAGCCATGGCATGGCATCATCCTTGTTTCCTGAATAAAAAAAACCGCCTCTGAGGGCGGGGAATCACAGACTTCGCAGGCTCATGCCGTTGCATCGACGGCCTGTTCCGGCCCCGCTGAAATCTCCGGAATGGCCGGCGGTGCAGGCCATTCCGGCGACACTGGCCAACCGGCCTGACGGGGTACATTGCCCAGGTTGAACTTGTAGGTTTTCCAGGCTTTGAGCCCCTCCATCAGCGCGCGTTGCTCCGCCTCGTCCTGCGGCGTCGCGGCGCCGGCATCGATGCCATAACCCAAGGTTTCGACACGATCCTGAATACGCGAAATCTGCGCTGCCGCTGCCTCGTTCCGATCAGTGAGCAGCGCTTGCGCTTCGTTCAGTCTCGCAACAGCAGCAGCGGCCTCTTTCATGTCACGGGTGATCAGTTGCGACCAGTCGATATTCATTCGCCTGCCTCCGGTTGCGACAACGGCTGTGGCAATGCCACCTCTCCATCAGGAACCCCGACAAGGTCCTCCGGATAGGCTTGAGCCGGGCTGTAGTGAGCAGGAATCGGTAACAACAGACGTAGCGTCAGCTCGCCTTGCTCACGGGTGACGTCCCCGACAAACCACTCGGAATGAATTGCACCTTCCGGAAGCGTATCGCCGTCCCCCAGACGGGAGAAATCAAACACTTCACCGTTGACCGTGAGCTGATCTCCCAGCTTGCGCAGCACCAGAGCGTCTTCTCTGCGCTGCGGCGACAAAATAATCTTCATTAGTACCACCGCCCGATTGCGATCAGGTTGATTTGAGCAGCCACGGCTGCGTTGGAAATTGCCATGGCGCGCCATGCGCCCCAGCTGTTCAGCGTCGGGGGAATGAAAGCGCTGGCAAAGACACAATCGGAGTTGACACCCCGCGTCGCACCCGCAGCCACCATGGGCACCGACGCATAGGCTGAGGGAAATGCACCCGGTCCATAGGCATCGCTACCAAACAGCGCGCCCACCGCGTAAGTGCCCGTCGAATTCGTCGTGATTGCCTTCCAGCACATCAGGGTGCCGTCGGCATACTTGGTGTATTCACCATTGGCATTGGCGCCACGCTCGATGATCGCCCCCGTAGGAGCCCCTGCCCCGGTGACAGCGCCGATAATGTTGTTCTGCCGGTAAACCATGCGCCACGGCCCAAATACCCCCGTGCCGTATTGATCACGCTCCCAGGTGCGCAGGGTGCCGCCGGAGGCAATTCCGTTTACTTCGTGCCAGATTTGATGAACGGGTTGGCCAACAATTTTGATAGTGTCCAGCAAGCCGTAACTGGCGTTTGGGGGCTTGACCCCGCCGCTGGTGTTGATAACGAAACAGCGCCCCGCAGGTACCTCTGCCACGTCATCGATACTTGCGTAAAACACCGGTGTGTCACCGCCAATACCGAATGCGCCGACTTGCATGGCTCGGCCAGGGGTTGCATCGCTCGGACTGCTTTGCAGGTTCGCTGACGCGGCACTGCCGAGTCCCAAAGCAACCCGGGCAGCAGCGGGTGTCTCGCTGCCGGTTCCGCCTTTTGACACAGGCAAAATCTCATAATTTGCAGTACTACCCAGTGCCGCCAGTTTTGCACCGTATGTGTTGACCAGTGCTCGCAACGCATCGGCTGATTCTTTGACATAGCCCTGTAAGGGAGCCAGCGCATACGTGCCTGCTCCGTTGGTTGCCCCCTGATAATTCGGCGCAATGGACATCGCCGAATCACTGGCGATGTTGGTGACTTCGTACCAACTGCCATCCGGGCCTCTGAATGCGTCCCCGACACGGCCGCTGACAATAAACGATGTGCCGGAACCTATAACAGAGTTTGAGTTATTTGTGACACTTACCGTTCCGACCTTGCTCCACGACATGGCGTACCTCGAACATTAATTAATTGTAGTATCTGGAAAGCGGAAATTTGCAAACCGGAATACCAAAGCAAGTCCCATTCGTACCCTGATAGTACCAATAGCCACCACCGGATCGCTGAGCCGTAATTTCCAAAGCAAGAGCATTATTATTCAACAAACTAATTCCGACATAGCCAGCACCATCGGCAAACCAGTTCAAGCCACGATCAATGCTGGATACACAAACAAAATCATCAGCATCGATGGTCAGATTGCTTTTATAAATATCAACCTGATTACCAACGACCAGCGTCCAGTTTTTTGCAAACTTTGTGTATCTGACAACTTTGTCATCGGACGAGAACACCACTTGCCCCTGCGCGTCATAGATATTCATGCCATAGGGCTGACGACTGGGTTGATCCGAATATTTACAGACAACATATTCAATAAGGTAATTTTGCAGCGTGTTACCTGTACGCACCGCCGAGGTAATCAGGAATCCCGTCCAGTTCCCGGGACTGCCCAGCATGGTGATGAAAAGACCGAGCGATGTATGCACACCGCTAACATGCCTTACAAAAACCTGCGGAGCTTCCTGTGTGTAGATAGGCTTCGTAAAGGTGACCGAGCCGTAACCCTCACTGTCAGAGTATCTGGATTGAATTCTGAAACTGCCGCGCTCGGAGAACACCATCACTTTATACGAGCTGGAAATCACGACAGACCCGTACATGTTACTCACTGAAAGTCCGTAATCCGCCATCACAACACCTTCACTACTTCGACAACACATTCGACGGTGTGTGAAACCCACTCATCGACATAGTTATCACGATAACCCGTGGGTCGGCGCCTGTTTACATAGGTAAAAATACCTATCAGACTGCCGCCCAAATCTTTGTAAGTTGGAACATAACCCCACAAATCCGGACGACCAGGCTGATTGTATCCGGCATATTTCCTGGGAGTTATAATCACAAAACACGTAGAGGGGTTATAACCTGGAACATCCATCAAAATATAATCAGATCGGGTGCCTGAACCACCTGTACGGCTCTCAGGCAAGACCATCTGAGCCAGTTTCTGAATAGTAAAATCCTCGATGCCCAGGGTTTGCACACCATTGGCATCGAACACCGTCATTCCAAAGCTCATTCACTCAGATCTCCCAGTTGCACACGCTTGACGTCATTGGCGTCAAATACACGTAGCGATCTGTTAGTCATGACCACCCGGCCCTGGCCGGCCACGCTGCTGTTTATTTCGAAGCTACCGGCCCTGCTCAGCCTCCATCCGGATCTGCCCGCCACATAGTTTTCCGACTGCAGGTTTTCGCCGATTTTCAGCATGTTGATTGAGCCATTCTGAATAAAGGCGTCATTGATGAACGTTTGGCCACCAGTCACGGTAAACGGTGAGACGGGCGTCCCATTGGCCAGGTTCAACAACATGAATGTGTCCGCACGAACCACAAACTGCGACGAGACACCGGATGGGTCGACCTGAAGTCCAAGACCAAAGGAGGCGGCGTACTTCTGACCACCAGCAGTGGTATCCATCTTCACCGACCACATCGTCGACAACTTGCCATTGGTATTTGCAAGGGCTGTCGAGGTTTGCTGAACGGCCGCGCTGTTGTCACCGACAGTCGCGCTCAACTGCTCGATTTTCGTCGCCGTTGCCGAGTTGGTCGTCGTGACGACCTTCTCCAGCGACTTGATATCTGCAGCGTTGCCTCCGGTGCTGACTTCCAGCGTCGAAAGCCGCTGCGCGGTTGCCTCGTTCTGTGTCGACCGGACCAGGCTTTCCGTAGCGATGGCCGCCGTACTCGTCCACCCTTTGAGCGCATCCGCCAGCTCGCCTTCACCGTTACCGTCACGGGATGCTGCTCTCAGTGCCTGGAAGGCAGCCGCCTGGGCGGTCACCGCACCGTCGATCTTGCTGATCTCGGCCGTGTTGCTTCCAACCTGTTGAACCAGACCACTGGCGGTCTCGACCGTCTGGCCTACGTCGGCCCAATAAGTAGTATTCGGCGGTGGCAGGTTGATCGGTACCGGGCCCTTGGCTTGATACAGTCGATCGCCCACACGCACGATCGCGTATTTCGCATAGGCCCGGGCCGCGTCATAGCTTTCATCCAGCGCATCGATCTGATTTTGCAGCCCCGGAACTTTCTCGATCTCGCTGAGCAGGTCCTTACCCAGTTCGGTGTGCGAAATTTTCCCGGCGAGCAGGTCGAGAATCGGACCGGCCTCGGAACTGGCCTGCCCGAACACTCCATTTCCGATCGGATACCACGGACCGATATTGCCCGTGCGATCAACCAGCCGCGCCCAGAAGAAGAACGTCGCACCGGCCAACAGGCTTTGCATCGTGTAATCACTTTGCGGATAAGCCAGGTCGGCCAGTTTCGTGGCCGTTTCCAGGTTTGGCGTCGGCCCGTACCAGATTTCCGTGCGCTGAGTATCTTCTGCACCTACAGGGAATTCCCATTTCAGGCCGATACCGAACAACAGGCTCTCAGCTTTGAGCATGGTCACCGAAGGCGGTGGCGTGGTTTTGCCGGAAAGTTGGGTTTCCACCGAAGTGGCATAAATCGAACCGATGTCCAGTGCATTGATTGCCCGCACCTTGGCCACATACCGCCCGGCATAGATGCCCCGTACTTCCATCGAAGTCCCACCGGTACGGCCGGCGAAAACCCATTCGCTGTCGTTCTTGCGCCAGTGGACTTCATAGGCGATGGCATTGGCCGGACGCGTCCATTCAATGGTCATGACGCCGACCGCGCTGCCCTGATCAATGAAGTGGTTGTTACTGACGGTGACCGAACCCGGCGGCGCCTGAACGCCTGGCGGAATGACAGTGATCGGCGGCCGCTCGATTCGGGAGCCATTGTCGATGGCGCCGAATTTGCTCGGCACATGCTTGACGGCAGTGATGCTGTATTTGATTTCGTTATCGGTGAAATCTTCGGCAATCGACATCACGCGAAATTGCTGTGCGGCCAGGGTTGGCGAATCGATCGCCCACATCGACTGGGCCGGTGGCAGCTCACTCAATGGCTGCGCCAGCAGCACACGTTGAACGTCCGCGCTGATGTCTACTGACTTGATCGAACGGGATACCGCTTTGCCGGTTGGCATGACCAGCGTGATGGTGTCGCCCGCCGTGGCGGTGACCTGCGCATCAAGGGTCAGCGTATCAAGCGTCGCATCACGCAGGCGTCCACCGATTCGTCGCCCGGCGCGATCATTGTCGGCCACCCGGATAATCTGCCCCGGGCGCGCCAGCGTGCCGTCAAGTCCCACCGCGAAGGTGACGCTTTCGGTTTCCAGTCGATTGGTCAGCAGCGCCCACTTACCGATTCGCTGTGCCTGCGCCTGAGAGGTACAGCCGGTGGCGCTGATTTCTGTCTGCTGCACACCGTAACGGGCGATGCCATCCGGGTCGTCGACATACTCGACCTTCTGCCGGTAGAAGTCTGCAGGGTCGTTCCAGCTGACCAGCGCCACGCTGAACCGGGTCTTTTTCGCCGACCCGCCGTAGACGAACTTGCCGTCGATGACGTTGCCATTGGAGTAGGTGTAGACCGGATCCTCCGGCATATCGGCTACCGCCATGACAGAACCTGCGCCCCAATACGACATACCCCGGAACGTCGTAGCCAGGTCTTGCAGGACCTTCAACGCATCGGCACGCGCCGAAAGGTACAAGTTGCAGGTAAAGCGCGGCTCGGTGCCACCCTTGCCATCAGGCACGGGCTGATCGCAGTACTGACCAATGCGATACAGCTCCCATTTATCGACCTGGCCGGCATTGAGCAAATGCCCCAGGCCATAGCGCGGATGCAGCAAAAGATCGTAGTAAATCCAGGCCGGGTTATCGGTCCATGCCGATTTGAACGTACCGTCCCAGACACCCGAATAGACGCGGCTCTGTGGATCGTAGTTGCTCGGCACCCGAATGATCCTGCCCAACAGTTCAAAAGAGCGCGAAGGGATGGACTGGAACTGTGACGCGTCAAATTGCAGGCCGATGATCGCCGAACCGGGATACCTCAACTTGGCGTCGATTACCTCGGTGCTCGACTCGACACTGGTGGCGTCGGCTATAGCACCGCTGGTGGAGTTGGGTGTCAAACGACGCACGCGTACGGTCCAGCCGCTTTTGGCCAGCGGCAGATCGATGCGGTGCGAGCGTTCGTATTTGGTGGTGGTCTTGCCACTGAAAGCAGACGCCAACACCTCGACGAATGCACCGCCGTCAGTCGAAAGATCAATGGCGTATTTGACTGTGTAGCCATTGGTGTCGCCATTGCCGGTATTGGTCTGTGCCAGACGCGACACCGCCAGGCGAATACGTACGGCAGACAGTTGCAGGTTGGTGAAGGCCTTGGTCCAGGGTTGATCGCTGCGCAATTCGACGGCCGCTGCCGTTTCGTTTTCCACCGCAGGAAAACCCGGGATGTGTGCCTGGTCCTGGCTACCGGTACGAACGTCGAGCGTCACGCCGTTGAAGTTCAGGCTACCGTCGTCGTTGGCCAGCGGGGTTTCGTCGAGAAACACCGATTGAGTATGGTTTTTCAGACCGACAATCTCGCCTTCGCTGACGAGATCGAGGATACGAGCGTAGGCCGTGCTTTGCAGGCTGTCTGGCGCCTCCACGGAGGGGCGCGGCTTGGCGGCGCCGCCTTTGCTGCCAGCGAGAATGAGGTCAGTCATGGCTTTCCTTCAGGCGAAATAAAACCCGCGCCTGGCGGGTTGGATGGAAGTCATTGAAACGTGAAGCTAGAGTTGATCCTGGGCGTAAACCCCGGCACTGATTACGGCGCTGCCGACAATCATCTGACCGTAAAGAAGGCCCACGGGATTGCCTTGGGCGCTGGTGTTGACCGGTCCGTTGAAGCTGTAGCTGGCACGATTCCGGGGAGCGTCCATGGAGCCCAGACCCTTGGCCTGCGGCGACATCATTTGCATGACACCGCCCATTGCCATTGCAATCCCGAAGTTGGCAGCCGCCGTCCAGCCTGCACCGGCACCTGTTCCCAGAAGACCTGCGCCACCTGCAGCCATTCCTCCGGTGAAGTAGGAGGCTGCGACAACCAGCGCAACACCGATGATGGTCTGTAACGACCCCGCCCGCTTGCTGCCGATCACCATCGGCGCAATACGGATATCCGTATTGCCACTCGGTGCCTTGAGCCGGTCCTGACCAATATTTTCGTGCCCTAGAAAGACTGAGTACGCCAGTCCGCGGTCCTTTGATTCCATCAAGAAGCGCTCGAAGCCCGGGATCAAAATACAAAGCGCATGAATGGCTTCCGCCGTGTTGTTGACGGCTAACCGGTGTATACGGCCGAAACTGGCCCCCAAGGTGCCGTACAATCGAATGGTTCTGAGTTTTTGCTGATTCATCTCACGGCTCCAGGAGAAGAACTCCAATGTGGTTTTAAATCCTTTGTTCGGATATCAGACGGTCGCACTGGATAACTTCGACCGATGCCGCCAGCAACTCACCGTCACCTCTGCCCAGTAACCGCCGTAGGTGTCGCGGCGGCTGTCGCGTCCGTACAAGTGATGCAGGATCGAACCCGGTGCAGGAAAGTGATCCGGCTCGCTCTCGAGCACGCCGTCCTCCAGATAAATGGCGGCATGGTTGGGCACTGGCGAGCGGATCTGCATCAGTACGACATCGCCCTGTTGCAGCTGGCTGACCTGTACGAAACCGGCGGCGGGAAGGTTGTCGAGATAGAGATTCCCGCCCTTGTCCCACCAGCCGTCTTCGCGCTGATAGTTGCCTAGTTCAACGTCCATTTCCCGGCGGTAGTAATCGAGGATGATGCTCAGGCAATCATGCACACCATGGACAAAATCCCGCCCGATCAAGGGTGCCTGATAACCCGTGGGGGCGATGCTGACCAGTTCGCCTCTGCCAACTGTTCCGTCATCCCCTTTGCGTACTTCCAGAATGTGCCAGGGCAATCCGGAGGCTTCACAGGCGACCCGGTCCGCCTCGCTGGCCGTCGCCGGATAATCCGGATGACTGTGCACCACTGCCAGGATCTCGCCGCACTCTTCGGCCGCCGCATAATCTTGCGGCGCCAGACGAAAATGCTCGCTTGGGGTGGTTGCGGTATTGCGGCACGGTATATATCGCTGTTTGCGCCCATCGCGGATCAACAGACCGCAACATTCGTCGGGGTATTGAGTGATGGCGTGAAGTTCGATGGCGGCCAGGATTGCCTTGTTCATGATCAGCCCCGAATCAGGCCGGCGGCCGGAAACGAGCCGTAAGGCAGTGGATTGTTTTCGCCGAAACGCAGCTTGCAGCTGCTCAGGCGCCCACCGCATTTGTCCCTGGCGGCATCGGTGACGATCACGTCATTGGCATCTGCCACCGGGCCACCGTTGTAACCGCAATAGGGGCCACGGTAACCACCGCAACTGAGCCACCAGCAAACGTTGGCGACAATCTGCCGACGTGGCAATTGCACGCCGTTGAAATCCAGAGCACTGGCCAGTTCGAACTTCACCACTTCGCTGTCCTCACTGACCTTGCGCTCGATGTACCAGAGGTCGGGCGGCAGCTCTTCTTCCGGGTCGGCTTCCGGCTGGCCATCAAGGTATTTGCCCAAGGTGCGATGACGGATCAACCGCGCTCCGACCAGATCCTGGAAATACAGCACCAGAGCCGTAATGAACCCGCCCACGTTGCCCACCGACAACGTCGGCGTCGGTTGCGTGCCCTGTCCGGTCATTTCGAACCCCTCGGCCAGAATCGGCCAGGGTGAATATTCAAGGCCTTGCCAGAAAATCGAGGTTTGCTGGGGATAGCCGTGAAAACGGTACAACTCGGCGCCGAGGCTGGTGGCATCGAGTTCGAACAGTTCGACCCAGGCGCCGGGGTCCAGCGCCTGAATATCTGCAGTAATGGACATGTGAATCTCCGGGCAAAGAAAACCCCGCTTGAGGCGGGGTTGTAGTCATGGCATCGAGCGCCGTCAGCGTCTTATGGATGAAAGGCCTGCTCGAAGGTCGCCGCGAGGCTGAACAAGCCAGCCCCCAGCGGGCTCGGTTGATAACCCTTGCAACGGTAGAGCGCAGGTTCGCCCAAGGGGGCCGTCCAATAAAACGGTGTAGCGCCAGCATGGCGATCGAGGAACTGCACGATTGTTTTGATCCGCGCCTCATTCCCGACAAACGTCAACGGCCAGGACTGAGATCGGTTGTTGATGCCGTCCTGTGCCAGCTGCTGATAACCATCGCCGAACTTCGCGGACTTGAGACGAAACTCGACGTTGCCGACGGGTTCGACTTTCGGAGTCCAGGTGAATGTTTCTGTTGTCATGTTTCCTCCGGCCGTGAGCCGTTGCGGCCGCTGATATTCAGCGGCCGTTGATGGCAGACCAGATCTGGCCCCCCGGTTTCAGATCACGGGCGATCTGCTCGGCAGCGCCCTGCTTGGCGGCGCTGGCATAAGCCTTGGCGACGGTCTGCGAGTTCATATCCCCGTTCGTCGCTGCACCCGAGCTGTCGCCCACATTGATGGTTTGCTGGATCACGACCTGCTGGCTGCTGCTGCCACCCAGACCAGCGCCTTGCACCTGCACGCCGAGGGAGCCATCGGAACCGCGACTCAGCGGCATGATGGCTTCCGGTCCGGCTTCGCCGAACATTGCCATCGGAGCCAGGGTCGGACCGGTGGCGATGCCATTGGTGAAGGCCCCGCCCTTGGCGTGGAAGGAAACGTTCGACACGTCGAGTTGCGGGACGTAAGTCGTACTCATGCCATCCAGTTTGAATGTCTGCGGAGTCGGTGCAGTGGTACTGCCGAGTATCGACGATGCCGCTGAACCCACCAGGCCGAACAGTGAGCTCAAACCGCTGGAAACGGCCGTCTGCGCGGCCAGTTTGGCCATATCGCCGAGTACCGATTTGGCAAAGTCGGAAAACGAGAACTTCCCCGTCGTCGCGAACGTGCTCACGGCGTCGCCCATGGTGTTGAAGGCTTTGGTGAAGACCTCCTTGGACTTGCCGGCCACATTGCCGCTTGTTGTGAGGTAGTCATCCCAGGCCGAGGTGGCCCCGTTTATCCAGTTACCCTGCGCCTCGGTCATCGCCTCATAGTTGCTTTGAACCTGCAGGGTCAATTGATCGTGGTTGGCTTTCAACGCATCGAGACTGGCTGCGTAATCGGCCCCTTCCCGAGGGTCGCCCCCTCCTGCCAAAGGTGCGTCCAGCTTCTTGCGTGCCGCAGCATAGTTTTGGTCGATATCGCTCAGCGCCTGCGCCCGCGCACTTTCGCGGGTCCCCATTCCGACTTGCGCGGCAGCAAGAGCACCGTTACGTCGCAACTTGTCGAAATCGTCTGAATAATTGATTTGCTTCCTGGCTTCTTCCTGAACATCGACATAGGTCGCGATGTTTGCCTGGGTGATCGAGCTGGCAGACGCATTCAGCGTCACGCCGATTTTCTTTGCTGCGTCCTCGATCTGCTTTTGCATCTGGCGCAGCTTTTGTTCGGTGATACGTGACGCCTGGGTCCAGGCTTGTTCAAGGCCGTCGAGGTTAGGCGTCAACCCTGCTGAAGAAGTAACTGCCATGTGTTTTTCTCCGGGTTAAGAAAAAACCCGCCGAAACGGGTCATGTAAATGAACGCCTATCGCCACTGCTCAAGGGCACGCTCGAGAGAAAGCCCCTGGCGATGCTCATGAGGCATGAAGTCCAGCAACTCCGCCATCCCGCCGCCCAGCCGGTGGATTTGCAGCGCGACCAGCGCGCTGCCCGCCTCCAGCCGCCTACCGGTGTGGAGCGAGCCATATCGATCGATATAGCGCCCCCACGCCAGGGCTTCGTGGTAGGTCATGCGCTCCTTGGCTTCGGCAATCGTCCGGCCGCCGACTCCGTTCAGCACCAGTTCGTGCCAGAACTCATCGGCGGCCGTCAGTTTTTTGCTGCAACACCGCCAGTGCCATTGACCTCATTGACGGCGTTGAGGATCAGGAACCCCAGCGATGGCTCAAGGTTGTAGGCATCGTCGTAGCCGAGCGCTTCCGTCCCGTCGTCGCCGAGCGACACGCAAGCTGCGAGATAGCTCGCATTGCGGCTTTGCTCGGTTTGATCTTGAGCGAACAGCCGTTCGATGACCCCGAACGACTGACGGCGGATATGCAATGTGAAGGAGTCGGTCACTTCCTGGCCCGACTCGGCATCCAGATGCTTCCAGCTCACTTCTTTCTTGACGGGCTGGCCATCGACAATGCCGCCCCTGGCTTTCAACTGTTTGAGGTTCATGACGGGCCTCAGGCTTTCTTGATCCAGGCGGAACCGCCAGTGCGCTGGATGGTGACGGTTGTGGTCACTACGGCATTCAAGGCGAAATTGAACGGGAAGTCCGAGACGTAACCATCAAAGGTGAACCAGGTACGAGTGGTCGGCAACTCAAAGGCATTGCCTTGAGTATTGACGGTTGGCAGAACGCCCTTGCCATCCGACCAACCCACTACCCATTTGATGCTGGTGTCGTCATTGTTTTCGGAAAGTTGATGCAGACGGATGTGACTGGCATTGGTCGGATCAGCATTGAGACCCAGGCTGGCCGTACCAGGTGTACGAAGACCTTTCTTGTAGGTGCGTTCCTGGGCATCGAGCGTGGTGTCTTCGATCTGCTCGGCAGGTGCACCGCCCGGATCGAAAGAAGTGGCGTGTTCGACTTCCAGCACGGTGTAAGGACCGGAACCGGTGGTCGGCGGCACGAGGGCAAAAATTTGAGTACCTTGGGTAAGAATCGACATCTGGCGTTCTCCAGCGAACATAAAAAAACCCGCGGATGCGGGGTTGTGGGTGTTGCTCGGTTGAGTACTTCTGGAAGAGCATCGCCAATGCGCTCAGGGCGCCGGCGTACCATCCAGGTAAGGTGGGGCATTCGGATCCGGCTCGCGGCTTTTGATCAGGTCGACCAGCGCCTGATTGCTCTGAGCCATCAATCTGATGGAAGCATTCATGGCCGTCAGGCTATCGGTCTGAACCTGCAGAGCGGCAATAAGCCTGTTCAGCGCTGCCAGGTCTTCGTCATTCATGGTCTGTGACTCTCTTGGCAATGATCATTGTTCGGATGAGGGGTTGCGCGGGGGAACTTCGCAGACGCCAATGCGTTTGGCAGCCCAGCGCTCGTAAAGACCGATGGCCACATCGGCACCGGCCATTGCAGTGAGGCAACCAAATGCCCCGGCGGCCCAGATCGACATGCCAGCGGCGTACAGCAGCATGATCGCCGACACGCCGCAGATCATGCAGGCGCCGGAGCGCAAGGCCAGGCGTCGCAGCAGGGGCCAGCCGCGGGCGCCCTCTTTGTCGGCGCGCCACATTTCGCCGGACACCCCGCCCGCTACGGCAAGGAGGATGACCAGCCAGATCGGCATGTCCGCCAACGCTTGTTGCTCGGTTGTCATGTCACGCCTCCTGAGTTCAGTTGATGAGTGATGTGTGTTGGATTCAAGCGATGTCTCTTCAGGTAGGCATTCCAAAAAGCCCGGCGCTGAGGCCGGGCTTTTCAGCAATGCGCTCCGGGAACGTCTCGGCTAGTGCTCAGATAAAGGGGAAAGGCACTACCAGACAGTCGAAGGAAGCAAGGCCATGACGGCCAACAGTCACTCCGAAAGTGCCCGATTCAAGGCTGGGCTTTAAAGCAATGAGCGCCTTTGCTGGCGTGTGTAGCAGATGCCTTACGGCAACTGCGGCCAAGTGATCGTCTGCGGATAACCAGGTTGTTTATTGACTTGCATAAACGCGACGAAATATTCGTTCAAAGCCGTCAGATAAGCTGTTTCAGCCGCTGTAGCGATACCCAGGTCCACCTTGGCTTGCAGATCCGAGGCGGCCAGATTGGCCACCACACTGTCGAAACGCTTGGCTTTTTCCTCTCGCAGTTTTTTACCCAGCTCAGACAGCGACCAAGGGAACTCGGAGTTGAAGGTCCATACTCCGTTGTAGTTGGTAGCGATGTAGTCGTAGTCGACCTGATAAATGTCACGGCCGGTGATATCGACCCAGACTTGTTGCGGCGCA
>Ga0153921_1000874_pt1 | contig 14534 bp, 14 predicted proteins | sample TSNJ005MetaG_FD_104691 | JGI IMG/M metagenome (GOLD analysis project Ga0153921, IMG submission 104691) | Attine ant fungus gardens microbial communities from New Jersey, USA - TSNJ005 MetaG | ecosystem: Host-associated > Fungi > Mycelium > Unclassified | place: USA: New Jersey, Brendon T. Byrne... | reverse complement strand
CTGCATAGCGGGCGTGCGGCGTTCGGCGCTGCGGGCTACGCCCTTCGCACCGCACGCCGCACAGAAGGATCAACTGAAACCACTGGCATCCGGTTTCTGCACAGTTTGACGCACACAACTCGCAACCGCTTTGCATCAGCGCGGCACAAGTGCATACCTTGGAGTTATCGACATGGCCATAATTGCAGGTATCAAGATTCCTGATAGCGCGATGGCACGCGCTGCCACCGAATTAATTCGTGATACGGAGTCGGAACTGCTGTTCCATCACTCCACTCGCGTCTTTCTCTTCGGCGCTCTCGCAGGCGAGCGCAAGCAGTTGAAGTACGATCCCGAACTTCTTTACATTGGTGCGATGTTTCACGACATCGGACTGAACTACCAGTTCCGCACCTCGCAGAACCGGTTTGAGGTCGATAGCGCGAATGCCGCTCGGCGTTTCCTTCAAAACTATCGCATTTCCGAAGACGAGATTGACGTCGTTTGGGACGCTATTGCGTTGCATACCACTCCTGGTATCCCTCAGTTCAAGAAGCCAGTGGTTCAACTCGTAACCGCAGGCGTCGAGATGGACGTCCTTGGCCTCGCATACGACGATTTCACCGAAGAGCAGCGCACGCTAGTTGTCAGCGCACACCCCCGTGGCGAAAACTTCAAGGAACAGATCATCGATGCGTTCAACGAGGGAATGAGACATCGACCCGAGTCGACCTTCGGCACGGTGAACGATGATGTTCTTGCTCTTAAGGATCCCGCTTTCCGCCGGATGAACTTCTGCAGCATCATCCTGGGAAACGCGTGGAACGACTCCCACTACGCCTGTAGTTGTCCGGATTCCACGCATCGACACGTGTAATGGCCGCTCGACGGTCGGCGATGGTCTTAGCGCCAACATCAATCGCCGGGCTCGAAAGCCGCCGGAATCCGAACGTTGAAAGGAATTGCACTATGAAGATTGGTAGCTTCACGAGCAAGGCTCGCACCTTGGGTCTAACAATGCTGCTCGCTTCGGTCGGAGCACTGAGCGTATGCGCCGCTGACCGAGCGTCGACGCCGGGCGATCGAATCGCAGAGTTGGCCGACAGCGGCTTCGAGGTAACGATCCCTGATAGCAAACTGGCGCGCGATGCAGCCCAAACCATCCGCGATTCGGAGGGCGACTTCCTTTTCCAGCATTCGACGCGGGTGTACTACTGGGCAGCCTTGTCTGCGCGACGGAGTGGTCTCTCGTATGACCCGCAGCTCCTATACGTTGCGGCAATGTTCCACGACTATGGGTTAACGAAGCATTACGCGCAGAGTCATTTGCGGTACGAGGTGGATGGCGCGAATGCGGCTCGCCAATTCCTGCGAAGCCACGGGTTATCGGAAGACGCGAGCGCGCAAGTGTGGCTTGCCATCGCGCTACATACGACAAACGGTATCCCGGCGCAGGTATCACCGCTGGCAGCACTGATTGCTCAGGGGGCAAACATGGATCTTGTCGGCGCCGGATTCGACGATTTCACCGCCCAACAGCGAGACGCCATCGAGACGGCATACCCGCACCCGCCTGATTTCGCCGAAGCGTTCATGCACGCCCTTTACGACGGCCTCAAGCATCGACCTGAAACCACTCAGGGTACAGGTTTGGCCGATGTCATGGCCTATGAGGATCCGCATTTCGTCCGCAGAGATTTCAGCGCTCTTATGCGCAATTCTCCGTGGGCTACGAGGAAATGACCATCCAGTTGGGGGAGCTACGGCCGCCAGTCGACGATCGTCCAGCGCAAATGCGTTCCTCCGCCTAGCAGATCCGACTCACCGCAGGATGATGAAGTTCGTCTCTCAGGCGCGGATGGCGAGGGCTCACGCCTCGGTCCGCCGGTGTCCTTGTCCACGATTTGACCGTTCGTTGTTCTCTACCAGATCGTCGACAATCCGGACGGAACGCCGAATGGCCGGTTCTGGCCGAACGGGTGAGGTTGCCAACGGCCGAAAACTGGCGTCCCATTCGCAAAACGTGGCTTTCGCCGACTGACCGGTTCGGAGAAAGGCGTCTGTCCGGAGTGGGTCGCGAAGCGCCGCTCCTCCCGTCGCACAGGCCTACGCCTCAGCAGAAGTTCTTGCTTACCGCTGTTAATCCACCAAGAAGATGCGACATGTCGACGAGTCGCTGTGCGACCAGGTGTCGGACTTCTCCGTCGCATTGCCACGTGCCATACACTGCGAGCAATGACGCACCCAACGCTTCACGCCGCTGCTTTTCAAGCAGGGACGGCCACACAATGACATTGACGTTGCCCGTCTCGTCTTCGAGCGTCACGAACATGACGCCTTTCGCGGTGCCGGGCCGCTGCCGGACAGTCACGAGCCCGCAGCCTCGCGCGAGACGCCCGTTCCGGTAGGTACGTAAAGTCGACGCCGGCATGAGCCGCTGTTCCAGCAGCACCGACCGCAACAGCGACAATGGATGGCGCCCGAGCGTCAGCCCGGCGGAGTTGTAGTCGCTCACGATGTCCTGCGCTTCCGACGGTGCGCCCAGCGTCGGCGTCTCGTCGTCGACGCGGGTGTCGGCGAGCATGTCATGGTCGGGCGCTGCGGCAGCCGACTGCCATAGGGCTTCGCGACGATTCCCTGCAAGCGACTGCAAAGCGTTGGCGGCGGCGAGCACCTGCAGGTCGCGGCGGTCGAGTTGTGCGCGTCGCGCCAGGTCGCTCACGCTTGCAAACGGCTTCACGGCTCTCGCTGTTTCAATCCGCTCAGCCGCGCCTTCGCGCATGCCCCTGAGCAACGACAGCCCAAGCCGCACGACAGGCTTCTGCCGACCGGAGCGCTTTTCGAGCACCGAATCCCAGCCGCTGATGGTGACGTCGATCTGCGCCATCTCGACTCCATGACGCCGCGCATCCTGCACGAGCTGAGAGGGCGAATAAAAGCCCATCGGCTGAGAGTTGAGCATCGCCGCCAAAAAGGCGGCCGGCTCATGGCACTTGAGCCAACTGCTCGCATAGACGAGCAGAGCGAAGCTCGCTGCATGGCTTTCCGGAAAGCCGTACTCGCCGAACCCTTTGATCTGCTCGAAGATGGCTTCCGCGAAGGCTTTGTCGTAGCCGCGCTCCTGCATGCCGTTCACGATACGGTCGTAATACTGCTGCAGACCGCCTTTGCGCTTCCAGGCTGCCATCGCGCGCCGCAGCTGGTCAGCTTCACCCGGCGTAAAACCGGCTGCGAGAATCGCCACCTGCATCACCTGCTCCTGGAAGATCGGCACGCCGAGCGTGCGCCCCAATGCAGTTTTTAGCGCCTCGCTCGGATAGGTGACCGGCTCGAGCTTTTGCCGTCGCCGCAGGTATGGATGAACGGCGCCGCCTTGAATTGGCCCGGGGCGCACGATGGCGACCTCGATCACGAGATCGTAGAACCCTCGTGGCTGCATGCGCGGTAGCATGCTCATCTGCGCACGGGACTCGATTTGGAAGACGCCGACCGTGTCCGCACGACAGATCATTTCGTAGGTGGCCGCGTCCTCTGCGGGAATGTCCTGCATCTCGAAGCGCTCGCCGCGTTGCTCCGAGACGATATCGAGCGTGCGCCGAATCGCCGACAACATGCCGAGCGCGAGCACGTCGATCTTCAACAATCCCAATGCTTCCAGATCGTCCTTGTCCCACTGAATGGCGCTGCGCTCCGGCATCGCCGCGTTCTCGACCGGCACGAGGCGCGTGAGCTTGCCGCGGCTGATGACAAAGCCGCCCGAGTGCTGCGATAGATGTCGCGGAAAATTCAGTATCTGCGCGGCCAGATTTGCCCACATGGCGATGAGCGGATTGGCCGGATCGAGGCCGGATTCTTCAAAGCGACGCAGCAGGTCTTGCGAGTGATCGAACCACTGATGGCTTTTGGCGACCTTGTCGACGATCTGCGCATCGATGCCGAGCGCCTTGCCGGTTTCTCTGAGCGCGCCACGCGGACGGTAAGTTGAAACGGCGGCCGCAATCGCGGCGCGGTCGCGTCCATACTTCCGGTAGATGTATTGGATGACCTCTTCACGCCGCTGGTGCTCGAAGTCGACGTCGATATCGGGCGGCTCGCCGCGCTCCTTGCTGATGAAGCGTTCGAACAGCATGTTGCCGCGCGACGGATCCACCTCCGTTACGCCCAGGCAATAACAGACCGCGCTGTTCGCCGCCGACCCGCGCCCCTGACACAGGATGTGCTGGCTGCGCGCAAAGCGCACGATGTCATAGACGGTGAGGAAGTACGCCTCGTAACGCATTTCCCGGATGAGCTGCAGTTCGTGCTCGACCTGCTGCTGCACATTGTGCGGAATACCCGCAGGGAAACGCCGGTGCGCGCCAATGTACGTCTCTTGCCGGAGATACGCCTCATGTGTGTAGCCCTCGGGAACCAGCTCGTCCGGATATTCGTAGCGCAACTCATCGAGCGAGAACGTGCAGCGACCGAGCACCTTTAAGGTCTCGACGAGCGCGTGCGGCGGATAGAGGTTGGCAAGCCGCAAGCGCGAACGCAGATGCTGCTCCGCGTTGGGCGCAAGCTCGTAGCCGCATTCGGCGACAGGCTTACCCAGGCGGATTGCGGTCATTGTGTCCTGCAGGGGCTTTCGCGAGCGCACGTGCATCAGGACGTTGCCGGTCGCTACAACAGGCACGTCGCTGCGCGACCCGACCTGTTCGACTACGCCGCGATGGATGTCATCCATCGCGCGCTGATGCAGCGTAAGTCCGACCCATGCACGAGCGGGGAACGTCTGGCGCAACCAATCGAGTTGCGCGGCGAGCGTTTCTTCCTTCGCGGGAAAGTCCGGCACCAGAATCGCCAGGCAGTCCGGCATGCCTTTCAGATGCGCGTACTTCGGGTCGGGCCGCGCGAGATCGTCGGGCGTAAGGAGATAGCTGCCTTTGGCCGCCCGCATGCGGGCCAGCGTGATCAATTCGCACAGGTTGCCGTATCCCTCGCGGTTTTGTGCGAGCAGGATGAGACCGAAGGCGGGCCGCTTCTCTGCGCCATGACTCGCATGCACCAGACGAAAGTACGAGCCGATGATCAGCGGCAGCTTTTCTTCCTTGGCCTGCACATGCGCGCGCACGACGCCCGCGACCGAGCACTCGTCAGTGATGGCCAGTCCCGCGTATCCGAGTTGTGACGCACGCAGCACGAGCTCTTCACCGTGCGAGGCGCCACGCAGAAATGAGAAGTTGGTGAACGCGAAAAGCTCAGCGTAGTCGGGCAGGGCCGACGAGGGAAAGTCCACGATGCTACCTGCTCATCCGCTTATCCAAAGAGACCGTGAAGAAACCAGCGCGTTTCTTCACTCGTGACGCTCGGCCGCTCACGGTAGATCCAGTAGCAGCTTTTATCGTCCGCTTCGGCTACGAAATAGTCGCGCGTCACCAGTGCGCCGTCATGCCAGCCGGCTTCGATACGCTCGCCGGTTGAGACGAGCTTGAGCGGCGAGCCGTAGAACGGGCGATGGTTCTTGACCATCAAGCGCAGGGGCACATGCAACAGCCAGGTCGGTCGCGGAAGATCATCGGGCGCGGACACGGTTTTCGGACGGCCATTCGGGCCGTTCTTCGAACCGCTCTGGACCGGCACCCACTGGTTAGCGTGTTCCGGACGATGGTCAGGCGCAGGCGCCGGCCGCAAGACGTTCTCGGCGCCCAGGCGGGCGGCCAATAGTTCAAGCAGCCGGTTGTGGTTCTGCGCCGATCCGCCGGGCTCGGGAAAGAGCGTATCGCTGGGCGGCTCCGCCGCCTGCACGTCCGCTGCCGTGAGGCGCACGGCGATCACTGCGGCCTGCAGTTCCGTGCGTCCGAGCCGCTCCTTCAGAAGACGAACCAGATGCTCCTCATGCCAGGTTGGCTCGGCCAGCGCAATATCGATGAGCGTCGGCTCGATGGCCTGGCGTCCGCGCTCGTGCTCCAGCGTGACCGTGGCGTGCGTGAGCGCGAGTTGCTGGGCGGCGAGCCACCCGCACAATTGCACCACGAGCCGCCGCGCCGAGAAGAGGATGGCTTCGGCGTGCTCGACGCGATCGGGCAATTCGACACGTGCGCTGAAGGTCGGTGGCAATTCAAGCCACTCGTGAAGTTCGGGAGCCAGGCCATACGCCCGGTCCAGCGAATCGAGTAGGTCCACGCCACACCTCTTCTTCAAACCTGCGCGAGGCAGGCGTTGGATATCACTCAGCACACTGCAGCCGAGCCCGTTGAACCAGTCGGCGAAGCGGCGCAGCTCCGGCACGACCATGAACGGCAAGCCGCCTAGCTGACGTTCCAGCGACTGCACCTTGAGCACGCGCCGGCGGCCGGCCTTGGCAAGCAGCCAGGCGCCGCGTCCGGTGGGCGCGACACTCATACCCGCTGTCACGCCAATCGCACTGACGACTTCCCTGACTTCCTTGCATACACGCAGAATGCCGCCAAAGAGGCGCAAGCTCGCGGTGAGTTCCACGACGATAGTTTCTTCTTCGCACACGGCCACCTGCGGCGAGAAGCGCAGCAGCGCCATCGCAACGTCGCGCTGCATGTCGTGCTCGCGTTCCGCGCTGCGGTCAAACATGAGCGCATCAGGCAGGAGCGTCACGACTCCACCACGCTTCATCCCGACTCGCACACCGGCGTCTCTGGCGACCGCATCGAGCACGGTGACCTTGTCGCGCTCCAGTACCACGCAGCCGTGCTCAGACGGAGGCGACCACCTTGGTCGAAATACCTCCAGCGAAAGCTGGGGCAAGTGAATGGCGACGAACACGGCCATAGGAACTCAGCAGGATCGGCGACGGTTGTAGGGTGACGGACAGTTGCTCAGTCTGGGCGGGACCGCGTCGTTTGATGATGTCGACCGCAATCCCGCCCTCTGCCGGCCTCACGCCGAGCCGTAGCGTCGCCGGTGACGCGTCCTGGGCGCTCGCTAGCGGCCGCACCAGGACCAGCAGCGTCTCCGTCGCCTGAGCCACGAGGTGCAAGCGTCGCAGTGCCTCGGAGCGAATGTGCTGCTGCCATAAAAGCAGCGCACCGCACGTGCCGGCCTGCAGCACGCGCTCGGCGCACCACAACGCATCAGCGGTCTTCGACGCACGCAGCCACATCAGCTTGTCCACCGGCACACCGAGATACGAGAACGCCAGCGCATTGGGCACATGGGGCGCCTGCAGCAGCACGACAGGCCGTTGGCTCACACGCGTCAGTGCGGGGCGCATCAAGCGCATCTCGCCAATCCCGGGTTGCTGGACTAACAGCTCCACGAGCGCACCCAGTGGCCAGCCGCCGCCGGGCAGTTCCGCCGACAAGGCCGCATAGCCGGTGTCGACGGTTCTTCCGTAGGCGCGCGCGAGCTGCGAGCCGCGCCACAGCGCGGGGTGGATGGACTCGATATGTGTGGGCAGGGCCGCCATTTTGCATAAATACTGTATGGATGTACAGTACTCTACATCGAAAAGGGCAACACGGCATTGCGCCCTTTTTTGTGGCCGCGAGACGGCAGAGTGACTATGCTCTAGCTCATTGCTCTGACCGGCCGGGCGTACGCGCCGACACCGAATCGCTGACAGTTGCGCGCTGTGCCCGCTGGCGTTGAGCTAACCAGGTTGATTCCGGCGCATGCGTCCGCAACTGCAGTAGACGATGGCTGTATCGGATAGGGCGCCCCAACGAAGCAAAGGATGAACGACTCGACGTATGGCGGCTGAACCGGATAACAACGAAGTGTCGGAAGCGCGGGCGGAACACCTGTGCTTCCTGGTCGCAACTGTCGCGGCCTCGTATTCGCTAACGCACGAGTGGCGAGTCGACCACGTGGTGGAAAGCTGCCGCATCTGGCTTCGACGCAATCAACTCCGCATGGACTGGCTTGAACGTGTGCGTCTCGGACAACTCGCGCTCAACGTCGCCAGGCGAGATCTGAAAGGCGCCGGCATCGCGGTGCGCCAGTCGAACGTCCACGCGCTCTTCACGGGCGACATGCAATTAAACTATTCATGCACCGTCATCAAGAAGATGCTGACGCTGTGCAAAGAGGCGCTCTGAAAATCGGACCGACTTGAGCCAATACCGCGAACATTGAACGAGGAACCTCCCGCATGTGCTACTCCGCGCAGATCCAGGCCGACTATCGCCGCTATGTGAAGATGTTCGGCGCGCAAATGGACATCCGCGAGTTCGCGCGGCTTTTCTGGGAGCGCGGGGAAGGCAGCAAGGCGAAGCTCCCGAAAGCGATGGAAGACGCTTTCCGTGAGCCTGCGACCGACGACGAGCGCCAGATCAAGGCGTTCATCGACCAGTACAACGCGCAACAGGCGACCAAGCTGGAACAGGAACTCTTCAAGCAGCGCACGCGACTGGCAGACGCCGAGCGCACGCTTCAGACGAAGACCACAAAGGCTGCGACCGAAAGCAAGCGCATCGCGACTGACAAAATTGAAGCTGCGTTACGGCGCCTGTCAGACATAAACCGCATCGAGCAAGAGCCTCGCGATTCGCGGATCTTTCCCGGCTACTACGCGCCTGTCCTCGTAGTCGAAGACGGAGAGTACGTCGTCAAGCCGATGCGCTACCAGTGTCGCATTGCAGGTAAGCCTGCGAACTATGACATCAAATACCCCGGCACGTACAACGCGCGGCGCGACAGTCTCGACAAGTTCTGGAAGCCCTGTTTCGGCTACACGCACGGCTTGCTGCTGGTTGACGTCTTCTATGAGAACGTCACGCGCGCGAAGTGCGAGAACACGTTATTCGAAACGCATGACGGACCGCAGGCGCCGGGCGAGAACGTCGTGCTGGAGTTCCGGCCCAATAACGGCCAGCTGCTGATGGTCGCCTGCCTGTGGTCGAAGTGGACCGCGCCGGGTCAGCCGGATCTTCTGTCCTTTGCTGCGATTACGGACGAGCCGCCTGCTGAAGTCGAAGCCGCCGGCCACGACCGCTGCATTGTCCCGATTAAGCAGGAGAACGTTGAGGCGTGGCTGAACCCGCAAGCCTTCGACCTCGCTGCGCTCGATGCGATTCTCGAGGATCGGGACCGGCCGTATTACGACCACCGGCTCGCTGCATAAATCGCCGCCAGCGGGCGATACGTGCATCGCTCGGAACACTCCTTGCTCGTCGATCGTTGTTCTTTACTTAGGGAGGCAACGATGGCAGGCGACAATTCGTATAAGCCCGGTGAAATCGTCAAGGTGTCCGGCATCTATTCCGTGGTTCACGACGATGGCAAAGACACCTTCGAAGTCACGTGCGTGGAAGGTGAGCACTTCCCGCCGACGCGCAGCGGCAAAGGCGCCCACTTTGAACTGAAATACGGGGCGACCCATTCGCACAAGCATGGGGAACTCAAGGGCACCGAGGCGCGCGGCTAGCATGATCCAGAGGTGCGACGTTGTGATTGCCTAGCGCTTTAGTCCGACCGCCCGGCGCATCGCGGCGGTGATCCCTTGTCGCGTGCGCCAGTAGCCTTCCCACGGGTCGGTGGTGAGCGTCCGTTGTCGGTGGATGGCTTGCGCCATCGTCCATTGGTCGCCGCCCGTCACGACATTCAACTCATCCCATGAGACCGGCATCGACACCGCCATGCCGGGGCGAGCGCGCACGGAAAATGCGGCGACCGTGCTGGCACTTCGACCATTGCGCAAATAGTCGATAAAGATCTTCCCCACGCGGTTCTTCGGACCAAGAACCGCTGAAAAGCGTTGGGGCACGACGCGCGTCATGTGCTGGGCGACGGCCTGGGAGAACAGCTTGACCTCCTCCCATCCCTGTCGCCGGGTGAGCGGCACGACGATGTGGAAGCCCTTGCCGCCGCTGGTCTTCGCGAACGATCGCAATCCGAGCTCATCCAGCACCACCTTCACGAGCGATGCCGCTTCCAACATGGCCGACCACGGCAAGGCTGGATCAGGATCCAGATCGAAGATGACGCGATCCGGATGCTCCAGATCAGGCGCCGCCCCGTTCCATGAGTGGATTTCGACGACGCTCATCTGAGCAAGTCCGACCAGCGCGTCAGCGGTGTTCGCTACCAGCAGCGGCTTGTGTCCCGGATACAGACTGACGGGCAGCTCTTCGATGCCGGGGATGCGGGCACGCTCGGAGTGCTTCTGAAAGAACAGCTCGCCGGCAATGCCGTCGGGCGCACGCACCAGTGCGAGGGGCCGGGCATGGAGGTAGGGCAGCGCCCACTCTGCGATGGCGTCGTAGTAACGCACGATGTCGAGCTTGGTGCGGCCGGATGCTTGATCCATCACGCGCTGCGGATTACTGATCTTGATATCGCCCACTATGACCGTACCGCGCGGACCGGGCCGTTCGCGCGTCGAGCCGATCCCCAGGGGGCCCTCGACCCGCGGTTCGGCGATGACCTTTTCTTCCGTCACCGCACGGGCAGGCTTGTCTTCGCGCAGCGCATGAAAGACCGGATGGCGGACTTCGCCGTTGGGCGTCCATTCAAGAAAGGCGACCTCCGCCACCATGTCAGGCTTGAGCCAGTAAAACTCTCGATCGCGCTCAGGTGCCGGCGGGCTATAGAAGGCCGGTTGGGCCTGCTGCAAACCATGCGCGCGCTTGCTGAAGGCAGCACTTCGCGTTGGCGTGAGGTGAGGCGCAACGTGGCCGGCATACCGGAGGGTGCCATTTGGCTCGTAGACTCCCAGCAACAAGGAACGCACGCCTGATTTCGCGCCCTTTACACGCGAAAACCCGCCGATCACGAACTCTTGCCGGAAATTGCACTTGAGCTTGATCCAGTCGTTTGAGCGCCCGGACCGGTACGGCGCGTCGGCCCGCTTGCCGATGATGCCTTCGAGCTGCATCTTGCAGGCGGACGCCACGAGCGAGGCCGGATCCTGGGCGAAATCGTCGGAATAACGCAGGAGCGGGTCTTCAACGCTTTGCATCAACTCGTGGAGCAGTGCCCGACGCGCACGCAGCGGCTGTTCGCGGATGTCAGTGCCGTTCAGCCACAAAAGGTCAAAGACGTACATAACGATGTCCGCCGTGCTTCGTCGGTCGAAGGCGTTTTGGAGGGAATTAAAGTCCGGCTTGCCCGCCGCGTCGAGCACCACTGCCTCACCGTCCAGCCAAGCGCTTTCGACTGACAGCGCCTTAAGAGCGGCGCGCAGCCGTGGCATGCGGTCCGTCCAATCGTGCCCGTTGCGCGTGACCAGCTTCACGTCGCCCCGTTCGATGCGCGCGAGCATGCGGTAGCCGTCGAACTTGATCTCGTAGGACCAGTCGCCTTCCACAGGGTGACGTTCGACGAGGGTCGCAAGCTGCGGCTCGATCAGCGCAGGCATTTCGCCTTGAAGGGTCTCTGGCACACGCACACGCGTCGCGCGTGAACCACTCCAGCGCCCCATCTCAGTCGTCTGCGCCCGACTGCAAGCCGCCGCCGTCATCGTCGTCATCGGCCTTGCAATCAAGATTCGGCGGATGAAGCGCCTGCGTCGTGTCGATCCCAGCCGACTGGAGGGCTGCATCGATGCACTGGAGTTCGCGAGTGAAGCGCATCTGCCAGCGCGACGGCGGTTCATCGTCGCCTAGCAACGTCATGCCGTCGTGTATGACAAGCGCATAACGTGCAACCAGCAGCGCATCGACGAACTGCGCTTCGCCTTTGGCTTGTTCCAAGAATTTGGTCGCTTTCATGGCGGCGCCTCCCGCACCTAGTTCCGCAAGCGTCGCGCCCGGGAAGCGACCCACGAACACTTAGCCGTTGCTCCTGTGCGGGATGGAGAAGAAGAGTTGCTGACCAGCGCTAAGGGTTCATACCGGGCTTGTCTCCTTCATGCCACCGATATGGGCTCTGCCCGCTCAACCAAGCGGGCGTCCGTTTGAGGGTCGGTATGCGTGCACGCGTCGCAGTGTTGCCGTCCGGCCGCTAGTTGACCATCGCAAGGGACGACTTAGCGCCGGTTCCGCCGGGCAACGCGATCTTCTCGGTACGAACGAAGCCGGCCTCCTCGGGCTCGTCCCATATGGAATCGAACGTCTCGTTGGGGATTTGCTGCATATAGGCGACGTGCTCAAGACGCATCGACCACCAGCGACGGCGAATGCGGTTCTCGCCGGCGATCACGGTGCGCGATTCAAGGTTGAGCACGAACCGGTGCTTAATGTACGGGTCGCTGGCCCAAAACGAATGCCACTCGCGCCCGCATACCGTTGCTTCAATCCTGCCAATAGTGTCCCCATTGGTGGCGTTCGCGCGCCTCGATGGCCACCGCCATGATCTCCCCCAGACCGAACGCTGGATTGTCACGTTTTACCGCGATGAACCGGTCGACAAGCGAAGGCGCAACTCGGAGCATGCACAGCGCCTTCAGGTCAACATAGTCGAACAGGCTAGTCATTATTGGCCGATTCGCGACTAGGGCGCTATTCTCGTGGCATAGCATCGCTTCCCGACGACCCGGCAAGCCGCGCTTCGCCATCACGTCGGCAAACACTGCTCGTTGCGCGAGATTGCGGTCGTCAGCAGTAGCGAATTCTTTTGAATCGATCTCCAGCAGCGCGAGATTGATCTCGTCACCGGCAGCGAGGAATTCCGACAGGACAGGCGGTTCGTAGGACATGGGCGGTTGAGGGTTGGAAATGAATCTGATTTAGCGGATGGAATCTGCCTTTCTTAAAGGTCCGCCTAATAGTTGTGCGCTTCTAATCAGTCCGCAGGACTTCGATCAGCCACGCTTCCGCGGGGCGACCGGCATCGACGTCTACAAAAAGCGCGACGCCGCCAGCCACAATGTCGCGTGACCGCAAGTCAGTGGCATCCACCCACGGTTGGCTAAGTGATCGTCGAACTGAAGGTCGGCCGCATTGAAGTCGAGCGGGTAATCGATGGACGTCCGGTCGGACTCGACCACTAGACGCAATGAATCGACACGTATGCCACGAAGCTCCGTGTTCACGATCCTATTAACGACTACGTCGAACTCCGGCTCGCTGGCAAGCTGGTAGCGCCAGGGAGGCGTCTCACGGCGAAGATGCATCACTGCGGTAATGCGCCCTAGTGACTCACTTAGCACTAGTCGATATCGCGCAACGCGTGCTTCGCGATCGGGACCAGGGAAGACGGCATCTTTGAATGCGCCCTTGTATGTCATGCGAACTCCGGCCAGGCCGCGATAGGCGGTCACGGCACCTCATTGAAGCAAAATACCGGCGGGCAAAGTCAAGGCGTAATTGCGGCGGGAAAAAAGGCGCGGAGCGACCATAATGGATGTACCTACATAGTCGAACGCGCAGGGCTGATTGAGGGGGAGCGACATGTCACAGATCTCGGAGACAGGCACGAAAACGGTCAAAAGAGACCCCGAGGGTACGCGGCGGCGGATTCTTGAAGCGGCGACCGAGCAGTTCGGGACGCTAGGACTCGCTGGCGCACGGATAGACGCAATTGCGAAGGCGGCGGAGACCAACGAGCGCATGCTCTACTACTACTTCGGCAGCAAAGAGCTGCTTTATGTCGCCGTCCTCGAATCGAAGTACGTAGACTTCGCCGAGAAGGAACGCGGCCTTGATCTGTCGGGACTGGAGCCGCGCGACGCAATAGCGACACTCGCCAAGTCGATATGGACGCACCTTTGGAACAGCCCCGAGTGGCTCAGCCTTATCAACTGCGAGAACCTGCATAAAGGTCGGTACCTGCAGGCTTCAGACAAGCTGCGCGCGACTATCTCGCCCGTGATTGATGTCATCGACAACATCCTCAAGCGCGGGGCGGCCGCCGGTCAATTTCGTGCCGACGTTGATGCTCTCGACTTCTATGTGACGCTGGTCGGAATGGGCTACTACACCGCCTCGAACCGCTTCACCATCAGCGCGTTCACTGGACGCGACTACTCGCAACATCCGCAACGGGAACAAATCTTTGAGATGCATCAAGCGATGCTGGACGCATACTTGCGTCCGCATGCATGGCAACAAACAGGCCCGTCAATGACCGGATGGCAACGGCGCTGATCGACCCATAGGCGACGCACGCACTTCGGTCGTCCCAACGTCGGCTATCGGAAGGTGAGCCGCTCCTCGCATCGTCGCATTCAGTCGCCCCCATCGCCTTGCTCTCGCACGCGATTCGTCAACTCCAGGATCTCGAGGAAAAAAGAGTTATGCGTTGCAAGTGCGAAAACTCGGTGGAGCTGACCGTCCCTCACTACTGCCCACAGCTAGTCACCCGGCTAGCCGATGTCACGAAACGTTGAGGGCGCGCCGAACAACTAAAAAGCGGTCGATCTCATTAATTCCATGCTTAATAGCTGACCGCTGAGCCTCGTGCCGGCTGTCAAACCGGCCCAATAGGCCGCTGGCCACTCGATCACCACTTGGTAGGCGCACAATCACCATGGCGGCAAACGAGGTTCCGTCCGGCACTGCCAATCCGGTCACCAAGAATCCTTTGAACCCCAGCTCGATTGGTAATGTACCGAGAAGTGTGCAAAAAGCTGCTGGCGGAAAAATGGTGAGGAAGGGTGGCCGTGGTGTAAGTTGATGAGTGTCGAGTTCGTCAACCTGCCCTCGGGAGGGCTTGCACCATGG
>Ga0153921_1000873_pt1 | contig 14543 bp, 15 predicted proteins | sample TSNJ005MetaG_FD_104691 | JGI IMG/M metagenome (GOLD analysis project Ga0153921, IMG submission 104691) | Attine ant fungus gardens microbial communities from New Jersey, USA - TSNJ005 MetaG | ecosystem: Host-associated > Fungi > Mycelium > Unclassified | place: USA: New Jersey, Brendon T. Byrne... | reverse complement strand
CGAGCCGAATATCAGTATGTTCTGGAAGGACTCGGTTGCTAATCCGAAGCCTAATCCCGTGCGATACGCGCAATTGCTGAAAGCGGCTGCTACCTCGGCCCGCTCGGCGAATCCCTCGATCACCATAATCAGCGGCGGTATGTCACCTGCCGCGGATGCTGCCGACGGCAGTCAGGTCGCGCCACTCACATTCTTGCAATCCCTGTATACGAATGGTGCACGGTCATCGTTCAACGCTGTCGGTCATCATCCGTACTCGTATCCGGCGCTGCCTACAGATGAACATGACTGGAACTCGTGGTCTCAGATGAGTGTCGAGTCGTTCGCGGGCGGCGGGATCGTTCGGCCGAGCCTTCGCGGAATCATGACTGCCAACGGAGATTCTGCAAAAAAGATTTGGATTGCCGAGTTCGGGGCGCCTACAAGTGGGACTCCCGACAGCGTCAGCGAAGCACGTCAACTCGAGATCTATCAGGCAGCGATGGCAGACAAGCAAACCAAGTCTTGGTTGGGGCCGCTCATCTTCTACCGTCTCAACGACTACGCGCTTTACGGGGCAACGACGGATCGAGAGTCGTATTTCGGCGCAGTGAGGTCGGACGGCACCGTCAAACCGAGTGGTGCATACGTGAAGAGTGTGCTCTGCCCGTGATGGCGGTCGAATGGTACGAGTGATCCGTAGGGTTGGGGGCACTTCGTTCGAGAGTGCGGAATTCAGCAGCAGCTGAACACTTGTCCATGAAGGGAGGGTGATCACCCAGGTGATCACCCTCCCTTTTTTCGTTTGTTACCAAGGGATTTGCCCTGACATTGCGGAAGGCTGTTTTCAGCGGCAGATGAAGATATATGTGCCGCATATCGTTACGACGTTCGTATTTGCTGAGATTGGCACCGGCATGGGGACCAAAGTCATCGAAGTGCGGGTGTAACGGTCTGTTGTGCCGTGACGGTATTGAGCAGAGAACGGCAAGCCCGCCAGAGTGATAGCGTCCGAGAGGCTATGTCCGAAATGATTCCGAACTCGACCTAGGAAAACGGTGCGCAGCGATAACAACGGTTCGAATGGCGGAGTCTTGGGGAACAACTCCGGAACGACTCAGGGCGACGGCCTTTTCGACGCGTCCGACGACGGTTACGCAACGTCGATTCGAACCGTCACCTTCACGCCGCAATTCGACGAACCTGCGGCAAAACCGTTGCCCAGTCAGCGGATGCGCCAGCAACGTCGTGAAGAGCCGACCGATTTTCGGACCTCGACGCCCAGGGCTATGACGTCCGTCGACGACCTGGACATCATCAAGCGGGCGAAGCGTCCACCCGAACGCGGTTTGGGCAGTGTGTTGTTCAAACTCACCGGGGGTCGGATCAACACCGGGCAGTCGGCCGCCGAACTCGAACATCAAGCTCTGGTGCGCCGTGCCAACCGAACAGTGCGCGGCGTGTACAAGATTGCTTTCATCTCACTCAAGGGTGGTGTGGGAAAAACCACGGCGGCAAAGACCGTCGGTTCGACGTTCGCGTCGATCCGTGGCGATCGAATCGTAGCCATCGACGCCAATCCCGACCTGGGGACTCTGGCTGATCGTGAACGACGTGAACATCACCTGACCGTTCGTGATCTGTTGGCCGACGGTGACATTCGTACGTACAGCGATGTTCGCTACTACACCTCGCAAGGCGACAGTCGACTCGAAATCCTTGCGAGTGAGGCAGATCCGGAAACTTCGGAGTCTTTCAACGAGCAGGACTACCTCGATACTCTGCGAATTCTTGAGGTGCATTACAACATCGTCATCACCGACTGTGGCACCGGAATCATGCACTCGGCCATGTACGGAATTCTCGACGAAGCAGACGCTTTGGTAGTCGTCAGCCCGACGGCGCAGGACGGTGCCCGTAGTGCTGCAGCAACGCTCAGTTGGCTGACCAAGCACGGCTACGCAGATCTGGTGAGCAGGTCGGTCGTGGCGATCAATGCGACGCGGCCGGGTTCGTCTTCGCTCGACCTCGACCAACTCGAGGACGTTTTCGCTCAGCGTGGAGTGCGAGCGGTCAAGACGTTGCCCTATGACGATCACCTCGGTGAGGGTGGTCCGATCGACTTGAAATTGTTGAACAAGCGCACTGCACGGGCATATCTGGAACTCGTCGCAGCGATTGCCGATGGTTTCCCGGACTCGGTGGGCAAGCACGCTTCTCGCTGAACGTGCTCGCCCCCGAATCTGATCATCAGGCCGGTGTTCAGGGGTGCCGAAGTATCGCGCCGTATCCGTCGGCGAGAACGAGGCGTTCGTCGATCTGTACCAGCTCGGTGCCGGTCCCGATTGCGATGTAGGGGAGTACGCGATCGGCGGGCCCGATCAGCTTTCCACTGGTGACTTCCTTGTCGTCGGGATCGGTGAGCAGCAGTGTCTCGACCTTGCCCTGTTCGAGGGCGTCGAGGACGCGTGCGGTCCCGTCGATGGAGAGGCCGGAGTCCCGGCCCTGCTCTGCGACGTAGCGTTCGGTTTCCGCATCCATTCTGCGTAGTCGCTGCGTGTCGATCAGTTCACGAATCGACTTCGACACCTCGGCGGGTGTCGAACCGACTGAACGCGAACCTTTTTCGACGTCCACCACCCGTAGCGTCGACGGTAGGAGCTGTGCAAAAGCTTTGCGGGACTGTACTTCTCCGATCACGACCACCAGTGCGACCTTGTGTTCGCGGGCGAGCGCCGCCGCGCGCTCCACGGCCTGTGTCAGGTTCTTTCGGATGTTCTCCTCCACGAGGCTTTGGCTGTCGGTGTACCGCTCCTGGCCGCCCACGTGTGCCTTGTGGACCGGGAAGCCGTCGCCGTCTACCGTTTCGCCGTACACGTCACGCCCGCGAGCATCGCGCACGCACAGGTCCGCGCCAGTGTGGTCGACCTTTGCGATGAGGAACGGTTCGGTGTCGTATCCGTGTGCGATCAGTGGAATCAAGTAGGGCAGTTCGCCCAAGGTCGCGATGGTGGAGCCGGCAGGTTCGAGCAGAATATCGTCGATCAGCACTGCCTCGGATGTGGCGACGATCGCGCGTCCGGCGCGACCTGAGATGCCGTGATGGTTGTCCTTCACCTCGTCCAGTCGCGCGATCAGCGATTCCGATGCTCCCTGTTTCGTCAGTTGATTGCGCATCGAGCGCCATTCGAGTTCGAAGCGCTCGCGTGCATCTTCCCGGTTGCGGACGTCTTCGAAGTACACGGAGGCAAACGGGCCGTCACTCGAACCGACCTTCTTCAGCCGCCCAGCATGCATGTCGGCTCCCTTCTGTAGTGGTCCTATGCCGCGTACCCGACAACTGGTGATTCGACACGACCGCTTTCAGTTCGCACGTTTGTTCGACTGCTGGTACTGTCTGTGAACGTGAGGGTGGTGCAGAGGGAAGCCTGCATCACCTTCACGCCAAGAACCCGGGACCTGCCGCCGACTGCCTTCGGTGGCAGGTCCCGATTCTGCTTAATCGGCGTCGTCAGTGCCCTTCGACCTGTCGGAACTCTTGCGCCAGTGAGTGAATCGTTCCTTGATGTCCGTCGCTACGTCGCCGACGCCGTTCCCGACGGCGCCCACGGCACCGCCCAATCCGCTACCGATGTCGCGCACCATCCGGACCAAGGGGTCTTCCGACTCGTCGAAGTTCTGCTTGTACGTCTTGGCTGCATTCTTGAACTCGTCGCTGATCTTCGCTCCGTCGTCATCGCCGCGGCGGGGGTAGTTTCCGCGCAGAATCGCGGCGTAGTCTCCGCTGTCCACCCACTTCTTGAGTTCGGCGGCGCGAAGCACCGAGAACGGGTGAGAGAGCAGTTCGATGTTGAGGAGCTTGAGTACACCGTCGCGGAGGTCGCCGCTGGCGTCGTACTCGGCGGCCTGGGCAAGAAACGCGTCGATGTCGATTTCACTGACTCGGGATCCGCCGGCCAATTTCATCTGCACGCGAATCGCTGTGTGTACGTCCTGGCCGCACAGTAGTCCTGCACGATCGCCGGACAGTTCGGACTTGCGTTGCCATTCCATCAGGGCGGCGATGATCGCGCGGAGTGCCCATCCGCCGACCGGCAGCCATCCGATGGTTCCGGCCAGTCGCATCAAATGCATCAAGATGGTGCGATACACGGCATGGCCGGACAGTGCGTGGCCTAGTTCGTGGCCGATGATGAACCGTTGCTCCTCGTAGTTCATCACGTCCAGCAGACCAGTAGTGACCACCATGAACGGCTTGTCCATGCCGATGGTGAAGGCGTTGACCATCGGGGTCTGGAGTACGAACAGCTCTGGTGTCTCGTCGGCCTGCAGGATCTCGACGCAGTCACGGCGCAGATCGTTCAGGTCACTGAACTGGCGTTCGTCGACTCGCACTGACGTGGCGAGGTACATGAGGCGGTGCTGACGTTCTTGGAGCAGTCCGGACAGCGTCCGCAGAACAGTGTCGAACCCCCGAAGCGTCCGGAGCGTCACCAATGCGGCCCGATCGGCTGGGTGTTCCCACGCACGCGAGCTGATGTCCGGGAACTCGATTCGGGTGCGATCTGGTGCAGTGGTCATGGTGGCCCCTCACTTCGATGTGTGTCGACTCACCTCCAGGGTAACGACTAGTCGGTTTAGCGCGGATTTCCGGCAGCTCACTCGGTGGGCTGGGGGAGCGTGCAATCGGTGACTTTGGGGTTGACGCCGAAGTAATTCAGCGGGCCGGCGATGACCGTGAGCGCGATGGTCCCGACGCCGGCGCAGTTGGTCGGCGAACTGCTGTAGTAGCCGCGTTGGCCGGCCGCGACGGCCCCGACTATCAGCCAGATCAGAACGATCAGAGTCACAATTCTCATCATGGCGGGCTCGATTCTTCAAATATTATGGTGCCCAGCGAAATACCCGGTCAGAGTGGGTATGAAACGCTCAGCCGACGGGTATCCCTGATGTATGCGGCTCGAGGCGGGCGTATCCGCCCGAGTGAACGCACTGAAGGAGCTTGTGATGATCATCCTCGGCGTAATCCTGCTGATTATCGGTTTCGTGGTGAACATTCCGATCCTCTGGACGATCGGTGTCGTCTTGTTGGTGATCGGAATCATCCTGTACGCGCTGGGCGCGGCCGGGCACGCTATCGGTGGTCGGAGGCATTACTACTGATCAGGGGTCGACCCGTCATGCGTATCCGTGCCAGTCGGGACGGTGCGCTCAACCGCACGTGCGATCAGTTTCCGCAGGCAGACCTGGCGAAGCGTTCGCTGTTGCCAGTCGCTGCCGCCGCCGGTCACGCATTTGTCGCGCAGTGCTGATTCCACGCTCGTGTACTCGCCTGTCTCGTCGAGGGAGTCACGGACATGGATCAGGAGTCGGTGCAACTGTTCCGCGGCCGAAATTCTTTGTGTGGTAACCGGATCGATCGACGCGCCCAGGACGCCCTCCTTCGCGGACACCCAGGTTGCGAGGCGGAGGTTCTCGAGGGAAGTGCGCGGAGCGACGACTCCTCGTTCGACGGCGCGCAGTGCAGTGGCGACCAGCGCGCGCACAAGTGCTGCAAGCAATACGGTGTCGTCGACCGTCGGCTGAACGTCGCAGACCCGGATCTCGACGGTCGGTAGGTGGCAGGAAGGCCGGATATCCCAGTAGGCCATCCGCTTGTCGAGCATCACGCCGCAATCCACCATCTTCGCGACGGCAGTGTCGAAGTCCCCGGGTGTCTCGAAGTACGGCGGCGGCCCGGCGACGGGCCACCGGGTCCATTGGATCGCCCGCCAACTCGCGAAGTCGGTGTCGACTCCTTGGTGGATACGGGAGTTGGCGCTCAGTGCCAGCAGGGCAGGCAACCAGATGCGCACGTGATTGCAGACCTGCACGGCCTCTACTTGATCAGCGACGCCCACATGGATGTGGCAACCGCAGATACTTTGTTCGGCGGCAAGGGCGCCGAAGTGTTCGCCCATCTGGCGGTAGCGAGGGGAGTCGCTGATCTCGAAACGAGAAGGCCCCGAAAGCGGTGCGCCGACGGCCAACAGCCTGCAGCCGTTCAACTCGGCCGCTTTCGCCGCGAGCCGACGCATGTCGATCAAGTGGGTTCGGAGTTCGTCGATGCTCTGGCACACGGGAGAGTTGGTCTCGACTTGGCAGCAGGACAACTCGAGCTGAAGATCCAAACCGAGTGTCGACGCGGTTTCCGCAACCGCGGCATTGTCGGTGGACGGCAGCCAGGATGTCGGGTCGACGAGGATGAATTCTTCTTCGACGCCGACGGTCGGGGTCGTCGATTCGTAGCGGCCAGCGGTGAATCCGGTCGAGCAGGTGGCGCCCATGCTCGCGTCTACCCGGTCGGTCGAAGGCGGAAACCGACCCGAGGAAGCCCCGTTCTCGTCGGGAGAACGGGGCCTGTGGTCGGTCTTGCCAACATCTCGGAAGCGTCAACGAGCCCTTGCACACCGTATGAATCTGGGGACTGGCGTGCCTGGGAAAACGTACTGTGTCGGACTCGGTAAAACGAGACCCCAAGGCATGTCTCACCCCCGATTTCACCCTCGTGTGAACTTTGCCTGCACGCCTTCGTCGAGGCGCGGATCGTGACCTGGTGGCCTGCGGCGGTGCAGTCGCGGTTTATCCGTGGGGCCGCCTTTATCGGGCAGATTTCGAGAAATACGAACCCATCTAAACTAACGTCCAGCATTCGGATGTGAAGTTCTGGCGAAGTGTGGGGACTCGGTGAGTCAACAGACATTTGATCAGTTAATCGCGTGCACAGTATCCACTGAAGATATGAAATTTTTGAACTGGTATTGCGTTTCATCTGCGAAAATATCGAGTGGTCATGGGTGAAAGTCAGAAGATGGGAGAAAGTGCCTGGGATTGTGTTGCTACCGGTTCGTTATCGCCGCCGAATGCCCACCATGTATGTGGATGGCGCCTCTTGGAAGCGGGAAAACTGCGTGTCATCCGTGTCGCAACTTCCTCTGCCTTGTGGTCTTGGATTGAGAGTTTCACCAGGAGGATCTTTCGTAATCGACGCGTCCGGAAATTTTTCTCAAGATTTACCCACTTGCGAATTAGGGAATTTAATGGGTTGTGGGAAGTGGAAATATTGCGGGTGGGAGCTGTTATTTGCGGTGATTTGCTCATATCTTGCTGAGTGAGGTATTTGCAACCGAAGTGCCACGTGGTCGAGAAATAATGCTTTTCATGCTTTACATTGGAAATTGCAAGATGCACGTTTCATCCTCCAGTGTTAAACGAAAGGACGAACGCAATGGGTAGCTTGGAAGATTTCGACATCGCGGCACTTCTTCAGAAGGTCATCGCATTCTTCGACGGATTCTCGTCGGACGAGACCGAGCCCCCCACGGGCTAAGACTTGGCGAAGCCGCTGTGCATCCGGATGACACTGGAAGCGCAGCGGCTTCTCTGTATCCGGACCTCATCTGTCAACCCAGTCGGAGACTGTCGCGAAATCTCAACCTTCTATCGTTCTAGCTGGTCGCATCCTTCTGGATCAGGAGCATCGCGTCGTCGACCGGATCGAAGTACAGAGCTGGATCGGCAACCAGTGCAGCGTCGTCACCATGAGTTTGCATGGTGACGACCCAGGCGCGATCGTCGTGTTCCACGTAGTAGGCACCCGCAAGGACCCCGATGGAGCTGCCGCCCTTGAATCCGCCGTAGGTGAACCATTTCGCGGACTCGTCACCGAGCGCCGGATCTTCGGCCAGTATGTCTCGAACTGGTGCACCGCTCTCGGTCTTCGCCATCTCTTGCAACGAGACCAACGCGGCACGCAGGTCGGCGGGCGAGGCGAACCAGTCGATGTCGAAAGGCCATGCGGGGGTGGTGAATGCTGACGCCGGGATGTCCACCAGGCCGCCAGGTAGTGCCGCCAGTCTTGCTCGACGCTCGTCCGGGGTTCCGTCGCGCCAGGCGATACGTTGTGCGCCATCGTTGCCCCAGCCGAGTTGGAACAGTGCGCGGGTCGGCTTCAGTGGAATGTTGAGCGAAGGATCCGCCATGCCCATCGGGGCGAATTCGGCCTCGACCTGCTCGCGCCCGACAGCAGCGATCAGCATGTCGGTGGCGGTGTTGTCGCTGATCGAGATCATCTTGCCGGCGGTCTCCCGGACCGTGACTTCGGTTCCCGACGGCAGGTCCTGCATTGTCCCGCCGGGCATCGACTTGAGGTCGTCGGTGATGGTGAGCATCTGATCCCACGAGAGTGTCCCGTTCTGGACAGCCGTCGCGACCGCGCCGAGAACGTACAGCTTGATCGTTGACCCTGTGGGCTGTGGTGAGGTGTCGCCGACACCGAAGACTTCGGCGTTCTTTCCGCCGGTGACCTCGGTGACGGTCAAGTTCGTCGGCGCGGGAAGTGCTTTGACAGCTGCCTCGAGCTCTTGCCACGATGCGGCAGGCACATGATCGTCTTTGGTCGGTGTTATCGCCATTCCAAGGACCAACCCGCTGCCGTCGACGACGACGTTTATGTCGAACGCGCCGCCGGTGGTACTGGTGATGGAGATGGTGCCGTCGGTATCGCCTCCCTTGTAATTCACTGTTGCCCACGGCTGTCCGGCTCGGATGGAGTCGAAGTCCGGAGGCGTCAGGACAACTGGTGCGGTGGGTCCGAAGTGCTCGGCGATTTCTTCCTGGGTCAATGGCGCGCTCGTGTTGAACGCACTGAGAAGCCAGCTGATCTGCTTGCCGACGGGGCTGTCGGGGATCGTGACTGTCGTGGGTGTCTCGGTGGCGGAGACCTTTGTGCTGTTGTCAGAGGTCTGTGCAGAATCCGGCCCGGAAGTACATGCGGCGAGGGCGAATACCGCTGCGGAGGCAAGTGCCACCAGCGTGAGCGGGCGACTCTTCCTGCGTGCGTGTTCGAGTTTCATGGACTCATTTCATCAGCGTTCTCTTCGGCGCGCGTCCGTCTGAGGTGTAGACGTACTCAGCCTGAAGTACTGAATCGGTTCATCCTCGAGTACCGTCAACTACTTGTCGTGGTGACACGCATAGTGAAGCTGGACAAAACGGAGAAATACTGCACCCGAGTAACTTTCGTGAGGACTGCCAGAGTTAGTTCTTGGTCGCGGCCAGGAAAGAAGGCTGCGTCGACAGTGCGGCGATCTCGTCGGGGAGATCAGGAATCCGGCGATCGTACAGATCTGCCAACTCCACCGAGCTGAAGCGTCGGACGGTCCAATTGTGTTCAGTGAGCCACCGGCCGGGATCGGATCGTTTGTCGCTGTAGAACAGTTGCGAAATGTCCAGGTCTCCGAACGGGTTCTCGGCAAAGTACTTGGATCTGATGGTCGCCAGCTTCTTCGGGTCCGTGCCGGCCGGAAAGTCGTTCACTGCCAACCGACTACCAGTGGCCGAGAGTTCGTCGATCCGCTCGAACAGGGCGTCGTGGGCCGGGCCGGGGAGATAAGCGAGCAGGCCTTCTGCGGACCATGCAGTAGGTTCCTTCGGATCGAAACCCGCCTCCGCGAGCGCAGCCGGCCAGTCGTTGCGCAGATCCGTAGGCACGGTGCGTCGATCAGTTTTCGGCTGGGCGTCGCGCGCCGCGAGCACTTCGGCTTTGAACTCCAGTACCTTTGGTTGATCTACTTCGAACACTGTGGATTCTGAGTTCCAATCCAGCCGGTACGCACGCGAATCCAACCCCGCCGCAACGATTACCGCCTGCTTTACTCCGGATTCGGTTGACGACAAGAAGAATTCGTCGAAGAACCTGGTTCGCAATCCCATGAAACCGCCGAAGGGTGTGTCGTCGAGGAGTGCCGGATCTTTCAGAAGAGCTGTGAAATGCGGCTCCGCTGCAGCTTCTACGAACCACGATGCGAACTTGTCTTCGATGATCGCGTCCGAGCGGGCGCTTTCCAATGCGCGGAAGGTCGCCACTGCAAGCGCGGTGAGTCCGACGCTACTGACGATGTCCCACGTATCTCCATCGCTCCGCATTTTCTGGGTGTCCTTCCGCTCTGGACGACTGAGCCGAACCCTCTCGACTTTACGCCCGAGCGACCCCTTGCCGCCTGGAACGGAACGGTCGGAACTGGGGCGCGAACAACAACGAGCCGGCATCGGAACATTGTGTAGTGCAAGGCGTTCGGTTTGAAGTCAGCCCTGCCAGGAATCTGCCAGGGTTGTGCCAGTGGACGGCCAGGATGCAGGACTTCACTGGTGTGTGCCCCGTTCGGGACAGCCAGAGAGAGTCTGGAGAAATCTTCGGAGAAGGGATCGATCATGACACGACTATCCGCACCGGAACAACGTAGGAAGTACTTCTGGACCAAGCTCGCGGTGACGGGTGCGGTATTGACCGTACCCATTGCCGTGCTCGCCGCACCGGCCTCGGCAGATACTGTGAATCATGATGTAACACAGGCCGATAACAGTTGGTACGGAGATCAGGGGGGCGATCACTCGCACGATTGGGACCGTGGTGGAAACGGCGGCTGGAACCAGGGTGGTAACTGGAATCAGGGCAACGACTGGGGCAATCAGAACCAATGGCAAGGCGGGCAAGATCAGGCACCCGCGCCGACAGTGAACCCCTTCGCCGGACTGTTCGGATCCAGCTGATCCCCCGGCTACACGACGAATTTCGGGTCGAGAGAGATTGTAAGCCCATGTTGCAGGAAGGCTCGCTCGAGATGTTGGCCGCCGCGGCACGGAGCGGTAGCCATGAAGCCATGACCGATTTGTACGCAGTGTTTCGCCCGATGGTTGTGCTGCGGTGCCGCGCCGAGCTTGATCGGGCCGTCTCCGACTCCGCCGCGGATGCTGCATGCATCTCTGTTCTCACGGCAGTTCGTGACGGATCGGCGGCGAATCAGCCTTTCCTGCGCCTGCTGTACGTGAGTACAAGCGTCGCGATTGCTCGGGCGGCATCCGACCGGTTCAGCAGTGGGCCGCTCCCGCCTCCAACAGCGCTCCCGGTTGTCGAACGCGATGTCCTGGTGTTGCGGTTGATCGTCGGCCTCGACAGTGAGGCGACGGCAACATCGCTCGCCCGTACGACCGACCAGGTGTCACTCGACCTGCATCGTGCGCTGCAGCGCCTGCGAAAGTTGAGTTCTCCGAATGCAATCAGGGAGACGTTGGTATCTACCTGAGGACGTTCGGAATGCGCAGGTTCAGGCGGGAACGGATCCCTGCCTTACTGGCCGGCGATGTATTCGATCGACGGTCCGGCGGTCCAACCACCGTCGACGGCGATCTCGGAACCTGTTGTGTACGAGGCATCGTCGGAAAGTAGGTAGGTGACCGCACCAACCAACTCCTCCGGGCGACCGACACGGCGATACGGATTGTTGGGGAATGCGCCCTCTTCGAGGCTGATGCCCGTCGGCGCAGTCATGGGGGTGAGGACCATGCCGGGGTGCACGGAGTTGACCCGAATCTTGTCGCGACCGAGTTCGACGGCGGCGATCTTGCTCAGCCCACGCACGCCCCACTTGGCTGCGCCGTAACCGCTGGTCAGGGCCATGCCCATCAGGCCGGCGGCCGAGGAGATGTTCACGATGGATCCGCCGCCTGCTGCCTTCATGAACGGCACCACCGTGTGGATACCGGTGTGTACGGACACCAGGTTGATCTGGATGATGCGTTGGAACGTCTCGAGCGGTTCTTCGGCGACCGTCTGGCCAGACGCCGAGATTCCGGCATTGTTGACCAAACCGTTGATCGCGCCGAATTCGGATACCGCGTACTCGGCGGCGGACTTCCAAGACGCCGGATCGGTGACGTCGAGGTGAACGTAACGTGCTGCGTCGCCGAGAGATTCGGCCACTGCTCGACCGTCCTCGTCGAGTAGGTCGCCGATGACGACGCGGCCGTTACCCGCGACGATGCCGCGCGCAAACGCCTCGCCCAGGCCGCGTGCGCCGCCAGTGACGAGAACGATTTTTCCGGAGAGATCCTGAGTCATGATTGTTCCTAACCTGTTGGTGTTGCGAGATATGGCTTCGAGAACGCGCCGAGCGCGCGGGTGATGGCCTTGGGTGCGGGGGTCCGGAGGTCTGCCATCTCGCGCAGTGCGGCCACTACCGCCAGTGTTGCCTGGCCCGAAGCCGCTGTCGTGTCGAGCGAGCCTTCTGGCCGATCGATCAGACGTGCAACTTCTGGGCGGATCAGTTCCATCGTCTCGAAAGTTGCTGATTCCCACACTCTCCGGAGTGCCGCGTCATCGAAGATGATGGGCATCAGTGACCGAGTCATCGGCTCGAAGGACTCGCCGACCGATGCGATAAAGGCCGTCTTCACTGCCGCTGAGAGTCCGTATTCGCGGGATTGCGCGCTGAGGGCGGTGGCAAGACTGCGGTTTCCCTCGTCGAGCATCGGCCAGATGCTCTCTTCCTTGGTGGCAAAGCAGCGATAGAAGGTGCGCTCGGAGATTTCTGCCCGTTCGGCGAGCTCCGCGATGGTCGTCGAAGTGTCGCCGCGTTCGACGAAAGCGGCAGCGCAACTCTGCGAGACGCGGAGAAGTAGTGCAGTGCGGCGGGCTGTTGCCATATCCGCACTGTACCAAAAGTGGCAGAAACTGCCACAAGCTGTGCCGGTCGGTCAGCCGGTGCTGCCTTCGATGCCGGATACCTCCTGCTCAACGGCGCTCTTGATGTTCAGCAGCGTCTTGCGGATGTTGCCGCGCTGAAAGTCGGCGAACGTCTTTCCGCCGGTGGCAACCTTGTCGAATATGTCCGCCGCAAAATCCGGCCAGCCCCGTCTGTCGTCGATCCACGTTTCGGTAACTCGGGTTCCACCGGGGACGGGCTGAAATCGGTACCGCCAGGTTGCAATAGCGGCAGAGATTCGTGGCGTGGCAAGGCCGATCTTGTGAACACGGAATTCGAACAGTTTCCCGGTGTCGGCAGCGGTGACGGTGCATCTTGTGGTCCACTGCGCGCGCCCACGTTTGTTGTGCCCGTCGAACTCCATACCCAGGAAAGCGCTTTCGCGGTCTCCCCGCAAGGTAGCTCCCAGGTTTTCGGGACTCCAGTCGCCCATGCGAGTGGGATCGCTGATGAGCTCATAGAGAGAAAGCGCGTCGACATTGACGACGACGCTGTCGGAGACGGTGAGTTCGCGAGCCATTTCGGTTTCAGTTTCTTTCTGTCGAACGTGGATGGAATCGGTGCTGATTATTACCCGTGCGGTTTCAGTTGGATCTTGACCGCGCCTTCCTGCTTTTTCTGAAAGATCTCGTAGGCGTGTGGCGCCTGATCGAGCGGCAGCTGATGAGTGGAAAAGGTGTCGACGCCGAGTGGGTCGTCATCAGTGAGCAAAGGCATGATGTCGTCTACCCACTTCTTGACGTTCGCCTGACCCATCCTGAGCTGAATCTGCTTGTCGAACATAGTCATCAGCGGCAGTGGATCAACCATGCCGCCGTATACACCGATCAGAGAAATCGTCCCCCCGCGCCGAACGATGTCGATGGCCGAATAGACCGCACCGAGTCGATCGATTCCTGCGTTACGCATCGCAGGCGCGGCAAGAGCATCGGGAAGGAGTCCGACGAACTGCTGCGCGAGCTTTCCGATCGGAGACCCGTGAGCTTCCATTCCGACAGCATCGATCACCGAATCGGTTCCACGGCCGTTCGTCGCATCTCTGACTGCGTCACCGATCTTGCTGCCGTAGTCGTCGAGATTGAGGGTTTCGATCCCGCGTTCGGCAAGGCGTGCAAGGCGTTCGGGTACACGGTCCACGCCGATTACTCGAAATCCCTTGTGGTGAGCGATGCGGGCCGCCATGTCACCGATCGGTCCGAGACCGAGGATGGTCACGGACCCACCCGGCGGGATGTCGGCGTTTTCAACCGACTGCCAGGCTGTGGGAAGCACGTCGGAGAGGTAGACGAATCGCGAATCCGCGGGACCTTCGGGAACTTTGATGTGTGTGAAATGTGCTTGCGGTACTCGAAGGTACTCGGCCTGCCCGCCTGGCACCGAGCCGTACAGCTCGGAGAAGCCGAACAACGCTGCGCCCGTTCCCTGATCGCGGACCTGAGTCGTCTCGCACTGTGTGTAGAGGCTCGAATCACACATGAAACAGTTGCCACACGAGATCTGGAACGGGATCACGACGCGGTCGCCTATCTCGAGATTCGTGACTTCCGAGCCGACTTCTTCGACGATGCCCATCGGTTCATGACCGAGAATGTCGCCGGCATTCATGAACGCACCCAGAGTCTCGTACAGGTGCAGATCGGATCCGCAGATATTCGTCGTGGTGACCTTGATGATCGCGTCACTGGGTTCGACGATCTTCGGGTCCGGAACCGTATCGACGCTTACTTTTCGTTTGCCTTGCCAAGTCACTGCGCGCACTGGGATCGACCTCTCATCGCGGAAATGCTGTTCGCAGTCACCTGCCCGAAAGCGCTGAAATGCAAACAAAACCGGTGAGGGTTGCGGGAAGTGCTGAGAGCGTTAGATTGAGAGGGAGGCGGGCCGAGGCTCCTGAAAGGCCGCACGCCGTATGACTGACAGGACCAAATGACGGGGATGACCGCATGACCGAGAAAGACAACAACGACCAGTCGCCCAAGGGTG
>Ga0153921_1000870_pt1 | contig 14558 bp, 17 predicted proteins | sample TSNJ005MetaG_FD_104691 | JGI IMG/M metagenome (GOLD analysis project Ga0153921, IMG submission 104691) | Attine ant fungus gardens microbial communities from New Jersey, USA - TSNJ005 MetaG | ecosystem: Host-associated > Fungi > Mycelium > Unclassified | place: USA: New Jersey, Brendon T. Byrne... | reverse complement strand
ATTTATATTCGGTGTATATTGATAATGGATATAGCGGTACGAATTTTGAGCGGCCGGCGTTTCAAAAGATGATAGCAGATATGAAACTTGGTAGAATTAATTGCATTATAGTTAAAGATTTATCACGATTGGGGCGTAGCTATCTGGAATCAGGAAATTACCTGGAAAAAGTTTTCCCTTCTTATCATGTCAGATTTATTGCTGTGAACGATGGCGTGGATTCTCTTCAAACAGGCACTACGGAAGAAGATATTATGATTCCTCTTAAGAATATTATAAATGATATATATGCAAAAGATATCTCCAGAAAAATCAGTTCATCTATAGAATCCGGTATACGAGCCGGACATTATGCCGGTGGTGTGGCACCCTATGGATATAAAAAGGTTGTGACGGAAAGGCATTCTATGGATGAGAGGTACTCTATGGATGGGAGGCACTCCATGGATGAGAGGCGTTTCCTGGAAGTTGATGAGGAAGCGGCTGCTGTAGTGAAAAAAATTTTTGAGATGAGGGCTAAAGGTGATAGCTGTCAACAGATTGTCAGAAGGCTCAATGAAAAGGGGAGCCTGTCTCCTAGTGCTTATCGGTATGAGAAAGGCATAATACGAAATGAAAAACGGAAAGAGATCCCATGGAAAAGACACTCTATAGAAAATATGCTCCGTGATGAGGTTTATCTGGGGAATATGGTAAGGGGTAAAACAAAGTCTGCTCTTTATAAAGGACAAAAAAGACATCGGATTGGCAGAGAGGATTGGATTATTATTAAGGGAACCCATGAAGCGATTATCAGCGAGGAGTTGTTTTGGAAGGTTCAAAATATAAAAAAGTAAAAGGCAGCAGGCTCTTTGCATGGGTGTACCAAGTTTAGATGAGTAATCATTTATTAAAATTTTGGTGTGGTACCATGCTATTTCCTTTTTATCATGTTAGGTTTATTACTGTAAACGATGGAGTGGATTCTATTTCAAAAGGGGATTGGGTTAGATTTTTCAGGGATGTTGATAATCCTCTTGTTTTGTGATAATGTCGTAATTATAGATATTCTACATTATGAAAACGGATGCTTGGAGATAGGATGAATGAGTTATTTAATTGAATTTGATAAATTATCATGGGATGAACTCGCAACAGGAGTACGTTTAAAAGCATTTGTAAGTGGAAATCAACAGATCGACAGCGTGACTTGCGGTATATTTATTAACCACGCTACCGATGTCTGCGGTGTCATATAGACTTAATTCAATTTATATTAGCGGAGGTCTGTAAAATGTCTTTAAAAATTGAGCTTGCATATGAGGCAATGGATAGTATAAAGGAGCTATTTGAAGAGTATACAAAATTGCTTATCGATTTAGAAAATGAATTTCAAAATTATTTACAGCTTCAAAATTACGGTGATGAAATTGAAAATCTCAATGAAAAATATGGACTGCCAAATGGGAGACTTTATATTGCTTATTTAGACAATCAAGTAGCCGGCTGCATCGCTTTAAAACCAATCAATGAAACACAATGCGAAATGAAAAGGCTTTATGTTAGACCAAAATTTAGGGGCAATAAGATAGCAAAATTGTTGGTTGAACTTATTATTAAAGATGCCAAAGAAATAGGATATCAATGTATGCTGTTGGATACATTTCCAGCCTTAAAAGATGCGTTAGAATTATACGAAAAGGTAGGTTTTTATAGGATACCGCCATATAACGACAGTCCTGTTAATGATACAGTTTTTATGAGAATAGACTTTGACGCAGTATAATAACCGCTTATCAGTTTTGTAATTGCATGCTTTGCTGTATCCAGCAAAGCATTGATAGGTATTGGGGCGTTAGGATTGGCAGGAGCCGCAATCCTTGCTGTAAATAATCACGAGGAGGAAAGATAATGGTTCAATATAAATAGTATAGTATTTACAGCAGAAGGGATGGTTGAGGAAGATGGTTCATATGAGATACTGTTTCGACATATATATAGAAAGCAATTACAACTTAATACTGACCAATACCTCAAGAACGGCTTATCTGCAAGGGATAAGCCGTTTTTATTATTCGTAGCACTTCAACATTGAAGTAATGCAGACAAGCAGAGCAAGCATATCATTTAATAATCAAGGCAAGGAGGACTGAATGATGACCCCGAATATTGAAGCACTTAAAAATATTGATATACGCACTGTTGACCCGACTACATTAGAAAGGGTGGCTATTTATATTCGTTTGTCAAATGAAGACAGGGATTCGGGCAGAATAATGGAAGAGGAGCATTCCATGGAAGAGGAACATTCCATGGGAGAAAGTTATAGTATTATCAATCAGCGAAATTATATCCGCTATTATCTGACATTACATAAAGAATTCCAAAATGCTAAAATAATTGAATTCGTGGATGATGGATATTCCGGTATGAATTTTAACAGACCGGGAGTTCAGGAGATGTTGGAGCAATGTCGGAAAGGTTTGATTGATTGTATTATAGTAAAGGATTTATCACGTTTTGGAAGGAATTATCTTGAGGTTGGGAACTATCTGGAACAGTTGTTTCCTTCTATGGGAATCCGGTTTATTGGTATTAACGATGGATATGACAGCAAGGAATATACAGGCAGGACTGCGGGTATAGAGGCTGCATTCAGGAATTTCATTTATGAAATGTACAGCAGGGATTTATCGGGAAAAATAAAAAGCGGAATAGACGTTTGCATGAGCAGGGGAACCTACTATACGGGATGTATTGTTTATGGCTACCGTAAAACTGCTGATGGAAAAGGGATAGAAATAGATGAAGATGCAGCAGCAGTGGTAAAGCGTATTTTCCGGGAGATTACAGAGGGAAAAAAAGCCGGTATGCTTGCAAAAGAGCTGAATCAGGAAGGTGTTTTGACCAGGCTGGCTTATAAGCAGTTAAAGGGGGAACAACTGAACAGAGATTATAATAACAATCTCTGGAACCATAATAAAATCCATTCCATTATACACGATGAGGTATATAAGGGCGACATGGTTTACCGGAAAACATCCCGTACACAAGTTGGAAATAAGAAGAAAATAAAGCAGCCAGTGGACAAGCGGCTTGTATTCGAGGGGCACCATGAGGCCATCGTCAGCAAAGAGCTGTTTGCGCAGGCAAATGCGTGCATAAGGAAAGGGAAGGCGGCAAAGTATGACCGCACAAGGGTTAACAGAGGTATTGTATTCTGTGGCTGCTGTGGTTATAGAATGGAACTGCGGAAAACCAGGAAGCCTTACTATTTGTGTAAGAAGAATGGATTATTGGAGGAAAATGCCTGTAATGATAATAGGATAGAAAAAGAAATATTGATGGATGTGCTTCTGAAAATCTGGCAGGAGCATTGTATAATGTTCCAAGAACAGTCTTTAGAGTCCTGCTGCGCCATGACAATCGACAAGTGTAAGCGGCGGAAGAGTTTGCTGGAAAAGAAACTGGGCGGACTGCAGGGAAAGAAGATGCGGTTATACGAACAATGTCTTGAGGCTGGCGTTGGAAAGGAGGAATATTGTGATAAGAAATATGACTTGGAAACAGAAGCTGCCAAACTGCAGACACAACTTGATACTTTGTCCGAAGAGATTGGCAGGAAGCAGGAAAAAGTTAAGTATTTATGTTCGGAAAAGCGATTGGCGGATTTTTTTGATATTACATCCGGCGCAAATGATTTTCTTGGAAATATGATAAAGAAGATCATCATTTTTCCCGATAATCGAATGGAAGTAGAATGGAATTACGAAGATGGATTTATAACTAATTATTCGGCACAGTCTTAGCCCTATATTCACTTCATCAGATGATGGTCCGCATCCGTTTTATACGGAACAGATATTGGATGGGCTTGCTAAAAGGGGAGTGACTGCAACTTTTTTTGTGACAGGGATGAATGCAGAGAAGTATCCGGATATTATTAAGAGGATGTACGATGAAGGACATTTGATCGGGAACCATACCTTTTACCATACACAGCTGACCCGCAGCAACCATGAAGAATTTATGGATGAACTGGTCAGGACAAATGAAATAATCAGTAACATTACGGGGGAGGATGTTATTTATGCACGGCCGCCTTATGGAAGCTGGGATAAGAGTATTGAGGATGAGCTGAATATGTTCCCGGTTTTGTGGACTGTGGATCCGCTGGACTGGTGCTCTACCAATGTGGCGAATATTACCTATAATGTGGTATCGAAGGCGGAAGAGAATGATATAATACTGATGCATGATTACTATGAATCTACAGTGACGGCGGCGCTTGATATTGTGGATGAGCTGCTGGAGGAGGGGTATGTGTTTGTTACGGTGGATGAGATATTGTTTGACTAATTTTGAAAATTGTTGTGATAAATTACAGTTTTTAATCTAATTATATTTCGGAGCCGATGGTAGCAGCCACCAAAATGCTTGCAATTTGTACATATAATGCTATGTAGTCGCAAGGCTGATAGTAACGTTATAAAGTTATAAATATAGTTATAAATATATGTATGTCTAGGTGATTGAATTGTCTGGTGAAATAGTGTATACTTTTTATAGATAAGTGCTTTTTTCAATATCTAAGAAATAGAAGGCTAAGATGAAAAGAGTATATGCTCAAAACAAGATAGGTAGTATTATTTCACCTATTTTGGAATCTTTCGGGATAGAGTGTGTGCCTGTTTGGCTCTTATGTCCGGGGAGAAGCTTCAAAAAATAGTGATATTGATATAAGAATTGATTCATATGATGGGAAAGGTAACTATCCCGATTGATATCCGAAAATGCATTAATTTGGAGACGAGAGACAAGATTATTTTTATCCAGGATGGTGAAAAATATTATATAGTAATAGCTTCTTCGGACGAAGCAATGAAAGGAGTGATTTTATGACAATGACACGTGTTGAAATAGATATACCGGAAACGATAACACAGTATGTAGTGTTAAATGATGAAGAATCTGTTAAAACAAGGAATGCGATGGTACTATATCCTTATATTAAGAAGGGGGTCATATCTCATGGGAAAGCGGCAGAACTACTCGGTATGCATAAGCTTGATTTAATAAAGCTTTATGGAGGTATGGGTCTGGCATATATGGATATGACAGATGAGGAGTTTGATGAAGAGTTGGAAATGGTGAACAGACTGATAGGTACAAACATATGATTGTTATTTCAGATACTACACCGATTATTTCACTGATAAAAGCAGACAAACTGGAATTATTGCAGAAACTGTTTCATGTTGTTATGGTTCCAAAGGCTGTTTACGAGGAACTGACAGAAAACGAAGAATTTTCCAAAGAGGCAGATTTGGTAAAGGACTGTTCTTATCTTGTTAGTGTAAATGTAGAGAATCTTGCTTCTGTCAATATTTTAAGAAATGTAACTGGTTTGGACGCTGGCGAGAGCGAGGCACTTGTGCTTTATGGAGAACAGAATGCAGATTTGCTTTTGATAGATGAAAATAAAGGTCGAAGAGTTGCCAAACAGATGGAAGTAAAGCATATTGGTACAGTGGGTATATTAATAATGGCATGTGATAAAGGGATTCTTAAACCAGAAGAGGTGGCGGAAAGTCTGGATGTCATGCTTAAAAGTGAGATTCGGTTAAGCCGTAGCTTATGCAATAAAGTGTTGGAACGTATAGGATTTAAAACAAAGTATTAATACTTTGTTATGGTGCTGACGATTATATAAAAGAAAGAGATCATTTATTAATGTAAGAGCGACCGTATAGAATGCCGGAAATACCAGTTTCATGGGGTGTAACACTCATAGTCGAATAGCTGATTATGCAGCTATTCGACTAAATTGTGTATAATATCAGATTTAATCATGTTGTAAAATTCCTTCCTCATCAGATTTATCTACATGCCTGTATAACGAAGAATATTTGATATCCCATGTATTTCCCGTAGCGGCCAACATTGACTTTAGTATTGCTGTACGTAATATAGTGCGTTCGTGAACCTGTTTTCTTTCAGCGCAATTTCCATCAGTCCCATTAAATCGGGCTTCATTTGTGTAGCTGTTCAATCAAAGACTGTTTATGTTGATGTTTCAATACTGCACCTGTTACCACAAGCGTACATAAAATCACGATTACACAATAAACTGTTGCAATTCCAAACGGGAATTGATAATTCAGATAAGATGAATATACCCTTGCTATTTAGGAGATTTCTTAATATCTTTACTTCTGATGTCGTAATGTATCAATAAACATATTACCGCCTTCAAGGGGGACTACTATAATAAGTATAATATATGTTGGTATAGATGTCTATACTACGAATTACACACTACGTAGCAATTACTTGACGCACGAGAGATGGGATATTATTTGACTAAAAAACGTCACACTAATACTTCACTGTGTAGCTAATGATATGTGAATGTTATTACGTGAAAGCTCAAGTTTTATAGATGATTTCTTTTTGCAAATATGCTATACTGCCTTTAGAAAGGTGGTGCATGTCTATGAATCAGTTTATATCAAAAGATATATTAGATCAACTATCATATAAATCTACGTTGGGAAGAAGCCTGAAACAGATTTCATTAAGAGAAACGCCTTTGGAAAATATATTAAATGTTCCAGGTTCAAAAGTGATGATTCCATTTTAAGAAAATATGAAAAGATTCTGTGTAAAGGTGGAGGTTTCAAGCAATGTTTCAATGATGTGTTAGGATTTAGATTACATCTTTCAGAGTATCCAACAGAATATCCAGAGTACTTTCGGATTGTGGATTTAAGAAAGGGAAAGCAAATAGATGATGGCTACCATGCAATCCATTTATATTATCAAAGGGATAATTTAGCATATCCGATAGAAGTACAATTATGGTGTGCTGATGATTATCAATTTAACATATGGAGTCATCGTTTTATATATAAATACAGAGAGGCAGAAACTGGCAGAAAACTTTATGAAATGTATAAGATAGGTGATATTAGAACAGAAGATGAATTTATCAAAAGACTGATTAAACTGGAAGGTGAAGAGAATGGGAGATAAAAAAATATATATTGTAGCCAAAATATTCGACCAGCAGGGATGTATTGCTTATCGTTGTAAATCAATAAACGAAGCAAGGTGTCTGCCTGGTACATTAGAGGCTTTACGTGCGGATGGAGTGCAGATCGTAATTCTAGACGATCCGGAAATTTATTCAGAATATGCGCCATATTCTTATATCGAAGATATGAAGGAATTTATTGATAAAGTTGATCAGCTTAATAGATTAGCTTGTTAAATGATAATGAGTGCCTTCGCAAATTCTATTTGGAAACTGCGAGGAATGTTGCAGAAACCCATATTGGAGGAAATAACATGAGGATTTATTTGGATAATTGTTGTTATAATCGACCTTTTGATGATTTGAGACAAGATAGGATACGGATAGAAGCAGAAAAGATTTTGGAGGAGCATTTAGTAAGTACAGGAACTGCAATGTTTTTGCAACAGTTTAGTTATGGTGCTGGCGATTATACAAAAGAAAGAGAGCATTTATTAGCAGATCAAAGTATTGAAGATTTTGAGAGAGATTTCTCTAAATTTAATACTGTAAAAAAAGGATGAATTAACAAGAAATTTTGTGATGCTTTCTTTATATGTAAATCGACAGAACCGTTTTGTATATGGAGTTTTGCCTAATACAGAAGGATTAAAAGACGATGGTGAAAATCCACATAAGGGCATTATCAAAGCAATCTCTATGTGGACACATTATCATATATAAAGAAATAGATAATAGCCGACCGGTGGTTTTGGTAAAAATCAAAGCTGCCGGTTTGTAATATGCGGAGGTTGTAAATAGAGTTTTATTCCCGCGAGCAATGAGCCAAGTGTAGGATTGCAAAACCAACTATGTTGGTTTATATCCTGCATAAAACGGTAACCCATTTGGCGAATGCCGCGAGGGTTAAATACCCCACAGCTTGCTGCGTATACAAGCTTGATGCCCCGTAGCTTGCTGAGGGATTTTTGACTGGTTGCTGTTAGTTAAGAAGGAGCATGAAATGACAATATTTTACATAGCAATTATATAACACCAGATGCCTAAAAAATAGCATTTATATAACACGAGCCCTTACTTTTCTCCCCAAAAATGCTGAAAAAGCTGATATTTCCGTCAGTTCCAATAAAAAAGTTCGTAGCAATTACTTGACACGCGAGGGATGAGATTCTTTTCGACTAATTTTAACAAATAAATTTTTCTAAGAAAAGTGCAGCTTGCTTTCTGCTTGGTATAACTCTTCTTCAAATACAGCAGTTGTCAAGCACGATATACATACCGTATTCTCTAATCCGCTATTCATTAATATTTTTTTATATTTTTAAGCTTTTTTCCTTAATTCCATGTAAGATGTGAGTATTGAATATACAGGTAAAGGAGGTGATGTGGGGATGGCTTTATTTCATAATAAATCCGAATCAGAAAATCTGAAATCAGAGTTGAAAAGACTGAAAAAGGAAAATGAACTTAAAGATAAGGAAATCAAAATCTTAAAAAATAACAACAAGGCAAAAGACCAGGTAATTGAAGATCTGGACAGATACAATTATAAAGAGAAATACAATATCGCTGCCAGCCACTTAAAGTGCCTAACCGAGATAGACAAGGAAAAAAATGTCGAAATAGAAGAACTTAAAAAAAAGTAAGTCTCTTGGAAAGCAAATTAGCAGTGCTGAACGTAAGGCTTCAAAAAGACAGCTCTAACTCCTCCAAACCCTCAGGTACAAATGGATACAAAAAAGTCATCACGAACAGAAGGGAAAAGTCTGCCCAAAAACCAGGAGGTCAGAAAGGGCATGAAGGCGCCGGATTGACGGATAAACAGATTGACAGCATCATACAGTCAGGGGAAGCCGAGGTTACTATCATTGAAATAGGCAAGAATGAATATAATAAAGATAAAGAACCTAAGATCAGAAAAGTAGTGGATATAAAAATAATAGAGACAGTAACAATCTATAAGTATTATCCTGATTCTTAAGGAAAATATAATGTACCACTTGAGCATAACAACCCCGTCCAATACGGGCCTAAAATAAAAGCCATAAGTACAGACCTTTTAATCAGTTCAAACAATTCCACAGATGCGGTTAAGGAGTTCATGGCAAGCATAAGTGGTAACACGATAAGACTATCAAAAGGGATGCTGATAAACTGGACGTTATTATGCGCTGAAATTATAAAGCCACAGCTAATCAGCATACAGCAGGGATCATAATAAAAGATGGGACGAGCCTGTACAACAGCTATGGCAGCATACTGTCGCAATGCGTATCCCATATATTGAAACAACCCTGGGAGATTCTACATAGTCTATTGACTTTTCTTTAGAAAGATGATATTATTAAATACATATTCAATGAAATTTAATTTAACGAGCGGGTGGAAAGCGTGACTAAACGAGCAGAGCAAAAGGAAAAACGGCGGCAAGATATTCTGAAAGCAGGACTGAACCTCTTCATCCGTAAAGGATATGAAGCAACAAAAATAAATGATATTGCAGAAAAGACAGGAATGAGTGTTGGTTTGCTATATCATTACTTTGAATCAATCGAGCTTTTATATGAGGAACTAATTAGCATCGGACTGTCCGGCCGCACAGGGCAATACTTCCCTCAATATGACGACCCTCTCGATTATTTTTTGAAAGCGGCAAAACACATCTTTGATATGGCGCGAACCGATCCTTATACTGCGGAATTATTTGTGCTGATGAATCAAGCACAGCGAAATCCCAATTTATCAAAAAATATAAAAGATAAACTCGAACAAAACGATGTCCTTATAAAATCAATCGACCTTATTGAGGACGGTCAACGTCAAGGAATAATCCGCAAAGGAAACCCTATGGCTTTGGCATTATCATTCTGGCTTTCCATACAAACTTATGTAGAAATGATTTCTCTTAATCCTGATACACCCTACCCGGAATGCAATTGGTTTGTTGATATATTAAGAGCCGGTAATAGCATAAAGAATTGAAATGCACTTATTTTTGGAGGAAATAATATGCTTCTTGAGAAAAATAATTACAGTAAAAAGGCGCTTCTTAATAAAACCGTGCTGATAACAGGCGGTGGCGGCGGCATAGGCTTTGAAGCTTCACGCGCGTTTTCGTATATGGGCGCTAAGGTAGTCATTGCGGAAGTAGACGACATTAAAGGGAGGCAGGCGCAAAAACTTATAAACGAAGAATTTGGAAATGAAAACGTGGACTTTTATCAAATTGACATTTCCGATGAAAAACAGATTGATAAATTGTTTGAATATATATTGAATAAGTATACTCAACTTGATGTCGTTGTAAATAATGCCGCTGTCGTTCCGTCGGGAGCCATTGACGCGGTTCCAATATCAGATTGGGACTTAAGCTATGCGGTGAACCTTAGAGCTCCTGTACTTTTAACGCAAAAATTTCTTCCCTCAATGAAAAATACTGGTGGGGTAATTGTCTTTGTTATGTCTGCCCCAACTCCGTATATGGCGGCTTATGAAATTTTCAAGTCCGCTCAGGTAGAGCTATGCAACACTCTATCCGAGGAAATAACTGATAGTCCGATTATCACATACTCAATAGCTCCCGGATTCGTGAAAACAGATACCGCCATCAAAGCAGTAGAAATTGTGGCGGCTTCGAGGGGAATTACAACAGAAGAATTTTACAAGTTACTTGATGATATTATTGTAGATGTTGAGATAGCAGGGGTAGGTTATGCCGTTTCAGTTGTAAATGCAGTGCAGTATCACGGAAAAGAAGTCATGTCTTATCAAGTGTTGGTGGATAGCGGGTTAATAGTCAGCGGCACCGAAAAATCAAATAATACGCAAGCACAAGCTGATTATGACAAATTGTCATTATTATATAAAAGTATTGCAGATGTCTTTTTTGACCAATATCAAGGATGGCAAAAGAAAGGGCTGTTTCAAAAACAATTTATCCTTTCAGATTTCAAAAAACAGATGGGGATGCCGGCTGAAAGCTTCAAAAAACAATTAGAAGTCCTACAAAATCAAATCCAAAATCATGAGTGGGATAGCTTTTTGAGTAGCAGAAAAATGTTTGTAAAGCTACAGTGCTATTACGAACATCAACTCAAGTTGATTCAAGGTTATGAAAAAGATGCGACGCAATTGGCGAATGACACAAAACTTCTTAATAGCTGGATTGATATTCTACAAGGCATAATTGATATTTTATAAAAATTATCCTTGAGATCAAACATAACCAAAATCGTTTGCTGTGTTGGTTTTAGGTTCGTTAATAACATGGCAAATTTATAATTTGAACACAGGGTAGGTGTCAACGTTTCTTTCGTTTCAATTCCCGTAGATAAGGAAGGTAAATAAAGATGGCACATTTAGTGAAAGAAGAAAGAAAGTCTATTGCAGCCACTTTTAACATTGGTGTAACGGTTGCTTACCCGGACACTGAGAAGAAGCGCCCCGCTGTCATTTTAATTATGGGTACGGGTAAAACGAATCGTGACGGCAATGAAAGAGGATTTCATACTGATTTTTATAAAAAGCTTTCTGATACGTTTGTGGAGCAGGTATCTGTATGAAGGATGCGCTACTCTATCAAAATCGTCGTGCGGCAGCAGAATTTCAAAAAAAGAAAGGCTTGCTCGGATGGCTTCTTCACAAACAAACGACAGAGGAAAAAACAAACGCCAAGGTAGATGTAATGTTCAAAAAATGTATGGAATCCGGTAAAGATGCTCTGTTTTTTGGCGGAGCAACTCTGAATGCGAAGTGGATACGGGAACACAGCTCTTACACATCAAAGGACTTTACTGACTTGCTAAAACAGTATCCTAATCCTGTCCTTGCAATTACAGGCACAGAGGACTTGTCAACGGATTATATGGCACTTTGCCACAGGCTGAACAGCGCAGCGAGTTTATATAATGTACACCTTTCAAAAAATGATAAGAATGAGGTTGATAATTTGAATAAGAATAGAAATTGGACAGTGTTGTTTATAGGCGGGGCTTCAGGTACTGGCAAATCAAGCCTTGCTTATGAAATTGCACGCTTCTATGGTGTGAATGTTTTGGAAGTAGATGATATTCACCTATCAGTAGAAACGGTTACAACAAAGGAAGAATTTCCTGCAATACATTATTGGAAAACAGACATAGACTGGAAAAATATCGGAGTTAACGGCAATGTAAACTGGTTGATAGATGTAAGCAAAGAAATAGCTCCAGTATTAAAAGAACTTGCAAACAGGCATATTGAAGATAAATTACCTATCATTATTGAGGGCGATTTTATTTCGCCGGAATTTACGGCATCATTTAATAACCCGGAAATAAAATCAATTTTTATGAAGGAATCAGATAAAAATCAAATATTGCGGAATTATTTATCAAGAGAAGGCGGGGATTTGCAAAATTATAGAGCGGATATCAGTGTAGCATATGGAGATTGTCTATCAGATACCTGTGGAAAATCAGGAATTAAAATGATTGATTCAAGACCGTGGAGTACAGCTTTAAGCAGGGCTATAGAAAGTTTATTGTAACGTGTGAGTATAAGCACAATGCCGTGAACGGCTAAAAAAGGCACTGTGTCATGAGTATTGGGATTATCTGAGTTGCATATCGGTGTATAATCGTTAGCTGCGGACGATTGCCACAGGCTGAACAGCGCAGCGAGTTTATATAATATGCTTTTATACGAAAAAACGTAGGAAATATAATAACAGAGAGGAAACAATATAAATGGCATTTTTATTGGAAAAGGTGGTTCCGTGGGGCAGGACAATGGAAGAATACGTTAAAATGTTTTCATTGTCCGTACCGCTTGCTGAATATATACGCAAATAGAAGAATTATGAGTGAATGGCTTCCAGCGTCCGGGTATGAATACGCAGACGCCCCCGATATTGAAGTATATTACAATGGCAATCAGCAGAACAATGATTATAGATGTGAAGTATGGATCCCACTAATAACGAAATGAGGATAAAAGATATGTATCATCCAAGACTACAAGGAACACATTATGATATGGGCCTTCATTATGGTTCACTTTTATATAAAAACGGCGTGTCGTTTGATAGTGTAATTCAATTAACGGATGCACAGACAGTATTTGGGATAGCGTCTTTAAGAATTTGTGAAACGATCATTCCAAACATCTGCGAAGAAATAAAGGGGTTGGCAGAAGGACTGCATTTTTCTTATGAAAAATTTGCAGCGTGGCTTCTCTCCATGTATGGCTTCGGAGATGAACACGGCTGTACCTGTTTTTGCTTTCAAGCCGCCGGTAAAACTGTATTCGCGAGAAACAGCGATATGTTCCCATCTCTAAAACCTACAAGCGAGAGTATATTATACAGGCCGGAACCGGGATATATTTTTTTAGGGCATAGTACCGCAATGGTTTCTATAGAAGATGGCATAAATGAAAACGGTTTAGCCGCTGGTATGACGTTTTTATTATCAAAGCAGATGAAGCCCGGACTACATTCTGGATTCTTAATCAGACACATTCTCGAAACGTGCCGGACGGTTAATGAGGCTGTTAACTTATTAAACGCACTTCCGATCTCGTCAACGCAAAACATTGTTTTGGCTGATAAGACCGGGGATATGGCTGTTGTAGAGTGTAACTCGCAAAAAATAGCTATACGCAGGCCAGTAGACGGTAAGAACTTTTTGGTAGCGGCAAATCATTTTGTAGATAACGCTATGCAAAATGAGCATGCCAATCCTGTACCTAATTGGTATCACTCAAACGAAAGATATGAGACCGTCAATGAAGCGTTAAGCAAAGATGAAATAGTCTATTCAGTAAACTACGCGCAAGAGATACTAAGTGGCAAACACGGTTTTATGTGTCAGTACGAAAAAGACTTGAATTTTGACACCCTCTGGTCGGTTGTATACGACTTGCAGGATTTACAGGTTTTATGTGCGGAGGGCAACCCGTCAAAAACAAAATACAAGGAAGATACAAGGCTTTTATGGGGCATATCAAAATCGAGATAGTTGAACAGCATAAAAGTAATAATGGAATCCTATTAAAACCAATGATATGTAGAATCTCGAAAATAAACGCAACAGTTTATTTTTACGCAATGTTAAGCTATATGCAGGTGGGCATCTTTGCACTTAAATAAAACATTGCCGGCTCGAAAAAAGTCAATATCATACAAGAGGTATTTGCAAGAGTATGTTACAATCATGTTCAGATATAAGAGAGGGGCGGTATTATGGCCGGGCAAGAGGAACGCTTAGTCCGTTTCGATAATGAATTAAAAATAGAAGCCTATCAATTTATTGGCATTATGCAGAAATTCCCCAATCACTTCCATGAATACTATGTGATTGGCTTTGTGGGGAGTGGCCGCCGGTATTTAACCTGTAAGAACAAGGACTATACCATAGACGCCGGGGATTTGCTGATGTTCAACCCATTGGATAATCATGCTTGCCATCAAGTAGACAACAAGCCGTTGGATTGGCGTTGTATCAATGTCAATGAAAATATAATGCGGGAAACCGTCAAACAGGTTACCGGCAGGGATTATCTT
>Ga0153921_1000864_pt1 | contig 14652 bp, 12 predicted proteins | sample TSNJ005MetaG_FD_104691 | JGI IMG/M metagenome (GOLD analysis project Ga0153921, IMG submission 104691) | Attine ant fungus gardens microbial communities from New Jersey, USA - TSNJ005 MetaG | ecosystem: Host-associated > Fungi > Mycelium > Unclassified | place: USA: New Jersey, Brendon T. Byrne... | reverse complement strand
TAGCGGGTATGACGCCAGGCAGCTTGGTAAGATGACGCATATTGAACCTTTTACCTATCCGGTCTGGGAGCTTACAGAAGAGGAAAAGGCTCTGCAATTCAAGAGCAGCGGCCGACATCGGGAGGAAGCATTGTATTATGTAATGTTTGATTACCAGAACCGGAACTGTCTCAGCCGTGAGGCACATACCATTATTCTTCCGGGTTTTCGTGAGGATTGTTAAGGGTACCAGAGGCGGCGTGTTTGGGAGGTTGAAAAAGTTCATTTCAAAGGTTGAAAAAGTTCATTTCAAAGGTTGAAAAAGTTCATTTCAACCTATTGATTTTAAGATGCATGTTGAGTTTGAGGTGGAGATGGGGGGTAAGTATGAAGAAAAATACCAGGAAGATTCTGGAGGCATTGGATGAGCGTTATGGGACAGAATATAAGTGTTATTTAGATCATGAAAATGCGTGGCAGCTTTTAATTGCCACCATATTAAGTGCGCAGTGCACGGATGCGAGAGTAAATATGGTTACGCAGGAGCTGTTTCGTAAATATTCCGGGGTGGAAGCTTTTGCTAATGCAGAATTGAAGGAACTGGAACAGGATATTCATTCTACAGGATTTTACCATAATAAAGCAAAGAATATCATATCCTGTTGTAAAACCCTTGTGGAAAAGCATAATGGCGTTGTGCCTGAAACAGTGGAGGAGTTGACGTTGTTAGCCGGAGTGGGAAGGAAAACAGCCAATGTGATCCGCGGAAATATATTTAATGATCCAAGTATCGTGGTAGATACTCATGTTAAAAGGATATCCAATAGGCTGGGACTGACCAAAGCACAAGATCCGGTGAAAATAGAATTTGATCTGATGAAAGAGCTGCCAAAGGATAACTGGATCCGTTATAATATCCAGATTATAGCTTTGGGCAGGGAAATATGTAAAGCCCCCACACCAAAGTGTGAGGACTGTTTTCTGACAGACTTTTGTCCTGACTATCAAAGAAATCAGAAAAAGAAGGCAAAGCAGTCATAGTACCGGTTGAAACTGCATAAATATTTAATAGAGTCATGAATCCTGTTTTTGCATTTCATCAAGACTTCGGAGGATTGCATTCCGGTTAACTGATTTCAGGGATCCGGCAATAGCGGTTAATTCCTGCAGACGTTTGCTTTCGTTGCGGTTCGTATATATTTCAGCCAGTGTATAGTAAGTCTTGCTGACATCGGTCCGCGTTTTAAGTGCAAATTCCAGGACGGCGCAGGTTTCCTCAATAAGACCTTCCCGGTAGAGGACATCGGCCCATTGCTGAAGGGTACGGACAAGTATGGTATAATTCTGGTCATATTCAGTCAGCACAGTAAGATTGGGCGCTCCATATTCCAGCTTCAGTTCTGTATTGCTGTAGCCGGTGAGATTTACAATATTCTGCTCTGATAAAGTATGCAGGACTTCCAGATATTCATGAACTTTTTCATTATCCGGAAGCCGGTTGACCGGGAGATGTTCCAAAGGGATGTGAATATACTCCAGATTGTCCAGGGGTTTACGGCGGACACTGTCAGCTCTCCGCTCCCGTTCCCAAAAATCGTTTTCTTGTTTTGTCTTTAATTTGCTGTTGCGCCTTAGTTGTCTGGTAAGTACAATAACAAAGATGACAACGCTTGCCAAAAAGGGAAAATTCATATATAATATCCTTTACGAGTAAATAGTATAGTTGTTGCTTGTAATTGATTGACTGGTTCATGAAAAGGAGTAAATCATGTTTAACTTAAATAATAATAAATCCAGACAAAGGGCATCTGCCATTATTGTGATCGTTATTGTAATGGCATTACTGATATCTACTTTATCATATCTCCTTTAATATTACAATAAATTCAAAACAGTAACGAAGGAGATAGGTAACAGTTTGATGCAGTTCAAAGGTAATATATAAGTTCAACGTAGTTGAACATGCGAGGTGTTTTGTGCAACGCTTGCGCAGCATGCGTTTATTTTACACAAAATCCCGTAGGTAGCAGGCGCCAATTCACATACCTGAAATGAACTTGTTGTTTTTATGATTTGTGTGCTCATGATAGGAATTGAAATAAGACAAAGAGGTTATTATATGAAATTAAAAGGAATCAGAATAAGCCTGACCGCACTGACAGCGATTATAATGTTAGGAATCGGCATTCAGGTACAGGCAAAAGAAGGAATCATCAAAACCGGTATATATGCCGGTGATATTGACCTGTCAGGTATGACCGGAGAACAGGCGAAGGAAACAATATCTTCCTATGTGTCCGGCCTTGAAGATGAACAGATTACCCTGGTTGCTGCCAATAATAATGAAGTTGCGGTAACCGCCGGTGAGCTTGGGATTGCCTGGGCGAATTCTGAGTTGGTGCAGGAAGCTCTGGAGATTGGTTCCAAAGGAAATGTAATTGAACGCTATAAGATTCTCAAGGACCTGGAATATGAGAATAAAGTATATCCTGTTTTGTTGAGTTTTGATATAGAGAGCATCAATTCGATTCTGTCCGGGCAATGCAGCGTATATGATCAAAAGGCTGTGAATTATGCTCTGCAGAAGACAAACGGGGAATTCCGGATCATAGAAGGGCAGACTGGGTTTACGCTGGATGTGGAGAAATCCATTGATGCGGTAAATAATTACATGGTAAATGAGTGGAATCATGGGTCTGCCGTCATTGAGCTTGTGGTTACCATAGAGGAGCCAAAAGGCAATGCGGAAGAGTTATCCCAGGTAAGGGATATGCTCGGTGAATGTACTACTTCCTACAGTACATCCAATTCCAACAGGAGCGGCAATGTGGCAAATGGCTGTACGCTGATTGACGGTATTACATTGTATCCGGGAGAAGAATTCTCCACTTATGATGCGGTAGCGCCGTTTACCCCTTCAAATGGATATTATATGGCAGGATCCTATTTAAACGGTAAGGTAGTTGACAGTCTCGGCGGTGGAATATGCCAGGTCTCCACTACACTTTATAATGCCGTCTTAATGGCTGAGCTTGAGATAACCGAGCGTCACAACCATTCCATGACGGTCAGCTATGTGGACCGCTCAAAAGATGCGGCAATTGCTGAAAGCTCAGGAAAAGACTTCCGTTTTATAAATAATACAGATTATCCCATTTATATTGAAGGATATGTACAGAATAAGCATATTACCTTTAAGATATATGGAAAGGAATACAGGCCTTCTAACCGGAAAGTGGCTTATGTCAGCGAGATTCTGGAGACAACAAATCCGGAAGTCGATATTATTTATGCAGATGGCGGTCAGCCAATAGGTTATATTGCTACAGAAAGTGCCCATATCGGATATAAGGCCAGGTTATGGAAGGTAGTAACAGAAGATGGTGTGGAGGTAAGCCGTACCCAGGTCAACAGCAGCAGCTATAAAATGGTGCCCAGAAGTGCCACGGTGGGAGTATCCACTGGAGATCCCAATGCCTATAATGAAATTATGGCAGCAATCGGAACCAATAGTATCGACCATGTTAAGAATGTAATCGCCATATTGATACCACAGCAGCAAGCGGCAGAAGGACAGCCGCCCGAGGAACAGCCGCCTGCGGAAGAACAGCCTGCAGAATAACCGGATAAAGCCAATCCGGCGAGGGGTATATTTATATGAAAGTCGGAAAGATATCGGAAAAGGTACTGAAACGTTCTGTACTGAAACCAATCAAATATAAGAGAAATGAAATCATAAATGGCGCAGGCATAGGGGAAGACTGCGCTATTTTTGAATCTTCCGGCGACGCTGTTCTTGTAAGCTGTGTCAACGAAATTGAAATCATGGAAAGCGGCAGTATTTTGCGGGGAATCCAAAAATGTGCCAATAATATTGCGGCATCAGGAGCGGAACCTTTTGCACTGATGCTTACCCTGATCCTGCCGGAAGAGATAGAGGAACCAATGATCCGCAAGTATATGGAAGAAGCGGAAAATATCTGTACGGAGCTTAAGATGCAGATTGCCGGCGGACATACTACAATCAGTAAAGCGGTTTCCCTGTCTGTGATGTCGGTTACCGCTTTTGGAAAAGGAACCCGAAGCCATGTTCACACAACCCGGGGAGCACAACCCGGCCAGGATATTGTGGTCAGCAAATGGATTGGTCTGGAAGGCACGGCTCTGCTTGCAAGAATGTATGCAGAAGAGCTAAAGACACGTTATCCATCCTGGCTAATTAAGAAAGCGGAGTCCTTTGACCGATATCTGTCCATTATCCCGGAGGCCGCCACCGCGATAAAGTCCGGCGTTTGTGTTATGCACGATGCTTCGGAAGGCGGAATCTTTACAGCCTGCTGGGAACTGGCAGAAAGCACCGGCGTTGGACTATCTATAGATTTGAAAAAACTTCCCATCAGGCAGGAAACTGTGGAAATCTGCGAGTTTTGCAACAGAAACCCATATGAGCTGCTGTCCGGAGGCTGCCTTGTCATGACAGCGGATGATGGAACCCGGCTGGCAGAGGTTCTTTTGGCAGAAGGTATTCCTGCGGTGGTTGTAGGAACTATAACGGACAACCGGGATAAAATAGTGATCAATGATGATGAAATCCGTTATCTGAACAGACCCGAAACGGATGAAATCTATAAAACAGAAAAGAAAAAAGGAGTGTATAAATTATTATGAGAGAAGAATTATTGAATATCATTGAAAAAAACAGTCGGATAGATCTGAAAGAGCTGGCTGTTATGCTGGGTGTTGAAGAAATAGATGTGATGAATGAGCTGGCATCCCTGGAAGCGTCCGGAACCATCTGCGGTTACCATACCCTGATCAACTGGGAAAATACCTCTCAGGAAAAGGTATCAGCCCTGATCGAAGTACGCGTTACCCCGCAGCGGGGGCAGGGATTTGACAGCATTGCAGAACGGATTTATAAATATCCGGAGGTACAAAGCTTATATCTTATTTCCGGCGGTTATGACCTGCTGATCACCCTGGAAGGGAAAAGCCTGCGGGAAATATCCAATTTTGTGTCTGATAAGCTGTCCACGCTGGAATCTGTCCTTAGCACAGCTACGCATTTTATTCTGAAGACCTATAAAGACCATGGCACCATAATAGGTAAAAAATATGATGATGAAAGAGAGATGATTACCCCATGAAAAATCCATTGGCAGAATCTGTAGTTGAAATAAAACCATCGGGTATCCGCAAATTCTTTGACATTGTCAGTGAGATGAAAGATGCAATCTCTCTCGGCGTAGGTGAGCCGGATTTTGATACCCCATGGCATATCAGGGATGAAGGTATTTATTCCCTGGAAAAAGGAAGAACCTTTTATACCTCCAATGCAGGTTTAAAAGAGTTAAAGGTAGAAATAAGTAATTACATAAAAAGAAAGCAAAATATTGAATATGATTACAATCAGGAAGTATTGGTTACCGTAGGCGGTTCCGAAGCTATTGACATAGGATTTCGGGCTATGATCAATCCCGGCGAAGAAATACTGATTCCCCAGCCCAGTTATGTGTCTTACGAGCCCTGTGCCATCCTGGCAGGTGCCAAACCGGTCATTATCAACCTGAAAGCAGAGAATGAATTCCGTTTGACAGCCCGGGAACTTCGGGAAGCTATAACAGACAAAACCAAGCTGTTGGTACTTCCCTATCCCAATAATCCCACAGGGGCCATCATGGAGCTGGAAGACCTGGAAGCAATCGCTGAAGTCATCCGTGAAAAAGACATATATGTCATGTCTGATGAAATCTATGCCGAACTTGTTTATAAAGGAAAACATGTATCCATTGCATCTCTTCCGGGAATGAAGGAGCGTACCATCCTGATCAATGGATTTTCCAAAGCCTATGCCATGACCGGCTGGCGTTTGGGTTATGCATGCGGTCCGAAAGATATCATTGTACAAATGACAAAGATACACCAGTTTGCCATTATGTGTGCGCCTACTACCAGCCAGTATGCGGCAGTGGAGGCTCTGCGGAATGGAGACGATGATGTAAAGGAAATGTGTACTGCATATAATCAGCGCAGACGCTATCTGATTCACTCCTTCAGGGAGATGAACCTGGAATGCTTTGAACCCTTTGGAGCCTTTTATGTATTTCCCTGCATCAGGGAATTTGGTATGACTAGTGAAGAATTCGCCACCCGTTTTCTGGAAGAAGAAAAAGTGGCGGTTGTGCCGGGGACTGCATTTGGAGATTGCGGAGAAGGATTTTTAAGAATGTCCTATGCCTCTTCTATGGATAATTTGAGAATTGCTATGGGAAGATTAAACCACTTTATTAACAGGTTAAAAGACGAGAAGTTTAACTAAGGTGTCAAAGGACGCCACCTAAGTTAAACTATGTCTCGTCTGGGAAGAATAGAAAATGAAATCCATTGGAATTTCATTTTCTATTCTTCCGGGTTTTCGTGAGGGGCTGTTTTTGTTGGTAGAGGTGGTATGGTTGGAAGAGGTTTTGTGGGGGGTGTTTGTGTTGGTAGAGGCGGCATGAATGGGAGTGTGATGAAAGGATATTTTAATGAATATTGTATTGTATCAACCGGAAATTCCGGCGAATACTGGGAATATTGGGCGGACTTGTGTGGCAACAGGGACGGGTCTTCATTTGATTGAGCCGTTGGGTTTTCGGTTGAGTGAAAAAGAAATAAAACGTGCGGGAATGGATTATTGGGAGCAGCTTAAGTTGGCCAGGTATATTAATTTTGAAGACTTTAAGGAGAAAAATCCGGGAGTAAAAATCTGGATGGCAAGCACGAAAGCGAAGTATGTGTATTCAGATGTTGCATTTGGAGAGGATGATTATGTTATGTTTGGTAAGGAAAGTGCCGGTATTCCGGAAGAGATTCTGGTAGACTATGAGGAATCTTGTATCAGGATTCCTATGTTGTCAGCAATCCGGTCGCTGAATCTTTCCAATTCTGTATCCATTGTATTATATGAAGCGCTGAGACAGAATAGTTTTTCCGGTATGCAGATGGAAGGAAATCTTCATAGATTGAAGTGGAGAGATTCGGTTGATTAAGGTTGTGCCGAATAATTCGGTAAATGCTAAGGAGAGTAAGGAGTGTGTATGGATAATAAAAATACGATGATTCACCCACAGGCGTTTGTGGCAAATGGAGCTATTGTGCAGGGAGATATTAAGATTGAAGAGGATGTCAGTATTTGGTATAACGCTGTAGTGCGCGGAGACCGTGCCCCGGTGAGCATAGGGAAGGGCAGTAATATACAGGATAATTGTGTTGTACATGTAAGTCATGGTTATCCGGTGGTCATCGGAGAGAATGTATCCATAGGACACGGTGCTATTGTTCATGGCTGTCAGATTGGCGATAATACCCTGGCAGGTATGGGTACTATCATTATGGATGGCGCTAAAGTCGGGAAAAATTGCATTATCGGAGCTGGGGCTCTGATTACCCAAAATACTGAAATCCCGGACAACTCTCTTGTTCTGGGTAATCCTGGCAAGGTCAGACGTACTGTGACGGAAGAGGAAATTGCAGGTAATCTTGCAAATGCCAGGCATTATGTGGAAGAAGCAGAAGAATGTAAAGAAGCAGATAAGTGCAAAGAAGAGATTTAAAAGCAGAGATTTAAAAGAAGAGATTTAAAGCAGAGAATTAAAAGCAAAGATTTAAAAGAAAAGATTTAAAAGCATTGGATGAATCGAAAGAGTTATAACAAATCAGTACATATATATCACGTCTTTAACATAATCTGAAAAGAAGTCAATCCAATCCGGACGGAGGATGGAGCCTTGGGTTAGTATTTACAGCCTTAGTGTTCCATGTAATCATGGGAGGTCGAATTGCCTATGATTACATGGATTGAAATAAACACAGAAAATTCACAATATGAACATTAATTCTAAACAATTTTCCTGTATTCTATTATCAATCTATACAGTGGCATGCGTCAATCATATGCCGCTATTATTTTACACCTACGGAGGTTTCCAAGTGAAAATAAAGGATTCTTTTATAAATCATAAGAAAAAAATAATTATCATATCGGTTTCCATGGCTGTTGTGCTGGCGGTCGGAGGCGGTATGGTTATTTATTATCTCCGCAGCGGGGAAAATGAGAATTCACAATTCGTGCAGAATGGTATGAATTATGCCGGTCTGAATCTGAGCGGAGATATCATAACTGCTTCAGGCGTTACCAGTGTGGGAATTACGCAGGAAAATTTTGAAGTGGAAAACCTTGAAACTGAATTACTGATTGAGGAAGTCTATATATCTTCTGAGGAAGAGATTCAGGAAGGAACCAAAATTTTAAAATTGTCAGAGGAATCAGTGACGGAAGCCAGGGAAGAGCTGGAGGCAGCGCTCAGATCAGCAGACCTTGCTTATCGTGCAGGTGCCATTGAATATGAGCAAAGCAAGATAACGGCAAAATATGACAAGGATGCAGCCATACTCAGTGGTGAGCAGGCTCTGGCGGTATATAATGAGACAATAAAAAGTCTCGAAAATAGTGTGGAAAGCGCACAGGAGAAGTTGGATGAAGCAAAAGAAACGATAGCGGAATATCAGGAGGAGATCAGCGGTAATACATATTATAATGAGTATATCCATTATAAGGAGTTATACGATGAAAATCTCAAGCTGTTAACAGAAAAATTATCAGAATGGGGTATATCCTGGTCACAGGTTGTAGGCGGCGGAAGCGGCGGAAAGACCAACACGGGCGGGAGTGTTTCCGGGGGAGATGCCAATTATAATACCTATGTAAGTATTCTGTCTTCCCTGTATCAGATACTGGAACAGAATCTTAAAGATTATGAAAAGGCTCTCAGTAATTATGAAGATAAGGCATTAAATGCGGAATTTGATCTTCAGACCCTGGAGCTAAGCCTAAGCTCACTTGAAAAATCCCTTGCAGAGGCAAAGGAAAATTATGAGACCAAGGTTCTTAGTGCAAAGTTAACCTATGAGACTACTCTGGCAAATGCACAACGGGCTGATAAAGATTATGATACGGCTTTACAGAAAGCAGAATCGGACTATGATACTCTGAAGGATGATCTGGAGGATGCACAGGAGAATCTGGATTTGTTTGAAAGCAGCGTAGGTGATGGATATTACTATGCTTCCGCCAGCGGAACGATCTTGCGGACTATGGTCAGGGCAGAGAATTATCTGACAAGTGACAGCACCATTTTTATCTACAGTAATCCGGAAGAAATGACAGTTACCATATCTGTGGATCAGTCATATATTTCGCAGATTTCACTTGGCGACAGTGCCTATATTGAATCTGTTACGTACGGCAGCTTCCAGGGAATCGTATCGGAAATCAATCCGGTGTCTACATCCGACAGCCGTACCAGTGTTACATATAATGTTACAGTGAATATAACCAGTGATATTAGCAATTTAAGTGCAAATCAGTCCGTTACGGTAATATTGGGAGCAGGAGGAACGACAGATGAGCAGGAATAAAAAAGAACCGCGTGAAAAGCGTGTAAAAAAAGAAAAAGTGAAGGTGAGCCGTTCGCCCATCAAAAAATGGATCAATCTGAGTAAAAAGAAAAAAAGGCTTGTTGGTATTATTGCGGCGCTGACGCTGCTTATTATGGCAGCCGGATATACTGTTTTCATAGCACCGCTTTTGGATCAGGAGCAATGGGTGTACAAGGAAGCAATCGTAGAACGGGGCATACTTACAGTAGGTGTTTCCGAGAGCGGTTCTCTGGAATATGGAATTACAAATATTGACTATGACCTGAATCTGGATGTAAGTGATGACGATGAGGAGGAAGAAGACGAAGAAGAGGTGATTCTGAAGTATTTAAAACTGGAAAAAATATATGTGGCATCAGGTCAGCGCATTAACGAAGGAGATGCCTTACTGAAGTTCACAGATGACAGTGTCACAGCAGTCAGGAAGCTGCTTCAGAATGCCCTGGTGGATTATCAGGTGGCGTATAACGAAGCGGAATCGGAGTATAATCTTTCTGTACTGGAAGCCAAAATTAATTATGATACACAGAAGGTAAGTGAAAATTATGCTTCCTCCATTTACAAATCAGCTAACAGCCAGATTGATGATGAGATTAATTCCATGCAGGTGGAGATTGAGCAGAGGACTCGAAATATAGCTTCGCTTCAGGAAAAACTGGCGGATGCACAGGAAGATTATGCGGAAGCTCTGGAAACATACGAGGATGCAAAAGAGGTGATGGAGTTGGTAACGCCGGACCACGTCGCCAACTTCCTGACGATCCAGGGTGAATACCTGAGCGCCCAGACAAAGTACCAGTCAACACGCAGTGCTCTGGAACAGGCCCAGGAGAATCTCTCAAGTAATACAGCGCAGATAGAATCCCTCCAGTCTCAGATTACAGCGGCTCAGGCTAAACGCAGTATAGAGCGTCTGGATGCTGAGCATACGTATCAGGAGAGCAGAATCAATGGGGAGAATGCCGCAACCACCTACAATGCGCAATTGGAAAGTCTGAAGGAAGTACTGCAGGAAGCGGAAGATGATAAGACAAGGATAGAAGAGCAAATAGAGGCTTTTGAAGCATTTGTGGGAGAGGATGGGATTCTTTATGCAGATGGTTCCGGAATTGTGACTTCCGTAAACTTTTCGGCTGGAGATACGCTGACAACAACAGGTACCATGATATCCTATGCCAAAGCTGAAGGTATGACCACATCTGTGGATGTGACACAGGAAGATATTGTTTCCCTGAAAGTGGGAGATGAAGTGGATATCAGTTTTCGTGCTTATGAAGATGCCGAATTTACAGGAAAAATTTTATCCATTGATACAACAGCAACCTCCACCAGTTCAGCTACGGTAAGTTATACGGTAGTCATCGGTGTGGAAGGAGAGACAGAGCTTCTTTATGGCGGAATGTCTGCAGATATTACCTTTGTAATGGAGGAAAAAGAGGATGTGTTGTATATCTCCAAAAAGGCAATCGTGGAAGAAAATGGAAGAACCTATGTATACGTAAGTTCATCCTTTGGCGGCAGAGAGCTAAAAGAGGTGGTTACAGGTCTTGGAAATAGCGTAAATATCGAAATTGTATCCGGTCTTGAGGAAGGCGATACGATCTATATAGCCAGCCGGGTCAGCAGTGAAGCGGAAGCCCAGGATACTTCCCAGTCTGACAGCAGCGGAAGCAGTATTGAAAATACGGAAAATACGGAATTTCAGTTTAATGGGAGCGGCGGTTTTCCCGAGGGAATGAGCATACCTGAGGGAATGAGCATTCCCCAAGGCGGAGAAATGAACGGAATGGAGGGAAGACCATAATGAAGATTCAGAACTTTATAAAATCAAAAAAAGGGATTGCTGCCATTTGCGTTTTACTGGTACTTGTACTGGTGATTGGAATCATTTACAGCCAAAGCAACAGAACAGAGGAGGTTACCTACCGTGAAACCAAGGTACAGTATGGTAATCTGACAGTCGGTATCACAGAAGACGGAACAGTTGATATCGGAACCGTGGAGCAGGTCTTTGAATTGGATATGAGTGCCTTGCAGAGAACCGATACCAGCTCAGACAGCACTTCAAGCAGTATTGAAGATACTATGAGGGGCATTGTCTTGCCAGGGGGAGGCATGACTAATAGCGGTGGCGGCGGCAATAACATGTTCAGCCAGATTTTCAGTATGGCTGGCGGAACTGATTATACTACAACGGGTGATGATTCCTCCCTGGAGATTGCCGAAGTGGCAGTTTCCGTGGGGCAGCAGGTGGAAGCGGGAGATGTGCTCTATTATCTGGAGGAGGAAAGTGTAGCCGGACTGGAGGAAGAGCTGCAGTCCAATGTGGAGAAAGCCAGGGCTGATCTGGATGTAGTTTATGCGGATCAGGTATTGTCAAAACAGACAGCTGAGATTACCTATAAAAGCAATGCAGCTTATGGCAGCTATGCGCAGACTGAGTATCATACTTCTATCCAAAATCAACAAAATACAATTACAGAAAAACAAGAGGCCCTGGATAAGGCCAGGGTATCTTTAAACAGATACGAAGAGCAGCTTGCCCAGGCAGCGACAGATTATGAGGAAGCATTAGTGGTCCTTAAAAACAGCGAATGGAGCCGTGATAATACGGGTAAATGGAATGACACATATTCTTACGTGTCATATTTCCAACTGGCACAGAATGCACAATCCAATGCAGATACCCTGGAGACAAAAAAAGAGCAGCTGGAAAAGAATGTGGAGCAGGCAGTACAGAATGTGGAAACCTGTGAGAATGAGTTAAATGCTGCAAAAAGGACGTTGGAAAGCTTGAAATTGTCTGCCAGACAAACGTATGATCTCAGGGTACTTGCTTATGATACTGCTCAGGAAAATTATGATATTACCCTGGCTTATCTGGAAGATGAAGCGGCTGAACAGGAAAAGGTCTATGCAGAAACCCTGGAAAAATGGGATGAGTACAGTTCTCATATCAGTGATAATGCAGTGCTGTCCAAATACAGCGGTGTAATAACCAGCGTTGATCTGGCAGCAGGTGATTCCATCGCCACAAACAGTACCCTGATCACCCTCTATGACATGGAGGAGGTAAGCATGACGGTTACCGTTGATGAAAGTGATATGGATGATATTGCACTGGGAACGAAGGCTAATATATCCTTTACGGCCTATCCGGAGGATATATTTGAAGCGTCCGTAACAGAGATTGCAGATGCTGCTACAGACAGTTATGGTAATGTTACCGTAGATGTAACAATAACCATGCAGGGGGATGTGTCCGGTCTGTTCCAGGGAATGACAGGAGAGATAACATTTATTACCAGAGAAAGCAAGGATGTACTGTATGTATCCAACAGAGCCGTCACCCGGGAAGGCACGAAATCCTATGTAAAGGTTATGGATGCAAATGGCAATATCACGAAGCAGGAGATTACCACAGGCTTTTCAGACGGTGTGAATACAGAAGTTGTGGAAGGGCTTAAGGAAGGCGATGTGGTGCTGATTGAAAGCAGGGTGAGTGAGTAATGAAACTATCTGAAATATTCAGACTGGTTTGGATAAACCTGTCACAGAACAAATTTAAAGTTATCCTGACTTCCATCGGTATTGTAGTGGGATCGGCCACCATTATGATGGTAATCGCCATCGGTACCGGCGGACGTGAGGAGGTTGCGGAGCAGTTTAAAAACCTGAATGCCGGAGCTATTGATATTACTTACGAATCCTCAAGCTCTTCTTCGGATGAAATGATAATGATGAGCAGTTCCGGCGGCGGAGAAACAATAGTCAGATTTTCCATGCCAGGAAATATGGGTATGTCAGGAAGTACGGGCATGCCTGGAGGTTCAGGTATGCCTGGAAGTTCAGGCATGCCTTCCGGAGGCAGAGGCGGATTTCCCTTTGGTGATTCAGGTAATACACAGGAGGATGTTACCCTGACCACCAATGACATGGAAGACCTGGCGGTATTTGTACCGGGAATCTCTGATGTCACCATTTCCTATACAACAACTTCTACAGTGGAAGGCGGCAGTATGGATTCCTCGGCCAGCTATACAGTTGCAGGTGTGCAGAGCAACTATGCTGAAATGAGCAATATGAAAATGTCGATTGGTGATTTTCTGACGGAAGAAAACAATGAAAGTAAAGATAAAGTTTGTGTGCTTGGCGCTTCAGTGGCAAAAGAGATTTTTGGAAGCGCATATGACGCCTATGATGAGATTGTCTATATTGATGACCGGCCTTATGTAGTTGCAGGGGTATTATCTGAAATGGGAACGGTAGCTTCCGGTATTAATCCTGACACAGCTCTCTTTATCCCCTATGAGACAGGAATTAAATACATTACCGGTACATCCATAAGCCCGACGATTACAGTAATTGCGGACGATGTAAATCAGGTAGAACAGATTATAGGCAATATCGAAACCGTGCTTGCAGAAAGCTATTCCAATACAGAATTTACCATATCAGATGCAGGTACCAAGATGGATGCGGCTAATGCGTCCAATGATACGCTGACACTTTTGCTGATTGCCATGGCAGTGATCGTATTTATTGTTGGAGGTATTGGCATTATGAATGTATTGTTTGTATCAGTAAAAGAACGTACCAATGAGATTGGTATCCTGAAAGCACTTGGGTGTTCCCGGCGGGATATATTGCTGGAGTTCCTGCTGGAGGCAAGCTGTATCAGCCTGCTTGGTGCAGTGATTGGTGTACTCTTGTCATTGGGGATTACCCCGATTGTGGAAATGCTTTCAGTACGTGTATCACTCTCGGTAACCGGCGCCGTTTTATCATTGGTATTTGGTATAGCAACCGGCAGTGTGTTTGGTTTCTATCCTGCATACAAGGCTTCCCGATTGATTCCGGTGGTAGCACTGAATCAGGAATAGGAGGACTGTTTGTGCCGCCTTGGGCGGCAGAAGGGAGCAAATATGGAAACCAGAAGAGATCTTGATGAAAGAGCCATTATTATGGAGCAGGACCGTCTGGCTCGTAAAATGAAAAAAAAGAAATACCGAAAAAGGAAGATAATTGCTGCTTGTATTGTGGCAGTATTGGCAGCGGGCACCATCTGGTATTTTGTATGGGGTCGGAATATGTTTAATCAGGAAACGGCAACCACGGTCTCGATTAAGGCAGCATCAGGGCAGGAGATTATTTATGCCAGGTTAGACAGCGTCAGAGGAAATGAAATAACTT
>Ga0153921_1000861_pt1 | contig 14738 bp, 6 predicted proteins | sample TSNJ005MetaG_FD_104691 | JGI IMG/M metagenome (GOLD analysis project Ga0153921, IMG submission 104691) | Attine ant fungus gardens microbial communities from New Jersey, USA - TSNJ005 MetaG | ecosystem: Host-associated > Fungi > Mycelium > Unclassified | place: USA: New Jersey, Brendon T. Byrne... | reverse complement strand
GCCGTCGGTGTCTTCAAGAATCAGTTTCAGGGTGTCGGTGGTCATAAAGTAGCTCTCGGCATTGGGCGTAAAAGAAGGTGGCGTTAATTGATCTGGAAAGGATAAACCGCGCCCAGTTTAAGGATTTGCGTCAGTTCATCCAATGCCGTCCGGCACTCCAGCAACAATTGCGGGTCAGCCAGGTCGGTTTCGCGCAGGCTGTCGCGGTAGTGCTTGTTCACCCATTGGGTCAGGGTGTCGTACAACGGCGCGGTCATGATAACGCCTGGGTTCACCGCCGCCAGCTCGGTTTCGTTCAACGCCACGCGCAAGCGCAGGCAGGCCGGGCCACCGCCGTTCTGCATGCTCTGCTTGAGGTCGAAGACCTTCACTTCGCGGATCAGCCCGCCTGACGCCGTGAGGTTTTGCAGGTACTGCCACACGCGTTCGTTGGCACGGCACTCTTCCGGCACGATCAGCAGCATCGAACCGTCGGCGCGGGTCAGCAACTGGCTGTTGAACAGGTAGGAACGCACCGCGTCCTCGACGCTGACCTGGGCGCGCGGCACGCAGACCGACTGGAAGTTGCCGCCCAACTTGCCCAACTTGCCTTGCAGTTCGCCAAGCATCTGCTCGGTATTGAGGAAGGCATCCTCGTGATAGAACAGCACCTCGCCGTTACCCACCGCGATCACGTCGTTGTGGAACACGCCGGCATCGATCACCGCCGGGTTCTGCTGGGCGTAGACCACGCCTTCATCCTTCAGGCCGTGCAGGCGTGCAACCGCCTGGGAGGCTTCGAGGGTCTGGCGCGCCGGGTACTTCTGCGGGGCCGGGTAACGGGTGTCGAACGCACTGCGGCCGAACACGAAGAACTCCACGCCGGCTTCGCCATACTCACGGCAGAAACGCGTGTGGTTGGCCGCGCCTTCGTCGCCGAACTGCGCCACCGCCGGCAGCGCGGCGTGATGGGCGAAGTGTTGCGCATCGGCAAACATCGCCCCCAGCACGCGGCTGGTGGTCGGGTGTTCGATGCTGCGGTGGTACTTGCAGTTGAGGTTGGCGGCGGTGAAATGCACGCGGCCATCCGCCGTGTCGGCGCTCGGGCTGACGGTGGCGGCGTTGGCCACCCACATGCTCGACGCCGAGCAACTGGCGACCAGCAGCGGCATCGCTTGCTTGGCGGCCTGCTGGATAACCTGGGCGTCGGTGCCGCTGAACCCCAGGTTGCGCAAGGCGGCCACGTCAGGACGTTCCTGCGGCGCCAGCACCCCTTGCACAAAGCCCATGTCCATCAGGGCCTTCATTTTCTGCAGGCCCTGCAACGCCGCTTCCTTCGGGTTCGAAGACTGCTGGCTGTTGCTCTGGGACGCGACGTTGCCGTAGGACAAACCGCCGTAGTTATGGGTCGGCCCCACTAGACCGTCAAAATTGACTTCATAGGATTTCATCGGCGAGGCTCCACGAACATCTGTATTTTTATAGGCATCAAGTGCAGATCTGTATCTGTTAACCCGATCAAGTGTGGGAGCTGGCTTGCCTGCGATGCGGGCAACTCGGTCATGCAGATACACCGAGGTGATGCCTTCGCAGGCAAGCCAGCTCCCACATTAGATCGGTGTCACTTTCACTTAAGCGTTACGCCTGGGGTCAGCGACGCAGGCAACACCAGGCTCGGGGTCTCAAGGGAGGCCACCGGGTACGCGCAATAGTCTGCCGCGTAATACGCACTGGCGCGGTGGTTGCCCGACGCCCCTACCCCGCCGAACGGCGCGGTGCTGGCGGCGCCGGTCAGTTGTTTGTTCCAGTTGACGATACCGGCGCGGCTTTCCAGCCAGAACTGCTGGTAGCGCGCTTCGGAATCCGACAACAGACCAGCGGCCAGACCGTACTGGGTGTTGTTGGCCTCGGCAATCGCGCCAGCAAAATCAGCGTAGCGGATCACCTGCAACAGCGGGCCGAACAGTTCTTCATCCTCGCGTTCGGTTACGCCAGTCACGTCGATGATGCCCGGCGTCAGCAGTGCAGCCTGATCCTGGGGCTGAGTCATCTCCAGCAGCGCCACGGCGCCATTGGCCAACATCAGTTCCTGGGCGTCCATCAAGGCTTTCGCCGCGCCCAGGGAGATGACCGAGCCCATGAACGGCGCCGGCTGCTGGTCGAACGCGCCGACCGCAATCGTCGAGCTGACGGCCACCAACCGCGCCAACAGGGCATCGCCCCAGGCACCTTCCGGCACCAGCAGGCGACGCGCACAGGTGCAGCGCTGGCCGGCCGAGATGAACGCCGACTGGATAATGGTGTAGACCGCCGCATCGACGTCGGCCACTTCGTCGACCACCAGCGGGTTGTTGCCGCCCATTTCCAACGCCAGGATCTTGTCCGGGCGCCCGGAGAACTGCTGGTGCAGGTGGTTGCCGGTGCGGCTGGAACCGGTAAAGAACAGGCCGTCGATCCCCGGATTGGCCGCCAGGGCGATCCCGGTTTCGCGTGCGCCCTGCAGCAGGTTCAACACGCCTGCCGGCAGGCCGGCGTCGATCCAGCACTGCACCGTCAGCTCGGCGACTTTCGGGGTCAGCTCGCTCGGCTTGAACAGCACGGTATTGCCCGCCAGCAGCGCCGGGACGATATGCCCGTTCGGCAAGTGCCCCGGGAAGTTGTAGGGGCCGAACACCGCCACCACGCCATGCGGCTTGTGTCGCAGCACAGCGGTGGCGTCGCCCAGCGGGCCGCTCTTCTCGCCGGTACGCTCGCGGTAGCTTTGCACCGAGATTGCGATCTTGTTGGCCATGCTGGTGACTTCAGTGGCCGATTCCCACAACGGCTTGCCGGTTTCCTCACCGATACAGCGGGCGATTTCGTCGGCGCGGCTTTTCAGGGTCGCGGCGAAGGCCTCAAGCACGCTGATGCGTTCTTCCAGCGGACGCCGGGCCCAGCCCGGAAATGCCTGGCGCGCAGCCTGCACGGCAGACTCGACCTGCTCGGCGGTGGCGCCATTGCCGGCCCACAGCACTTGCTGGGTCACCGGGTTGCGCGATTCAAACAGTTCACCCTGGCCGGCCAGCCAGCTACCTGCGATATACAGCGAATTCATTACTTGGACTCCCGAGCAGCAGACAACGGAACAGCACGCACTTGATCACCCACCACCAGTTGCAGGCGCTTGGCGGTCTGCGGATCGACCACCAGCGTACCTGCCGCCAGACGGGCCGGAGCGGCGGTGATGCGGCACTCCTCGCGCTTGCGGTTATGAATCAGGAACGGCGTGGCGTCGTCACCCGGCGTGCCGATAGCCAACACCAGCGACTGGCTGTCGCGCACGGCACGGATCTTGGTGGTCTCACACTCCACCGCCGGGCCGGCGTCGAAGATATCGACATAGCCCTGGTAGCTGAATCCCTCGCTCTTGAGCATGCTCAACGCCGGTTCGGTATCGGGGTGAACCTTACCGATCACATTGCGCGCGTCCTCGGAAAGGAAGCAGCTGTACAGCGGAAATTTCGGCATCAGCTCGGCGATAAAGGCCTTGTTGCCCACGCCGGTGAGGTAGTCGGCCTGGCTGAATTCCATCTTGAAGAAGTGCCGGCCCAGGCTCTCCCAGAACGGCGAACGCCCGGCATCGTTGGACACGCCGCGCATCTCGGCAATGATCTTGTTGCCGAACAGCTGTGGGAATTCGGCGATAAACAGCAGGCGCGCCTTGGCCAGCATGCGGCCGTTGAGGCCGTTGCGGTAATCGGCGTGCAGGAACAACGAGCACAGCTCGGAGTTGCCGGTGAGGTCGTTGGCCAGAAACAGCGTCGGAATCTCACGGTAGATATTCAGTTCCTGGGATGCACTGACGGTCAGGCCGACCCGGAAGTTGTACCAGGGCTCGCGCAGGCCGACCGCGCCGGCGATGGCGGAAATACCCACCACGCGGCCCTCGTCGTTTTCGAGCACGAACAGGTAGTCGGCATCGCCGCGCCCGGCGTCGCCGCGAAAGGTTTTTTCCGCCCAGCCAACCCGGTGGGTCAGGCGCTCTTCGTTGGCCGGCAAGGTGGTGAGGCCGGTGCCGGTGCTGCGCGCCAGATCAATCAGGGCCGGTAAATCGCTGCTGCGTACGGGACGAACGATCATGCTATCTCCTCGAACGGGCCGCTGTTGTCAGCCACCCGCGAAACTCTATTTAAACCGCTACCAGGCGCACGCTCGCGCCTTCGCCGACGCCCAGGGCTTCGGCCGCTGCCAGGTCCAGGGTCACCGGTTTGCCGGGCGCGTAGTCCAGCTCCAGCATCACCGCGCGGTAATCCTGCAATTGCGCGTTGCTCACCAGGTACTGGCGGCCGACGCCCTTGACCATCTCACCGATCTTCACCGGCACCACGCGGCTCTGGGCAATCGAGCGAATCCCCGACACCCGCGCGTGCAGCGTCGGGCCGCCGTCGAAGATGTCGATGTAGTGGTCCGTCTCGAAGCCTTCGCGCATCAGGATGTCGAAGGTGATCTGCGCTCGCGGATGGACCTGGCCCATGGCTTCCTGGGCTTCGTCCGGCAACAGCGGCACATAGATCGGGTAATGCGGCATCAGCTCGGCGAGGAAGGTGCGGCTTTTCAGCCCGCACAGGCGCTCGGCGGCGGCGTAGTTGAGGTCGAAGAAGTTGCGGCCGATGGCGTCCCAGAACGGCGAATCACCGTTCTCGTCGCTGTAGCCGACAATCTCGGTCACCACCGAATCGGCAAAGCGCTCGGGGTGGCTGGCGACGAACAACAGGCGGCCACGGGAATTGAGTTCCGACCACGGCGAACCGACCAGTTCCGGCACCACGTAGAAACTGGTGAGCAGGCTGTTGCCAGTGAGGTCGTGGCATTGGGAAAGCACGTGGATCTTGTTGTGGATCTTCAACTCGCGGGAAGCGTGCACGAAGGTTTCGTTACGGAAGCTGTAGAACGGCTCCGAGTAACCGGCCGAGGCGACGATGGCCGAGCAGCCGGCAAGCTTGCCGGTCTCGGTGTCTTCGAGCACGAAGAAATAGCTTTCTTCACCGTTGAAACTCACCTCGGCAGCGAAGGACGCTTCGCTGGCGGCGATCTTGTCGCTGAGGCGTTCGACATCATCCGGCAAAGAGGTGACACCAATCGGGCTGTCCGCAGCCAGACGCTGTACCTCGCCCAGATCAGCCATTTGCGCGGGGCGCATCACCAGCATGGTGTCACTCCTTAACTCGAAAAACTCACAGGAAAAAATGCCAGGCACGGTCTTGAAACCAGTGAGGTCAAGTGTGGGAGCGGGCTTACTCGCGAAAGCGGTGGTTCAGTCACCTGAAATGCTGAATGACACACCGCTTTCGCGAACAAGCCCGCTCCCACATTGGATCTTCACAGCTCCAATTAAGAGGCCCGGCACAAAAATTTAGGTTCGATGCCCAATCGTTTGGGCACCGAACGGTCCATCAAGCGTGTGTCAGCGTCTTCACGGCACGTTCAAAACGGTCCAGGCCTTCCTGGATGTCCGCGTCTTCCACCACCAGGCTCGGGGCGAAACGCACCACGTCGGGGCCGGCTTGCAGGATCATCAGGTTTTCTTTCTCGGCGGCGTTGAACACGTCCTTGGCCTTGCCTTTGAAGGCATCGCTCAGCACACAACCGATCAGCAGGCCCATGCCGCGCACTTCGGTGAAGATGCCGTACTGCTTGCCGATCTGCTCCAGGCGCGCCTTGAACAGGTCGTGCTTGGCGTTGACGCCGGCCAGCACCTCTGGCGTGTTGATCACATCGATCACCGCCTCGGCGACCGCACAGGCCAGCGGGTTGCCGCCGTAGGTGGTGCCGTGGGTGCCGACCACCAGGTGCTTGGCGAGGTCTTCACGGGTGAGCATCGCCGCAATCGGGAAGCCGCCGCCCAGGCTCTTGGCGCTGGTGAGGATGTCCGGCACCACACCGTAGTGCTGGTAGGCGAACAGGTGGCCGCTGCGGCCCATGCCGGTTTGCACTTCGTCGAACACCAGCAGCGCGTTGTTGGCGTCGCACAACTCGCGGGCGCCTTGCAGGTAGGCCAGTTCGGCCGGCAGTACGCCGCCTTCGCCCTGGATCGGTTCCAGCACCACGGCGCAGGTCTTGTCGGAGACAGCGGCTTTCAGCGCGTCCAGGTCGTTGTAAGGCACGTGGGTGATGCCGGTGATTTTCGGACCGAACCCATCGGAATACTTCGACTGGCCACCGACGTTGACGGTAAACAGGGTACGGCCGTGGAAGCTGTTCAGTGCGGCAATGATCTCGTACTTCTCGGTGCCGAAACGGTCGAACGCGACGCGACGGGCCAGCTTGAAGGCGGCCTCGTTGGCTTCGGCGCCGGAGTTGCAGAAGAACACGCGCTCGGCAAAGGTGGCGTCGATCAGCTTGTGGGCCAGGCGCAGGGCCGGCTCGTTGGTGAAGACGTTGGAGACATGCCACAACTTGCTGGCCTGTTCGGTCAGTGCACCGACCAGCGCCGGGTGGGCGTGGCCCAATACGTTGACCGCGATGCCGCCGGCAAAATCGATCAGCTCGCGACCCGCCTGGTCCCAGACGCGGGAGCCTTCGCCACGCACGGGAATAAAGGCAGCAGGTGCATAGTTGGGAACCATGACCTGGTCGAAATCGGCACGTTGCACCGGGGCTTGCTCAACGGACATCGGAGTCTCCTGAAGAGGAACGCCTGCCTGGAACTGGCGGGCGATGCAGGGATTGTAAGGACAGTTTTCAGCGCGACCTTGTCGCCAAGCGACAACTTCTTATAGCGCCAACCCCGGTTTTACGCGGGTTTACGCCAATGCGACAAATAGCGTCGCAATGGCGCAGTTTAAACCGTGCACGCCCTCCGTGGGCAGGCAGATCGGTGGATGCGTGCAAATCCCTGCGGCGCTAACTGTCTACCACCCTGCCCACCCTGCCAGCTGTTTTGCTGCAACCTCCCAAGCGATCGTCAAGGAACGACCCATGGCCGACCAGCCCAGCAGCACCGTACCGCATTACGAAATCCTCAAACATGCCCTGCCCGACTGGCTGGGCGACGCCTCGGCCCTTAAACGCAATGCCCTGGCCCAGCCGGCGTTGATCCTCGCCGACGGCTTAAAAAATGCCAGTGAGCAACAGCACCAGGCACTTAAACGCCTCAACAGCCAGGCCTGGAGCGCACAAAACCGTGTGGACCAGGCCATGGAGCGCCTCAAAAGCCCCGAGGTTTTTGCCGCCGAAATCCTGCAAACGGCACTCAAGGATCAGTACGGCCTCGAGCCAGACGTGCGCAACACCTACCTGCAGCTCTACATTCCCCTGACGCTGGCCGGGTTTACGCTCAAACCCGGGGCCGCGCGCACCTGGAGCGTGTCGCTGCTGGATGCCGCCCTGCATAACTTCGAAGAGTCCGAAACCGCGGTCGACGGCTATGACGCCAACTCCGGTTTCACCACGCGTCCTGGCGCTGGCGGGCAGTTCCAGCCACTGCCGGCCATCGGCGCGAAACTCTCGATTGCGCAGTTCACCACCCTCTGCAGGACATTGGACATCGGCGAGCGCTACCAGCGCTATCTCAGCGACTACCTGGGGCTGGACAACCCGGTAGCCCAGGCCAGCCTGCAGCACACGATCAAGCGCAGCCACCTGGCGAGCCTCGAACTGGCGCTGTACATGGCCGTGCTTAAACAAGACCTGCCCCAGGCCAGCCACGACACCCTCATGGGCCTGCTGCAGGGCCAGCCCAGCAGTGCCAACGGTTGCAAGCCCCTGCTGTGTTACGAGTTGGTGATCATGTCGACGCGCCTCACCGGCATCGTGCTGTTTGCCGAAGACCTGGACGCCAGCCGGCAGGTGGTGCCGGTCATCGCCTGGATCCCGGACGACCCCGAACACCCGATCAAGCAGTACCCCAGCACCCGCGCCTTGATGCTCGCCCTCTGCGAAAAGCTGCGCACGCCCGACTACCAGCGCTTCTTCAGTCGTTTTATCGGCGCCGCAGACCTGAGCCTGTTTTTCGCCGACCTCAATCAGCGCCTCACCCAGGTGACCTGGCACCCCCATACCCCCGGCGACCCGCTGCCCAGTTGGCGCCAGACCCCGGTAGCCGGACCCAACCTGCAATTTCGCGCGGCAAAGATCGAGCGCGACCTGTTTGAACACCTCTACCAGATGAAACTCAGCAAACTGCTCGATGACGCCCGCAGCCGCGCCGTCTCCACTGCCAGCACCGACCGCAAAGCCCGCTGGGAACGCTGGGCCTTGATTGAAAAAGTCGGCAGCACGCTGTTGCAGATCATCGCCTTTATCGCCGTGCCGTTCGTGCCGCCACTGGGCGCGCTGATGCTCGGCTACACCGCCTACCAGGTGCTGGACGATGCCTTCGAAGGTGCCTTCGACTGGGTCGAAGGCCTGCAGCGCGAAGCCCTGGGGCATACCCTGGCGCTGGTTGAGCAACTGGTGCAACTGGGGATGTTTGCCATCGGCATACCCATCGCCCAGGACCTGCTACGCGCCGCGCTACCTGCCGAACTGAGCAGATTTTTCGAGCGCCTGAAACCCGTGACGCGGCCCGATGGCTCAGCGCGCCTGTGGCAGCCGGATCTTGCCCCCTATCGCAGGGCAATAAAACTGCCCAAGGGCGCGCGGCCCGATGAGCAGGGGCTGTATCAGCACCACGGCGAATCGATCCTGCGCCTGGGTGAGGAGCACTATGCAGTGCACCATGAGGCCGAATCTGCCCGCTACACCCTCAAGCACCCTCAGCGCGCCAGCGCCTACCGCCCACAGGTCATGACCAACGGCGAAGGCGCCTGGGTAACGGAGCTTGAACGCCCATTGAGCTGGGACAGCCCCACCCTGATGCGCCGCCTCGGCTACCGGACCGAAGGCCTCAGCGACAGCCGCCTGCAACAGGCGCGCCGGGTCAGCGACACCCACGACAACGGCTTGCGCCACCTGCACCTCAACCAGCAGCCGGCGCCACCGCTGCTGGCCGACACCCTCAAGCGTTTCAGGATCGACCAGGACCTGCAGGATTTCATTACGCAGATGAACAGCGACGACCCGGCCATTTCTCACCAGGCCGACGCGCAAACCCAGCTGCAACTGCTGGTCAGCTATGGGTTATGGCCGCAGACCAAAACCCTGCGTTTCCTCGACGCCCAGGGCCACACACTTTGGGAATTCGCCAGGGCCGACGGCGCCAGCGTGGTGCAAGTCCACCAGGCCCAGATGAAAAACGGCGACCTGCTGCAGATCCTTCTGGAAAGCCTGGATGAACAGGAGCGCAAGACCCTGCTGGAAGAGCCTTTCGGCACACCGCCCGCCTCGGCGCAAACCCGGGCAAAGGTGTTACGCAAAAAGCTCGCGCGCCTGGCTTACGACAAACGCTTCTCGCTGTTCGATTCGCGCTATCGCGGTGAAGATCGCGCCCGCCATGCCCGCGTGCAAAAGATCCTCGACGCGGCGCCCGAGGCCGGGCTGCCTACCAGCGTCGGCGAAGAAATCCTCGCCAGTGCCAGTGGCGAGGAACTGCGGGCAATCGATGCCGGAACACTCCCCAAGCGCCTGCGCGACCTGGCGCACTGGGGCCAACAGGAGGTCAGGACCACCCGCGCGTATGAAGGTTTGTACCTGGAGACCGTCGAAAGCCCGGACACCGCCACGCTGGCCCTGCACTCACTGGAAAATCTACCGGGATGGCAGCCGGGCACGCGCCTTGAAGTCCGCCAATACCGGATCGATGGCGCCTTGCTGGACGCCATCGGCCCGCCTGACGCGCAAATCAGCCGGACCTTGGTCGCCACGGCCGACGGCCAATACATCCCGTATGCGGACCAGACCGAACTGTTTGGCCAAAGCGACGTTTACACCGCGATTCTCCAGGCCCTGCCAGACAGCCGGCGCACTGCACTGAACCTCCATATCGGCCAAGGCGAGCGGCTCAAACAGACCCTCGCCGAACATGCATTGGGGCGCGACGCCCTGCGTCGACTACTCGACACCGACCCCGCGCAAAAACCTGAGTACGACCCAAAGTTCATGCGCCTGCGTGGCGGCGATGCGGGTTACCGCGCCGTCGCCCCTCTGGGGCTGGACGAAAACCGCGTGGTGTCCGCTGAAGAGCTTGCCCATGACCTGCTGCCGGCGCTGTCCACCGCGCAGATCCGCGAGCTGGTGCAAAGCCTCGAAAGCCAACCCGGTGGCGCGTTGGCCACCCTGCTTTCGCTGCAAACCGAATACCTGAGGATGACCCACGACCTGGCGCGCTGGGTGGGAAGTACACCTCGTCTGCACCCACAGACAGGCGCCCCGCTGAGTGCCGAGGAATACGACTACGCACGACGTGATCGCCGTCTATGGGCCCACGAAATCCAGCGGGCCTGGCGCCGCGAAACCGAGATCGACGATCACTTCGAAACGCCCGCGCGCAATGGCCATCGGCTCAGCCTGCCGGTCCCGCTGCAGGGCCCGCTGCCGCAACTGCGCGCGCGTTTCAGCCATGTTTCTCTGCTGGAGTTGCAAGGCAACCACAGCACGCAACAGGTCGAAGGTTTTCTGCGTTTGTTCCCCAGGCTGCGTCACTTGACGATCCGCCACGTCGGGCTTGAGCAGCTTCCCGCCCCCGTGTTTTCGATGCCCCACTTGAACGAGCTGATCCTCAGCGACTGCCAGCTGACCCTGACCGCCGAACAGCAGACGGCACTCAGCGCCATGAGCCGCCTGGTTACGCTGGACCTGTACAAAAACCCTTTGAATCAGGTCCCCAGCGTCGAGCGCATGCCGGATCTGCGCTACCTGGACCTGAGCATGACCGGCATCAGCGCACTGCCGCGCGGCCTCCTCAACCGTCCGAGCCTGGAGCTGGCCCTGCTCTCGCAGAATCAGCTGCGCGAACTGCCAGACGCGCTGTTCAACCTGCCGGCCGCCAGCAGCGATAAATTCGACCTGTCTGCGAATCCGCTGACACAGGCATCGATGGAGCGCGTCAAAGCCTATTACCATCGCACTGGCAAACGCTGGGAAATCGACGCGCCCCTGGCCGACCTTGCGCTGGCTAAACAGCTCTACCCAAGCTTCAGCAACGACGAAATCAATCATTTCGTGTTTGCCCTGCCAGGTGACCTGGAGGCCGGCAGGCTCGCCTTGATGCGCTTCCAAATCGAGTACCAGGCCATTCGCACCGATATGACGCCCTGGGCAAACGACCCGCTTGCCAGTCATGCAGAACGCATCAACCGCGCACGCTTCATCGAGGCCATTGAAGCGGGGTGGCGTCGGGAAGTGCCGCTGGATCCCCAGCATCACGGGATTGCCCCCGGTTATGCATTGACCCTCGCCATGCCCGTCAGCGGCACACTTGCAACGCTGCGCATCACACTTCCACATGTGACGGCGCTGGTGCTGGAGGGCAGTGGCGCGCCCCTGCAACCGGGGTCATTCCTGCAGGCATTTCCCGGCCTGAAACGCCTGACCCTCGATCGTTATGCGCTGGCAGAGTTTCCCCTCGGCATCGCGTCACTGCGCCAGCTTACGTACCTGCGCCTGCGCCGCAACGGCCTACGACTGTCACCCACCACCGCCAATGCACTGGCTGCGATGAGCCAGCTGGAATCCCTCGACTTGAGCCACAACCCACTCGGCGAGGTGCCGGATGTGCGCCGCTTGAACAGGCTCGGCCAGGTGTCCTTGAGCAACACGGGGCTAACCCACATCCCGGCGAGCCTGCTATCGCCCGCCACGCCAAGGACGGCTATCGACTTGAGCCACAACCAGATCACCCAAGTGCCGGCGCAGTTGTTCACGTTGCGCGCCGACCTGTCGGCCGCCTTCGACCTGTCCAATAACCCGTTGTCAGCCCAAACCCTGCAACAGGTCAAAATCCACTTCCAGGGCACCGATAACGCCTGGAAAACCAGCCCGCCCTACACCGTATTGCGTCAGCTCAAGACGCTTTACCCCAGCCTCACGGATACCGAGCTGGGGCGCATCTTCTTTCAACTGCCAGGCGATATCGACGCGGCGCTACCGGCCATGGCACGACTGAAGGCCGAATACCACCAGATGAGTACCCGGCTTCAGGAATGGGTGCTCAATGTCCCCGAGCGTGACCCGATTCTGGATACCGTGCTGGACATGGGCACCCGCGCCGAGGAGCAGTTGCGACGCGCCCACTTCAAGGACCTGCTGGAACGTTGCTGGCGCCGGGAAACTGAGCTGGACGAAGGCGGCGAACTCCCGCCTCGACACAGCTACAAGCTGGTTTTTCATGCCCAGCTGCTGGGGGATCTGCCGCAACTGAATGCGCAGCTTCCTCACGTTACACTGCTGGAGCTGATCGGCGAGCGGTCCAACCAGAGCATTGACGAGCTGCTGAGGTGCCTGCCCAACCTCACGCACCTGACCGTCGAGCGTTATGCCCTGGGGGATATTCCCGAGCCCATCTTCAGCCTGCAGCACCTGCGCCAACTTTCGCTCTCCGACAACCGCATACAACTGACCCCTCGCAGCAAGGCGCTACTGGCGGGCATGGGGGGACTGGAGCATTTGGACATGAGCGACAACATGCTCGGCATGACGCCGGATGTGCGCAACCTGTCGCGCTTGAAGGCGCTGTACCTGCATAACTGCGGGCTGAGTGAAGTGCCCGAGAGCGTTTTCGGGCTGGGGCGCCTGCAAGCGCTCGACCTGAGCAGCAACCTGATCCAGCACCTGCCCAGTGACTTGCTGGAAATGCCCCTGCCACTCAACGACGACTCCGACCTGAGTGACAACCCGCTGTCGGCGCAGAGCCTTGCGTTGTTGCGCCGCTATTATCAACAGACGGGCTACGAACTGGGCGTGGAAGAAGCCATGGAGGACGAACAGGGGTTCCCGCTGGCGCCACCTGACACACCGGTAGACATGGAGGAGTAACCCTCAGCCGCGTTCGGACGGTACCGACGACAGCTCGAACGGGCTGCTGCTGCGCCGCTGGTTGCGGTCTTCGCGCGGGGTGGCGCCAAAGAAGTTGCGGTAGGCGCTGGAGAAGTGCGGCCCCGAGGAGAAGCCGCAGGACAGGCCGATCTGGATGATCGACTTGCTGGTTTGCATGAGCATCTGGCGCGCCTTGTTCAGGCGCAACTCGAGGTAGTACTGACTGGGAACGCGGTTGAGGTATTGCTTGAAGATCCTTTCGAGCTGTCGTCGCGACACGCACACGTGCTGGGCGATTTCGTCGGTGGTCAACGGCTCTTCGATGTTGGCCTCCATCAGCAACACCGCCTGGGTCAGCTTCGGATGGCTGGAACCCAGGCGGTTTTGCAGCGGAATACGCTGGCGCTCGCCGCCTTCGCGGATGCGCTCCACCACCAGTTCCTCGGAGACTGCACCGGCCAGTTCGGCGCCGTGGTCACGGGCCAGTACCGCCAGCAGCAGGTCGAGCACCGACATGCCACCGCAGGCGGTCAGGCGATCACGGTCCCAGTCAAACAGGTGGCTGGTAGCGATGACCTTGGGGAAGCGCTCGGCAAAATCATCCTGCCAGCGCCAGTGCACGGCGGCGCGGTAGCCGTCGAGCAGGCCGAGCTGGGCCAACGGGTAGACGCCCGCCGACAGGCCACCGATCACGCACCCGGCGCGCACCAGTTGCTTGAGCGCGGTGCTCAGTTGGGAAGCGATCACGGTCGGCGGCTCGTCCGCCAGCAGGAACAGCTTCTGGAAGCCTTCGAGCTTGCCCGCCCACGGCTCGCCCGGCAGCTGCCAGGCGCCATCGGTCGCAGGCTCGGCGAGCAGGAACGACAGCTCATACACCACATCCGGATGCACCCGCTGAGCAACGCGCAAGGCCTCCTCAGCCAGCGCAAGCGTCAGTGCTTTCGTGCTGGGCCAAATCAGGAAACCAATTCGATGGGCGGTCATGGAGGGCTATCCGAAGCGAGTAACAGTAATGAAGACAAGGGCCAATGCTAGCCCGGAAACCAACACAAATCTCAAAAGCGGGTGAAGATCTAAATGTGGGAGCGGGCTTGCTCGCGAATGCGGTGGGCCAGATACACATCTACTCACTGACCCACCGCCTTCGCGAGCAAGCCCGCTCCCACACTAGATGGGGACTCACTTAAGACTGCGAAGCATGCACTAAACCGGTGCACAAAAGCAGTCTTGACTATTTCAAGCTACCGGAGAGGAACTGCTGCAAACGCTCGGACTGCGGGTTCACCAGCACTTCGCGCGGGTTGCCGCGCTCTTCGACAATGCCTTTGTGCAAGAACACCAACTGGTTCGACACTTCACGGGCAAAGCCCATTTCGTGGGTCACCACCACCATGGTGCGGCCTTCCTGGGCCAGGTCCTGCATGACCTTGAGCACTTCGCCGACCAGCTCCGGGTCCAGCGCCGAGGTCGGCTCGTCGAACAGCATTACCTCAGGCTCCATCGCCAGGGCACGGGCAATCGCCACGCGCTGCTGCTCGCCACCGGACATATGGCCGGGGAACGCATCCTTGCGATGGCCCACGCCGACCTTGGCCAGGTAGTGCTCGGCCTTTTCACGCGCTTCTTTCTTCGACACGCCCAGCACATGCACCGGCGCTTCCATCACGTTTTCAATCGCGGTCATGTGCGACCACAGGTTGAAATGCTGGAACACCATCGACAGGCGCGAGCGCATGCGCTGCAGTTGTTTAGGGTCGGCGGCCTTCATGGCGCCGTCCTTGTTGGCCACCAGTTTCAGCTCTTCGTTGTTGAGCAGAATCTTGCCGGCGTGGGGTTGCTCAAGCAGGTTGATGCAGCGCAAGAAGGTG
>Ga0153921_1000860_pt1 | contig 14740 bp, 17 predicted proteins | sample TSNJ005MetaG_FD_104691 | JGI IMG/M metagenome (GOLD analysis project Ga0153921, IMG submission 104691) | Attine ant fungus gardens microbial communities from New Jersey, USA - TSNJ005 MetaG | ecosystem: Host-associated > Fungi > Mycelium > Unclassified | place: USA: New Jersey, Brendon T. Byrne... | reverse complement strand
TCGGCGTCGGGTCTGTTGTCGGCAATCAACTCGGTGGTTACTACGCAGACAAGGACCTGGACAAAACGCTGTACATCGCGTTGACCGCGCTCGCGTTGGCACTTCTCGCTCTCTTCGTCTTCGGCGGAACGTCTTGGTTTGCCTTCGCCTGGATGTTCGTACTCGGTGCTACCGGTTTTTCCATTATTCCGCCGCTCGCCTCGAAACTCATCGGTGCTGCAAGCGAAGCCCCGCACCTTGCTGCCACGGTCAACATTGCAGGATTCCAACTTGCGAATGCTGCCGGCGCGTGGATCGGCTCGATCGCTCTGTCCGGCGGCAACAGCGTTGCAGTCCTGCCTGCTATCGGGGCAGTCCTCGCGGCGGGCGCAGTACTGCTGCTGTTCGTCAGTCGGCGCACTGCTCGGAGCGTGACGTGAAAGCCATGAGAGCTGCGATGATCGACGCTCCCCGTTCCGTGTCGATCGTGACGATCGACCGTCCCAACTGCGGGCCTGACGATGTCGTCGTCAAGGTTGCCTATGTCGGTCTGTGCGGTACGGATCTGGAGTTGTTGCACGGCACGTCGTCATACCTCACTGATGGCCTTACGTCGTTTCCGCATCACTTCGGGCACGAATGGGTGGGCACCGTAGAGCAGACCGGCCCGAATATTCACGATCTGTCGGCGGGTGACGTAGTCACCGGGAGCACGATGATTTTCTGCCAGGCGTGTTCGGCCTGCGGGGCCGGACGACGCAACCAATGCTCCGATCTGCGTGAGGTCGGGCTATACGAACATCCTGGTGCCGCAGCCGAATTCCTCCGCATGCCGCGGCGCACGGTCGTTTCACTCGGTCGCGTCACAGTCGAACCGGAGCACGTTCTCATCGAGCCGCTCGTGACGGTGCTCGAGGCGCTCGACGCTGCTTCGGTGTCGCCGGGTGATCGGGTTCTCGTCGTCGGCGCGGGCACGATCGGCAGCTTGTCCATCGCCATGCTGAGTCGATACCCGATCACCGTCGACGTTCTCGAACCCCGGTCGATCGAACACCTCGACTCCGGCACCGTCACACACAGTTTCACCGATGCCACACACCTGACCGGGCAGTACGACGTGGTCGTGGAGGCGTCTGGCGGCGCCGGTGCGCTGGGTACCGCCGTACGCGTTCTCCGTCCGGGAGGCACGTGCATCCTCGTAGGCGTCGCGGCGCACACGGAATCGATCGATCCCGGAGCGGTTGCGCTGGCCGGCATTTCGATCATCGGAGTACGTCACGGGGTAGATCACTACCGCCGAGCCGCGGAACTGTTCCCGCTGATTCGCCCGGCATTGACCGCATTGATCGACAGTGTGGTTCCTCTGACCGAAGCACAGTCCGCATTCGATCGTCTCGAAGGCCACAGGACACGGCCGAAGGTGGTGATCTCTGTTGAGTGAGCTCGAATACACAGTGATAACCGGAGCGAGTAGTGGTATCGGCCGGGCAATCGCGCTCGCGCTTGCGAAAGAGGGTCACAACCTCGTCCTCGGATACGGCAATGGTCTCGATCGCATCGCACGGTTGGTGAGCGAACTAAATGCGCAGTTCCGCATCGACGTCGTTCCCCTGCAACTGGACCTGCGCAATGCCGAATCGACAGTCGACGCCGTTCTGAGATGCACAGATGAACTGGGTGAGATCCACTGCCTGGTAAACAATGCCGGAATCAACGATCGATCACCCGCAGATGCACTCGCCATCGATCGAATGCGCGAGGTCATGGCCGTCAATTCGATCACCCCCACTTGCGTTGGCCTCGTCGGTGGGGCGCCGGATGATCGCGCGAGGTATCGCAGGATCGATCGTCAACATCACATCGATCCATGACACGGTCCCCATCACCGGCGGTGCAATCTACTGCGCCAGCAAGGCCGCATTGGCGGCGTCGAGTCGTGTCCTCGCCCTCGAATTCGCGCCCCACGGAGTGCGCGTCAATTCCGTCGCACCGGGAGAAACCGCCACCGCGATGAACGGCATCGATGACGAATCCTCGTATGCGGACATCGATCGCCCCGCTATCCCGTTGGGGCGTCCGGCCGGTGTGCACGAGGTCGCAGCAGCCGCGGCGTTCCTCGCCGGGTCCGGTTCGAGCTATCTCACGGGGACCACCGTTACCGTCGACGGCGGACTGGTTCTGACTGCAGCCGAAGCGAATGCCCGCTACGCCGTCGATCATTCTCCAACGCAAGGTCTCATGAAAGGAATCGCATGAAAGCCATCGCAATCGAAGCCACCGGCGACCCAAGCGTTCTCACTCTCACCGAGGTTGACGAGCCGACATCCGGCCCCGGAGACGTCACTGTTTCCGTTGCAGCCGCTGCCGTCAACCCTGTCGATCTGAAGACCCGTTCGGGGTTCTTGCCCATCGAGTTGCACTTCCCAGCCGTATTGGGATGGGACGTCTCCGGAACTGTTATCGCAGTCGGATCCGCGGTAACACGCTTCACGCCAGGAGACCGCGTCATCGGAATGATCGCGCAACCGGCACACCGCTACGGAACCTATGCCGAACGCGTCACCGCCGACCAGTCCTTGTTCGCACCCGCTCCGTCGAACGTCACCCTCGAGCACGCTGCTGCGATCCCACTCGCAGCGCTCACCGCTGTGCAATGCCTCGAGAAACTCGACCTTGCACCAGAATCCACGGTGTTGGTGACCGGTGCTGCCGGCGCGGTGGGCCGAATAGCGTCGGCGCTGCTGATCTCGCGGGGACACCGCGTCGAAGCCCTCGCTCGCGAGAGCGACACTGACGAACTCTTGGCCCTCAGCCTCAGCCGGGTCATAGCGAGTCCCGTCGACCTGCCGCAGAAGGAGTACGACGCCATCGTCGACACGGCGGGTATTGCCGAATCCGTCGACAGTGTGCGAGACGACGGCGCCTTCATCTCCATCGACGACAACGAGCAACCCGCACCGCAACGTGGAATCACACCGGCGAAAAGCTATGTCGACGAGGACGGCTCGGGCCTCGAATCATTCGCCGAACTGGTATCGACCGGTTCGGTCACCGTCCCTGTCGCCCGAACATTCCGGTTCGACGAAGCACCCCAAGCCCACGCTCTGCTGGCCGCGGGCGGAACCCGAGGAAAGGTACTGCTGATCCCATGACCGTGACCGCGAATGTCGAAGATGCCTTGTCCACAGTCGGTGTCACCGTTCCCGATGCGGACGCCGCCGCCAACTTCTTCGCTTCACTCCTGGGTGCGAACCGCGTCGTAAGATACCCCGGACGTGTCTCCGTACCGATCGGATTGTCGGGGGTCGTGGATTTCGTATCAGCGGATTGGCCCCATCAACCCCCACCGCGGTTGGTCGACATCGGTACCAACCATCTCTGCTTCACTGTCGGCGATATCGAACTCGCTGTGAGCTACCTTGATTCGCGAAGCGACGTGACAGTCCTCGGCGACGTGATCGAGGTACCCGAGGGTCCGATTGCGGGCAACAAGTGGGTGTACTTCCGGTCGCCGTGGGGCGATCTCTTCGAACTTCAGCAGTGGCCCGAGGAGCCGGGATACTTCCACGAGACCCAGGCCCGACTCCACCACAGACGAGAGGACATCGCGTCAGCCCTTCTCCCGACCTGCCGCGGTTTGGATCACACGGGCTACAGCGTCCCGGACCTCGACGCCGCGATAGCGCGTCTGGTGACCGCCCATTCGGGAACCGAGGTGCTCCGCACCGACATCGCAGCGGATCGCGGGTTCATGACGGCACAGTTCGATCTCGACGTCGAAGGAACGTCCCGGATGGCGATGGTATCCGTCGGCGACTTGAACATCGAGTTGTTCGAGCACCACATCGGCCGGCAGGAGGCCCCTCGCCCTTTGACCGCCAACGGGGGAAACTTCCTGACGTTCCGCCACGGGGGCGCCGCGCGACTGATTCCGAGTTCGCTGTGAAGTACGGAATCAATCTCCCCAACTTCGGGCCGCAGATCGACCCCGAGGGGATTCTCGCGTGGGCCCGGACAGCGGAAGCTGCCGGATTCGACAATGTCCTACTCTCGGATCACGTGGTGTTGACCGACGACGCGAATCGCCGCTCTCCCGCTCCGTTTTACGAGTGCCTGGCCACGCTGTCCTGGCTCGCAGCGGGTACCGAGTCGATTCGTCTGGGCAGCGGCGTGCTGATCGGCAGTCACCGACACCCGGCCCACCTCGCCCACGCGACCGCGACGATTGATCGACTCAGCGGCGGACGGTTGATCGTGGGCATCGGGGTCGGCTGGACTGCACAGGCTTTCGACGTCCTCGGCGTTCCGTTCACACGTCGAGGCCGACTGACGGATACCACTCTCGAAACCCTGATCGCAGCGTGGACGTCGGAGACATACGACGCACCGGGCTCGGCCGGAACACATCGCGTGCACAACGGACCTCTACCGCTGCAGCAACCACACCCTCCGTTGTGGATCGGCGGCAACGGACCCGCTGCGATCGACCGAACCAACAGATTAGGCACTGCATGGCACCCATTGCACCCTACCCGGGGCCTATGCATCGCTGGAGTCGCTTCACTCGCCCCCGGGCGTGAGTTCGTCCCCCGCATCTACTTTCTCCCCACCGAAAGATCTGTCGAATCACCAGACCGTCCACTCGGGTACGGAACCATCAACCAGATACGTGCCGACATCGATTTTCTGTCTGAGATCGGTGCACAGACGATTGTGCTCGATACCGATCCTGGCGACCAGCGACTGCGTCGCTCAACCGACCACGATCTCGATCTGATTCGCATTGCCGGCGAAAGTTTGGGAATGAGTCGGGTGGCCGTCTTATGACTCTGCGGCCCAGCTTGATTCGACAATCCATTTCGACCTCGGCACTGCTGTTCGACATGGACGGAACCCTCGTCGATTCGCAGGCGTCGATCGAGGCTGTCTGGTTCGAATTCGCGGACCGGCACGGCGTTGATCGGGCGGTGGTAGCGCAGGCACTTCCAGGCCGCATCGCTTCCGACATCATCGTTCGGGTTCTCGGTAATCGAGCAAACGTCGAATCCGAACTGAACTGGATCAGGCAAAGCGAAGAGCAGAACTCGCATCCAGTTCGCGCCATCGCCGGCGCCAAGGACTTTCTGGCGTCTGTGCCCCGGGAGCAATGGGCGATTGTCACGTCGGCCCCTCGATCGATGATGGTGCGAAGGCTCACTGAAGCGGGCCTCCCGCTTCCACACGCGTCGGTATGCGCTGAGGACGTGCGCGCCGGCAAGCCAGATCCCGAGGGCTTTCTTGCAGCGGCGGCGCGCTTGAAGGTTTCCGCCGACTCCTGCACCGTATTCGAAGACTCCTCGGCCGGCATGGCTGCTGCGGCCGATTCCGGCGCATCATGCGTTGCAATCGGAGCCGAGCCCGGACGAAACCTTTTGAGAGTGAATAATTTTACTTCACTACGACTCTCCCGAGAGAGATCGGAGCTCGTAATCGACGTGGTACCGGAACTATGACGGATACCGTATCGGTCGATCTGGGAGGTACGTGGCTACGCATCCGCAGCGGTGAGCGAACCGAACGGCTGCCATCGCCCAGCGTGCTCCGACAACCGTCTGCCACTCCCGATCAACTCCTGCGCGAGCTGATCGAGACACTGGATCGATATCTACCGCCGGGTGCCGCAGTGAACATGGCGTGCGGGGCCGCGCTCGACGAACAGAAGGGCGTCGCCCATGGATCCGGCCCATTGTGGGGCGGCACTCCTGCCGGTGAGATTCCGTTGCTGCGCCTCCTCGAATCCCACCGCCCGGACGTTCGATGGACACTCGTGAACGACGTGACGGCAGGGTTGGCGTCATTCGCTCGTGGGTTTACACGTCCCACCGATCGGCGCATCGCCTACCTCACCATCAGCAGCGGGATCGCACTGCGGATAGCTGATGCAAGAGAGGGAGTGATTCCAGTGGACGCATTGGGGTTGCAAGGTGAGGTCGGCCACCTTCGTGCAGTGACGTCGGGGCCGGATACAGTGCGACAGTTGCCCTGCGCATGTGGAGGCATCGGACATGTCGCGGCGATCTCGTCCGGCTCGGCGTTGGCTGCTGTCGCCTCGGCTCTCGAATTGCCCTATGACAGAGATTCGTTCGGTCCAGCACTCGAGTCAGGCGCCCCTGGTGCATCACTTCTGTTGAGCGTGGTCGTCGAGCCGATCGCCGAGCTGGTCAGAACGATGATCGCCCTCGATCCACGACTGGATCGCATCGGGATCGGTGGCGGGCTCGCCGAAGGTCTGTCCGAGATGTACGAGAGGGAACTTTGTTCCCAACTCGCCTCGGTGCGATCGTACGCGGACACGTCACTGACTCCCGAGAGAATCCGTAAGACGATATACCTGTGCCGTCCTCACGACATCGACACCCTGTCCGGTGCCGACGATATTGCCGCCGGTCGCCTCCGCGTAAGCAAGCTGTGAAAGAGGATTCATGACAACGCAACTCACCCATCGCGCAATCGTGAGAAGGGGCAGTCGGTCGAGCGTCGAAAAGCGGCCGACTCCAACTCCCGGACCCGGCGAACTTCTCGTCGCCCCCGAGAAAGTCAGCCTGTGCGGGACTGACATTCAGATTGTGCGCGGAGACAGGGACGACCCCTCGCCCATCGTCGGCCACGAAGGCGCTACCCGCGTCGTCGAAGTGGGCGACGGCGTCACCGGCTTCGAGGTAGGTGATCGAGTCGTGGTCAACCCGACGCATCCGCATGATTCATCGTTTCTTCTCGGCCACAACGTCGAGGGGTTGTTTCAACAACGCGTCATCATCGGCGTGCCCGCGGTGAGTGGAGGGTTGGTCACGCCGTTGCCACTGGAACTTTCCAGCGCACGCGCTACTCTCGTCGAACCGTACGCCGTCGTCAGGTATGCGCTCTCCTGCCTCTCCCGTGAGTCACCGGGGACGCTGCTCATTTTCGGCGACGGTCTCATCGGAAATCTGGCTGCGGCCCTCGCACCCTCCGTTCTCTTCCCAACCGTCCGAGTAGTAATGGTCCACCGCACCGAACTCGGCATGGAGTGGACGACAAATCACTTTCCATCCGTGGTCAACTCGCTCGCTACCGAGAACTGGGTACGCGAAACCACAGGCTCGGTCGCCGTGCTGGTCGCGACTCACCGCGCCGGCACAGTAGCGTCGATCGACACCGCTCTGGAACGCCTCGGCGATCGAGTTGTCTCCGTGCATCCGATTGGTGGAGTGCCGGCCAAGGCCACGTCCGATTTGTTACCCGGGGTGGACATCGCCGGGGTGCGACAAGCCAACACGGGTGGACCGACACCACCCGCGATCACGACGTTCACCAGGGGCTCTCTGCGCGTTGCCTTGACGGGCAACAGAGGAGTCACGAACCACCAACTCGCCTCCGCTGCAGCTGCATTGACGAGCGCCGACGACACGATCGACACGCTACTCACACACCAACTCGGCATCGATGAGGGCACCGCATTGATGAACGTGATCTGCGAGAAACGGACCCGAGAGGTGGACGGCGAGTTGGTGATTCGATTGGTGGTGAATCTTGCGGGTCATTGAAGGTATTTGATCCGACGAACTCGGGGAACAACCAGCCAAGACCTCCCGCCCGAGATCCCCCACGGACTCGCATTGCTAGTGTTGATGACGTGTTTGCCACGGGACCCAACGCGCTGACGGTAAAAGGCCAACCGACGCTTCAACACATAGATTTCACCTTTTCGGATTCTTTTCGATTTCCCGACCGGCAGGGCTTCCCCGATTCATATCGCGCATTCATCCGGCACGCAGGGTGGGCGCGGACCTTCGGACTCTGGCTCATCTATCCGCCCGTCCTTCCCGGATTTGCCGACGGCTGGCAAGGGCGCGCCCGCAACCTCACCGCTCATCTTCATTCGGTCTACACAGAAGGACAGGATGACGAGTTCGATTGGATGATCGAACCCGACGGCGATTGGTCACTCCCCGACTCGCTGCAGGTTTTCGGATGGAGCGAAAACGGTGACGCCCTCCTGTGGGACACAGCATCACGCGACACCGACGGAGAGTTTCCGGTTTGGGAATCGCGATCGTTCAACTCCCTCCACCGCCTCGGCGGGAGCCTCTACGAAGCACTTCCGTCCATTCGCACCCGGACGGCGAGCCTGTTCGGACCCCGCGCCTACGACATCGAGCCACTCCAGCCCACCCAACTCTGACGCGCGACCCAAATTATCGAAAGGCCGCGGGCACAGCCACTAGTACGACACCTACGATGACGACCAGCGACAGATAGCCGAGAACGAGGCCGGCCACTGCCAATCCGCGCCCACTTTCGCCGGAACGGCGAATCTGGTTCAGCGACACATGGCCCACGGGAATAGCAAGAACCCCACCGAAGATTCCAAGTACCAGTGCGACGATGGCCAAGGCATTCGTACCGCCGACCACCCCTGGCGGCGGCGACACCACCTGCCTGACAGGCCCGAATGCCGAACGAAGGCTCCTCCCTGACAGCAGCGCCCCGACCATATACAGCGACAGTCCCGCCACTGATCCGGCTACCCAGGCTCCACGAAACGCCGGCCCGTCGACGTCGAGGATCCTCCCCGCCGCCCTTACCCCGGATCCTGCTGCACCGACCGCGATACTCAAATTCACTGCGCCAGGAAGAACGGCAAGCAAGGCAATAGCACCGATACCAAGCGACAATGCCGGGCCACCTCGGCGCCGCCACGCCAACGAACTCATCAGCGCTGCGAACAAAGTCACAGCAATGCCTAAAAGCCCAGTCACAAATCCGACAACGACTCCCGTCTCGAAGTCCCCACCTAGATGACGAGCAACCCACTGTGCCCAGGCCCGTGCGAATGGCGGCCCGAGCGTCAGCGAGGCAACGACCGTTGCAACCGCAACACACGCCACGACACTGATGACCCGCAGAATCCACCCCAGATAGCCGGAATGCGAATTATTCGGCACAACAGTAGTTTCCGAGTCGATCACCAGGATTCCTTCGTTCAGAGTGTGAGAACAGAACGGCTCTAGCCGTCACTCCACACAGAACCGTGGCCGGACCGGCTCACTCATCTGATCAAGTTCTGGTGCCTGTGTCTGTAGTTCGTTCGCACGACCAAACCCGCGATAGCAACGATTACACATTTGTGTTAGCGTTGTTTTCATGAGTTCGAGAGCAAAGATTCTGGCCGCAGCGACCGAGCTGCTCAACACCTCCCCCAACGGTGACATCTCCACCCGTGCCGTGTGCGAGATGGCCGGCGTCGGCGCCCCCGCGCTCTACCGTCAGTTCGGCGACAAGGACGGACTGCTCGCAGCCGTCGTCGAGGCAGGTTTCTTCGAATACCTCGAAGGCAAACGCGCTGCGACACCTTCCGATGACCCCGTCGCCGATCTACGGGCCGGCTGGGATGCGCATACAGCCTTCGCGCTCGCACATCCCGCTCATTACCGACTGATGCACTCACCTTCCGCCCAGAGTGCCGACACCGCCTTGCAAGCCCAGGCGCTACTTCGATCCGTTCTCGAACGATGCGCTGCGGCAGGCGTTCTGACCGTATCGGTCGACGTGGCTACGCAGATGGTGATGTCCGCCAATGCGGGTGTCGCTCTGATGCTCGTCGTAAGGCCGGAACAGTACCCCGATCCGACGCTGTCACAGCGAGTTCGCGACGGAATCTTCGCGTCCATCATCGACGAATCCGACGCCCACCCGGACGCCTCCCTCAACAGAGTTGCATCCACTCTCGACGCCCAACTCGCCGCCGCAGATTCAACTTCCCTCTCCACCAACGAAGTCGGCCTACTACGGGAGTGGCTCCGCAAGCTGTCCGATGCACCCAAACCAGTTCAGGAGTTACATCATGACTGACACCACCACCCGCGTCGCCATCGTCACCGGAGCTTCCGGCGGCATCGGGCGAGCGACTGCCGAGAAGCTCGCCGCCGACGGAATGGCTGTCGCCGTGCACTATTCAGGAAACCTTCAACGCGCCCAGGAAACAGTTGACACCATCGTCGCAGCGGGCGGTCGCGCCATCGCGGTGCATGCCGACGTCGCCGACGAAGGTGAAGTCGCGGCCCTGTTCGATACGGTCGAGGAGGAATTCGGAGGCATCGACGTCGTCGTCCATGCAGCCGGAATCATGATTCTCTCCACCGTCGCAGAACTGAACTTCGACGATTTCGATCGGATGCATCGGACCAACGTCCGAGGGACCTTCGTGGTCGACCAGCAGGCAGCCAGACGTGTCCGGCGCGGTGGTGCGATCATCAATTTCTCCACCTCCGTGAAGAAGCTGGCGTTTCCGACTTATGCCGCGTACGCCGCCACCAAAGGTGCTGTCGACGCGATCACTCTGGTTCTCGCGAAAGAGCTACGGGGACGCGATATCACGGTCAACGCCGTAGCCCCAGGCCCCACGGCCACCGATCTGTTCCTGGACGGGAAAGACGAAGCTACAGTGGAGAACCTGTCCAAGCTGGCTCCCCTGGAACGCCTCGGCACACCGGTGGACATCGCGGAGGCTGTCGCGTTTCTCGCCGGCCCAGCTCGCTGGGTCAACGGCCAGGTCATCTACGTCAACGGCGGCGTGATTTAGCAAAACCATCGTCTAAGGACCACACCTTGGCAATTCCGACAAAACAGTCAAACCAGTCGACTTTGGTTGTAATGTGCAAACAATGGAAAACCAGGATCGAGGGTCCGCCCGGACGTCACGACGACAGTTCATCAGCGTTGCAGGGCTGGCGGCAACCGCGGTCATAACCCTCGCGACCTCCTCGACCGCCAGCGCCGCCGGCCCCACGGCACCCAATCCAGGTTCGCAGGTCGGCGATCCTGCAGAAGCCCAAGCGGTACAGCGCGTCGCAGAGACACTGCTGAACAGCGGAGTCCCCGGTCTTGCCTTCGCCATCGTCAAACCGGATGAGAAGAACCGCAAAGCGAGTGTCACCACTACGTACCACTACGGCCAGGCCGACGTCGAAAACGGTGTGAGAGTCACTCCACGAACGCAATTCGAGATCGCCTCGGAGACCAAGACCTTCACCGCTGCACTACTGGCGAAACTGATCGCTCGGGGAGAAGTCGGATTGGACGACCTGGCGAGCAAGTATTCGGACGGCAACCCGCTGCCAGAAGGCAGCGGTGGCGAGGAGATCACGCTTCGCCAACTGGTCACCCACCGTTCCGGTCTGAGCGACGACCCACCCAATCTTTCGGCAGGGTGTGCCGATCCCACACAATCGTGCACGGACGAGAAAGCGAAGTACACGAGAGACATGCTCTGGGAAGGACTCCGGGCTCCCGGGGCCTTGGAGTTCGCCCCCGGTAGCCACTGGCTGTACTCGGACTTCGGGTTCGGACTGCTCGGCACACTCATGGCAGACAAGATCATTCCGGGACAGGAGAAGCCGCCTTTCGCGGCAGCAGTCGCCCGCGAAATCACCGACCCGCTCGGGATGATGGGTACCGTGATCGAGACCAAAGCAACCGACCTGGCCGTTCCGTACTACCTCGACGGCACAAGAGCCCCTCTGTGGAACAACACGGGTGCGATCGCAGGCGGGGGTGGCCTCGTCAGCACCGCCGAGGACATGTCGATCTGGGCCGCAACAACTCTCGGCTATGGCAACAACCCGCTCAAACCGGTCCTGACCTCGATGCTCGAGCAGATCGACACGCAAGCTCCGGAGAATCCTGCATTCGGAATGGGAATGGCGTGGCAGCTCCAACCCCCGACGCCGAACTTCCCACAATCGTTCGCCAAGAAGAACGGAGACAGCTCGGGATCCAACTGCATCACCCTGTTGGTTCCCGACAGCGGCTGGTCGATCACGATTCTGGCGAACGGTGGAAATGCGGCGATGATCGACCCTGCAGCAGTGAACCTGATGCATGATCTGGTTCCGAGACGACCGATATTCGGTAGCTCGACGGGAAGTTCGTCGGGCAGCGACGCCGGTTTCCAGACCGGGTCATTCGGATAGACCCACTTACCCAGGGGCGCTACATCTTCGTCGAGCGTGCCATCACGAAGCAGTAGAGCCCGTAGGTGATGATGCCCAATCCGGCAAGGATCAGCAGGGCCACTCCGTACGGCTGCGCACCCAGCGTCTTGAACGCTCCGTCGAGTCCGGAGGACTTGCCGGGTTCGGAACTGTTGACCGCGAGAAGAACCAGAACGCCGACAGCCGCGATGGCCAAGCCCTTGGCGACGTACCCGACGGTTCCGAGTCGGCGCACGAAGTTGCTGGGTGTGCCTTTCAAATCATCCAGGAAGTTCTGGCTCGCGCCCTTGTACACGTGGTAAACACCAACAGCGATGATCGCGATCCCGCCGATCACCAATGCGATAGTCCCCAGCGTGTTCTCCATCAAACGCGCCGTGATTCCCGCACTCTGACCGCTGCTGGACTTCCCGCTTCCGCGGGCGAATCCGAATGCAGTGAAAGCAAAACCGAAATAGACGAGCGAAATGCCTAGAGCCTTTGCGCGGTTGAAGAACTCCTTCTTCTTGTCGTCCGAGGACGGCGACGACGAGCTTCCCAACGCAGCTTCGGCCAATCTCCACAACGCCATGGCAAGGAAGGCCACGACGCCGACCCACAGAGCGAAGACACCCCCTGGTTTTCCTGCCAACTCGGCCATCGCACCCGATTGGTCCGCAGACCCGGATCCACCGAGAGCAAGGCGGATCGCGATATATCCGATCAGCAGATGAACCACGCCGCTGACGACAAATCCTGCGCGGGCAAAGCGCTCGAAGACATTGTTCTGTGCGACGTCAGCCGCCGTGGACGTGACACTTTTCTGGTCCTGCGGTGACGATTCTTTGTTCATCATGATCGTCGAACCATATACGGGCAGACGCTTCCCTCGAACGCCTGCATCAAGTGTTTCGAGATCAAGGGTTTCGAGGGTTCTGATCCGGCGTCGACCGCGGTTCTTCGGGGTTGGGAACCTTGGGGTCGATCGTGTCTGCATGATCTCGTTGCTGGTTCAGTTCCTCGCGAGAACTCGTCGCCTCTTTCCGATGTTGCGCTGCATGATGTTGCAGCGCAGACGCTTCCGCCGCTTTGGCGTCGGCCTCTGCCTGCACCATGCGCGCTTTGGCTGCTGTCTCTTCTGCCCGCGCCTCGCGCTCGCCTACTTGCAGCGACTTGTCTGCGACGTCTTCGCGGATCTGTTCTGCCTCGATGTGACGACGCTCGTCGCGCCTGTTTCGCGCCACCCACAGGAGTGCGGCCACGATCGCTATCACCACGACCACGGCAACAATTATCCAGATAATGCTGCTGGTACTCATACTGCGAGAGGTACCCACCTGGGACTTTCTCACACGCAGGCAAAGAAATACGCGAAAATTACAGGTCGGTCGGATGCGTGTTGGCGCCGCACAAAACGACGCACAATTCACCGTCGGACGGCGGCGTCACCGTTCCGTTCAGAACCGGAACCATTGCTGCCGCGGTTCCCAACTCCACCAGGATCCGGAACTCCCGCCACAGGAACGCCCGCGCCTGCCGGATCGAATCATCGTCGACCACAACGCTGTTAACCGAACTCTCATGCAGTGTCTCCCAGGCGATGGCGCCAATCCGTGTGGCCCCCAATGAGTCCCCGGCGATACTGTTCACTTCGATATCGATCGGACGCCCCGCATCGAGCGAGGTGTGCAAGGTGGCAGCCCCGGTCGGCTCGACGGCTACCACTTGATCTTCGGGACGAGCCGCCGCGACGATTCCAGAGACCAACCCGCCGCCGCCGACTGCAACGCAATACGTGATCGGTCCGGATGCGTCGTCCTCGATCTCGAGAGCAATGGTCCCGGCTCCGCTGACGATGTCGGGCAGGTCGTAGGCGTGCAGTTCGAGCGCACCGCTCGAGCGTGCGATGTCCGCCGCAGCGGCAGCGGCGAGTGCATACCGGTCGCCGACCTTGTGAACGGTTGCACCCAGCTCCCCAAGTGCCTTCACCTTTGCTTCGGGCGCTGTCTCCGGCACCACCACTGTGCAGGTGAGTCCTCGGCGCCGCGCGGCCCACGCAGCGCCGATCGCAGCGTTGCCGCCGGACGCGATCACCACGCCTGCGTCAGGCATGGTGCCGTCGGCGACCGCTCGTTCCACTGCATTGAGACTGCCGCGCACCTTGAAGGAGCCGCCGTGTTGGAGGTACTCGAGCTTGAACAGAACCGGCACCTCACCGTGTGGTGTCGGCACCGCAGTTCGAAAGATGGGAGTACGCCGCGCCAGTCCTGCGATACGAGTCCGTGCGGCTTCGACATCCGAGCGCTCGATTGCCAGCGGACCTGCGTTGTTGTCGGCGGTGAGAGTCATGTACCAACCCTACGGTTCGCAACTTCGACCCGAAGCAGTCGGCCCATCGTCATCAAGATGTCTGTTTTTCACCAATTACTGCCCGCATCTGACCGAGACATCGACCTTCCAGGTGAATAAATTCACTACTACAAGCACAACGACGACAGCAAGGAAAGGCACACGCCATGTCGAAGATCGCAGTATTCGGTGGAAACGGTTTTGCAGGAAGTGCAATCGCGAAGGAAGCCGCTTCACGCGGCCACGAGGTAACCGTCGTCGCTCGCAGCGCGCAGTCCGGAACCGACACGAATGTCGTGCAGGGTTCGGTTCACGACAACACGATCGTGGAGCAGATCACGGCAGACAACGACGTCGTTGTCGTTGCCATCCCCGCTCGCGAGATCGACGGCAAGCGCCTGCTCGACGCCGTCACTCCCCTC
>Ga0153921_1000859_pt1 | contig 14744 bp, 11 predicted proteins | sample TSNJ005MetaG_FD_104691 | JGI IMG/M metagenome (GOLD analysis project Ga0153921, IMG submission 104691) | Attine ant fungus gardens microbial communities from New Jersey, USA - TSNJ005 MetaG | ecosystem: Host-associated > Fungi > Mycelium > Unclassified | place: USA: New Jersey, Brendon T. Byrne... | reverse complement strand
CGGCGTGTTCTACTACCTGCGCGTGATGGTCACCCTGTACCTGATCGAACCGAACCTGCGTCGCCACGACGCCCAGCTGCACTGGGAACAGAAGGCAGGCGGCGTGATGCTGCTGGCCATCGCACTGGTCGCGTTCTTCCTGGGCGTGTACCCGCAGCCGTTGCTGACGCTGGTTCAGCAGGCGGGTCTGGCGGGCTGATATTCGGCTGGCTGGAAACGGAAACGGCACCTTCGGGCGCCGTTTTTGTTTTATGGATTCCATGTAGCAACAAATAACCTGTGGCGAGGGAGCTTGCTCCCGCTGGGACGCGAAGCGGCCCCGCTGTTCAACTGAGAAGCGGGGCCTGCTCCGCAGTCCAGCGGGAGCAAGCTCCCTCGCCACAATGGCATCACAGTTTCTTCACCATCGGCACGCAGGCCAGTTGCAGACCCGAAGGCGATTGATAAACCGCACTCTCCTCCCCGACATAACCGCAGCGACGATAAAAGTCGACCGCATTCAATGTCGCGTCCAGGCACACCTCGGTGAGCCCGAGATCCCGCGCCACATCTTCGAGAAAGAACAGAACACGCTTGCCCAGCCCACGCTGCATGAAATCCGGGCGAATGAAGATCGCGCCGATTTCAAGGTGCTCCAGATCGAGCATGCCGGTTGCCACGGGTTCATCCTCAATGCAGCCCAGATAGAAATGCTTTTGCATCAGCGTGTCGTAGCCATCCTCAGCGCAACCCTTGGTCCACTCGAGCATCTGTCGCTCGCTGTAAGCACCGATACATTGATGTCGAATGGCCTGTCGCCGAATGTCGAACGCGATCCGGGCATCGTTCGGGGTGGCTCTTCTGATGTCGAACATTTCTCTCTCCTTGAGCCATGTGCGGACGGGAATGAACCTGCGAAGGTAACAGCCATTTCCGCCCAAATGTGGATCATTGTGGGAGCGTGGCTTGCCCGCGAAGGCGTCCGCACCTTCAATATCTTCACCGACTGACCCACCGCTTTCGCGAGCAAGCCCGCTCCCACAGGTTACGTGTCGTTCACAGCCCCTGTGCCAACCCCGATTACTGTGGGAGCGTGGCTTGCCCGCGAAGGCGTCGGGTCAGGCGATATCCTCATCGGCTGGCCCACCGCTTTCGCGAGCAGGCTCGCTCCCACAAGTTTTGTGGCGCTCACACAATCCATACATACACATGACGAAATTGTAATTGCCCCATCACCTTGGCGTTATCCGCAGCTTGCAACGATGTCACCCGGCGACCAATGCCGGCGGGCCCTGCCCCGTCGAACAATAAAACCACGCCGACGCACGTTCCCGTTCTGCCGAACCCAAGGAGTGTTTGATGGTTAACCCTACAAAAATATCGATGGCCGCTTTAGCGGTGGTGGTCGGCTCAGGGCCGTCCATGGTGTTTGCAGAAGACCGGCCCGAGGGCTTTGTCGAAGGCAGCAGCCTGACGCTGCTCAACCGTAACTTCTACTTCAATCGTGACCATCGCAACGGCCAGTCCAGCCCCACCGGCAACGGTTATTCCGAAGCCTGGGCGCATGCGCTGATCAGCAAATTCGAGTCCGGTTTCACCCAAGGCACCGTCGGGGTCGGTGTCGATGCGTTTGCCATGCTCGGCTTGAAACTCGACACCGGTGACGGGCGCAACGGCGGGCGCAGTTCGTTCGATGTGCTGCCGGTCAACAGCGACGGCCAGGCGCGGGACGAATACACCAAGATCGGTGGCGCCGCCAAAGTGCGGGCGTTCGACACGGTGGTCAAGGTCGGTGATGTGTTCCCGGCCAACCCGGTGGTGGCCGGCGGTGACTCGCGACTGCTGCCAGAAAGCTTTCGCGGCGTAACGGCAAGCAACAGCAGCATCGAGGGTCTGTCGATTCAGGGCGGCCGGTTGCATGCGATGAGCCAACCGGTGTCCAGCGACATGCGCGAAAATTTCGCCACGTTCTACGCCGGCCCGGTCAATTCGCCGTGGATCGCTTACGGTGGCGGCGACTATGTGCTGAACAAAAACCTCAGTTTCAGCCTGTACTCCAGTCGCCTCAAGGATGCCTGGAACCAGTATTACGCCGGCACCGCATTGACCTATCCGCTGTCGGACGAGCTGTCACTGTTCGGCGGCCTGAACTATTACAAGGCAGTCGACGAAGGCAAACAACTGCTTGGCCAGTTCGACAACAACATCTGGAGCGGCCGCGCCGGCGTCAAATTCGGCGCCCACTCGGTCGCCCTCTCCCACCAGCGCAACAACGGCAACGACGACTTCGATTACCTGCGCCAGTCCGACTCGATCTTCCTCGACAACTCGATCCAGTACAGCGACTTCAACTCGCCGAAAGAACGGTCGTGGATGGTGCGCTACGACCTCGACATGAGCACCTATGGTGTGCCGGGATTGTCGTTCATGACCCGTTACGCGCGCGGCACCGACGCCGATTACTCCAACGCCAACGCTGTTTACATGCGCCGCGATGCCGAGGGCAATCCGCTGACCGAACAGAAACGCTGGGAGCGCGACATCGAAGTCAAATATGTGGTGCAGAGCGGTTCGATGAAAGACCTGTCGCTGCGCTTGCGCCAGGCCACCACCCGCGCCACGGCATTCGAGTCGGACCTGGATGAAGTGCGGGTGATTGTCGAGTACCCGTTGGCGATTCTCTGAATTTCACGAGCAGTGCCATTCACCTTTGGAAGCTCCTTGCTCCTTTTGGTCAGAGGTGAATTTTTTGCGTCCTTCGGGACGCTTTTTTTTGCCTGCGGCAAACCCGCTCCCGCCGGTGTGACCATCAGATTGCTATCGTCTTCTTGACCAAACGGCGACCCACCTGCCATCGTCGCGGGCGCTGATCCATAAGAATAACGAGGGACTGATGAGTAGCCGTAAAAATCTGGAAATCGAGTATCTGCGAGGGGCTGCCGTGGCCATGACCCTCTTGAGTCACGTCAACATGCTGCTGCCGTTTCACGTCGATACCCTCCTGCGGATTTTCTCGATTTTCATGCCCTGGACCGGGGTCGATCTGTTCTTCTGCATCTCCGGGTTCGTGGTCAGCAAGGCGTATCTGGATTATTTCGACAAGCATCGCGCACAAGGCCAGTTCGGCCTGGCCGCGGCGTGTTTCTGGCTACGCCGTGCTTACCGGTTGTTGCCGACCGCATGGCTCTGGATCCTGATCCCGCTGTTCTTCTCCGTCGTCTTCAACCAGTCCAACGCGTTCGCTTCGTGGTACGACAATCTGCGCAGTTTCACCGCAGTGGCGACATTCAGCGGCAATCTGGCGAACCAGTACAACAGCCTGCTCGGCCCCAGCCCGCAATACTGGAGCCTGGCGCTTGAAGAGCAGTTCTACTTCATCTTTCCGTTTTTTCTGCTGTTCATCACGGTCCCGCGCTGGCGCGTGATCGCCTTGTTTGCGCTCATTGCCTTGCAGTTCGGCCTGGATCGAAATCCGTTCGGCGCCTACCCAAGCGGGATGCTCAGCTCTTTCCGGCTGGATGCGATGCTCTGGGGGATTCTCCTGTGCCTGTTTACCCGCACGCGGCTCTATCGGCAGATCGAACCCCTCGGCCTGGGGCAGGGACCGCTCAAACCCCTGCTCTGTACGCTGTTTCTGCTGTACATGCTGGGGGCAGTGGCCATTCAACTGATCGCCATGCCAATCGCCGTCGGCATGGTCGCTATTGTCGCAGTGCTGATTGTCTGGCTGGCGAGCTATCAGAAAGGCTACATCTACTGCCCGACGGTACTGCAGGAGTTCATGAAATGGCTTGGGTCCAGATCCTATGGGCTCTACGTGATCCACGTTTTCACCAACCACCTGAGCACCGAAATCTGGACGCGCATCGCCGTCAGTCAGGGCGTACCGCTGGATGGAAGTTTTACGCTCGAATTGCTGCTGACATCCATTGGCCTGCTGCTGGTGTTGAGCGAGCTGAACTTTCGCTTCATCGAAACGCCTCTGCGTCAGCGTGGAGCAGAAATAGCCCGACGCAAGCTGAACAATGAAATACCTGCTGCTGTACCTGCCACTCGGGAAGCAGAGCAGTTGCACGTCAAATAGAATCTGCCGAGCGTCTCTGGCCCAAATCCAGGGTCGGGGATGCTCCGTGATTCGGCACCATCGGCGCCCCTGCGCGGCCAACCTGCCCCTCCATTTCAGCGGCGACTCACTTGGCATTCCGGGTGGTTTTTGTCTGAAATTTTCTTGACCTGCATGGGAAAACTCACCGCCTCAACGGCCCGAACTTGCACAGTCAGCCACTGGTGAGATTTTGCACCTGCTACCCGCTGAAATTTCCGACAACTCACGCACTTCAAATCCTGCGCATGACTGATCTTTCCTGTTCAGACGAGCGCAGCAAACTACCTTTCCTTCCCTGTAACCGGGCGTCTTCAGGCACAAGGGGAAAAGTTCATCTGCGTATTTCGACACCGTCCCGATGCCGAAACGGAAACGTCCGGACATTTTTGACCCTGTCGTCCGCTCGCTTATAGATTCGCCCCGTGCCAAGTCGGCACATCCCGATTCTTGAAGAGAGAACTTGCCAATGGATTTCATGAGCGGTGGCTGGAATGCCAATGAAGTGAACGACCTCGAACAGCAGGAAGCACCCACGCCTGAGCAGATCGAAGCCCTGCAACTGACCGAAGAAGAGCTGGCAGAACTCGTGGTTCAAGACATCGAGTGACCACTTGTGCGCGGGATTGATTTGCCCGCGCTTGCATGAGGAACAGAATCCATGAGCAGGAAAAAACTGGCCGGGCGCGAGCTGACGTGTGTGCAGTCAGAACAACGTGTGCATGCCGAACTCACGGGTATCGGACTTGCCGTCTGTGTACGCACCGTTGGCAAGGAAATCGTACTGGTGCAGGTCCAGCTCGCTACCGAAACCGGGATCCGGGCGCAGGGTTCAGGCAAGGGATACCCTCAACAGGCTCGTCTCGGCGCACTTTACGAGGCCCTCGAACATTACTGGTCCGACCTCTTTTTCCAGACAAGCGCCCATAACATGCCAGCGACGTATTTTGCGCAGACTGCGCTGTTTCACGATGACTCGGTCCTGCAATTCCTCGGCCGGCAACCGGACGCTCAGGTCGCTTGCAGAACCTTCATATCAGCAGCGCAACAGAGCGCTTTCTCCTATCCGATGGCCCTGACCTCTCCCAATTTGCCGCTTCATGAGAGTGCAGACTGTCGTGTACTCCGCCGCTACAGCAGCAATAGCGGAACCGCGATTGGAGCGACCTACAATGAAGCCGTGCTGCACGCCGCCAACGAATGCATCGAACGCGACGCACTGTCCCTGTTTCTGCTGGATCATTTTTACTATGAAAATCATCCGCCGCTGCGCGTCGTCGCGCGGCTGGCCGAAAGCGATCCGCTGGGGCGATTGTGGGCCGACGCGGAACGGGAGATCGGCTCAAGCATCGTGTTGATCGATATCAGCAACGAATTCATTGCCCGCACTTTTCTCGCATTTTCGACAAAAAACAGCTTCAGCAGTGCGTACGGCACAGGTTGTTCCCTCAATCCGCGCCACGGCGCCTGGCGCGCACTCACCGCGCTCGTGCAACTGCACCACACTGCGTCGGACAGCGAACATCAGCACTATCAGAGCAATACGCAAAAACACCTGCGACTTTTCCCGCGACTGTTGCGTTGCGCCAGGTTCGACGCGCAGACCTTGCTGCAAAAGCCTCTGCAGGACAGGGTGACGCTTCCAGCAGCCAGCGCCGAACGCCCGTTGTGCGAGCAGATCGGGCAACTGGAAAAGGACCTGCTCGATCATGGTCGGACACTGGGCGTATGCGTACTGCATCGCACAGCGCTGGGTACGACGCTGGTCAACGTGGTGATTCCCGGGCTGGAGCGTTTTTTCACCGTCTCCAGCGGGAATGTGGTTGTCCCGCAAACTCGTGGACGACGTCGGGCTCCGGCGGATCAGGCAAGGCCTGCATGAATCACTCAGGTATCGATGTCGATCAAATGGGTGCGCGCTCACTGGCCCCCTGTTTTGCCAGCCGTAGCCGGCCGGCCGGACCAATCGGTGGCTGCACGGTCATTGGCCGGTATTGGGGTGCAAGAGCCGTCGATGGTTTCGTCTGTACTCACCCCCCACGCTGACGACAGTCACCGGCGACGGTGTATTTGACGGTATTGAGGCGACCTTTCGAGTCTTCGTAAGTCATGGCTGCAGGCACCACGGCGCAGGCTATCGGCGGGCGAACGACACTGACCACTTTCACCACATCCAGCTTCATACCGTATTCGTAGTCTCTGACGACCGGTGACGGCTTACCCTGGCTGGCAGCATATTGCTCCATGGCTTTGACGTTGGCGCTCAAGGCTCGTTCGAATGTGCGGTCACCGCCTCCTTCAGCCAGTGCACTCAGCGACACTGCCATAACAGCGGTGAACGTCAGCAGGTTGATCAATTTCATCTGCATTACCTCCATAAAATGCCCGGGATCGGCTCACGACAACGGGCTGTTTTCAGTGCGATACCCTTACAGATCCCGCGATGTGTCGTCTTTCTTTTCACTGGCAGCAACCGGGTTGCCGGCGGCTTTCTCCTTGGCGACGAACAGCTCCATCGAGCGGTCATTGGCGGACATCATGCGTTCGAAGGTGCGGTCACCGCCGCCTTCGGCCATCACCAGAGAAGACAGCATCAGGGCCGCTGCGAAGGCACTCAGTTGGGCGAATTTCATGGTTGATTCCTCGTTATTGACTGACGGAATCAAGGTAACAAGGCGCACCTTTCGTGACGGTGGCGGCGCCATTACAGATTCGTAATGTGGTGGCAGTTTTTGAATCCGGGCGGAAAACCGCTTCACCTTTGGCTGGCCCACCGCATTCGCGAGCAGGCTCACTCCCACAGGGATCGCAGTCATCTGCCAATTCTGTGAACACCGCTAAAAACTGTGGGAGCGCGGCTTGCCCGCGAAGGCGTCGGCACATCCAACATTTACATCGACTGGCCCACCGCCTTCGCGAGCAGGCTCACTCCTACAGTGACCGCAGTTATCTGCCAATTCTGTGAACGCCACTGAAACCTGTGGGAGCGCGGCTTGCTCGCGAAAGCGTCAGGTGAGGCGATATCTTCATCGGCTAGACCACCGCTTTCGCGGGCAAGCCCGCTCCCACAGTGACCGCAGTCATCTGCCAATTCTGTGAACGCCACTAAAACCTGTGGGAGCGCGGCTTGCCCGCGAACGCGTCAGGTCAGTCGAAATCTTCATCGGCTGGCCCACCGCTTTCGCGGGCAAGCCCGCTCCCACAGGGATCGCAGTCATCCGCAAATGGTGTGAACACCGCTAAAAACTGTGGGAGCGCGGCTTGCCCGCGAAGGCGTCAGGTCAGTCGAAATCTTCATCGGCTGGACCACCGCTTTCGCGGGCAAGCCCGCTCCCACAGTGACCGCAGTCATCTGCCAATTCTGTGAGCGCCATTGAAACCTGTGGGGTTATCTACCGGGTGGAGACTGGGTCTTCATCCCGGCGGTGGGCGATCTGGTAGAGCGCGGGCAAGATCAGCAGCGTGAGAATGGTCGAGGACAGGATTCCACCGATCACCACCGTTGCCAGCGGTCGCTGCACTTCTGCTCCTGTTCCCGTCGCCAGCGCCATCGGGATAAACCCCAGCGACGCCACCAGCGCCGTCATCAACACTGGCCTCAACCGGGTCAGAGCCCCGACGTTGATCGCCTCCGCCAGCGGCCTCCCCTCTTCACGCAAATTGCGAATGAACGCGATCATCACCAACCCGTTGAGCACCGCCACGCCCGATAACGCGATGAAACCTACACCGGCGGAAATCGACAACGGAATATCCCGCAGCCACAGCGCCATCACCCCACCGGTCAGCGCAAACGGAATCCCGGTGAACACCAGCAAGCCATCCTTCAGATTGTTGAACATCATGAACAACAACCCGAACACCAGCAGCAGCGCCACCGGCACCACAATCTGCAAGCGCTTGGCCGCCGATTGCAGTTGTTCGAACTGCCCGCCCCAGCTGGTCCAGTAACCGGCCGGCACCTGCACATCGCGCTCGATCACCGCACCCGCTTCGCTGACGAACGAGCCAATATCCCGCCCGCGCACGTTGGCGCTGACGATCACCAGACGCTTGCCGTTCTCGCGGCTGACCTGGTTCGGCCCGAGCACCAGATCGAGGCTGGCGACGTCCTTCAGTGCAATAAAACCGATCTGATTCGCCGCACCGCTCAGCGCCGGCACCGGAATCAGCAACGCCGACAAGCCGTCGATGTCCTTGCGCATGGCGTCGGACAACCGCACTACCATGTCGAAACGCCGATCGCCCTCGTACAAGGTGCCGGCCTGACGCCCGCCGACGGCCACAGCGATGGTGTCCTGCACATCGCCGACGTTGAGCCCGTAACGCGCCGCCTTGTCGCGATCGATGTTGATGGTCAGCACCGGCAACCCGGTGGTCTGCTCGACCTTCACTTCAGAGGCGCCGTTGACCTTCTGCATCGCCGCCGCGATCTTCGCAGCGGTGGCGTTAAGCACGTCCATGTCATCGCCGAACACCTTCACCGCGACATCGCTGCGCACGCCGGAGATCAGTTCGTTGAAGCGCAACTGGATCGGCTGCGACAGTTCATAGTTGCTGCCCGGCAGCGTCGCGGCAGCGGCTTGCAGTTCGGCCATCAGGGTTTCGCGGGATTTGTTCGGGTCCGGCCACCGCTCCTTGGGTTTGAGCATCACGTAGCTGTCGGAAATATTCGGCGGCATCGGGTCGGAAGCGATTTCCGCCGTGCCGGTGCGGGCGAACACCCGCTCAACCTCCGGCACTTTGGCCAGGATCAACGTTTCCAGGCGCTGCTGCATGTCCACCGATTGCGTCAGGCTGGTGCCCGGCACGCGCAGTGCTTGCAGGGCGAAATCACCCTCGCTGAGGCTCGGCACAAATTCGCTGCCCATGCGGCTGGTGAGCACGCCACTGAATACGATCACTGCCAGCGCCGCGCCTACCGCCACCGTGCGATGGGCCATGACCCACGCCAGCGCCGGTGCATACACCCGACGCGCACCGCGCATCACTGCGCCCTCTTCTTCCTTGACCTTGCCGGTGACGAACAGCGCAATCGCCGCCGGGACGAAGGTCACCGACAACAACATGGCACCGAGCAAAGCGATGACCACAGTGAACGCCATCGGGTGGAACATTTTCCCTTCAACACCGCTCAACGCGAAGATTGGCAGGTACACCACCATGATGATCAACTGGCCGAAAATCAGCGGTCGGCGCGCCTCTTTCGCCGCCGCGAACACTTCCCTGAAACGCTCGGCACGGCTCAGCAAACGGCCGTGGTGCTGCTGTGCGTGAGCCAACCGGCGCAGGGTGTTTTCGACGATCACCACCGCGCCGTCAACGATGATGCCGAAGTCCAGCGCACCGAGGCTCATCAGGTTGGCGCTGACCTTGTTGCTGAACATGCCGGTGAAGGTGAACAGCATCGACAGCGGAATCACCATCGCCGTAATCAGTGCGGCGCGGATGTTGCCGAGGAACAGGAACAGAATCGCGATCACCAGAATCGCGCCTTCGACGAGGTTCTTTTTCACCGTGGCGATGGCTTTGTCGACCAGGTGCGTGCGGTCGTACACCGGCACGGCGATCACGCCTGGCGGCAGGGATTTGTTGATCTGTTCAAGCTTGCTGGCGACTGCCTGTGACACGGTGCGGCTGTTCTCGCCGATCAGCATGAACACCGTACCAAGCACCACTTCGCGACCATTTTCGGTGGCCGCGCCGCTGCGCAATTCGCGGCCGACTTCCACCGTGGCGACGTTCTTCACCCGGATCGGCGTGCCATCGACATTGGCCATGACGATGTTGGCGATGTCCTCGGTGCTCGCCACTTGCCCCGGCGCACGGATCAGCAACTGCTCGCCGCTGCGCTCGATGTAACCGGCGCCGACGTTGGCGTTGTTGCGCTCAAGCGCCGTGACCAGATCGGTGAGGGTGAGCTTGTACGCGGCGAGGCGTTTCGGATCGGGCGCGATCTGGTATTCCTTGGCAAACCCACCGATGGTGTTGATCTCGGCGACACCCGGCACATTGCGCAACTGCGGCTTGATGATCCAGTCCTGAATCACCCGCAGATCGGTCGGCGTGTAGGCTGTGCCGTCGTCCTTCAACGCGCCCTCTTTCGCCTCGACCGTCCACAGAAAAATCTCGCCGAGGCCGGTGGAGATTGGCCCCATCACCGCTTCCGCGCCTTCAGGCAATTGCTCCCTGGCAATCTGCAGACGCTCGTTGACCAGTTGGCGAGCGAAGAACAGGTCAGTGCCGTCCTTGAAGATCACCGTGACCTGCGACAGCCCCGAACGCGACAACGAACGGGTCTGCTCCAGCGCCGGCAAACCGGCCATCGCGGTTTCAATCGGGAAGGTGATGCGCTGCTCGGTTTCCAGCGGCGAGAACCCGGCGGCGCCGGTGTTGATCTGCACCTGGACGTTGGTGATGTCGGGCACGGCGTCGATCGGCAGTTTCTGATAACTGGCGATGCCGAGGCCGGCCATGAGCACAACGGCGAGCAGCACGATGATGCGCTGCTCGATGGCAAACTGGATCAGGCGTTCGAACATGGGGACCTTCCAGAATTAATGACTGTGCTCGGCCGAGGCTTTGCCCAGCTCCGACTTGAGAACGAAGCTGCCGGCGCTGGCGACTTGCACGCCCGGTTCCAGCCCTTGGGTGACTTCCACATGGCCGGCGGCGCGGCTGCCCAGCTCCACCGCCTGCGCCTTGAAGCCATCGTCGGTACGCACGAACACCGTGGGTTTGTCCTCGACGGTCTGGATCGCGGTTTCCGGCACGGCGACTTTGGCCTGGCGGCTCTCGGTGGCGACCCGCGCGGTGACGAACAGCCCCGGTCGCCACGAGCCTTGCGGGTTTTCCAGGGTCACGCGCACGGTCGCGGTGCGGGTCTGTTCGCCGAGCAGGCTGCCGACGTACGCCACGCTGCCGGTCACTTCGGCCTTCAGTTCAGGCGCGCTGACAGTCACCGGTTTGCCCACCTGCACCTGGGTCAGATCCTTGGGTGAAACGCCGAAGGTCACCCACACGCGGGACAAGTCCGAAAGAGTGAAAGCGGCCGTGGTTTCATCGACCACCTCACCCGGCGTCAGGTGTTTCTCCACCACCACGCCGTCGAACGGTGCGCGCAATTCGTAGCGATTGCCGCCGGTGGCGACCACACTGCCACTGAGCACGCTGATTTTCTGCCGGGCGTTGTTCATGGCGATTTCCGCTTCTTCCAGCGCCTGCTTCGCCTGGAGGAAATCCTGCTCGGCGGAGATTTTGTCCTGCCAGAGCTTTTTCTCGCGTTCGAAAGTGGTGCGCGCCAAGGCCAGACGCCGTTGCGCGGCAGCCTGCTCGCTGCGCTGATCGGAGATCTGCTGACTGGCGATCACCGCCAGCAACTGGCCCTTCTTCACCGCTTGCCCGAGGTTGACCGCCACCGACTCGACCACCCCCGGCACGCGCGGCACGACATGCGCCGTGCGATCCTCGTCGAAACGCACTTCGCCGGGAAACGACAGGCCGAGGCTGATGCTTTGCGCCCGCGCCTCGGCGAGTTGAATGCCGGCCGCGGCGATCTGCTCGGCGCTCAATTCGATGTGGCCTTCTTCGGCATGTTCGCCTTCGGCGGCAGCGCCCTCTTCGGCGTGATCCGCGTGTTCGGAAGCCTCGTCGGCATGCGCGTCGATATTTGAATGGGCCGGCCACATCGAACCGATGCCAATGCCCAGCGCGAGGGTCGCCACCGCGACCACCATCAGTTTTTTATCCATGGAAACTCCTCTGCGCCGTGCAATCGCGCAGTTGTCTGAACAGTGAAATTCAAGGGCTGACGCTGAGGTCGCCGAAGATCCGTTCCAGGCGCACGCGGGCGTCGGTCGCCTCGCTGACGGCCTGGATGTATTGGCTGCGCGCGGCGATCAGGGTGCGTTGGGCATCGAGTACGTCGAGGAAGCCGAACTTGCCCATTTCGAAACCGCGCGTGGCGCTGTCCACTGCACTCTGTGCGGCGGGCAGGATGGTCTGATTGAACGCGTTAACTTCGCCGTTGGCGGTCTGCCATTGCTCGAGGCTGGTCTGGACTTCGGTGCGCAAACGCAGCTCGGTGGCGTTGCGCAGATCCCGCGCCTGATCGGTGCGACGTGCGGCGGCGAGTACGTTGCCCTGATTGCGGTTGAACAACGGAATCGGCATCGACAGCCCGACCACGTTGACCCGCTCACGCTCGGTTTCGCTGTACTGGCTGCCGATGCTCACGGTCAGGTCGGGAATGCGCTGGGACTTTTCCAGGCTCAGCGATGCTTCGCGCTGATCGATCTGCAGTTTCGCCAGACGCAGCTCGGCGGTCTGGTTCAGACGCTCGAGCAAACGGCCGGGCGGCGGCAGCGTGGCGAGGTTTTGTGTGGCGGTCTGGACGTTGGTCGAGGTCGGCAACGGTGCGCCCATGACCTGCGCCAGTTGCTGATAGGCGTTGGCCTGATCACGCTCGGCGCGGCTCACCTCCAGGCGCACTTCCGAGAGCTGCACTTGCGCGCGCGTGCCTTCGACCGGCGACGATTTGCCGGCCTCGATGCGCCCCTGAGCAACGCGCACACCGTGCTCGGCCAGTTGCAGCGACTGGCGCGACAGCTGCAGGCGTTGTTGCGCAGTCTGCGCGCTGTTGAATGCCTGGATCACATCGGCGCGCAAGGCATTGCGCTTGCGCTCCAGCTCGATGCCGGCGGCGTCCTGCGCACGGCTGGCAACGTCGATCCGCGCACCACGCTTACCGCCCAGTTCAATCGGCTGGCTGAGCATCAGCGTGGTGGTGCGGGATTTGCGCCGGGTGTCTTCGGCTTCCCACGACACCTCGGGGTTGGGGATCAGGCCAGCCTGCTGACGATCGCCCTCGGCAATGCCGATTTCCCACTGCGCGGCAGCGAGGTCCGGGTTGCCGGCGAAAGCACTTTGCAGCGCCTGCTCGAGGGTCAGGGTCGAGGCGCTCGCAAGGCTGGTGCAGGCCAGCAACAGGATGCCGCCGGCTGTTTTTTTCAGACGTGATCGCGCCGTCAGTTCTATTAAACCGGGCAATGGTGGACTTCCTTGAATTCAGGATTTTTGATGCCGTCACGGTAGGGGCTGGAACTTATCGACAACGTGACTGGAAAATTACAAATCCGTTATCAACGGTGCCTGGAAGTTGTTTTGTTCTAGGATGCGAAGTGCAAGCGGCGTTATCGCAACAGGTTGAAACAAATGCTGGTTAGTTATCTGCCGAACAGCACTTGCTGAATTAAATATATGGCAGCTGGTAAATGCTCAGTGCGACAGGCTGTCGCATAAGCCCGAATTAAAGGCCTCAAGCGTTGACTCTGTAGCCACTACAGCCTTTACCGTGCAGGCCCTCAGTTATTGAACTCCGTCCGGAAGCCCTTACAAAAACAACAACTTTCCCGACCACCTTAATTAAATGTCCATTAAATAAAAGTGGTGATAGATCATGCGAATCCTTGTCGTCGAGGACGAGCTTAAAGCTGCCGAATACTTGCATCAGGGTTTGACCGAAAGTGGTTATATCGTTGATCACGCCGCCACCGGTGCCGATGGATTACATCTGGCGCAACAACAGGTGTATGACCTGATCATTCTCGACGTGAACCTGCCGGAACTGGACGGCTGGGGCGTACTGGAAAAACTGCGTCGCACTCATTCCACGCGGGTGATGATGCTCACCGCGCGCGGGCGTCTGGCAGACAAGATCCGTGGTCTGGATCTGGGCGCCGACGATTATCTGGTCAAGCCGTTCGAGTTTCCCGAACTGCTGGCGCGGGTGCGCACCCTGATGCGCCGCAGCGAGAACATTCCGCTGCCGCAGGTTTTGAAGGTCGCTGATCTCGAGCTTGATCCGGGCCGCCATCGAGCGTTTCGTGGCAAGCAGCGCATCGACCTGACCACCAAGGAATTCGCCCTGCTGCACTTACTGATGCGCCAGTCCGGCGAGGTGCTGACCCGTACGCAGATCATCTCGCTGGTGTGGGACATGAATTTCGACTGCGACACCAATGTGGTCGAAGTCTCGATCCGCCGCTTGCGCGCAAAGATCGATGACCCGTTCGACAACAAGCTGATCCACACCCTGCGCGGTGTCGGCTACGTGCTGGAGGCCCGGGAATGAAGCCCGCCAGCCTGTCGATGCGCCTCGGTCTGACGGTGAGTATTCTCGGCGCGCTGTTGGTGGTGTTTCTGGCGATCCTTGCCTATTTCGCCCTGACCCATGAGCTGAACGCGCTGTCCCGTGACAGCCTGGAAAAGAAGATGGCGCAGGTGGAACACAGCCTGTCGCTGTACGTTGATGCCAATGAAGTCAGCGGCAAGCCGCACATTCTGCTGGATCAGGTCATGGGTCATGACAACCTGACGCTGACGATTTATGACCGGTCGAACCTGCGTTCGCCGCTGCTCAGGTCCGGCTCAGGACTGAAGGATCCGCGCGCCGAATTGCGCGCGGTGCGAGCCACGACCGAACAATTGACCTACAGCGACAGCAGCGATGACGAGGGGGCGAAGTTCCTCACCGCCTCGCAGCTGATCCGGCTCAAGGATGGCAGCAGCGTGCCGGTGCTGCTGTCGATGGACAACGCCCACGATCAAGCCTTGCTCAGCGCCTACCTGCGTTCGACGCTGATCGCCCTGCCGTTGCTGCTGG
>Ga0153921_1000857_pt1 | contig 14749 bp, 7 predicted proteins | sample TSNJ005MetaG_FD_104691 | JGI IMG/M metagenome (GOLD analysis project Ga0153921, IMG submission 104691) | Attine ant fungus gardens microbial communities from New Jersey, USA - TSNJ005 MetaG | ecosystem: Host-associated > Fungi > Mycelium > Unclassified | place: USA: New Jersey, Brendon T. Byrne... | reverse complement strand
GCACAGATTTTGTTGAATGCTGAGGATATGGAAATTGAAGAAAAGAAGGACAATCTGACAAACACATTTGATGCTTTGCTCGAAATGGGCATTATTCCGGTTGTAAACGAAAACGATTCGGTCAGCTATACCGAAATAGAGTCGGAGGACAGATTGTTTGGCGATAACGATACACTCTCTGCGGTTGTTGCCGTATTGTGCAGAGCGCAAAGGCTTGTCATTCTGTCCGACATTGATGGTTTTTATGACAGAGATCCCCGTTTCCATCCCGGTGCAAAATTGATAGATCGAATTACTACAATAGACGAAAGCATACAATCTTTAGCCGGAGGAGCCGGATCGCGGCGGGGGACAGGTGGTATGAAAACAAAACTGCAAGCGGCAAAGTTAGCCGCCGCACAGGGAATTGACACGATCATTACAAACGGTAAAAATCCATCTAACCTATACGAAATCATCAAAGGGGGCAGCGTTGGAACGCTCTTTGCCGGAAAGCGGTAATCTGCAGTCTCTAAGATAAACCGGTTGGGAAATTCAATTACCGGTCAATGGAAAAAGTTATGTTACTTTCAAAAAAACTATGATATACTCAACTGTATTACCATGAAAGAAGAAACACTATGTCAAAATTAAAACTTATTATATCTATGGTGATTTTTGGCACGATCGGCATATTTGTAAAATACATACCATTGTCAACTACCATTCTTGCCTTGGCGCGTGGGGTCATAGGTACGGTATTTTTGTTGTTGGTTGTTGCTTTTTCAAAAAAGAAAATATCCCTGTCGGCAATAAAACGAAATATGATCTTATTGATTTGCTCAGGCATTGCCATCGGCGTCAACTGGATTTTCCTGTTTGAATCCTATCGTCATACCACTGTGGCAACTGCCACCTTGTGCTATTATCTCGCACCTGTGTTTGTTATTTTGCTTTCGCCCATTATACTAAAAGAAAAACTGACAGCAAGGAAAATCCTTTGCGTCATTGCGGCACTCGCCGGCATGGTGTTTGTTTCGGGAATCCTGCAAAACAGCTCAAACTCAGAAATTGGCTTAAAAGGCATATTGTTTGGCATTTGTGCAGCGGTATTTTACGCCGGCGTGGTTCTGATGAATAAATTTCTCAAGGATATTTCTGCCAATGATTCCACTATTATGCAGCTTGGCATTGCAGCTATCGTTTTGCTGCCATATACGTTGATGACAGAAAATCCTGGGGCTGTTACTTTGACTGTTCCGGTCATCCTTCTGCTGGTCACGGTAGGTATTCTGCACACCGGTATTGCCTATTCGCTTTATTTTGCTTCCATGTCCGATTTGAATGGACAGACAATAGCTATTTTCAGTTATATAGATCCTGCAGTCGCCATTTTACTTTCTATGTTCCTGCTGAAGGAGTCTATGGATGTTTTGAGTATGATCGGTGCTGTGCTGATCTTAGGTGCAACTCTTTTTAGCGAATTATTATGTAGACCTGTAAATAATTTTAAACAGGTAGAAAAGAATTCTATAATCGGTTCAAGTAGAGATATTTTAATAAGGAAGGGTGTGGATTGTGAAAAGAAAATTAAAAAATACTAAATTTAATTTAGGTTTATTTTATTCTGCTTTTGGAGCGTTATTTATAATACTGGGAATCCTGATAGTTGTTATTATGAATTCTTCATTCAAAAAGTTTGCGGAAACTGCTGTTTCGACCCAGGCGGTAATTTATGATATACAATCGTATCGCATAGACAAGAGTAATGACGGCACAAGTACCAGATACAATGTATATGTAGAATTTACTACAGAGGATAATGAAACAATAAAAACAGAACTGAAGTCTTATTCTTCCGATATGTATATAGGCAAGAACATCGAGCTTTATTATGATCCCCTTAATCCTTACCGGGTCGAAGTAGAAAATGTTTTGTTTCAGCGGATTTTTTTGTCGACTTTTTGTGGTGTAGGGTTGCTGTTTTTTATAATCGGAATATCATTATTAACACGAAATTTTATGGCAAAAAATAAGATTAAAAGGTTGGTTGAAGGCGGTTATTATGTAATGGCGGAGATTGTTGAAATAAATAAAAACACTAGTGTAGCCGTGAATGGCAGCAATCCTTTTATTATTATCTGCAAATATACTGAATTGGATAAAAACTATATGTTCAAAAGTAAAAGTATTTATTTTGATCCGTCGGCTTTTCTTAACGGATATATTAAAGTCTGGTTAGATCGGGCCGATTATACAAATTATTATGTTGATATTGATAATATAATTCAAAATTGATTTGATACTGTGTTTATCCATTTTTGGACAGATTTTGCATCCGTATTATTTATCGGATAATAAGAAAAATAATGAATTTTGAAGGGAGTGTACGAATGTCTTCACTAAATATCTTCCATCAGTACACAGCCAATTGGTTTAGACATTCTCTGGGTGAACCGACAGCGGTACAGGAGGCGGCATGGCCGGCAATTGCCGCCGGTGAGCATACACTTGTATCAGCTCCTACCGGAACAGGGAAAACCTTGTCGGCTTTTCTGGTGTTCATTGACAAACTAAAGGAACAGGTCAGGGAAGGAACTCTGAAACAGGAATTGCAGTTGATCTATGTATCGCCCCTCAAGTCTCTCGCCGGGGATATTAAGGAGAATCTGAGGCGGCCCCTGGAAGGGATTACAGAAGAAGAGCGATTAAATAATGAGAATGCCGACGGTGATTCACCAAACTTAAGAATTGCCATCCGCACAGGTGATACCCCGCAAAATGAAAGGCGTAAGATGATAAAGACTCCGCCCCATATACTCATTACCACCCCGGAATCCTTATATCTTATGATAACCAGTACATCAGGAAAAACCATATTGCATACAGCAAAGGCAATCATCATTGATGAGCTGCATGCCCTCATTGATTCAAAGCGCGGTGCCCATCTGATGCTGACAATCGCTCGTTTGGATATGCTTTGCGGGAAGCCTTTGCAGCGTATTGGTCTTTCCGCAACCATTGAACCTCTGAGTAAAGCGGCCGAATATCTTTCACCGGACCCGGTTACCCTGGCAGTACCCAAAATGAAAAAGAACATACAACTGCAGATATCAAGCCCCTTATCCGACACCCGGGTCAGAATGCGGGAACCGATCTGGAGAGAACTGGCAAATACAGTATATACCTACTGTAAAAAAACGCGCAGTGTGATTGTTTTCGTTGAAGCAAGAATGCATGCGGAAAAGCTGGCTTACTATATCAATGAAGTGGCAGGAGAGGGATTCGCCCGGACCCACCATGGCAGTTTGTCAAAGGAGCGGCGTTTTGAAGTGGAGCAGGCGCTTCGCGATGGGGGATTAAGGGTATTATGCACCACATCTTCCATGGAACTTGGCATCGATGTGGGGGAAATAGATCAGGTTTTTCAGATTGGTTGTCCCCGTTCAATTTCCAGTACGATGCAGCGGTTGGGCAGGGCAGGCCATAACCCAAACCGTACCAGTATTATGTATATGTTTCCGCGGACAGCGTCAGAAGGGATATATTGCGGTATGACGGCTGAAGCAGCGCGTAATGGAGGCATAGAGTATTCAAATCCCCCAAGATTATGTTTGGATGTGCTGTCCCAGCACCTTGTTTCCATGGCGGCAGGTGCGGAGTATAGTCTGGCTGAGGTTATGGAAATATTGCCCAGGGCATATCCTTTTCGTGAGGTGACTTTGGAAGATGTTCGTGATGTACTGCGTATGCTGGCAGGTGATTTCGAGCATGAACTGGACATACCTGTCCGGCCAAGAATCTTATACGACCGCATCCATGACCGGGTGGAGGGAGACGCATACAGCCGTATGCTGGCCATATCAGCCGGGGGTACGATTCCCGATAAAGGAATGTATACTGCGAAAACAGAAAGTGGAGTGAAACTGGGAGAATTAGATGAGGAATTTGTATATGAGAGCCGTTTAGGTGACAAATTTTTACTTGGGACTTTCGCCTGGCAGATTGTAAAACAGGAAAAAGATACCGTCATAGTAAAACAGGCCGCAACAGAAGGTGCAAAACTGCCTTTCTGGAAAGGAGAACGGAAAGGGAGAGGAATGCAGACCGGCCTTGAGTTTGGTAAAATCTTTCGTAAACTTGGAAGTGCACATGAAAGTGGTTATCTGCTTCAGGAATTGAGCAAATTGGGACTTGACGAGCAGGCGGCCGGGAAAGCGGAGGATCTTTTAAAGCGGCAGATAATAGCAACAGGGGTTTTGCCTGATGATCAAACCATCATAGTGGAACATTTTTGCAATGAATCAGGTGATTATCAGATGGCGGTGCATTCCGTATTCGGACGACAGGTCAATGCGCCTCTTGCTATCTTAACACAAGAGACGGCCAGGCTGAAGACCAATACAGATATTGGATGCGTGGATGAAGAAAGTGGGTTTATGGTTTGTGCTTATGGAGGAGATAAGCTGCCGGAGGGTCTGTTACAGGGAATCGAACCGGAGACGGCCAGGCCGTTACTGGAAGCGTTGCTGCCGGTAACACCGTTGTTTAATATGACATTCCGCTATAATGCGGCCCGTGCGTTGATGATGGGGGTTCGGACTACAGGACGGCAGCCATTATGGGTCCAGCGTTTACGAAGTTCGCAAATGCTGGAAACGATTGTAAGATATGAAAAACATCCGCTGATCAGGGAAACCAGGCGGGAATGCCTGGAAGACCAATGGGATTTAAATGGTGTGGAGTTTGTACTGAATGGTATTCAAAAGGGTTCTATTCAGGTGCGTGAGCTTTTTGTTGATACATTATCGCCTATGTCTCTGCCGCTGCAGTGGCAGGTGGAAGCAGACAATATGTATGACTATTCACCCACGCCTTCCGAAATACACAAAGCCTCTGAGGATGCTTTAAAGCAGGTACAAATGGTGAAACCGGAACGGTCGCAGCTGGAAAAGGTATCGGAACGGACGCGTTTGCCGGAAGATGAGAAACAGCTGCATTCATTGCTGATGATAGAGGGAGATCTGGCAGCAGGAGAATTAGAGGTTCCTGTTGAATGGCTTGAAATTCTCATAAAACGCGGGCAGGCTAAATATATTGAACCAGGACTGTGGATTGCAGCGGAACAGATAAATGAATACGAAGCAGCGCTGATGGATGCGGATATGGAAGCGAGAACCCGCATTGTCCGGAGGGTATTGCGTTATCGTGGGGCACAATCAGCAGAGCAGATAGAAAACCGATATATTTGGACAAAAAAAGAAACAGCAGATGTGTTGGAATTATTATGTAAACAGGGGAATGCATTGGAGAGCGAGGGCATTTACTTTCATGCGGAACTGTATGGGCGGGCGCAGCGTGAAACAGTAAAGAACCGGCGCAGACAGATCAGGACCCTGCCGCCTGAACGGTACGCAGCTCTGATGGCAAATCGTATCCATATGTCGGCACCGTCTAATGAACAGCTTGCGGAGGCGCTCCATGTACTGCGTGACCTGCCATATCCTCCTGCTTTATGGGAAAGTGTATTATTACCGGGACGTGTAGTAAACTACCGTCCGGAATTATTGGATAAATTGCTTAGCCAGGGTGATTTTTTTTGGCGTCTTTCACCGGATTCCGGTCTTAGTTTTCACCGATATGAAGATATTGACTGGAATGCTGATATGAGTGATCCTGGCATCAGTTTGAATGACAGTGAAAAATTAGTATATGATACACTTTTGAAACGCGGTGCATGCTTCATTCAGATGATTTCAAAAATCCCGGGTGTGGAGTCGGTATATGATACTTTATTAAGCCTTACGGAACAGGGGCTTGTATATTCTGACAGTCTGATCCCGGTACGTCAGATTTTGAATAGAAAGAAATTGAAGAATGCAGCTGTCAGGCAGAGGGTAAATGCACGTGTAAAAATTCTGTCGGCCGGCCGGTGGGATTTGGTACGACCGCTTATCTCACTTGCAATTGAAGAGCAGCTGGAATGCGAATTTAAACGTGCGGTATTACTCAGCCGTGAAACGGTACAGAGTCTGTCATGGGGTACAGCTCTTGAGACGCTGCGGGTATGGGAGTATACAGGGCGTGTACGACGGGGGTACTTTATTGAAGGCATGTCAGGTATGCAATTTATCAGGGAAGAGGATTTTTCGAAAACTATGCTGGCGCTGGATCAGCCGGGTGATGGGATAGTCTGGCTTTCTGCTGTGGATCCGGCACAGCAATGGGGGAAAAGTCTGCCGTCAATGCCGGAAAGGTCATTTTTAAATGTACCTGGAACCGCAGTATGTCTGCGCTGTGGAGTACCTGTCGCAGTATTTGAGCGGAAGGGTAAAATATTCCGTGTTTTTGATGAATCGTTATTACCTGAACTGCTGAGTGGTTTTATTCATGATTATGAAAAACGTAACATATTTCCGGATTTAAACCGCTTAATAGTAAAACAATATCCGGGTGAAGCTGCAGCGGCACTTGTAAATGCCGGTTTTATAAGGGAAATGCAGGATTATGTGTTGTATAGGAGATAGTCTGTTTTTTAAAAGATGTAGCAAAATCAAGTGATATTGTGTTATACTGCATTAAAAGGTTTTCAGAATCCATATAACAATAATTTATTGGAGGATATTATGATATACAACAATGTATTGGAAGCTGTTGGTGAAACCCCAATGATTGCTTTACAAAGAATGGCCGATAAGGAAAGTGCAAGAGTGTTGGTAAAATATGAAGGGCTTAATGTGGGTGGTTCTATTAAGACGAGAACCGCATTGAACATGATTGATGCAGGTGAGAGAGAAGGCGTCATTACAAAGGAAACGATCATAGTAGAACCCACCAGTGGGAATCAGGGGATTGGGCTTGCGTTGATCGGTGCTGTCCGGGGATACCGGACCATAATCATTATGCCGGATTCTGTCAGTCAGGAAAGAAAGATGCTGGTAGAGCATTATGGAGCAGAAGTGAAGCTGGTCCATGATGCCGGTGACATTGGTGCATGCATTGAAGAGTGCCTGCATATGGCGCTTCAGATGGCGGAAGAAAACCCACATGTTTTCGTACCTCAGCAGTTTATCAACCCTGCGAATCCTCAGGTTCACAGGGAGCATACCGCACTGGAAATTTTGGCACAGGTGAATGGGACGATTGATGGATTTTGCTCCGGCATCGGCACAGGCGGAAGCATTACCGGGATTGGTCAAGTATTGAAACGAGAGAATCCTCAGATAGAAATATGGGCAGTCGAACCGGAAAATGCCGCTATTTTAGCCGGAGGAAACATTGGCACCCATTTACAGATGGGAATCGGAGACGGTTTGATTCCCGATAATCTGGATTTGAATATTTATGATGATGTTTATGTAGTTACGGACGAAGAGGCCATTTCTACAGCGAAAGATTTGGCACGTTTAGAAGGGCTGATGTGTGGGATATCCAGCGGCACTAATGTAGCAGCAGCGCTTAAACTGGCAAAAAAACTGGGGAAAGGTAAAACCGTAGTTACCATCCTTCCAGATACGGCAGAACGTTATTTTAGTACTCCTTTGTTTGATTAAACCAGTAGCAAGCACATCTTTTTTTTAAATAAACAGATGGCTCTAAAGAATCGGGGCTGTCAGGAAATAGGATAGTTCTAAGAAGAAGGGGCAATCGGGTAATAGCCATTTTTAACCTGATTCCCTCTACAAGAACAGCCCCAGGAAAATCAAGCATTCTATGCCTTGATAAATTTCCTTAGGGCTGTTCTTTTCTGCTTTCATTCTATTGTTTCTCAGTTTTAGGGCACAAAAAATAAAGGTCTGCTGTGGATTTAGTGCTCTTTTTCCTAAGCTACCTGCTGGTCGGATTTTCCTTCGTATTTCTCGATCTTTCCATGTTTAAATCGATGATACTTATTTAGATTTCGAGCCATTGCATACAGCATGAATTCTTTGTAGACTTTCTCCGAAGAACGGGTATTGAAACGTCTGAAATTATCATTTTCTTTTATGTCTCCAAAATGACCTTCTGTTTGTATCGAACGAATCTGGCGGTTCAAAATCCCTTGTTTACTTTGTATATTCTCATGGAATTCGGATTTTAAATCCTCCCAGGCTTCATTTACCTTCATGATTTTATTCTTATTCGCATCACGCACTTCGTCATATCTATAGAGGAATCTCGCTTTGTGCTCACAACCTCCACAGTCTTCGCAGCCATACACTTCCATTGTCCGGGCATAGCCATCCTGCGGGCTTACTTCTGTTCGGATATGATCAAGGCGTCTTCCGTCATGGCAACGGTAATAGTGCGTATAGACGGGATCGTCTGACGGTAAACCTATTTGATACAGATCAAAATAAATTTTTTGTTGTCCTTTTTCGAAAAATTCGTTATAATATATATTCATGGTAGTTACATTATACAATGTAACGGAGGAAAGGTGGTTATCGTTAGCCATCTTTTTTCTTTTTTTATATATTTAAGAGGCAGTATAACTCGTACGAGTTATACTGCCTCAAATCTTTTGGGCTATTTCATTTCCCGATAGCCCCTTTTTTATTTTACACCCACTATTTGCGCCATGTAGAATGACTGTATGTTTTTACAAAAAAATATCGCCATCTTTATCAAATGACGAAAAAATTTATAAAGATATAGCGAATCCCTGTACGATGATATAATAATACCAGAATGGTGTTTTATTGTCAACTGCAATATTTTAGAATTTTTATGAATAGAAGCTTCGTTTTCTGTAAAAGCAAGGGTCAGCGCCCGGACGTTCAGATTCATTCCGGGCAGAAAGACAATCAAAATAAAAAAGCACGGGTCAGTGCCGCAAGATCAGGAAACGAAAGCGGAGGGAGACATCATTTTTTGCGCCGTCAATTGCGCCGTCAATTGACGGACGTACAGCCCGGGAAAAGGAAGGAATTTTCAAATGGCAAAGCGTGGTGAAAATATCTATAAAAGAGGAGACGGCCGGTGGGAAGGGCGGTATATCAAAGGACGCAGACTTGACCGGAAACTGGTTTACGGTTATGTATATGCCAGAAAATACAGTGACTGCAAAGAGAAGCTTGAACAGGCCAAAGCACGGTACCGGTATGCGCGGGACGCGGTTAAGAAATGCGGGACGGGAAAGGTCTGTGACTTTATCAGGTACTGGCTTTACAGTATTGCAAAGGCGCACGTGAAAGCCTCCACGTTCAGTAATTACGCCGCCATAGCGGATAAATGGCTTCTGCCGTTTTTCGGGAGCCGGAAGCTGCGCGAAGTCGGAAGAGAGGACGTCCAGAGTTTCATCGGCAGCCTGCCGGGGCAGGGTTTGTCTCCGGGGACGGTGCGCAATGTCTACAGCGTCCTGCATACGGCCATGAAAAAGGCAGAGGAATACGATTATATATCCGCGAATCCCTGCGAGGGCGTCCGTCTGCCCAAAATGGAGAAAAAAGAAGCAAGGCTGCTGACGCTGCGGGAACAGAAAATATTGGAACAAACGGCGAAAGAGGATAAAAACGGGCTCGCCATACTGCTTGCCAGCTATACGGGTCTGCGCGTGGGTGAGATTTGCGGCCTGACCTGGAAGGACGTGGATCTAAAGAACGGGGAACTCCATGTATCCAGGACTGTCCGGCGGGTCCAGTGCCTTGAACCGGAGGCAAAGACCAAAACCGTGCTCGTCACCGGAAGCGCCAAAAGCGACCGCTCCAAGCGCATCATTCCACTGCCTTCCTGCATTCTGAAGCTGCTTGAGGAGCATCAAAAAACATCCGCCGGGGAGTACGTGTTTGCCTACCGCGGACATCCGCTGGAGCCGCGCATACTGCAGTACCGGTTTAAAGTCCTGTTAAAGAAAGCGGGACTTGCGGATATCAACTTCCATGCCCTCAGGCATACCTTTGCCACGAGGTGCATGGAGCTGTGCTTTGACATCAAGACGTTGAGCGAGATATTGGGGCATGCGTCAGCCAAAATGACTCTGGACCGGTACGGGCACAGCCAGATGGAGCATAAGCGTTCGGCCATGAATACCCTGGACGGGTTATTTGCCCGGTCCGCATAAACCAAGTCAAAGCGGATACTCGTAATCCGCTTCGCTGCTTACTCGTAACCTCCCGGCAGCTTTGCTGCCATTTCAGCAAGAGCTTGCACTCTTACTGAAACAAGCATGTCCCACCCAACGCTTTCGCTTCGCTTAGAAGCGGGGGACTTGCCTGGGAGGTTAAATTCAATAGTATTCGGATGCGTGAAAAAATGGCTTCACGCTGTTTGCCATGCCCGGAAACGGAAAAAACGGGAAGTTCCCTTTGGGAAATCCGGTGTTTTTTGTTTCCGGTTTTTTGCGCCCGTCATTCTCCGTTCTTTTTCTGATTTGCGTCCGTTATTTCAAAGACCGGTAAGAATAAGCCGTCAAAATTTTAGTCAGACAAGGGGAAAACCCCCGGGATGCCGGCGAAACAGAGCAGCCGGTCGTCATTTGATAAATTTGACGAAAGAAGGGCGGAAGACATCTCAATCATAACATGCCCATTATAACATGGCTTATCCCGGAAAAGCCATGAATATTGTTTGAATCCAGGAAATTCCATAAGTCCCGGGCCGATTTCGTCCATGGAGGGAGCGGGATGAGGAATCCGAAAAATGAAATAGAAATCAGATAGATGGAGGTAGAGAGGGAAGATGCAAGGAAGAAAGCAATTTAGGAAAATCAGACGGCTTTTGTGCCTGATCCTGGCGGTCGTTCTCATCTGCGGCACTGTTTGGAATGAACCGAGCTTTGCTTCGGAAAACGAGACGGAACAGGAAACAGAGGGATTGTCAGAGGCGGAACCCGCCGGGAATCCGGAACCCGTGGTCTATGCAAACAGCATCAGCGGCATGCTGTGGCTGGATGTGTATGATGACGTTGACAATGGCATCCATGCCGGCGACGCGGTCCGTCAGCCGGAGGAACCGCCTCTTGCGGGCTATACCGTGGAGTTGTTCAAAGCGGATGATTTAGAGGTCGCCGTGCAGACGACCGTCACGGACACAGATGGTACATACTCATTTACAAATTTAGAACCCGGAAGCTATGTGGCGGGCGTGAAAACCGAAACCATTGACGGGACCGAATACCTGCTGCCGTTCTACTACCTGGACGGAACCGAGGGCGACAACCGGTTCGCGGCGGCGCAGGAGGACCCGGATGACGAGGAAAGTCCTTATACATATGCATACACCGCCCCGGTAACGGCAGCCGAAAACAGCCAGATCACCGGCATGGACGCGGGGCTGCGCATTCCGCCGGAAGCCCAGGCGATGGGCCTTACTGTCAGCTCGCTCGGCGTAATCAATATCACTTCTACTTCCGCCGACTTTTATATGAACGGCAGCCTGTCGCCCGAGTTGGAGTGGTGGATGGGCGAACAGGTTTTTTTCGAGGACGTCCTCAGGACCGTAAGGTATGAAATCAAATTATCGACTTCTTCAACCTGGACCGAAGCCTATACGGAATCTGTTTACCTTGGATCCGGCCTGGGCATCCCTCAGACAATTGCGTATGGATACGGCTTTACAAATCTCACGCCCAACACCACGTACAATTGCCGGATGTACTTCAATACGAAATATGGTAATCGGTATTCAGCCATACTGACTTTCACCACCACGTCACCGCCGACCGTCAGCGCGCCGGTCGTTTCAAGCATAACCGGCACAACGGCCGCCGTGACGGGCGCGTTCAATTTAAACGGCAATGCCTTGTCAGGCGGAAGCTTTTTTTACGGCACGTCTGCCTCGCCGACTAACGCGAAGGCCTGGACTTCTAATACAACGACCAGCGCATCGGGTTCTTTGACCGGGCTGACGCCCAACACGCGGTATTATGTCCGGAACCGCGTAGTGAATGTATATTCTTCCGATGCATCCTTTATCACCAGCCCGGCGACGCCTTCCATAAGTGCCAGCGGCACATCCGCGAGCGCCGGCTCCATAACGGGCGCGATTACCGCGGCCGGCAATCAGGGCTATGCCGTAACGGTCATATACAGCACAAGCCCCACTTTCGCCAGCGGCAATGTCACGGTGGTGAGCGCGGCGTCGGGTACGTCCTGGTCAGCGGCGCCGACCGGATTATCGGCAGACACGACCTATTACGTGAGGATAACGGTGACAAATACATCCTCCGGCATTACAAACGCCGGAGCGAGCGCCACGGCCACAACATCCTTTAAGACCCTGCGGGATATCACCGTAGACTTTGATTCCCAGGGCGGTTCCGCGGTGCCTTCCAAAACCTACGTCTCTTTTTCCGGCACAACAACCTTCGGAACCCTGACGTCTCCGACACGTACCGGATATGATTTCCTGGGCTGGTATACCGGTACAAACGGCACCGGCACTCAGGCGGCCGGCGCAAAGACGATATCCGGCGTCTTCCCGACAGGAACCACCGGCATACTGTACGCCAAATGGACGCCAAAGAGTTACACCATGACGGTGAACTGCCGCACCCGTTCAGGGGGCATGGTCACAGGCGCGGCGAATTTCACCGCTGCCGCTTTATATGATTCCACCTATGCCCTGACATCGGCGCAGACAGCCGCGCCAACCGGATATATCTATCTCGGGTACTGTCTCGGAAGCGATACCGCCATTACGGCAGGCGATCCCAGCTTTACGGTTGCGGGCAATACGACCGTCAACCTGATCTACGGGATTGACACCAACGGCAACGGCGTGGAAGAATTCGCGGTGACCAAGAAGTTTGTCAGCGAAACAGGCAAAACCGTCAAGGCGACCGAAACGGTATATCTCGACGTCGGCGATTACTTTACCGACGACGAACAATATGCCTTTGGGAACCCGAACATCGGCTACCACTATGCGGGATATTATCTGGACGGCGATACAACAACACTGCATACCGGAGCGCCGAATGTGGAAATCGGCCCCCTGAGCGTTCCCGGCGTTCTGGAGAACTTCGACCACACCGTCACCTATGTCTACAACGAGGTGCGGTATGACGTGAAAATTACTTATGTGGATACGGCGGGCGCAGAGCTTTCGGAGCAGTTCTCGCCTCGTATAAAAAATATGCTGGAGGGCGATGACTATGAAATCATGGCCAAGAACGTCCAGGGTTACCGAATCATTTATTATACGGTATCCACCGACCCGCTTAACACCCACTTCGATCTGAACACAGACCCGACGCAGCCGGTTACCGCGGATATGGAAATCAAGGTGGTTTACGCCAGCACGACGATGTCGGTATCAGTGCCGGTGAAGCTGTTGTGGGCGGCGTTTGACGGCGGCGGCGGTTCCATTGAATCGCCGGAATTTCAGATCATCAACAACTCGTATTTCTCGATTGACGTGGGCGCAAGGCTGAGCAACTCCACCTATTATGATCCCGATGGAACGATGGTCGTAGCCGTACCGGCGGCGGACAAAGAACTGAGACTCGACATTAACGGCAGTACGGCGAACGGCGTGACGGCATTGAATACCTCAACCTCACTGCTTTTCGGCGAAACAGGCTACCGGAATCTCGGCACCCTGCCGGCGAAAAGAACCGGCGGGTTCACCATCAATGGGAGCTACTTTGGCACGATTTCCACCGACGCAAGCCAGGCGCTCTACCCGGAATACGGCATGGAATTCAACTTTTCCATCAATGTTCCCGGCATCGGCGGACAGGTTATCATGGGTAAGGACCAAAACGGAGACGATATTGTCTGGAAAGTGCTTGACGTGGACGCACAGGGCAACTTACTGGTTATTTCGGAGAATATTTTGGAACGGCGAATATTCCACCACACTGCGGGCACTTGGCCCACATGGGGTAACAGCGATATGCGCGCTTACCTAAATAACTTGGGAGCCTATGCTTCAAACGGATTTATCACCAAAACATTTACAGCCGCGGAGCAGACAAGGATTTTGACTACCAGCATAGAGACAGAAACGGCATATAATAATAGTACTCCGCTTACCACAAGCGATAAACTATTTCTACTCAGCAGAAGCGAGACATTCTTATATTTGCCAACTCAATCTGACAGAATTGCAAAGTACAATGGAGTAGCTGAAAACTGGTTTCTACGCAGTCCGGGTAGTACTGATGGTCGTGTGTTGTATATCTCTGGTGAGAGTGGTTTGGGAGGTGCGGGTATTTTCTTTGACACTTATTACAGTGCTGCTAATTCTCAGGGCACCCGCCCGGCCATGTGGATCAGCACTCAATACTAAATGATAGCGACCGCTTTGAAGAAGGAGGCGAATGAATGAGCGATAACAACCCCAATAACAACGATCCGCTTGAAACGGAGATAGAAGACATCCCCGGCGAGATAAATGGCAAGCCGCCCAATCCTCCGGGTGGCGGGGCGGCGGATAGTTCCTCTTCAGAGGAACTCACACCAGATAAAACAGGTAACCCTCGTAAGGATAAAAAACAGAACCGTAAATCCAAAGATAAAATGAAATCCAAGAACAACGCCGACAAAGGAACGGCTAAAAAATGGTTGCCGCGGATATTCATCCTGCTCCTGCTCATTGTTATCCTGCTGCTTGTCCTCAAGCAGTGCGGGGTGTTCGATAAACATGAACCTGCTCCCGTGATCGCCGGAGACCTGTTCCCCGGCGGTAACGCCGAGGACGGCCCCCTCTCCAACATGACCAGGGAGGAAATCCTCGAACAAATGCAGAAAGAGGCCGACAAAGCCTACTTCTCCTTCAAGATCAACACCGAAATCGTCTTCAAGGACGGGAGCAGCGAAGGGAACCTGGGAATAGAAAACCCAAG